>Ga0268249_1000558_pt1 | contig 14907 bp, 5 predicted proteins | sample AgamicAtPe_FD_200257 | JGI IMG/M metagenome (GOLD analysis project Ga0268249, IMG submission 200257) | Agave microbial communities from Guanajuato, Mexico - At.P.e (v2) (version 3) | ecosystem: Host-associated > Plants > Phyllosphere > Phylloplane/Leaf | place: Guanajuato, Mexico | collected... | reverse complement strand
TCTGGCTCTGGCTCTGGCTCGCGCTCTCGCTCGAGCGGCCGACTTTTGCGTGGGCCGCATTTGCATTTGCATTTTATGAGCCAGCTTGGCCGGATGGGCGCGAAAGGATTGACGTGTGGGGGCGCCCAATTGGAGGGAGGGGAGCAAATGAGCGCGCGGCCGCGGGCGAGCCAGCCCGCTTGTGTACTCAACTCGGCCGGCCATCCCACTGAGGCCAGCGCAAATGATTGATTGGATCCGCATGGAAAATTGAAAATCGACCTCATTAACCGGCGACGAGAGCGAGCAAACCCTCCCCATGGCCTCTCCAATGGGACGGGCTGAGACCGGAGAGGGAGCGGTTGAGTTTGCTAGAGAGAGAGAGAGAGAGTGGCGCTGGCAGCAGCGGCGGCCTTCGTGCTTGCGCTTGGCGCACGCAGAGCTCGCGCTTGGCAGCTAGAGGCCCCAGCTGGGCTTCACGAGTCCACGAGATACAGTAATGCAATATCGTGCTTCCAAAATGTGGCCCACTGTTTGCGCAAACAGAGAGCACCCAAGTCGCAGTTTGCCTGGCTTAGCGGGTTGCTCGGACGGGCGTGGCGGCGGCCTATGCAATTGTCCGCCCGCCTGAGCTGCCGATCGGCCCGCTTGGCTTGGTGGCCGCTCCCTGCGCAGAGCCAACTCTCCTAGGCGCCCCAACCGGACACCTCGGACGTTTTGCCTCCGAGGCCGGCTGCCTCGCCTCCATTGGATGCCCTTGGCGCGCCCACTAGCGGCCAGCATGCTGCCAGGTCGCCTGGGATCAGTCAATCTCGAGTCCCACTAAGCGCTCGCAAAGTGTAGCAGCAAACCGGGCGGCCTGACAGCGCGCGAGCAAACTGATGCAGCCATTGAACTTGAACTCTGGCCAACTCTTTTCCCTCGCCAAAACGAAACGAAACGAACGCCCGCAAGCCCAAACAAGCGGCCATTGTTTCCCATATCAATTGATCCGAGCGAGCCTCTCGTTATTGCCAAATAATGGCGCGCAAGGATCCTGAGACGCGTTGAGCTCCGAAGCCAACGTGCTTGGCCTACTGATCGCTGGCTGGAGGCGGAGGGGAGCGAGACATTGGGGGCGAAAACGAGTCATTTATTTGGACGCCAACAAAGGGTTTTGCTCAGCCTCACACGACTGCAGGGAGAAAGAGTCGCGCTCAGTCCGAGCCGAGCTACATGGATCCGGGCGGCCCGGCCCAATCGAGCGCCAGAGGGACCCCCGACGGGCGGGCGGCGAGCGGGCCGCTCACAAGCGCCGCTCCATTTCAAAGCCTCTCGCCATGGATGGACCACCAACGCGAGCTTTGGCCGCCCGATTTGGAGCCTCCTCCAGCCTTCGGTGAGCCGTAACTTCCGGCCGTCTGCGTGGCGCCTCCAAAGGGCGAGCTCGCTGCATTGGCGGCCGGCCAAAGAGCGCGCGACCCGCCGACCGGAAGCGCCGCAGTGTCTCGGCCGCGAGTGTCTGTTGGTGGTGCTCGCGAGCCACTGAAAGGGGGCAGGCCGGACATGGTAGCTTGCAGCCACCTGCTGATGTGAGTTCTGGCGCGTTTTGATCTATTGCACCTCCATCGCCAGCATTCGTGTCCGCTGACAAGTGCAAAATGCTCGCGCCCGCCTCAAGCTAGGAGGCTGTGTCGTCCAAGGTCAAACAGTGTCAGTGGCTGGGATGTTTAGGCCCGGCTTTGATTTGAACCCCATCGGACAGGATTGGCGCTGGATCGAAATTGGAAGTGAGCTTAAGCCGCCACCAATTGGAGCCGAGAGGGGCCAGATTGCATGCTTTGGGCTGCCAGTGTTCGGGTGGCCTTGCAATTGTGCCGGGATCAATCGAGCTCACAGACGGACGACTGGTGGCCGCCCGAAGGTGGTGCCGCCTGGCCGGCCCGATTAGTAGCCCCAATGAACTTGACCGCCTCTCCGTCCAAACTTACTCTTCCGGCTCAGCGGTTGGACGGAGCATCCATCTGTTTGCCCGGCTCCCTTTCATCCATCCCAGCCCATCTCCCCGCCCATCCAGCTAACTAACTGCCACCAGCGCAAAGTTAAACGAGGGCAGCCCGAGCGAAGGGGAGTGGGAGCCCAGCGGAACAGATTGAGGCTAGCTGATTGAACCCTGCCGCTTGCGGCCTCTAGCGGCTCCAACGGCGCTCTCCTCGCCCATCTCCTTTACATCTCCAACCATGCCGGCGGAAACTACTGCAGCCGCAGCCTGCGGGGCCGATTTATCTACGTTTGCAAGCCAGTCAACGCAGATAGTATTAATGAGATTTTGCGAGGCCAAGGCTGACGGCTGAGGGGTCCCGATTGAGCGATTTGAGCCACTTGGAGCGGCGCCAACTTGAATCCAATGGCAACGGGAGCGTGGCGCTCCTTTTTGGCCCAAGCGGGCATCCGCTGCTACCCGCTAACGGCGATAGAATGACATATTGCCAACCAGAGACTCACTTATCTATGGTTGCGTCAGAGCTATCGCAAGTTCAGCGCACCGAACAATTAGCGTCCGCCGGCCACAATGGAGGCCAACCTTTCCACTGAAACCCAACTGCAGTGGGCCGGCGCCTCTCTCAGCCGTTAGCCCCCTCATGGCCAATCTAGCTGACTGGCACACAGTTGTCGCTTCAGTTCTCGTCTTCCTCGCCTCCTCCCGTCGACTTCGCTCCCAACTCACTTGGGACTCTGGCAAGCCCACTGTAAATACGCCACCCCTACCTCTCAGCGACCAACCTCCCAAACCAAAACCGACCTGGCAAACAACTGTCTCCACTTCATTGGGAGTGCAACTTGCAGAGGCTGCATTTAGCGAAATCCCCTAAATGCAAATAATTCACCACCAACCAGCCCCGTTCTTCAGGGCGCAACAATTCAATTTGGTTGCAAATCAGCATAAACAATCCGAATTAATTCAAGAGCATTAGGAATATGGAACTTGCTCCTACGCTTCGAGTCGGCCCCTCTCTCTCTGCCTTGGAGAGGGCCAGGCCAGTGCTTCCGCCGGCTGCACAGATTGGCCAAACAAAGCCCTCGAGAGATTTGTTTCGGAACTCGGCGATAGAGGTTGCCTCATGGCTTGACGCCACTTTTTGCTCAAATTGTGCCCCAAATCTAACGCGACCAAGTCCAGCGAGGGCACAAACAATCGGCCTCGGGAGTATTTCCGCTCATCAATCGGCCCGTCCCCTAGTTGAACTGGCCCACTATCGCTCGCTGACCTCTGGCGTCCAACAGCCGCGAGCTATGTCGTCCGCCGCCGCTGGTCTTGGTGCCGAGTTTTGTATGCCGAGATGATTGTCCAATTGGGTTTGCTCGGGTTCTGCTCGGCAGACTATCGAGGGCGACGCTCGGGGCAGATTTTTGACTCTCGAGTTTAGTTTTTATCGCGCCCCTATTGCTGGAATGGCAGCGCCGGCACTCTTGTCTGCCCGCTCGGGCTGGCCAACATAACTGGCCTCATTTCGGCCGAACTCAACCAAACCAAGCCAAGCCAAACTGAATGTGAACTGAGTCCTCGAACCATGGGGGCGAAATTCACAACATTGCTTGAGGCCCCCAGGAGCCGCTAATAGCTGCCATCCACAATCGGAAGCGGCTGAGTTCGTTGGACCTGTTTTAGATGGGCCTCAATGGATATAGAGGGGCAGGAGCGGGGTTAGGGCGAAAGGTTTCCAGTCAAGGGGGAGGTTGGCCCGTTTCAGCCCCACGCTCGTCAGGCATAAACTACATTTAGAATGGAAGAGGGGGGGGGAGGGGGCGCGATCAAGTTTGCAGCCAGTACAAGAAGGTCGATTAATTTTGGTGAAATTTCTCTCAACTCAAAGGGCCTCCGACCCAAACGTTGAAGCCAACCTTGTTTACACTTGCGCTAGACCACCTGTACAGAGGCGCTGACAGCTTTCAATTCTAAACGGAGGCCTTCCAATGGCGGTTTCCATTTATTTGAATCGGTGATAAGCCAGCCTGGACTGATTGACAGGCTGAGAGGTGAGTCCGGGCGCGCGCTTGCAATGAATCACGGCCCTCTGCCCGCCACTATCTCGTGTCCACTGGCGCAAGGCTAAAATGCCTAGTTAGCCATCCGCAGTGACAACTTTCACCTGATAACCAAGTCGCACACAAACGCGGCCGAATTGATCCGCCTGGCCCACGGTGGCGACCATTTAGTTGGCCCCAGGCTCTCTCTCTCTCTCTCCCTACTCGCAGGTGCTTTCGCCACGTAGCTGTTTGCACAAACTTGGCCGCGGGCATGGGGCTTTAGCTGGAAATGGACACGCCCACGACACCATAACGAGCACCAAGGACAGGAGGGGGCACAAACCTGGGCGCCTTCACTATCTCGCTCCGTCCATCTCTATTTACGGCCGCGTTCGATTAGTGGGGTCAAGTGGGGCTGATAGACGGGCGCGCAATCGTTCTGTTTATCGAGGCGGCTCAAGTCTGGTTAGTCCGTGTGCCTGCATGGGTTTCGTTGTCGCTTTTCAATTTAGATTTAGGCTACGCTTGACTCAGTCCGTCCGCTCGAAGTGCGAGTTATGCAAAGCTGAGTCTGTTCAACCTTGGATCAAACCGAACAGAGCAAGTAGATTGAGCCTCGCGCTTGCTGAAGCGAGAGCGAAAGCAAAAGCCAAAGTCGGTAGCGATCAGAGACGCAAGGTTGGCCAGGTAGGCCCAGGTCCATGTTAGGTCTGGCGGAAGTTGGCCCGGCCAGTTTGGTGATAATTCGATAGTTCAAATTTCTCTTACAAAAAGTGTCGCCTTGGGGCCTCGATCTCAACTTGGGAGGCTGGCGCTTGTCGGATGCTAGCGCTCGCCATGCCTGAGCGGTTTCATTAGGTACGAGGCCCCATTTCATCCTTGGACCAGCGAGTCCAATAAGGGAAATTTCTCTCGCTACACTGCATATAGTGGGGATTGACAAGATAGCCAGTTCAGGCGGCTGACTTGCTCGCTCGGCCGCATGGCCTCTCACTAAGTCGCTCGTGTCCGGCTTCAATTGAAGTGCGCACGCTATCTGAAGGCAAAATCTGTGAGCTTCGTTCAAGGGCCTCCATCTCTCGCACACTTGAACCCATTCATCCATTCAGAGATTTGTTCTAAGCTTGCCCCCCTTTTCTTGCGCTCGCTTTCATCCTCTCAAGACTCTTGCTCCAAAATCGAGCCCTGGGCTCCTAATATCGGCGTATACAATACAAATACACCAACTTGAAAATAAAGATCCATCAATTTCACTTTCAAAGATGTGAGCCTCTAACAGCCAAAAACACCTCGGTTGGCCATGTTAGCAGCCTCTTTCTCGAGCTGAATCGCTAGCGAGCGTCCCGACTCAGGGATGAAGCTCAAAGAACAGAGCGGACAATCTCGCATACGGGAACTTGAGCTTGCACTTATATCTCAACTTGCGAATTCTTTGAAAGTGCAGTGAATGGGTAGACCACTATTCAAGAGGCCAGCCTTATACCCGGGCATCCAAAATCTAGCGAGATCTCTGTAATGATTGTGACCGATGAAGCATTCAGGGGTATGAGCCTCTCTTACAATGTTCAGACTCAGTCTGATTCTGAAGCTTGCATGATTGTTACGAGCGAAGTCTTCGATCTCTCTCAGTGCCCGGAGAAAGTTTATCTCGAAAATGCAAGCTCTGTTTCGGAATGAATGTAAAAGCCTGAGCATGTAACATAGTATACAAACGAAGAAGTTAAGATACAATTGATTAGACTGTTTATAAATTAAACACATGTGGTTTCAATAGAGTGCCGTGAGTCCTGTTGGCTATCCCTGCGGCTAAAAGAGCACATTCACTGGTAGGGTACAACCCTACTTTTAATATTGGTATTATTATTAGCGTTTGGATTGTTGCTGTTACCTGACAAGAGATTATGAGTTGAGGCTGCTGCTGCAGCGACTGCAGCATTCAGAGCTGCATGATGCTCCAAGGCTTGATGTGACGTGATTGGAGCACCTATGGGACTGCTCGAGTTAAAGTATGGCGGTCCGTAAGGTATACCTAAAGCTGCGGCCGCTGCCGCGGTAGCCGCCGCTGAGTTGTTCAAGGCCTGTTGCTGCATTTGATGTGCAGTTGAGGTGGCCAAGTTTGGATAATCCATGGGTGTCGGTGGCCCTGAGCTTGTTATTGGCATGTTCATGGACATCTTGGGAGGTCCCTGATTGCCAGACATAGGAGGCGGGGACGGCCTCATCATTGGACTCGTCTGGGGCGCATGGGACATGGAGGTTGGAATTCCGTGGCCGGCAATCAGCGACGGTTGGTGATGGCCTAGTGGCGGGTATGGACTCATGTTTCCGTAAGGGTTTGTTGGTCGGTTGGGCTGGGGAGGGTGAGTCAGGTAGGGCGACTGACGTGGGAAGCTGTGAGCGTTCAGAAGATGTGAGAAAGCTGCTGAGTTGAATAATGAGCTGATGTTTGGGGGAGGCGGAGTCCTTATCAAATTTTGACCGAATAGGCTAGCCTGCAACGAGGGACCAGATGCTGCACCTAGTCCTGGAGGTAGACCCGGGTAGGTGAGATAAGGGTTTGAAAGCGACTGTGGAAGTTGGTGAGGCTGTTGAGGCATTGGCTGGGCGTGGATTTTTTTGTTAGGTGACAGGGTGTCGTTTGCAAGACTTGTTGCCGATATTGGCCTCTTCATGTTTTGAACAGGATTGCCGCGACTGGAATTACCCGGTGCATTATTGATGCTGTTGATTGCAGCATTATTGAGGGCATTACCCCCATTAATTGAAATGTGATTGTGGTTTGAAGCAGCTGCCGCTGCGGCAAGTGCAGCGTGATGCTCCAGGGCTTGATGTGACGTGATTGGAGCACCTATGGGACTGCTCGAGTTAAAGTATGGCGGTCCGTAAGGTATACCTAAAGCTGCGGCCGCTGCCGCGGTAGCCGCCGCTGAGTTGTTCAAGGCCTGTTGCTGCATTTGATGTGCAGTTGAGGTGGCCAAGTTTGGATAATCCATGGGTGTCGGTGGCCCTGAGCTTGTTATTGGCATGTTCATGGACATCTTGGGAGGTCCCTGATTGCCAGACATAGGAGGCGGGGACGGCCTCATCATTGGACTCGTCTGGGGCGCATGGGACATGGAGGTTGGAATTCCGTGGCCGGCAATCAGCGACGGTTGGTGATGGCCTAGTGGCGGGTATGGACTCATGTTTCCGTAAGGGTTTGTTGGTCGGTTGGGCTGGGGAGGGTGAGTCAGGTAGGGCGACTGACGTGGGAAGCTGTGAGCGTTCAGAAGATGTGAGAAAGCTGCTGAGTTGAAAATGGAGCTAGGTCGCTGCATATGAGTAGGCGGTTGATGCGGATGGTGAGCATTGTTTGCAAGGGTATCTTGCTCGTGGTGATTCATTTGTGAGTGATGGTAAGGATGTGAATGCTGATTTTGATTCTGGATCTGATTCTGACTCGCATTCTGGTTCTGATTTGGTGCCTCATAAGGTTTCTCTCTCATAGGTGCGTGATTTTCCTGATTTGGTGTGGACGGTTGGGTTGGTCCGTTGATGGATGGATGTGATTGTTGTTGAGGGGGTTGTTGTGTTTGCTGGTGGCGATTTTGTTCATTTTGTTGCTGCCGAGCAGCGTTGAGTTCGCCCTCCTTCTGTTTCCTCCTAGTGTCATCCTCATTGAGGACTCTCATATTTTGCTTAAGTTGGGCAAACAGGCTATGCTTCTCATTTTTGAGATTATCGAGCGTTTTTTCTAGTTGACTTAGTTGCTCTTTGAGCTGATCGAGGGTCATGGCATCCTGTTTACGCTTGGCCTCCTGCTCTCTCTTGAGCCTCTTCTCGATTGCATCCTGCTCAAGCTCTTGCTTCAACTGTAGCCTCTTTCTCATAATATGATTCTTCAGTGCAGACTTCATGGCCGGATCCAAATCGGCCGGCTTCTGAACAATCATTGTTGCTTAATTATTTTAAACAGAAACGTTTGTTGATATCAGAACGAAGGCTGATTTTGTTATGGAGTTTATATTCCAAAATCAGAATATATGATGCTAAATAACAGTCTAGAACTAAGGTATCTTTAGGATTATAAATATTTTATTGTGTATGATATAATATAATTTCTAGAGGTTAAGATGTATTTTCTTCGCGCAGACACGCCCACCCGGGAGGCCAAAAATTAGCACGCAAACTCTCATGGCAACCTGGCCCGCACTCGTGCGGGATGTCACATGCGGGCCAGGTTGCCGAGGTTTTCTACATACTTTCGCATTCAGTTTTCTGCCCGACGCGCCCACCCGGGAACCTGCGGGTCACACATGAACTGTAATAGCACCCTGGCCCGCACATGAATTTCGGGAATATGGGCAGCTGGGCGTGTAAAGAACTGCGGGCAAGGTTGTTGAATACTTCTATATGGATGTGAATCGATTGAAAATTCCTATCATTAATTCGCAGAATGTATGTAATCTAGAGCAACGGATGCACCTCACTTGACCAAAAAGTAGAAGCTCGCTGATTTTAAATTTATTCTATTATTAATGTCTATAAATTATCAGAGTCAGTTTCAATCTCTGCCTCGCTCTCACATCGTTCCATAAACTTGATTAGCTGTTTTCTCAGGCCGTAACTCATCAAGATCCTTCTCATCGTTGCCTTTACACCACCCGATGATGTTGCCTCCAAGAACTGGTCTCGTATCGCCTTGTACCGATGACACTCAAACATCCGGTGTAGTATGATGTGACCCCTGTTATTCAAACGACACTTCTCGTCTGAACAGCCAGGTGGCATCTCGTTTGCGCCCAAGCTACCTGATATCAGTTCACCCTTTCCTTCATCAGCCCTCTTGCCCCTGAACAAACCAGCAAAACGCATCAGATCCACGGAGCGAATCCAAGTTGGTGGGATGTTCTGCCAGGCTGTTGTGTCAGAGCAAATATTCTCGGTTATTGCCGTATGGCACCTTTGGAAATCGCTGGTCTGAGCTAGCGTTAACATCTTGATTGGTTCTGCTATATCTAGACGAGGTTCTTGGACTCGCACAATACGGTGAAGTCTACAGTCAACTTCTGCAAGCCTTGACCTCGCTTCCTCTTTCATCTTCGCCCCCGAGGTCGTGTACCACTGCCAGTGATTTCTGTCCATTGCTTCACGCATTTCGATTATTCTCCAATCGCTTGATTTGGTGTTGAGGAGCGCCTCCATAACTGGATGCGTTTGCGGCATCACAAGGATCGAAACATTATATGGCCTCCTATGGAACAGGTACCATAATAAGGACAGTGTGTTGTAGTAGGTTATCGGTTTCCTTAGTTGAATGAGCGGAATTGAATGAAGTACTCTGTCATGGCTCACACAAATACCGACACTATACCAAGATCTCTCGCCAATTATCCAATGTTTTCGTCCGTCGCTCGGATCCCAATTCTCGGGTCTGCTCAGTAACGTTCGCGGATTAGGGTAAAGCCGCTTTCTCGATTCATCTACATCTTGCATCGGCGATCCACCGAATCTAATCTTGCTGAACATGGCAGCCAAGAGTTTATAAGTGTCTTTATGATCCCGATGATTTGAAATCTTGTTTTGCAACCATTTCGCACAGAGAGATTCAGCACTCGGGCACTGCAGCATCAATCGAATCAACTTTGGGGACGTGGTGCTTGTCCAATTGAAAACAGATCTCAGTGCGTGGATCAGCAATGTATCGCATACTTTTCTGAAACTTTCGCTGACAGCGAGGAGGGGATAATTTGGGTTATAAATAATACTGATGAGGTGCTGGTTGATCAAACTTCGCCATTCTGCAGTTGTTCGCACAACATCTAACCTCGTCAGATTATAAAGCTTTCTCACACCTGGAGCTAATCTTCGTGTGCACTCCTCCTCAAACTCTTCAGCACCTGAAGTGAGTCTGAAGGAAATCTTGATACCTAATATGTCCAAGGTATCGGTTCTCTCTATAGGGAGATCGTTGATCTTGAGATCAGCTATCCTATTATAATAGGCATTTCTAAAAATCATGTATCGACACTTTTGAGGGGAAATTTCCAGTCGCATTGGAGAAAGTCTTGCCAAAATTTGGTTAAGGCATTCTTGTAACTCTCTCATGTCTTGAACTGTATTAGTGCCATTCGAAACGATGAAAAAGTCGTCAGCATATGCCAGGATCTCGAGTTTTTTTGGCTTAGTGAGACCTTCATGTAAGGAGTTGATGGCGAAATTCCAGAGGCTTGGACCAAGGCAAGAGCCCTGAGCAACGCCGGAACAGACACGATGTGGTGATGATACCAAGCCTTTGTGGCGCAGTACGACATGTCTTTCGTATAGCCGGTTCGCTATCCATAGAGCGATCGAATCTTTATGCAGTTGGTTCAATAACTTTTCAATGAGGAAATCCTGGTTCAAATTGTCGAATGCTTTAGCGATGTCGAGAGCTACGACAGCTGTTGTGCGGCTTTTAACCTTAATTGATGTGTCCATCCTGTGCAGTGTTTTAAGTTCAATTATACGGGCAATCAAGTCATGCCGATCACGGCCAATAGTGAAAGCGTATTGGTTCGCGCTCAGTAATCCGTTGACATCGAGCCTATATTGCAGACGACTCAGTGCGATTAATTCGAGCAAACAAGCCAACGGGTTCGACACGTGAATTATGCGAAAGTCGCCATTTTCGGTCTTGGGTATGAGTAGTCCTTCGTCTATTTGGCAACATCTTGGTGGCATGGAGATATAGAATGATATCTTGCAAATTGTATTTATCAACGACTTACAGAACTCGTATGACTTTATGAAGACCAAGTACTTGAAACGCATCTCTCCGGAGTATGTTTTCCTCGACATTGTATCCACAGCAGCACCGATTTCTTCGTCCGTGACGCCCAGAGGAAAGAAACCATTCCTGTAGTTCATCTCTCGATTCACACGGTCACGTATGGACTGGTCACGAGGTATCTGTTGAAATTTTGCGCTTGCCAGTTGCTCCAGTGAATCCAAAGTGTTGATCTGAAATAGCGAATTGGTTTTTTCTGTCTGACTTTCGTCGTTGGGCTGTTCGTCTGCAAGATCAGAGTCATCAGGATGATTGACCAAGATTCTACGACCACCGACTGCCTCACTTATCGAGCCATCGACATTTAGACTGTGCATGAGACTTCTCTTGAGCCGTTCGACCATATTGAGCTCGTTTGATAGCTGCCTCAGGCGTTTGCAATTTTCACTTGGCGTTAATTGTGACTCTCCTCTCTTATCAAGCCTCAGTTTGGCTGCTTTCTCTTGAGAGTTCTTCAACTTCTTCAGTAACCTTCTCATTCGCCTGGTGTAGCCTCTGAATCGTTTATCAACAATTTGGCGTCTAACTTTAACCAGCTGGCTACACTGATCGACCACGGCTAAGAACTGCTCAGCGATGAAATTCATTTGAATACCCTTTTCTGAATTAGACTTGTTCCTCCAATCGTTGTAGTGGGCTCCCATCTGAACATCAAGTTCAGAGAACTTGTGCCAGATTTTCTTGCCCAAATCACAGCGATAATCAATGTCACGATGGACCTCATCCTTTTTCTTGATAATAATCACTCGATGCGATGTGTCGCCCTTGAGGGGCTTCAGCTCGAAATCATTCCAAAATTGGAGCGTAAGGCCTGCTACGAGAGCAACATCTATGTAAGACCTTTTTCCTTGGTATTCACGATGAAAAGTTGGGCCGAGCTCGGTCTTATTCAAGCAAGTGAGTTTGTTGCGGAACATGAAACTCATGATGGCCCTACCTCTGATCTCTTTGTGTCTTTCAGTCTGTTGAAGTAGCGAACTAAAATGCTTCTTTCGAAAGAAAGGCTGCCACTCGAGAGACGAAGCATTCATATCGCCCATGACTATTGCATGCTGGCCGTGATACTTGGCTTGAGATTCTTTGATCCAATCGAGGATCAACTTCACATGGCTATAAGGTGATGCTGGCCTGAAGTAGACGCTATATATGGGAATAGTCTGAGTACCTCTCTCAAACGCGACTCCGAGTACTGATGACTTGAGAGCCTTGAGTTTATTCCAATCAGTGGTGCTTGGTTCGATGAGCTCTGCTTGAATTGATGGATGAATCAAAATGACATTATCAGTGCACAAACAGCGCTTTGTTTTGCTGGGAACGGTTGGTTCACGACAGAAGAATTTGTAATCCGGTGCAATACTGTAGCATTTGTCTTGTAAATCTACTTTTCGCATCATCGGAACATCCTGAATGAGCACTGCAACAGGTTTCAATTCCTCAACGTACTCTTTCAGCGCCATGAGCGAACTGAGTGATGCATCGATATTGATCGAGATGATATAGGCGCTTCTGTGTTCGAGAAAGTATTTTCTACATGGTTCATGACTGGCTTTGTCGATATCGACATCCTGGTCCACATCGGAATCCATCATCCTTTGATTGATTTTTATTTATGTTCAAGGCTATACAGTTGACGACCGTATGGCTGCGCCTTCTTTTGCCCAATCCCGAGATCCAGACAAGATGGCCACATGAACGCGAAAGACCGTCGGGATTTTCTGCAAGCTGGCCTGCTCCTCGAGTCCCGCACGTGTGCGGGCCAGGTTGCAGCTAATCGGGCTAGTCTACTATGAGAAATCCTTTGTTATAAAGATGCAGACACACCCACTCAAACGCAATCTCGCGGGAAACATGGCACTAGGACTCTAGGCCAGCGAAAGGCGAGGATTCTCGTTCAGTCTGTGGTTAAACTTTAAACAACGGCAGAGGCTTGCGTACAAGACAAAGACTTGATGCGCGAGTCGCTGGTTGTGCCCTCGCACGGCCATTGTTCAAGCAGACTGGTTGGCGGCGAATTTTAGCGAACTTATTGAAACTCATGCAGATAGGAGGGGAAAGAGGGAGCAAGAGTTTTGAGGACATATAGCAAATGGCAAAGCATGCTTGGTTATGACCATGCGGGTCCAAGACATGCGGTCTGGGCGACACATGTTGATGTTGCGTATAGCTTTTAGTTGAGCCCGGGCAAATTAATTGGGATGGGGGGAGCGAACCTTCCGAGGCAGACGCGCACAGTGGGAGGAAGGGTTTTTTGCATGATCGAGAGAGTGACGATCGATTGCGGCCCAAGGCCATGCTGGGCGCCAGCAACGCCTAATAATAGTAGAGGGAGGGAGGGAGGGAGGGGTGATGAAGCGTGTTCGCCACCATCATATGTAGGCTAGTGGTGCATCTTGGCGAATTATAGCGAATTGTAGCGAACTGTCCACGCCTGCGACAAGACTCGAGCATGTGCACCGAGGCCGCCATTTCCGCCCTTTATAAGTGGAGCGAACTTAGGGGGCAAGATTCAGTCCAAGATGGTTGGTTGTCGAGTCAGTGTCTACAGAATAAAGTTCAGTTTCAGCGATGTCGAGCGAGATCCAACCAGATGAAGCACCAAGTGGCGATGTGAAGAGGGTTGAAGAGAGAGTTGAGAAGAGAGCGTTTGAGAGAATAGATAGTTTGTATGAGATTTCAACGAGAAACGACATCCAATCATTCATCGATCGGGCCCTAAAATTAGAGGCGATAAGAAGAGTCCATCTTTACAGCAAAACGATTAGTATAACAAGCAAGCACAGCTTTAGTGACGTTTTGGGTGCAATGAATCGCGATTGGGTTGGTGCTAATAAGCAAAGTGACTTTCACCACTCAACGACAGATTCTACACTCCAAATCGTATTCTCATCAGCGAAAGCGAAACAAGAGTTTATCAAATGGCAAGAAACGTGCGAATCGATACTCAAAGAGGTAGTTGTGAGCGACGTTGCTCGGCCGGGTCTTAGAATGAACAAGATAGAAATGCCTCACGTAAATTCGAGCCTCTCCGCAAGCCAAGTGATAGCAAAGGTAAGGATATCGTTGGAACAAGTCAAATTAGACCATGAAGAGCTTGTTGTGACGCCCATCCGAGAGGGTAAGGCTCACAAGTTTAACAACTCTCGTAGTTTGATGTTTGACTGCAACGGAATGGTTCTACGACACCTGATTGAATCTTTCGGTTGCTCGCTACCTTATTTGTTAGAGCCTCCGGGTGGGCGCGGGCTAAAATCGTTCAAGTTGAGAATGAAACTCAACTGTCGACCTTGGAAATGTGGCCTGTGCCATTCAATCGGACGCCACGAATGTATAGGAAGAGTGTGCCTCACTTGTTCATCGACTGACCACAAATCTACAAGTGCCTCATGCAATGGGTATAGCTATTGCATCAATTGTTTACGAACTGGCCATAGATCTTCGTCGACCAACTGTCCCATACTGAGACGTACAATCGTTCGAAATTTGATCAATTCCGACATACCAATAGAGCTCATGAGTGATGACGAGATGCGAACTAGACTAATTGAGATGCTCATATACTACTAATCATTTTCCACCCCGCCTAGATATCATGTGCCTTTCCCAGTCGTACTATGGCTAACGGTGCCCAACTGTGGAAAGGATCCATTTCGGACGAATAGGACCCATGGAACGGAGACCTCATTAAACAGGATGGTGCGAATAAATAAAACTTAAACTGGTTCAGCCTTGCGCAATGAACCGATATCTTGTGAGCCCACAAGATATCAAGCTATCGAACTTCTCTTTTTAGAGACAAAAAACAAACCGACCTAAACAGGTCAACAATCGGACCCAACAATCTTAACCGATTTGTTGGGTCTAATACAAACAACCAAAACCAAAACTTAAAAAGACCGACCCGTATGTGCCCGCGGCATTCGAACTGTAGCTCACTGCCGCTCAAAGCCATACGGTCGGCGACTGTATAGCCTTGAAAATAAATAAAAACAACTGAGAGCACAAGCAAGCGACGGCAGTTCGTTGGAGCATTAATATGCCAGAGTCTACCACCTAAAACATGTGCATAAACCAGTTTAAATTCGGACCGTGCGTCACAGAGCAGCACTGTCGTG
>Ga0268249_1000556_pt1 | contig 15073 bp, 15 predicted proteins | sample AgamicAtPe_FD_200257 | JGI IMG/M metagenome (GOLD analysis project Ga0268249, IMG submission 200257) | Agave microbial communities from Guanajuato, Mexico - At.P.e (v2) (version 3) | ecosystem: Host-associated > Plants > Phyllosphere > Phylloplane/Leaf | place: Guanajuato, Mexico | collected... | reverse complement strand
ACTGGAGGAGGCGGAGAGTTGCGGGGGGATCCATTTGGGTCAACTCTCGCGCGCGGCCATCCGCGTTCAGTGCCGCCGCCGCCGCCGCCGCCGCCAACAATTGTGGGGCCCATGAATGTCGATTTGAAACATGTCCATTGGCGGCGCCAGAGCGGAGCCGCTCTTGCTCGGCCTGACTGGACGTGATTTGCTTTGCGGCCGAGACGGCAACGTTCGCCTCAGCCAGCAGGCCAAACCAATATCGTTTTGGCCGAGCTGAGGAAAACAAAGCGACTTGGCGAGATTAGAGGCGAACAGGGGCAAGTAGTCGCCATTGTGTCCACTAAATTAGCCCCCAGAATCCCGCAAAGACGGACAAAAATATGGTTCCACCAACAAGCCTCACAAAAGGCCATTTCTGGCGGCCCGCTCTGCTGGCGCATTGAACCTGCCGCCCCATTTGGCGCATTAATCATCCCGCGCGAGGCTCCAATGAGTCACCTGATTGTCGAGCTTGGCGGCCGAGGTTTTGGTGCTGTGCTCGCGCTGGCTTTATATTGTGCGAGGCAACACTCGCTAGTACGACATTTGCCCTGCTAGCTCAGTTGGTTAGAGCGTCGTGCTAATAACGCGAAGGTCGACGGTTCGACCCCGTCGTGGGGCATTCCTTTTTTTTTCGCTTCAATCGCAATTTGTGCGCCAAGAAAAGGCAGCCCGAATGTTGCGCTCTCCCCGGCCGAGCTCAGGCGGCCCAACTAAAAATAGTCAACCCAACTGCTATCTCGACGAGCAGCGCTGGCAACAGCCGGCCGCTTGTTTAGGCCATGATGAATTCGTTTAGAAATTATCGCCACTTAATGGTTCGTGCGAGCGAGCGAGCTGGCTGGCCAACCGGCCGAAGGAGAGAGAGAGAGGAAGAGGAAGCGCCGATGGGAAGGGGGGATTGTTTCAATTAAGCGCCCTTCCGGTCGCCCACTCGGGTTAATGTTTTGCAGCCTGCGAGGCTGACCAGTTGTCGCTTGCTCGCGGCTGGTTGCCCACGAGCGAGCCGGCGAGTTTGCAGCAGGCTGGCGGGCGGGCGCAAGTGGAGCGAGAGTCTGCGGACCTTTGGGGGCAGCTGGCGCGCGAGTTAGAGTAGGGCGGCCAGTTGGGAAAAAGGGCACCAGATGAAAATGGCTCAAGCGTGCAAATGACGATGACTTAGATCTTAGCTTGTCGGCGCAGACACATCCCCTTGATTGAGTTGTTTCCACCAAAACTTGCCCCCCCCCCCTCCACTCGAGGGGCCCCCAAGTAGAGCGGCCAGGCGCATTTTGCGCGCGCGACAAAGGCCGGCGAGTTAATGAACTTTATCGCTCTCGCCGCCAGCCGGCCGGCCGGCGGCCGGAAGTTTGGCCCGCGAAAGAGGTATTATGGTCGTCATTGTTGTCGTTATTCTTGCGAAGGCCAAAGGGGTCTTGGGGGCGCCAGGAGCGGAAGTGGCGCGCATGTTCCCGCTAAGGGTGGGCAAAATTTGCCTTTAGTTCAGCTCCAAGTTTGAGTCTACGTTTTGGTTCTGGTTTTGGCCCAATTTAGTCGGCGCGCGTCTCGGGTTAATTGGTCCGCGGGGTTCGAGCTGCGAGCCAGTCCGCTCGGCCCCAATTTGACATCGGGGGCCAAAGTGGGCTTGCGCGGGCCAACCAGAACATGGAGCCGCCCGGCCGGCGGGCTAATCCGGGCGCCCCATTTAGGGGGCTCAGATTAGGCGCGCTCAGTGCGGAGGCGGGCCAGCGCATGCATGTCGGCTGGAGGGTGGAGGGGCAAGCAGCGGGCTCAAATGTTTCAATCAAAGGTTAGTCAATCATCGTCGGCCGGGCTGGCTTTGCCGGCGCGCGACGGGCGTGCTGGCGCGTGATGGCGGCCCCCGGCTTCAGTCTACCTCACTGCCCCACCCGCCAACCAAACCTTGGCCGCCCGACCACCTGGCTGGCTCGTCGTTGCTTTCCGGCCGCCGATGGTCGTGATCCGGAAAACGCGCCACTGATCACCAATGGAGCCATCAAGTGGAGAGCTGGCGGCGCCAACAATGTGATGCCGTCCGTTTTTGCTCGCGCTCCTTGTTGGCCCTGGCTTCGTTTTCGCTCGCTCGCCCGCTCGATTCAATAATCGCGCTCGCTTGCCTCCAATCGAGTTTGGCTCGCTTGTCCCTTTGTCAGTTTCCCCCCCCCCTCAAAGCCGAGATTGGAACACGAGCCAGCTACCTGCTCCCTTGGCGCCCGCTCGCCCATTTGGAGCATCCACTCGATCGGCTGGCCGGCCGCCGGCCCACCGAAGACACAATGAGCCACTGAATTGAGCCGGCTCGCGAGCGCAAAGCCGGCTGACTTTGGCGCTCGGTTGTTATTGGCTCATTTGGTCATCATTTAAGGGGCTGGCCGAGCGCTTGGCGGGCAGATGCGCGCGCCTGGATTAGGGGCTTCCCGCCGGCAAGACGGTTTGCGCCGGCTCCGGATTAAAGGCGCCTCTCGCGGCTCGATTAAGTGGCAACTGGCGCGACTCGATGGCGATCATTAATCGCCGCCCTGGCCAACCTGCAGGCGGCCGGCCGGCCAGCAACTCGTAAGCTCGCTCGAGCGGCCGCACCAGCAGAGTACTCACCTTGAACAACCATTGGCGCCTGGTGGCTCGCCCAGCCGGCCTCGTTCCTCGCCAGGCAGGTGTAGTTGGCCGAGTGTTGCGCGAGGAGGGATTCGAAGAGGAGGCTCGAGGAGTAGTCGGACACTCGGCTCATGCGCACGCCCAGCAAGGCGCTCTCGTTGGCGGCCGCCTGCTCGCGCTGGCCGCCCGCCGCCGCCGCCACTTGCGCCGGCTCGCCGCTCGCCGCCCACCAGCTCGCCTGCTGCTGCTGCTGCTGGCCTCGCTGCTCGTCGCTAGGCGCCACCTGTGGCGAGCCGGCGCCCGCCAACAGTTGGCCCCCGAAGGCGGCCTGCTGCTGGCCGTCGGGGCCGAAGACTAGCTGGCGCTCGTTGCGGAACCAGCTGATGCTGATGGGCAGGTCGCCGCTGCTTATGGTGCACATGATCGAGGCTCGCTGGCCCTCGCGCAACGAGCGGCTTATTGCGAAAGGTTCAATGGTGGGCCTGACCTTGATGCTAACGTGCAGGGAGCCGTATGCTTGCGCCGAGGGGAGCAACTGGCCCGCGCTCGCCGCAGTGGGCTGCTGCTGCTGCTGCTGCTGTGACTGCGCCGGCCCGAGCGCAACGCAAACATACTCGCCCTCGTCGCCCTGCGACCTCTCCATGTGCTCAACCTCGAGCGTCCCATTCTCGTGCACCCGCTGCCTGTGGTTTGCGGGCAGCCGGCGCCCGTTGTGGTGCCACTGAATTTCGGCCACCGGATGCCCGGCCACAGGGCAGCGAACGCGCATGCTGGTCGAGGCTAGCACAGTCAAATTGGCCATCGGCTTCACCTGAATTGGGCCCAAAACGCTTATCTGCGCCTGGTGGCTAACTTGCGCCAGTCCGTTGTCGGCGCTGCACCTGTACAGGCCGCTGTCGCTCACCTGAGTCTGGCTTATGTTCACATAGGATATCACCAAGTTGTCCTGAATTTCGTTGGTGCCGATGGGGCGGCCCTGGCGAGTTAGGCGCCGTGCTCGAATTGAAGCCGCGAGTTAGAAAAGACAGTGGCGCACTCACCTTTGTGACAAAGTCGCCAAATCTAGTCCGCGAAGACTCCGGAATTGGCTGCTCGTCTATGGACCAGGTTATCTCTGGGAGGGGATTTGCGCGCGCCGAGCACAGCAGCGACACATCCTGGCGCTGGCCAAACACTTGGCTCCTGAATGTCTCCTTGAACTTGGGCGGATCGTCTAGGACGCGGATATAGGCGCTCGAGTGGGCCGACTCGAACTGGTTGTGCGCAAAACACTGGTAGGCGCCCGCGTGTTGCGGCTCCAACACGATCACAATGACGTGGCTCAACTTGGCCTCCCCCTCCGCCGCTGGCTCCCCCTCTGGCCGGCTTGGCGCCAGCTGCGGCGGGCGCGCCTCCGAGGCCTCGGCGGCCGACGACGCCGCGCTGTCCACCACGAAGTAGCCGGCCGCCTGCGGGCCGTTGCTGTAGTGATGCTGCCGCTGCTGGCCGCTCGCCTCGGGCCCGCCTATGGACTTGATGACGTTTTGATTGTGACGGAAGAGCACCTGGTGGATTGGGGCCCCGCTAACGGTGCAGTCGAGCGCCAGCGACTTGCCCAACTCGAGCACGCTCGCCGACGCGCGCAGAGTTACCTTGAGCGGGGCTGGAGGGGGGGGCGCGCAAGGTGCGGGTTAGTGGAAACTCTCTCTCTGACTCGCTCGGTAGCCCTCCAATGCAGGCAAAACCGTTGCAATCGGGAGCCACTCAAATACTAACCTCGAACCCGCAACTCCAACTCGAGCCGCTGCTCGCCGGCAGAGTTCTTCGCCCTGCACAGGTAGGCGCCGGAGTCGTTGCGATGGAGCCGCCTTATGAGCAGCAGGTTGGCCACTTGCGCAAAGCGGCCGCCCGGCTCAACTTGCTCGCTCTCGAGCTCGCCGAGCCGCCTGAACCAGTGGAGTTGGGCGCGCGGAAAGGCTTGCACGTTGCAGCTGAGCAGGCCGAGCTCGCCCTCCTCCAAACTCACCGCCTGTGGCGCCTCCATCACGATTCTTGGCGCGACGGGCGCCTGCGACTCTGCGCGTTCAAGGGGAGTCTCGTTTAGTTTGTGTCAGAGTTTAACCTGAACGAAAGTCGAGCTGCAACTTACCTGTCACGACCAGCTTGCCCTTGTTGGCCGAGCTCACCAGTTCGCCCGTCAGCTTGTTCCTGCAACGACACTTGTAGGAGCGATAGTTGAAGCTCGCGTCCACGTTGATCAGGTGCAAGTCTCCGCTCCTCGCGGCCACAAAGTACTTTGCCAGCGGCGGCGGCGGCGGCTGGTCGACGAGCTGGCCGGTCTCGTTGGCTTGGCCGGCGAGTTGCGCCCCATGGAGGCGCTGCTTGCTGGGGCCCCTCGCCGGGCTTCCAGAGGACAGAGCTTGGGGACGGAACAAGTGTTGCGCGTTTGCCAGGCTGGTGGACTGGTGGCTGAGCAGCAGCTCGCTCGGATACTCAACCCAGTCGGCCACCTGGAGGTAGTGGTGCGCGTAGGCGGGAATTTGGCACTTGAAGAGGGCGCTGTTGCCCTCGATCACGAGCTCGTCCATCACTTCGATTTGAACTGGCGCCTGAGCGAGCACTGCGCGCACGCGCATCTCCCTGCTCACAAGCGAGGCGCCGCGGTTTGCGCTGCTCGCAACGCACCTGTAGGTGCTCGCGTGCACCTCAGCGCGGAAGTCGGCCGCCCTGAATGGCTCGAAGACGAGCGCCCTGTCCGCGGCTCGCACGTACCTCAGCAGCCTGCCCTGCTTGGCCGCCTGAGACTGCGGCTGCGACTGCGGCTGCTGGCTCGCAACGCCAGCAAACAGCGTCGGCTCAACCTCCTCGCCGTTCTCGCGCTCCCACCTGATTTGGATGTCCGGCGCGCCTCTTGGGGAGCCGCCGCCGCCGCCAGCCTCCCGCCCCCCTTCCGTGCCGCTCGAAGTTCCGTTTGCGGCCCCTCCAAGCAGCTCCGCGCTCGCAATGCCCTTGGCCAGTTCGAGCGCGATTCCGCACTGAACAATCGCGCCCGTTTGGTTGCTGAACAGGAGCTCGCTCGGCGGCTGCTCGCCAAAGTTAAGTCTGCCGCCCCTCTCCTCTGAGGGTTGCAGTTGATCCGAGTTTGCGTTTGTGTTCGGGTTTTGGTTTAGGTTTGAGCGGAGTTAGCCTGGTGCGTGTGTGTGTGTTTGCGCTGCCGCCCAGAAGCGAGCGCGACAAGCCCGCTAATTGGCCCGCCTAGCTCCCTCCCCTTTCGGCCTCATTTGCATGATATCGGGCAGTAAATTAGAGCGCCGTGACAATAACACCGGCGAATTGATTGGCTTCCGGGCCGAGCTGTCGGCGCCGCGCAAATTGGCGCCAGCAGCTCGCCGGCCCGAATCAATTGTTGTCGCGGGCGGCTCGCTCGCCCTAATGAGGCCGCCGGGCACCTGGCTGATAGCGGCGGATGCTCGCCGGCCCGCCCGCCCGCCCGCCCGCCCGCCCGCCCGCCGAGCTTACGGCGCCAATCTGGCCCGAGTGGGAGATTAATCACGCGAACAGTTGGCGCCAAAAAGTCGCCCGATTTGCTCAAAGATCATACTTGCACTCTCCCTCCCTCTGCGCCCCCCCTCCTGCCCCGCGTCCACGCGAAGTTAGGGGCCGAGCGCCCAAACTGTGCGCAAGTGGGAGCGAGACGGCGGCTTTGCAAAGAGGCCAAGTTGGCCGCGATTTGCATGGCTCAGCGCGGTCGGCCGGCCGGCCGGCCAGCAAGCAAGCCTAAGTGCTGCGGGCGACGAGGCCTGTGGGCGGGCATTCAATTTGCTCGCCGCTAATGCGCCGCCGACTTGGCGTCGGAGGCGTTGAAAGGGAAGGAGCCCTGTCACTTGTGTCACTTTCAGCCGGCCCCAGATTTAGTGGCGCCCGCTGGCTTACATTTGGCCGCGCTCGAGCAACAACAACAGCAACAACCGCCACGACAACAACACCAGCCGCACAATGGACACCAATGGCCAATGTCAACACTCTCGGCGAGCAAATGGGCGCCGCCAACTCGGTCACAGGTTAGCCGGCTCGAGGGTCCGAGTCTTTGGCGGACAACAAATCAAGATTTATTCATCTCGAGCGGCCAACAATGGGGCCCATTTTGCATGAGCGGCGGCGGCGGCGGCGGCGGCCAAGCAACAACAACAAGAAGCCAACATAAATATGTGGCCGCGCTCGGCGTATTAGTGGCGCTCCCACTTTCGAGCAAGACGCTCGCTTGAGCCGGCCAAACTCTGACAGTTTGCTCGCGCGCGCGCAACTGTCTTTGAAGCGGCGCCCGCTGGGCCAGTTCAGCTCTGCTCTGCTCCGTCCGGATTGGATTGGATTGGATTGAATCCATTAAGTGGATTCAGTTTCATATCTAGCGGCCCGGCCCGGCCGCGTTAATTCAGGCAGGCCGAGCCGCTGGCCGGCCAGAGTCGCCGCCAAGTTGCGCGCTCGCCAATCATGGAGCCAAGCAACTTGATTGCAGGGCCACCGAGGCCGGCGCCAAATTGGCCCACTTCCGGCCAACCAAGTCCGAGCTCATTTGCGGCCTCTTGTTGTGGCTTCGGGGCGCCGAGTGGAGCCTCGAGCTTGCCAGGCGGCATCAGTGTCAGTGTTGTTGCCGCTCCACTCAGCTCGCCCCTTCCGGCCAAGGGAACAAAGTCGGGCCGAAACATAACATAACATAACATAACATTGTGGCCTCCTTGTTCTTGCAGCTCGTGTTCGCGGCCGAGCTGCACGAGTTGCGCGCACGAGACTTGATTGGCGCTGTTCAGTTGAGTCGAGTCGAGTCGAGTTCAGCTCAGCTCAGCTCAGCTGGGCGGCGAGAATCGCTGGCTCAGCACGCTGGGCGGAACTCGCGAACGGCGCTAGGCGCTCGCATCTCGTTGGCTCGCGGCCGCTTGTTAGCGAGCGCTGCTCGCGCCGCCCGCGCCGCAAACTTGGAGGGGCGAGCAAGCTCGAGTGCTCGGCGGGTCGAGCCAGCAAATTGTTTGCAATTTGTTGTTGCAACCGATAAATCTGGCCGCAAAGAGCAAGGGCGCAAAGCCAAATTGGCACCGCAACCGATGGGCCGCCCCAAGCTGGCCTCCACTCGGCGCCGTCCAAACTAATGAGACTGCGGCCGGCAAACCTGGCGCCGCTCATATCTCGCCCGGCGGCCAAACAGTTTGTGTCGTCTCGCAGCTGAACGCGGCTTTGGGGGCATCCGGCGGCAAAATTTGGAGCGCGAATGATTTGAATTAATGGCGCCGCAATTGTCTTTTTACAATTGCAAAACCTTTGGGCCGCAAGCGAGCAAACAGAAGCGAGAGGCGGCCCAAAGGTCCCACTTGAGTGGGCCACTTTGGAGGTTGGCTCGCAGGAATCAATTGCAGTCGGCCCGTCGAGCTTTCCGGTCAGCCCAGTTGGCGGGGGGAGGATTTTCGTGGAGTTGCAAGCTCGCCCGTTGGGCTGAATTTTAAAATATCTGTGTCCGCCGGCAACGAGCAATGGGCCAACTCGATGGGCGAATTTATAATTCTGTTTGCGGGCTCCACTTTACATTCAGCTCGGCCGGCGCCCAAGGCGAGCGCGCCGCTCGGCCGCCCTCTGGAGTCGGGCGAAACAATAAAGTTATGGGCCAAAGCCAGTGATTGCCATGATTATCGCCGGACAGAGCGCTGCTTTTCGTCGGCCCGACTGCTTGTTTGCTCGCTCGCTCGCTCGCTCGCTAGCTCGCTCCGGATCGAGCGCCTAGCTCTCGCGCCCCTGGCAGCGCGCCTGGCCGGCCGCCAGACTCGCTCGCGGCGGCGGCCACTTTGCTCGCGCGCTCGCTGGCTTTGCGCGCGACGGCAGGAGGGGAGCACAACAATGGGGCCGCCGACCGCAAACCCGCTGACTCATGCGCGCCCCGTTCAAAATCTGCAAATCGGCTTCCAACTGACCGCCCGCAGTTTGCAGAGGAGCGAGCCGCTGCGACAGCAAGCCGAGCGGCCAGCCATTGTTTTGCATCCTGGCGCTGGCATCATCAATCTCGCGCCGGCTCAGCTCGCCGCCGCCGCCGCCGCCGCCGCCGCTCGCTGGCGTCCGGTTTGCGCGGCCAATGCTGACAAATGGGCGCCAGCTCGGCAGGCTCAATTGAATCGATAGAGCGCGCGCTCGCCCGCCAAGACCGGCCGGCGGACAACAATTAGCTGCACGCGCGCTGAACTCGGAAGCCGCCGACCGGCCGGCCGGCCCAGAGGAGAGGAGAGGAGAGGAGGCGCCGACTTGCTCGCCGCCGAGCCGGACGGTTTGCGCGCCAAAACAATCGAATCCGGCGGCCTTTGTTTGCTCGGCTCGAGGGGCGGGCAGTTGCGTCATGCGCGGCCCCGCTCGGCCTCCAGGCAAATGCGAAAATATGGGCGGAGTCGCGTTTCTCGCTGGCTCGCAACGGCCGTTTGGGGCGGCCAAACAAGCGGCTGGCCAGTCGTCAATCAGCGGGCCCGTCGGCCCCACTTGGCCGGCTTCTCTGGGGCCGGCGGCGCCATTTACATGGCCGCGCGAGTGGCCAGCTCGCAGCCCTGGCCTGTTTCCACAGCAAACTGGCCGCCAAACATGTACTTTGTGCTCGCAGCGCCGCCCGCCAGGCCGAGGCACCACCTGAGCACCTGAACAGCAAGCAGCGCGCAACGAGGGCTGCTGCCGCCGCCAGACTGGCCCAGTCGGCGGCGGCGGCAACAAACTAGCGGCCGGTTGACGAACAACAATGAAGCAAAATCAATGGATATTACATGTCACACGACGGTTTGGGCCGGCGAGAGGCGGCGACTTGCCGCTTGTGGGCGCGCACGCACTTTGCTTGGGCCGGCGGGCGGAGAGCACGCATGTCGTCTAGGGTTTCATCGCTGACCAGCCGCCGCCGCCGCCTGAACGACGGAGCCTAAACTAGACCAAACTAAACCGCCTCCACCTGGCCGCCAGATTGAAGCGCCGCAACTCCGGCCAACCTAATCACAACTATATTCTTTTCCATGCTAATCGAGGGGAGCGCGAGTCAGGCTGCGAGCCGAGCCGAGCCGAGCCGAGTGCAGCCAGCCAGCCAGCCAGCCAACCATCCATCTAGCTATCATTCCATCATGAGCGGCGCCAACCTGAGCCCTCGAGCGGCCGCTTCCGTCTTGAGCGAGCCAAGGGAGCATAATGAAAGGAGCGAAGCCAAAGTGAGCCGGAGACAATTTTGGCCTCTCGCGCGCGCATAGTGGCGCACCTTGTTGCAAAGCGTTTTTTAAATTATCGCCTCGGAGGAGCGCAGAAACAAAACCCTTTGTCTGTCGCCACTGCCTCAGCCACCTCTGCCGCCGCCGCGGCCGCCATCTCAGCCACAGCGGCAGCCGCTCGTGCATTTTATCACTTTTACGCCCGCCAGCCGAGCCAACCAGCCGGCAAGCCAGCCCCATGCTGCCCGCCTGCCAGACGGAAGTGGCGCGCGAGCTCGCTGGCAAGCTAGCCGGCTCGCTCGCATCTCTTGCGCCCTCAAGTCGGCGCCAATCCCTCATTTCACTTATCGTCAGCCCTCTCGCTCTCGGCCGCCCTGAGCCGCATTGACGCGCGCGCGCGGCCAACCTCTGGCCGCCACTTATCTGTCGCCCATCCAACCATCTGGCCGCCAACAAACCAAAAACCGCCCCCCCCCCCACCGACTCAACTCAAACACACTCCTCGGCCTCACCTCTGGCCGGCAGCCCTCGGCCATGGACCTGTCCTGTGCCAGCCCATTGTGGCATCGACTCGCATCATCCGCTCGCCGCCGCCTGGAGCGGATCTGCTCGCATGCATATTTAATGGCGCAAACGGACCATTGAATGCCACTGGCCAGGTTCGAGGCGGCCCTCTTGTGAGCAGGCGCGCTCGGCTGCAAATTGTTGAAAGGCCTCAGCCGTCTGATATGTAAACTTTTGGCGGCCGTCTTGCCGCCAGCCGAGTTAGCCAGCCCCTCGGTTGGTTTGCACAAATGGGCGCCAACTAGCGCCTTCATTCAAATTAGATTTAGACGCCCGCCAGCCCGTCATGAAGAGCAAACAGTCTTCGGCCAAAAGGAAGTGAGTTAGCGGAGCGGCTCGAGAAAGCGACAGACTCTAAGCCCACTCCAGAGGCCAGCCTTTGAGCCTAGCCTGCCAGTTGTTGGCTCCGGCTGACGAGTCACTTGGAGTGAGGGCCGCATTTGCACCCTCTATTTACTCGGCACCAACAACAACAATGGGCCCAAAAACAGGAAGTCGCGCAATTTGCTTGGCGCAAGCGGCAACTCCGAGCGGCCAGGTTTGCAATTTTAGGCTTCAACAAGGGCGAACCCAATCGAGCATAAGCTGAGAGCAAGCAAGCCAGCCAGCCAGCCGGCCACCTGCGTGAGCAATCTACTCTATCACAGTGGCCCCAGTCGAAGGGCAACCCACTCGAAACTGAACTTTACTCACCCAATTCGTCGCCATAAGGATGCCGCCTGGCTAGTCTGCCCAGACCAAACGCATCCAGCTTATCATGGTCGATTGTCTGGTCATTTAAAACAAACTCTTGAATCTCTGCTCTGGCCAAGAGGGGCGTCACCTGTGCGCAAGCGAACAGCACTAGCACACAAAATTCCATCGCTTTCAAGCGCTGCCTGGCCCCACACATGCTGAGTTTCAATCTCTCCGCCCAGCTTGATTGAGACTATCTTGAGATTGCAATAGTTTCAAGTGGCTTGCAATGGCGCCTTGACTTTAGCGAGCGCGCTAGCTGGAGGCCCTGAAACCTTAATCATCTTCATCCCATACCTGAGCCTCTCGATCAACGCGCGCTCACTTGCTTCCTTTGAGGGCGGACAAACTTTCACCCTTCGTGCATCACTATGCTGCCTCCACTATTGAATAATTCCAAATCCTTAAAGTCGCCCAGATCTAGAATGACAAGACTCTAGGGTCGCTTGCAAACTGCGCATGCGATATCCTTGATCGGTCTCGCAGTGGCACCTTGTGGACGAGATCCGAGTTCGGCCAACTGGAACACAGGCCGAGCTGTTTACAAATCCGCAAACGAAGGTTCAGCGCAGTCCTGATGTTGCCGAACGCTGAAGCTTTGCTGTTTTGGCTTCCAAAGGTCCCAAAGTCAGATTTTATTTTTGTCAAGAGGAACGTACCATTTATGTATCACATCAAACCTCTCCAAATCTCACCTACTTTTTGTCGGCTGCAGCAAACAGATCTGACTCTTGGCCGCTGAGTCTGGGTTGACTAAATCAGAGAGAAAAAGACTTGATCTCTTCCGACATGAGACAACAGACGAACAATTTGTATTGATTGACTGCTTACCAACACCCATAGCTGACCAGGAGGATCGAAGATTGTATGAAATTCGGTGCAAAATTTCAACTGACAACCTGAAAGAAACGACTGTGATTCAAGTGCCGTATTCGCACAAAACTTGGACTGACAATTGGTCGCAGCTTTTCTCTTCGGCCACTAGCACGCAAGTAAATAAAGTATCCTTTGGTACTCAAGCTTCACAAAGAAAATGAGAAATCTACCGTCGATTCGTAGCCGATGCTGGCTGTTCAAGGGAAGTCTTCCGCATAGCTCAAGAAATTTCAGTACCACGGCCATCAAATCGGTTCAAATCTACAATAGTGCTAATGAAGCAATATTTGACGTTCAGAGCAACTCCACCATCCTCTGCGGCGGATTCGGTCTCTGCGGGATTCCCGAAAATCTTTTCCAAGCCTTAAGTGATAAGAAGTCAATCAAAAACTTGACTGTCGTGAGCAACAATGCAGGCGTGAATGATTTTGGAGTTGGCCTCCTGTTGCGGCAAAATCAGGTAAAGAGGATGATTTCCTCCTATGTTGGTGAGAACAAACTATTTGAATCGCAATATTTGAACGGGTTATTAGAGCTCGAGTTCGTACCACAAGGCACTCTTGCAGAGCGCATAAGGGCAGGTGGGGCTGGAATACCACTTTTCTATACGCCAACTGGCTACAATACGCTCGTCCATTTGGGTGGAGCACCGATCATGTACAATAGCAATGGAGAAATTGCTCTTGCTAGCAAGCCAAAGCCAACCATAAATCATAAAGGCAACAACTATGTCCTAGAGGAGGCGATTAGGGGTGACTTTGCATTTATTAAAGCTCACAAAGCTGACACATCCGGCAATCTAACTTTTAGAATGAGCGCGCGGAACTTTAATGCTCCTATGTGTAAGGCAGCTAAGATCTCCATAGTTGAGGTCGAGGAAATCGTCGAAACTGGCCAGCTAGATCCGGACCATATACATGTGCCCGGCGTCTATGTCAATCGACTCATACAGGGCGAATCATATATAAAGAGAGTTGAAAACTTGACAACGAGACAGAATATGATGGCAAAGGATCCAAAGAGTAAGAAACCAGCCCAAGTAATAAGGGAAAAGATCGCCAGACGCGCTGCACTGGAGCTGAGGGATGGTATGCACGTCAATCTGGGTATCGGTATCCCTGTCTTAGCAACAAATTTTCTACCCCCCGGAATTAAGGTCTCTTTCCACAGCGAAAACGGACTTGCTAACATGGGCCCGTATCCCGACGAGAGCGAGGTTGATCCGGATCTGATCAATGCAGCCAAGGAGACCGTATCGATTCTACCCGGGGCCTCTTTCTTTTCCAGTGATGAATCATTCGCAATCATACGAGGTGGTCACCTTGATGTCACCATCTTGGGTGGAATGCAGGTATCTGCTAAGGGTGACTTGGCCAATTGGATGGTTCCCGGAAAATTGGTGAAAGGTTTCGGAGGTGCGGCGGATCTCGCAGCAGCAAGCGTATCAGGAACCCGCGTGATAGTGGTCATGGAACACTGCAGCCGTGATGGGAAGCCAAAGATTGTCGAAAACTGCGATTTGCCCCTCACTGGTTCCAACTGTGTCGACATGATTGTGACTGAGGAGGGTGTTTTTAAATTCCTACCTAATAAGGGGCTCACTTTGATCGAGGTTGCGGAAGGCGTTTCTGTCGAAGATATCAAACGAACTACTGGCTGCAAATTCGAAATTGACAAAAACCTAACCACCATGATGCAGTGATAACACGTGATGGAAATTGTATGATTCTATAGTCCGATAAAATCAATCTGCTCTAACAACAATTTATTCTCATCAGTTTCTTAGTATTCAAGAAGGACTTGGGAACTCATAATATTTTTGATCTTTGTCGTGGTAAAGCCTTTTCTTATGAGGATGATTTATCTGGATTTTGTATTCCTTGAAGATCCAATAAGTTACAGGAATTACCAGGGGCGAAAGGAAGAAAATCGCCGACTTGGTCCACCATGAGTAGTCGGGTATCTCATGCTTTAAAGGGTTAATTTTTTCCCAGCTGTACAAATCGGCATCTTTGTGAAAAACTTCACCATAGAATCTTCTGCCCATATAGTCATCGTAATCATCATATTGATCACGATTGAAAGCTCCAATTGCTTTTAGTTTCGGATAGTCACCAAATCCGTCGTCTTCGTCATGCGGTTCGTAGTCCTCTGGTATTAGATTGTACTTTCTAGCTGCTTTCTCGCGTTCTTCTTTCGTCCTTGGCCAGTCCCCGACCTCTAAATTCGGATCTGGTCCATACAGTGGAACACCAAGTAGAGACTTGACTCTTGAGGCCTTTTGCACATGTAGGAGACTCGATTTGTGAATCAGCAATCTCGGTGCGATGCTTCTAGAAAGGGGCAGCATAATTTTGACTGGTTAATTTTCGCTCAACAACAAGCAATGAAATCCGAGTTACAAGGATGTCTGCTGAAATAGCCCGAATATGAGGATGACACTTATGGGTGTGCGATTAGATACAAAACTCTGTTAGGGTTTGCGTTCTCTCAAAGAATGAGTTTACCAGTGAACATTAGACCCTCCAGGTCGTGGCACTGGTTCTTGGTCTCTCAAGTTGATCCGATTCAGATGAAGTTATTGCTTGCCTATCATGACGATAGTTATTTCGATTTGCTGCCGTCAAAGGAGTAGTAATTTCCTACTAAAATAGACGAAGAAACACAATCGGAGATGGAAAGATGGGTGGACTAGGGAGTAACTAAAAAACATTGCGACGACCGTCGATGTGATGGAGGTCGAAGGAAAAAAGGACTTAGCAGAGGGAGGTTTCGATCCTCCGACCTTTGGGTTATGGGCCCAACACGCTGACCGCTGCGCCACTCTGCTCAATCGTATTGTAGTGTAAGAAATGTGCATACATACTCCAATGCATGGTGTTCTGCATATCACTAGTAATGTATATTTCTGTAATGGGTCTTACAGTCGCCGGATATAATCAATAATGACAAGAATGAAACTACGTGGGGCAGTCTGAAATATGTATGAGAGCTTTCTGTCAACGAGGTTTCGACTCAGAACTGTTATAAAAGTAGGCTAGATTTAGTACCTGCTATTTGTTCGTTGGTAGAGGCCTCATGGTGGATATTTT
>Ga0268249_1000554_pt1 | contig 15341 bp, 7 predicted proteins | sample AgamicAtPe_FD_200257 | JGI IMG/M metagenome (GOLD analysis project Ga0268249, IMG submission 200257) | Agave microbial communities from Guanajuato, Mexico - At.P.e (v2) (version 3) | ecosystem: Host-associated > Plants > Phyllosphere > Phylloplane/Leaf | place: Guanajuato, Mexico | collected... | reverse complement strand
CGGCTCTCGGCTCTCGGCGGCGGCGGCGGCGGCTGTTGCGGCTGCTGCTGTGACTGCTGCTGCTGCTGCTGCCGCGGCGTCCGATTGCGCCACTCGGCCATCTGAATTCAATTAAATTCCTCCTCCTCCTCCTCCTCCTCCTTCGCTTGAGCTCGCCCGCGCTGGACTGGGCTGGGCTGAGCTCACCTGAGCCCACCTGAGCTCACCTGAGCCTCGCCAAACGAGAGCCGATGATTTGATTGAAATTTATTGCCCACAACTATCGAGTGGAAGGCGGCAAGCGAGTAAATGGAATCAAACCAATTGAGTTGAGGTGAGCCGAGCCGAGCCGAGTTGAGTTCCCAGCTCGCGTGTGCAATTTTATTGCGCTCGGCTCCTTTTCCCTTGGGGCCCATCGATGAATGGATTCGCGCGCGCGCCCGTCTAGCTTGGCGCGAGGCAGGAGGAGGAGGAGCTCGTTTGTCTTTGCTATGCAGATTTGAGAGCGCCGGCGATAAATTAGATCCAGCCGAATGTCGTCAAGTTTATTACAATCAATGGATAATAAAGCTTTTGGCAAAAATTTATTACACTCGCAGCGAGCGAGCCGAGCCGCGCTCGACTCGACTCGGCCAACTCGGCCGCGGCCCATTTGCTTCCTGGCCGAGCGCGCGGCCCCCAGCCGCCGCCCGGCTCGCCCATGATCGGCGCCATTGTTTCCTCCTCCAGACTCAGTCTGCGGCCCAGTTTGGCCACCAACGAAGCGAGCGCGCTCGCTCAGCTTCCGCGACGCCAAGGGAAGGCCTGCGCTGCTCGGCCGCTAACAAGCAACAGGTGTCACTCCCGCAGAGGGGATACAAATTTACTTGAACAATTTCTCAGCTCAACAACAACAACAACAAACAATCGGTTGGTCTATAAATAGTGGCGCTGAACTTTGCGCGCCAGTGGCCACTTCCGTTGGCGCGCGTTTAGCCGAACAGGTTGGGCAGCCCGAAGGGTAGGCCGCCGCCTGCTTGCGGGTTCAGCGCGCCACCGAGCGGCAGCCCGAAGCCTTGCTGCGGCTGGCCGCCGCCCATCAGCGCGGCCAGCGGGTTGAAGCCGCCGCCGCCCAACTGGCCGAGCGGGTTCAGGCCGCCCGCTTGTGGGCCGCCGCCGCCGCCGCCTCCGAACAGCGCAGCCAGCGGGTTCTGTGCCTGCTGCTGGCCGCCGCCCAGGTTGCCGAACTGCCCGAACGGCCCGAAGCCGCCGAACTGGAACGGCGCCTGATTCGCGCCGCCCTGCTGCCCGAACGGCACGCCTCCCTGCCCGTTCAGCCCGAACTGCAACGGGTTCGCGGCCCCGAAGTTCCCGTTGCCGGCGCGCTGCTGGAACGGCCCGCTGCCGCCGCCCCCAAATCCCGGCTGAGCCCCAAACTGGTTGCCGCCTCCAAGTTGGTTTCCTCCAAACTGGCCGAGCTCCTGGCCGCCGCCGCCGCCGCCCAAGTTGCCAAGGTCACCGCCGATGTCCTGGCCGCCGCCAGCTCCTCCGCCCAAATTGCCCAGCTCTTGGCCTCCCTGGGCCCCGTTTGCGCCGCCAAAGTTCCCAAAGTCCTGGCCGCCGCCGCCGCCGCCGCCGCCAAGCTGGTTGCCGAACCCCTGATTTGCGCCACCTAAGCCGCCTAAATTTGAAAAATCGTCTGTTTAATTTGCGCTGCTCGTGTTAGCGCCAAAGTCGCCTTGAATGAAGCTGCTCGTTTCAGCCGATGAGACAAGCACCAAACGCGCCAACTACTCACCGCTGCCGCCGCCGCCGCCGCCACTTCCGCCTAGATTGCCCAAATCGCCGCCGAGACCCAAATTTCCAAGCCCCAAGTCGCCCAATCCGTCGCCCGCTTGACCTTGGGCGCCGGCTTGAGCCAGCCAACAGAGAGCGAGCGTTAGACTCAACAGTGCGCTCCCAACTCTTCTCCCATTCACTTCTGCTCTCATCGTTGGACTTGCGGTTTGATTTCTAGGGTCGCGAATTCGTAAAGATTCTTGTTTCGGCTAAAATCAATTTCTCGCGCTCACCTCACCTGACTGAGTTGTCCATTTCGAAATGAGGTTTAATTTTCATATTCGCCAAGTCGAAGGCTCCAGGTCGAGTGGACAGCCAGGCCAACAGCCCAAAGCGGCTGTCTGCTGTACGACAAGTCGCTAGCAAACCAGTCGTGTTGGCCATTTGGCAGCGACAAAGTTCCGGAAACGTCGCCCTCGCCTGAGTCCATTGTGTTTGCCCGTTGACCTCTAAGCAGCACTCCAGAGGCTCGCCTGTCTGGCTTCAAGTAGGCAGCGCCCGCTACTGTTTGCCATTCGCCTTGAGCTTGGCGAGCGCGAGCGTCAAACTGGATTTTCCCATTCAGTGCGGCTCAGTTTTCACGCGCACTTTCGCTCCGCCAGAGCCGCCAGCCCGCGTTGCAAACAACCCCGATGGAAACCCGAGCGGTCGGTGGAGCTCTGACACATTCACGCTCCGCCCAACAGCTAGACAGTTCACCTCAACGAGCTGACCCCTCGATTGCATGAAGCTCCAAAAGGATCCCATATCTCTAAGCACCATCAAGATTGAATAGCAAAGGATTCAAATTGTCGAGCATCTCACTTTGGAAGCGATGGGGGGCGGGGGAAGGCAATGGACATTTTAGTCGACACTTGAGTTCTATGGCACATTCAGTTTTGTTTATCATGAAGTTTATGCACAATTCAAACCTCTTTTTCCACGACTCAAGCCTCAATCTGAATTTGAACATGGCCTAATTACAGTGGTCAGAGCAAACGGATGAGGTCGCACTTGAACGCTTATTTATATGACTAGATTCTTATCAATGGCACTTGCACCAAAAACACAAACACAAACACAGACACGCGCACCGAGCTCCTTCCCTGTGCCGCTCACCTGTGAAGGGTCCATCTCTTCCGGAATAAATTAAACGCGCCCAGGGCTACTTGAAGCTCCTGCTTCTTTGCGTGTAAATTGAGCTGCAACTGTCCAAGTTGGACTCCCTAGAGGACAGGGTGGCCTTGTCGATATCACTGGTCGTCATTGTAAGATGCTGTCTCACTAAACTGTTATCACTTGCGCCCTCGAGATGGTCGTGCGCCTGGTTGTTGGCGGCCAGATGGGCGCCTGGCGAGTGGCGCAAACAGGCAAGCAGGCAGCCGGCGCAGTTTACTGTGGTGCCCAAGCTGGAGACTAGCTCGCACTGGCTGCTTGCTCTAGACGAGGGCAACTTTGGCGAGCCTCCGCTTGGTCCGCAGCCAATGGTGCTGGCCGAGCCGGGTCCGCTGCCTGGCCGCCTGCAGGCGGATGGATCGCCAATACGATCGTTGAAAACCGTACACGAGCTGAATGCGCGATTCAACACTCCGCTCTGGCGCATCTCCTCCACTAGCTCCTGGTTGGCCAGTTGGAGGGTTCCGCCCGTTGCGGCCGCTCCCTCGCCAACCCTCGGCACAACCTGCGGCCGCCACGATGAGCGCCGACCCTCCCGCCTCGAGCCGCCCGAACTCTCGCTCCGCTGCGAGCCAGTCTCGGCAATCCTGTTGCTCCGCTTCCTTTGCCGGCGCTGGCGGAGGCTTCCAGCCAGCGAGGCCAACAGGCTCACAGCTCCAACAACGAGCAGCAGCACGGAGATCAGCTTGTATATGGCGGAGGACATTGTGAAGGACCAGTAGAGCATTGTGGCGATCGGCTTGTCGATGTCAAAGGTGACCTCCTGCCAGAGGACGGGAATCATGGCATTGGGTATGTTTCTAAATCTTAGCTCTGGAGTTGCAACGTTCAGCTGAAGTCTGGCCTTTGCGCCCACGGGCACCGAATGGAGCGTCGACTCAACGTCCACGTAAAACTCGTGCAAGCTCCTATTTGGCTTCAAACCGTCCACTTGCTCCAGATAATACTCGTCTGCGTCCAGAAAGTGCGGCAGCGAGGCGTAAATTGGCGCGCCAAGCTGACACTGGCCAATACTGAACACTCCCCGCGGCCATTTAAACCTGAATTGGGTGATCCACCTGTCGCTGGCGCCAACAGGGGGCGTTGGCGGCTGCAATGGAGGCGAACTGGGCCCGTGCATAACGCCATCGATTAGCTTAGACGGGTTCAAGGGCGAAGTCTGGCGCGTTTGGCTAGCGTGCGCAACCATGGCAGGCTCATCCGGCGAGTTCCTAGCGGTTGGATTGGCCCCAAAGTGGCCGCCCATGAGCATTGCGGCTGGACCGGCGGCCAAACTGGGCAACAGGGAGCCTGGACTTGCGGCCGACATTCTCTGCGACACTATGTTGCTGAACAGCTGTCTCACTCGGCCCAATCGGCTAACTGGCGCACTGTTCGACCCGCTGGCCTGCTGGTCCGGATTGGCGCCCCCAAAACCCTGAAAGGCGTTGTTCAGGAAGGAGCCTGGGTGGCCGTTTGAGCGCTCGAACAGGCCGCCCCCGTTGTCTCCATGATGGTTGCTTGGCGGAATAAACATTGCAAAAGGAGAGGAGGCGCCAGCAACCAAACTTGGCATGGCAACGTTGGCCCCCGTCACACTGTTTATGGTTGCTGCGAGCGCGTTTGCAAGCGCTGGCTTTGGGTTCATTTCGAAGCATTTGTTTGAGGCAACTTGCGACGAGTTCATGAATACCCTTGGGTCAATGTAATATCTGAGCGCTTGGATTCCGTTTGAGGTAGAAATCTCCTGCTTCCCTGGAACCAAGTGCAAGGGTCTGCACAGGTCAGGATAGAATATGTACTTTCCCAGATCTCTAAGCAGTCCTCTCTCCTGGGCGAGCTGTTGCGTGTTGGCAAACGGCTGACGGTTCGAGTGAGGCGTCTGACTAGGGCTTGGCTCCTGTTGGTGCTGATGGTCTCTGTTTTGATCGTGGCTTGCGCTTCGGCTGAAAAATCGTCGTCCAGGCGGCGCCGCCAACACGGGTTGCGGGGCCACCGGCACGGCCTCGGCTCGGCTCGCCTGCTCTACTGTTCGCGATCGTTTTGCAGTAATTTGTTGCAATTGTTGCTGGAGCCTCAGCCTCTCGGCCTCCTGGTTGAATGGCGCAAACAGCTGACCATTTGTTGCGTGCTCAAGGCTCCAGGCTGCCCCGCACTCGGGCTTCACCTCGTTCAAACCCTGCGGTGCTTGGCCAGACGAGAGGCTGGTCATGTTCACGATGTTACTCTGAAATCTTGTTATCTTGTTCAGGCTTGACAGGTCGTCGCTGCCCGTTGAGACTGTCCAAGTTCCGTCTATTGAATCGTTCTTGTTGTAGAGGTAGGCAAACTTGCCGTTAAAATTGGAGAACCTTCGATCGAAGAGTGGACCAACGGAGACGATCAGGTCAGAGTAGCCCTCGAATAGGAGATTTCTAATGCTTCTCTTTATGAAGGCTCCCTCGCCAAGGCCGTCCAATATAACGCTCACTATGTTTCTCGTTATCACAGGCGCGTTTTGTATTAGCGCGAGCGCTGTCATTAGCGGCGTATTGATGGTCCATATGAGATCATCCTCGGCTCCTTTGGACAGATGGGGCTGAAATATCCATTGCTTCTTTTCGGCAAAAGTAACCAGCTTCTCTTCGTCTAGAAAGTTGATGTCTGATTTAGTCCAAATCGTCCTGTAAACGTAGGGACCAACCTCGACAAATCTTGGCTTCTGTCCGACGGCCTTAACCTGATTCCAGTTTGTCAGATTGAAGAAGGTGAAACTTTGGTACATTGTGACTGGCATGTCCTTCCACATTTTGTAAGAGAACTTGCTCGGCTCTATGAGCAGCTGTCTCTCTGCAAACGTGTTCATGGAGGATTCGAGCTTTACGTAAGCCCAAACACCCAAAGCCAAGATTATAATCGAGCTGATGAAGGAGGAGATGACCATTTTCAAGTAGATCAACTCCGGCCTCGTGGCTGGCGATTGCTTCAGCTATTTTGCTCGCCCCTGGTTTGCTCTCCCTCAAGCTCGCCACCTCTAGGTGATCGCTCGACCCAACTACCTGCCTGGCGCTTATCACTACTCTTCTGTTCGTTCTTTCAGGCAAGTCAGCCGAGGCATTGTTTGATGAACTGCTTGCGGCAAGCTTGTGAATTAGACCTTTCGCGCTCTCCACTCTCTTCTACTTGCGGCCCCTCAAACGAGCTGGTGTCGAGTGGGTGAAATCGGCGAGGCTTGATTGTTGTGTTGGGTCTGGTACTGCAACCGCTGGTGTTGTCATCCTTTCAGCTCGTTGGCCTAACTGGTCGGCCTGGATTGAGCGGATCGAAGCCGAAGCTGAGAAGCCGAACTCGAACTCGAAGTGGAGAGGAATTGAAATGGGATGGCTCAGGCTACTGGCCGCCCAAGAAAAGTGTCCACTCGCAGGTAGATAAAATCTCGCATCAACTTCCACCAGGGTTGCTCGCAACTATGTCCACTGAGGTTACAGACGCACACATGCTTAATAATGGTTTTCGGATTTTGAATACGATAAGTTTGTGTGTATCCTTGCAGGCAGCTTGGCCGCCTTGTTTAGCGACCGGCAGCTCTCGTTTAAGACCTTGCAACAAATTTCCACTGACTAGCTTTGGCTCTAGCCGCTGCCCGCTACCTGCCCGCCTCACCTGCCTCCGCAGCTCCCCACTCCCACTGCTACTGCTGCCGCTGCTGCTGCTGCCGTCGCCGCCGCTGCCGCTGCCGCTGCCACTGCTGCTGACGAGCGAGAAAGAGGCGATGAGAAGCGATGAGAATAACTGCGCTTGGGAGACTTTTACACCATCGACGAGCCCGCAATCGAGAAAGCTCGAGAGGCTGGCCGAGAGGGGAGCCTGATTTTGCTGATGATATAAGTTTGGATTGAAGGCAGAATGCGCTTGCACTTCACTTTTAGAATTCTCTCCAGCCAAAGCTATAGCTAGCTGGCTCGTTCGCTCTCTTTACCTTCTCATCTGACCGGTGCAAAGCAAGGCTGGCGAGCTTCGGCTTCTTCAGCCCACCTGGCCACTTGCACGGCTGGTTAGCTGCGCTCTATGTTTGTTATTGTACAAGTTTAGGTGCAGACATTGGCTTCTTAGCGGCAAGTCGAGCCCAAAGCAAGCGAGAGTGGCAAGGCTCGAGTCTGGTATTAGTTATAAGTGGTTCAATCATTGACTAAATAAATTTGTTCGGAGATCTCTCGCCTGCGCAGTCTGGCTCAATTTCGTCAGCCAGCCCGCTAGCTAGCTGGCTGGCTGGCTGGCTTGCTTGCTCGCAGGTTGCCGATCTTTGGCTCGAGCTCCCCTCTCGGGCTTGTTATTCAAAACTCGACCATCCATTGAGAGCTAGCTGGCTGGCTGGCTCAGTGACTGGCCCGCTTGGAGGGGAGAAAAGTTCAAGCCAGCGCGATGGGCCGCAGCCAAACTAGTTATCAGGCTTGAACTTTCAAGCCGAGCCGCCGAGCGTCTTGGCGCCGCAACCGGCGGACCAACTCAACAGAGCCAGCAAGCCTGCTCAGTAGGTGGGTAACTTTGAATTTGATCCATTGCTCGTAGGCCTACAAAGGGCTGCCTCCTCGCCTGGCCCTCCAATTGCGCAATCGGGGGCGGGCTCAGGCTCGCTGCTAAATGTCGGCGCCGCGCGATAACTCTCATAATCGAAGTTGATTTGCGCTCCCTCTCGCCCAATGAATGTCGATATCTGCGCTAGTGGAAACTGGCGCCCAGATTGGCCGCACTCTTCCATTGGACTCAAACCTCCCCCCTCTCCGCTCGCTCGCTCGCCTGCCTGCTGATGTCACTCGCAAGACCAACCGACCGACCGACGGGTGGCAGCGCCGCCACCGACGACGACGACGACACTGACGCCCCTCAAACGCGCTGCCTAGCTCACCTGGCGCCCTGAGCGAGCTAAAAACCAACTCGATTGTTCGAAAGCGAGCGCGAACGCGAATGCAAGCAATCCGACCACTTCCATCCAGCCCCTTGAGCGCTGTTCGCGCGACCGCCCGCCCATCTGGTTGCCGCCACAAGCTGGCCACCAAGCCGCCGGCTCGAAGGACAAGCGAGCGGTCGTCTGTTGCGCATTTTTAGTCTTAGATCTCTTTGCCGGTCGACCATTTTTGGCTATCCCAACGTGATCAATTTAATGAGCAATAAACATAGTTTATGGGTCCGAGCGCCTTTTCCGTAGCGCGTTAATGAGGATCAAAAATAGAAAGTCCGCTGGCAGACCAAAGTGAGCTGGGAGTGTCGGCTTGCGGGAGGCCGCTTAGAGCGGACACTGAACGGACTGGAGGCGACGCTAGCGGTCCAAGCAGCCCACTTGCTCCTCCGTCTTGGCTCCCTCTCTTTCCGGTCCAAATTCCGAATCGTGCGCCTTAAAGTGAGCGCAATGTCAGCCTGCAGGCCCAGCAGTCCTGCCCAAGTTGAGGCCGCCAGACTGCGAAAGCCGCGGGCAGGGACGCGGCCAGACTTCCTACTCCCCTACTTGCAACTAGGCCGGCCGCCCGGCTGCAAAAAGGAGGAGGAGGCGGCGGCGGCTGCTGCGTCAGGAGGGAGCAGTGCGGCTCCACCACGGTCATTACCTGACCGATGGGCTAGCGGCGAGAAGCAAGAGTTGCCGAGATCAATCATTGATCTGGTTATCGGACTGAGCGTCGCGCTGCAGTTGCGTTGCTCCGTAGCCGACGCCTAGCCGACTTGCTCCACCCGCCGCCGCTGCCGCCGAAGTGGCCGATCTCGCTCTTATCAATCTAATTGGGACACTGCCAACTATAACAGGTGAACTAGTTCAGATCAAATCCGCCGCCAGCCGCTTGGTGTCCGGTCAAATGGGTCAGTGTGTCTCCTGGCGGCACAACACACTGAACCCAGCCATTTCTGGGCTCTTTAAAGCTAAGAGCAACAATATCACAGTTGCCGTTTAATTATCAAATGTGAAAATTTTGCATAAGTTAACTTTGTGCTCGGCAACGGTGCTTTGCATGGCAAAGCACAGAAACCAAATCAGCATCAAATCCGCCTCAATCTCGCGGGAACTGTCGGGCTTACCTATGCGAGTTGTGGAGACAATTTATCTTTGCCAGTTGCGTGGAGCCAGTTGGCTTGACACTCGCAGATTAGCAATCACCTTTCTCCCCTCTCAAGGTCAGAGTTCATCGTGAACTGCAACTACGAGCGGCCCATTCGAGTCTAGTGATTGCAACCAAAAAAGGCTCCCCGGTGCTCATCGGTTTTTTGCTGAGGCTTGCTAAAGGGCCGTTTGAGCTCTCCACCATCTAAGGCCGCAAGTCTGGGAGGTAAAACTTGAAAAAGGTGGCCGACAGGCGGCGGCGCAACCGCAACAATTGGCCTGAGCCACCAACGACGATCGTTTCTCTCCGCTCGTCCGCTTAAGTGCACTTCCTCCGACTGCGAGGCGCATCCTTTGATGTTGGAGCCCTGTAATTAACCTGGCCGAGCGGCTAGTTTCGCGTTGAGAGTTCACAAGTTATCAATGAGGCGCCTGAATAACCATAAAGTTGGCGCCAACTTAATTTGCTCCAGCAAACGAAGGCAAATGTTTGCCGCCAGCTTTGTCTCTGATTGTTCCAAGGACCATAAATCGCGCCGACAGATTAGCACCAAGGCAAGACTAACTTGTCCAGGCGGCGGCGGCGACAGCAGCGGGCAGTGGCTCTTATCTAATCGGAGTGCGAGAAAGTATCTCCCTCCTGGCCATAAACTCTCCTCTCGCTCTTCCGTTACTTTTACGACCCTTCAACTTGCTCTAAAGTTTCGCTTGAATCTGTGATTTGTGAGGCAAACAGGTGATTGAAATGCGTGCAGTCGCCCTCCAAGTCCATCAACTCGCGTCCATAAAATCTCAGCGCCATAAATTAACCAAAACTCCACGTTCCTCCAACCCCCATAGATACACAAAACCGCTCGCTCAATTCGGCCAGCCAATCACCTCAAGTCACCCAGAGTTGCCAATGTCGCAAGGTGACCCAATCAACCCCATGGTCTTATCTTACGTGGCAAAGCTCAAAGACATTGGCGCCGAGTTGGCAAGAAAGTCGGCGAGCTCGCCGCATCCCTACGTGGACACTTACGATGTTGACACGCTGGCCTCGGTGGCCAGAGCAGCGAGCGGCATCCCGATTGGAGGCAGCGAGTCCAGCTCTGCGCCGAGCGTGACCTTCAACGCGGGACCAAGTGAGCTTGCGAGCCTTTTGATGGCCGGCAAGCTGTGGGGCGAGGAGCCGAGACAGCAGGCGCTGAAGCTGCCGAATCCGAGCGCCTACCAAATTGGCCACGAGATCCTGTCGGCAGTCTCACAGCACGAAGGCGAAGAGGAGGAGGAGGAAGGAGACGAGGGCAATTTGAACGCAGGCGATGGCAACAACAAAGAGAGCGCAACCGCCGACGAGGACGAGCAACCAGCTGATGGGGAGGCCGAAGAGGAGGAGGAGGACGAAGAGGATGAGGCGCCACTTCCTCCTTGCGACCCCGAATGCTTGAATATCCTCATCGACCCGAGCGCCCCTCTCGTGGAGAATGGCATCGGCGTTCAGGAGGGAGTCAGCGCAAGCGGCCCGGTTGTTACGCAACCAGAGAGCGAAACGGAGATCGCTAGCACGACAAAACATCAGGTCATGTCGACAGCCTCGAACTCGGACCACATCGCCATCTCAAACTCGATCAACCCCTTCATTCAGGTCCAGCCCGAATTTGTTGAGCGCCAAACCTCAGCAGCAGAAAGTCGGCTCGCTCCAGAGTTCAAGCCAATCCTCCTCCTCCTTCACCTGTTCGCACTTTCATGGGCCCAATTTGTTTGCCTCCGGATGCGCAGGCAACTCGAATCGTTGTAGTTGTGTTATTGTTGTTATAATTATATTGTTGAACTTTCATAAATTGATCTCTAAACGTGATTCACAACCCAACCACCACAGAGGGGGTTGCAGCATCTCAGCTTCGGGCTCAACCCACAGACCAGCGACAAACCCAAAATAAAACCACAACCATTTAATGTGATCATATTGAACATAAATCAGTGTCTTGAACTCTCTCTGAGCATACGAGATGCGCCCACTCTGAAGTCGATCAAGCAAACTGAAACTATGTCTCGAACATCGGAAGTGCATCCTGATTGCTGGGTCAAGCAAAGATCCTATCCAGGATGGAAGGCGCCTGCCCGCTCTTGCTGAACAATTTATGGATTGCCTCCAGCTTCATGATCAAGTTTCGTATCATAATCTTCATAAGATCATTTTTCTTCAAGCCAAATTTGTTGAACCCCTGAGATAAATTCCAAATTGTGATCAACTTTAGCAGTTGCATCTTCAGCTTTTTCAGGCTGTTCACTTTTGAACTATGGATTCCTCCGGCGCCAAAGTGGTTGATTTGCTCCAAATGATCGCATTTAGGTCTGTGAGGCAGCCAATGATGACCAGTCTCTTGGGCATCAAGCTGGTCCACGATATTTTGTGCCATCGATGCGTCATACTGGTCGCGAATTTCGCTCGCAACACTTTCCAAATCCATCTGATCTGAGCCTGTGGCGGCCGGGTTAGTTTCATCCGTTGAAGCGGGGTTCTTGTTGGCGCGTTCGCTTAGATTATCTTGCATAGAGATTTCGTTTGTTTTGAACTCTTCGTTAGCTTGAACGGACCTTGGATTAACCAAAACTCTCCCATCGATGACGTGCTGAGGGCAAGAGGAGGCCAGTAGTATGATGCAAACGAGCCACATCACCCTCAGATTCCTAGAAAACATCGTGAAACTTGAATCTTACGCGCTCCTTCCTTTGTTTGTTCTTGGCAGAAGGGATTCCTTATGCCTCAAAACTCAGAATGTGCCACCATCTTGAAGAGAAAGCGAGAGTATTTATCCTCTCCAAGAGCCGGAAGTTGTGCTGCATATGCGCAACCTATCGGCATGCAACTGCTCATGCTGACTGGACTATAAGGTGGGTTTCCTCCCTTGGCGATAATCGAGATTCTCGGTTGTTGTATATGGCCAAGATTTTGCAACATCCAGGAAAGGGAACAGGATCATCGTTTTTATTCAGCCATCCACTTCGACGAGAGAAAGAAGAGGAAGCGGTGAACTCTCCACTTCCGATTAGTGAAAGGGACAAAAACTCGCACATTGAGGGGTCATTTGCGACGTATCTCAGTGTTACGAGTTGTTGCGAGCAAAGTTTGGCTAGGATACAAGCGAGCCATTGCAATGTTAACCATCATCAATAACCATGATCGTTTAGTTTGAGCGCAGCTCAGCACATATCGCCCAACTGGAAGCGTTCAGCTAAGTCAATAACTATCGGAATAACCATCCGCAGCCGGATAAAAGGGAGAGGCTAGGCGGAGGGAAGCGGTTTAACCGCTTCCCTACTCAATCAGATAGAGCCGGACGTGTGTGACGTTCCTCCAGTTGGAGAGATTGCAGGTGATCTGCGGCGACTAATAAATAAAGACACATGTTTTCCATTTATCCCATGAGAGGCAACAGGTGGAGTTCAGGGTTATCCACAGACTAGTTGCGAACAACAACAATAACTGGAATGCTCGACGCCTATTCAAGGGATAGAGCGAGAGGTGGTGCTAACCACGCTTTTTGTCGCAAGTGCTCTCGCACAATTGGAATGTCCCTCCTCACGGAGCGACGAAGCGCTAGTGTCTATGTTCCTGGCCGGCCACCTGATCGAATCCTTTGGTGATCGTTCCAACTGATTCCGTCATGTTGCGCTAGAACTTCCAACGCTCGCAGTTCTTAAAAGGTGCCGAGCGATGACAAGTTTGAACTATGCAACATCCTGTCCGGTTTACTTATACATAAGCAACCAATTCTTTCTACCTAGTTAATCACTATCTCTCCTAGTATTAATCGAAAACCAGCCGCTTCACTGAAAGGGCGATGAAATCCTCGCAGAAGGCAACAAAGTTTTTGATTCTAATCATTTGTAACTATCGAACATAAGTCCATAGGAAAATTTCAGTTCCATTTGTGTAAACTATGAGTCGCAAATACTAAGTTAAAGTTTAAAATTCCCATCGACAGCGTATATCAGCTCATGCGTCGGATCCGATATATACCGACAGAGCCCAGCAGCAAAATCCAGCTGCACCATCCTTAAAGCAGTTGGAGCAAACGATCTGAGCATAAACGATATTGTTGTTACGAGTCCAACCACAAACTTGGCCTGCATAAAGGCCAGGTTCTCGTTGGCGATCAAGGTAGAGATCCCCTTGGAGAATGCAGTTCAAGGGGAGGGAGACGAGAGTCCAGACTCCGTGATGATTGGCAATGGGGAGAAACGGATGGTTTTGGGCTATCTGCCATTAGATTCTATAGTCAACGTTGAAGAAAGTTGCCCGGATGTGAACCCCTCCAACAAGAAGGAGGAACAAGCTGATGGCAAATCGAGCGAACCAGAGGAGCTAGAGATGATCGTCTTATTCGAATGTGGAAAGCTTGGGTTTACCTTCAAGCGAGACGAGAATTTTTATCTATCGGCTATTAGAGGAGTTGTAAATCTAGGTAAATACTTAGCTTAGTTGTAACTTAGTTGTTGAACAAAAGCTGCTCCAAAACTAACGGCAGCTTCTTAATGCTAACCCCACGATTAGACGCAAGCACTACGAGGGAATTCCTAGCGGAAAGACCCATGTTCATCACCACCGATTTGGGCCATCATTTCAAGTTTAACGATCTAATAGCAGTTGATTCAACAGCAAAGACGAAGGCCTTCATTTTGACAGCACATTTTTACAATTCTGAAATTGAAATTTTCAGGAAAACAATAAGCCGTGATTTCGTTTGGCCGCCAGACGAAAATTCAAAACCTTTCCTGGAAGATTCGTAATTTTGCATCAAAATAAAATTTTGCAAGCTAAATGCATTTGTTTCAGTCTCTATAAGGCAATATAATGGGGTCGATGCGACCGCTGCTTATTATCCTTTCTCGGGAAAGATAAGAGTCATTTATCTTGGACCCTCAAGATTATCTTCCCAAGAGTCTTTGAAAACTCGTGACAGGATCCAGGGCTTCCACGTGAACTACGCCATCAGGACTTGAAGTTCATCGCATGAATTCTTGCCTTCTTGTATTGGATTCGTCACAGTTTTTGTTTTGATCAGATGAGATCATAAAGACTGTGAGCTAGGAGCACTGGTGAATAGGCTAGGATTTCAAGAGATGACAGACACGTTCGAATGCCTGAAAGTGGTTTCGAACGCAGGGTCTCTGTCCGAAGCGTCGAACATGTTCGCAATTTGTTTCAAACACCTACTCTAATCTAGAGTGTCCCCCGCTCGAAAGGCGAGATTTGACCGCGCAAGGAATATATAACGGACCAATAGTAGAAAGTCGACACTTGTTGGAGTATATTTTGAGTCCAGTTGGCGTCGGGTTCGAAAGCCTCAGCGTATAGGTGATTAGTATGAATTTTTAGCAACTGCTTGCTCGAAGTCAAAACAAAGCCCGCAGCAATCGAGTGTCAATGACAGTAGACATTCTGATCGCCGCCAAACGGAGCGGGTTGGGTAGGTACCAGAAGCCAGAAACATATCATCAAAGACGGGTCAATGATAAACCATTGGACACAACTGCCTGATAGACCGACAGGACAAACCAAACCCTTGACGAAGATCTATTAGAAGCCAAAACTAGATCGAAGACCAAATTTATTGACGACATGCAACTACTCTGCTGTACATTTAAACGGGTGCAGCTGTTCACTGTTGTTGTAGCTGCCACCACGATTGTTAGTATTCTGATGATTTTATTCTCATATAACTATCCAACATTGGCCAGAAAGAGAGTAATCGATGCTGTTGTTTTCAAGAATGGCTCCTTCTCTATGGATAGATTTCGAACAACCGCTGATCTCGAGAGTCTTCGCTTGTCTTTTTATGTTTACAATGTAACGAATGTTGATCAAGTTTTAAACTCATCGGCCAAGCCCAATCTAGAAGAAATCGGCCCCTTTGTTTACTCCGAGTTCAAATCGAAGGAGTTTATCGACAACAATCAAACCTCGGGTCTCATCACCTACAGATTGCGGCGAAAATACACCTTTGACAGAAATTTCTCAATCGCAGACCCAACCAAAGTATTAATCACATGGCCTAACGTGCCTTTATTTGCTGCTAAAGCCTTCTTAGACAAGTTACCTATCATCGAGCGATTGGCCGCCTACTGGGTTCTGAACAGGGCGATAAAGACCCAGCATGAACCGCCTTTCATCACAGACACTGTAGAAAATTTCATTTTCGACGGATCTGAGAGAAAGTTCTTCGAATATTTGCAGACATTGGACAAATTCAAACTCTTGAATCCTTGGCCATTCAAGGACAACAAATTTGCATTTCTCTACGGCAAAAATAACACAATCGATCCGTCCATGAATCTCCCTATGACAAACTCAGCT
>Ga0268249_1000553_pt1 | contig 15385 bp, 8 predicted proteins | sample AgamicAtPe_FD_200257 | JGI IMG/M metagenome (GOLD analysis project Ga0268249, IMG submission 200257) | Agave microbial communities from Guanajuato, Mexico - At.P.e (v2) (version 3) | ecosystem: Host-associated > Plants > Phyllosphere > Phylloplane/Leaf | place: Guanajuato, Mexico | collected... | reverse complement strand
CCCCGGAGGATCTAGGTAAAAAAAAGTACAGAGAGGGCTCCGGGGGAGCTTGCTAATTTTTTTTTTAAGAGCTTTAATGCATTAGCCTTTATAAATAATAATAAAAAATAACCCTAGCCTCCCCCTGACCCCCTAATGCATTAAACCCCTAATGCATTCTGGCCAGAATGCATTAGGGGAGCTTGCTAATTTTTTTTTTTTATTATGAGCTTACGCCTTAATAATAATAAAAAAAATAACCCGGGTTATCCTCCGGGAGGCTACCGCCCCCCAGAGGGATCATATTCTGAAAGAATATAGGAGGATTAGCAAGCTCGGAATAATAAATACGGGATGAACATAAAGTATATTGGCCTAAATTGAAGCGGAAAAGAGGTGATTCGAACACCCAAATGTAACAACACAATATTTAGCAAATATCTTACCCTACCTATGGAAACTTTTCCTTCTATATACTCACGGACTAGACCGGCCTCGAACCGATATACTCTTCCTCGACAAGGAAACACTTGACCAATTAAGCTACTAATCCTTTTAATTCTCTACGGCCAGCCGAATTCGAATCGACACTCTTCGATTGGAAATCGATTAGTCTACCATTAACTCATGGCCGCTCATTTTTATGTAAAAGATAAGAGAGGAAGTAGGAGCGAACCTACCCTACTCCCTCTCTTATCTTTTAATTCTCTACGGCCAGCCGAATTCGAATCGACACTCTTCGATTGGAAATCGATTAGTCTACCATTAACTCATGGCCGCTCATTTTTATGTAAAAGATAAGAGAGGGAGTAGGTGCGAACCTACCCTACTGAGGTAATTTATTCAAGCTTACCTACCTTTCACCCCTTCGTAATGCATCCATCACTAGCAACCTTATAACGGTTCCTATCTAGTCCGTCCTAGGGTCGAAAGGAAAAAAAAATTTTAGCGAAAAGGTAAAAACCTCTTCACCAAAACCGCCTCTTTTCTTTATAGGATATACAAGATTCGAACTTATATATTGATGATTAAAAGTCACATGCCTTACCGTTAGGCTAATATCCCTTCTTAGTCCAAGGACGGACCAATGCGCAGTATACTATTTTTTTTTTTTTTAACCAAAGGGTGCTTGCATTAAGGCATTAAAGCTTGCATACCCCGGAGGCTTATTTTTTTTTTTATAATAACCCTTCTAATGCATTACTAGCACAGGACTAGTCGGTTACTAGTCCTGTTATTTTTTTTTTATTAATGCATTAGCCTTAATAAAAAAAAAAATTAGTTATCCTCCGGGAGGCTACCGCCCCCCCAGAGGGATCATATTCTGAAAGAATATAGGAGGATTAGCAAGCTCGGGAGGGCTTCGCCCCCAAAAAAAATTAGCCAGCCCTTCTAGTCTAAGGACGTACTGGGCTCCTAATGCATTAGGAGCCGAAGCAGGAAAAAAAATATAACGTCCCCAAGATGAATCGAACATCTATCTTAATATTAACAGTACCAGGCTCTACCTTTGAGCTATAGGGACTTATATAGGAAACAAGAGATTCGAACTCTTAAAAGCAGCTAGCTACTGAGTTTACAGCTCAGCCCTTCTTACCAATAAAGGAACTTTCCTTTTTTTTTATTTTTGTTAAAAATTATGATTCCCGTGCAACTTCCACTACACGCTAAAACCCCACACTATAACTAAAATACCATCTGTATAGTGCCCAGGTACTCCCTGTCATTTCGATTCCTTTATCCACATACCACAAGGATAAAAGATATAAAGGAAATAAGTTAAAAATTAATTTAACCTATCCTACAAAGCAGGACGATTTAACAAAAGCCTTGTGTAATTTTCTTTATTTAATTAGGGTCTTACGACTGAACATTAAGCAGCATTTCAGCCACCCACTAGTGGACCAGTCTGTAGCGATTATATAATTAACCGACGGTCTATAAACAGATGGAGAATGTTTAACCGTTTTCACTAGTGTAACCAGGTAGGGATATACCTAATACCTTTATTTGGTATTCTACTTATCTAATTTCTGATTTAAGTTCAGAAATTCAAGTATATTTTTAATCATATATTGCATACACTATAAAAAGTAGGATTTTAATTATTATATTAAAGAACATAATAACTAATTTGGTCCTTGTAAACCGTATTTCGACTTAACACTAATCAGAACCATACATAGGAAGAAACCCATTAAAATGTCTAAACCCTATCGTTTAGTTAATTAGAACAAGAGAGCAAACTTATTGTACCGATTCCTTTCAGCATGCGACGAGTGGTTAGTACCAATCCGAAGTTATATTCACCGTGACATGGTGATTCACGATTACTAGCAATTTCTTATTCATGCAGCCGAGTTTCAGGCTACAATCCATTTCCGAAAGTCTATCTTATTTTTTGAGATTAGCTTAAATTCGCATTTTTGCTTCTCTTTGTGTAAGAATATGTGGCACGTCTATAGCCCACAATATTAAGGCCATGATGACTTGTCTTATTCCCTTTTGCTCATACCATTGTTATGGGGCAGAAAATGCTCTATTTTATTAATTTGTAAATAAAGCCGGGGTATTCGTTAATTACACGGTCGGAACCGCAGTTTCATAGCATTAACTGAAAACAGCCGTGCAACGCTTGTATTATAATGCTTGTAACTTACAATACATAACATTTATAACATTCAAATTGTGGTAAGGTTTTTCGTGGGCTACCGAATTAAATAACATACTTCACTGCTGGGGTCAGAAACGGTCTAGTGATTTCAGTTCCTGCGTTGCCACATTACTCTTGAGGTGAAATGCTTACATTTTCATTTATAAACTAAGTAATAACTCAATCTATGGCATTCATCATTGTCTGCAAAGACTACTGGGGTATCTAATCCTGTTAGTTCTCTGTGCCTTCGTCCCTGAACGTCAGTTTTTACATAAAAGGTTGCCTTCGCCTTTACCAGTCCCTATAGTATCAAAAAATTTTATCTCTACACCACAAGTACGACACTCCTCACATAAAACTCTAGTCGCAAAACGTCCTTACAAGGACATTTACTACCGTCTACGTACCCTTTAAACCTATTTATTATGAATAACACTAGCCTCTTACGTATTACCGCGACTGCTGGCACGTAATTAGTCAAGGCTTCCTATACATATCGTCATTATCAATATGCAGTTAGAACTTTATTCGACAAGCCGATTTTGAGTAAATAAGAACTTACTACGCGATAAGTAATCAGTCTTTCTCCGTTCCCCAAAGTTGCCAGTTCAGCCTTTCGGCAATTGACCAAGATCCCCCACTGCTGTACTCGCTTGCCTGGGGGTTTTTTCGTTCCCCATGTGATCGATCAACCTTTCAGCTACGACTACGAGAATATTAAGCTAGTTAAGTAGTTACCTTAACCACAGCCTATCTCGACGACACTCCCTACATCCTCTTAAAGCGGCAATTACACCCTTTTTATCTTTATAGGGGATTTATCCCCCTCTTTAAGGCCGGCCGGTGTCTATACTCACCTGTACACCACTTTTAATAGAATTAGGCTTAAGCCTAATCAAATTAAACGTTCGATTAGCATGTGTCAAGCACTTCGACAGCGTTCAATCAGAGCCATCACCAAACTCACCCTTTATATACATACATTTCTAGTATGGATGGTTATTTTTTATATTTTTGTTCATTCTATAAAATCTACATCCATCACTAATAATTTTACATTTTTTTAAGGCTAATGCATTAAAGCTCAGAAAAAAAAAATTTTTTTTTGTTTCGGATAAATTCAAGCTATATCTTGCGAAATATATCTCTCTAAATTAGGGTATTATGTAGGCTTTGTATGGCTCGCGTTTAAATTATATATTCACCCCCCCTCGGGGAGCTTGCGCCCTGGGTTATCCTCCGGAATCCCAGAGGGATCATATTCTGAAAGAATATAGGAGGATTAGCAAGCTCAGCAAGCTCCCCTAATGCATTATGGCCATAATGCATTAGGGCTGATCAGAGATCAACCCTAGCCGTAGAAAAATCTTCGATTTTTCTTAGTCTCGACACTTTTTTTACCCTTCGGCCTAGCACAGGGCTAGCGGTTCCTAGTCCTGGGTCGCCCTAAAGCGGGCAACTACGCTACGCTAGCGAAAGGTAAAAAAAAGTACGCATTAGGTTCCTAGTCCGTCCTAGGGTCGAAAGGGCCGAGAGGGCCATATTTATTTTTATCCTGACCCCCGTAAGGCATTAGAGCTTGCGCCCTAATGCCTTACGGGGTAATCATATCCTTTCCCCTCCTGATCCCCAGAGCTCCGCTAATCCCTATTCCTAAACCAATGGGATATGGAATTAGGGAGGGGAATAAGGGGTCAGAGGTTGAGGATAAGAACTATTACATAAAAATAAAAAGACATCGATAAAGCTATCAATTAATTTATTTTATTTTCTATTTAAGACCTAAACTTTTAACTTGAAGTAAATATTTATACGGACATATTGTTAACAATAACTTTACTTAAATTCTTTCTTCTCCGATTACCCTCATATCCTTTCTTCCTTATCTCCAAGAGATAACAAGAGGAAGAATAATCGGAAACTAAATTTAGTTTAATCTTATCACCAAAACATTGTAGAATTTTTGACCTATCAGAAGCAGGACTTAAGTCCTGCAGCTCCTAATGCATTAAGCCCATAATGCATTAACACACCGTAAGGCATTAGAGCTTGCGCCCTAATTTTTTTTTTTTTATTATGAGCTTACGCCTTATAAATAATAATAAAAAATAATAGAATAAGCCTCCCTCTCCCCCTAACGCATTAATATTAATGCGTTAGGGAGGCGAAGCCCCCATAAGGATATGGTGATACAACCCTCATACCTTATCCTCATATAAGAGATATGAGGGATATCTAAGATAAGACAAAAAAAACTTAGGGAAGATCTATGCCTTATGTAGTCCGAGGGGCGGCTACGCCTCCCAAATAAACTGGAGAAATGCGCCATTAAGCAATCTATAGAACTCTTTGAGTAAATTAACTCTATTATTATATATATATTGTATTTTATTTTTTTTTTTTTTTATTTTTCTTTCTTTTTATATTTTTTCTTATCCCTTTGGGTTATCCTCCGGGAGGCTACCGCCCCCCAGAGGGATCATATTCTGAAAGAATATAGGAGGATTAGCAAGCTCAGCAAGCTCCTTTTTTTAGGAGCTTGCGCCCTGGGTTATCCTCCGGAATCCCAGAGGGATCATATTCTGAAAGAATATAGGAGGATTAGCAAGCTCAGCAAGCTCCATTATCCCCTTGGGATTAGCGAGCTTCTTCTGCTAATTCTTTTGTTAGCATAAAAAGCAGAAGCAGAACCATAATGCATTAAGGGGGAGCCATCATCTTAATTTTTTTCACCTTTTTGGGCAATCTTCGAAAGAAAAGCCTTATCAATCATAGTTGTATTAGGTCTTTTTAAATTAAATATACTAGGATCATCTTTTCTTAATTCAATCAAAGCTTTCTCCACAACAGTTGAATTTCTTTCTTTAACTTTTTTTCCAAAAGACACTATAGATGATAATCTTTTACCTTCGTTTTTTTTAAGTAATGAAGATAGCTCTGTATAATATTGAGGATCACTTTTGTCAGGTAAAACTGCATCAACATAATTATCCCTTAATTTATTTTTTCATTCAATATTCGATCTGTTCCATTTAGTTTTTCTTATTTGTTCTTTTACCTTATCTTTATTACCATTTTTATTAGCCTCAAGAACTTTTTTTCTATATTCTTCATTATTTTTATATAGATCACGTCTCGCTTTATTCACCAGAGCAGCTCCTTTATGATGGTCTCTATAGTCTTTTCTTTTTACTCTTGCTTCAAATTCTGGTGTTGTCTCACCTTCTTTTCGTTCTGCATAAAATCCTGTCAATTCTCGATCAAATTGTATCTCTGCAGCAGGTCTACGAGCTCTATATTTTTTTTTCTTAGGTTCATCTGTTAATAAGTCATTATTTGGACCCCCTGGTTTTTTAGGTCCAGGAGAACCTGAAGATCCTTTTTTGGTTGTAGATCTTAAATCATGTTTAGACGACACTTTAAGGATATAATCTTCTATATTATCTCACAATTTTTTTTGGAAATTTTTTCATTTTAAATTAACTAATATAAGAAATAAAAATATTTCTTTAAAAAGAATGAATAACCCTATAAATAATAAACTTAGTAAAAAAAGTTCACCTAATTTTTGTCATTCATGATTCCCCGGAGGGGAATAAGAAAAATTTTTTATCTCTTTATTACTCATAAAGTAGAAAGTTAAAGCTCATAAAGATATAACAGTAGAAAAATTCAAAAGAATGTGACCTAAAAGTACCAAACAATCTTTTCCAGATAGCATAAAAATTATACCCCAACAAAATAAAAAAATATTTAAATCATTTATATTTATGTTATTAAATAAGATAATATCTTTATATGTATTAGCAATAAAATTTTTTATTCCTATATAAATACCATAATTTATACAATCTATTATTAATAAAGTAAATTTAGGTTTTAATAAACGAATAACCATAGATTTTATTTTATTTCAAGGCGCAAGCTCTCTATTTATATAATTCAAGATTTTTATTCGAATAAAACGCAACAATATTAATAGAAATTTTCCTAAAGCGGGCCCTTTTATCAAAAGTATAGGACCTACTAAAGTTAAATTATTAACTAAAATAGTTACTCATTGAAGATCTATTTTTCAATAGTTTGAAACCATTAAAATAATTATATCATAATAGGATAATATATTGTTTAAACTAAAAATATCCAAATTAAATCCGCTTTTTAAGGCTTTTGCTGTAAATTTATGTGGTTTTGGCGGCATAAAGTCGTCTGTAAAGATGATACTTAAATCTTTAAATTTATTTTTAGCGTTTAGAATTTTTTTATTCATAATCATAGAAAAACTAGACATAAAACTTAATGAAGATCTAGACCATCCTTTATATAACCCGAAGACAAAACCACAAAAACCTGAGCTTGTATAAAAGCTATTCCCAGCTCCAAACCCGAGAAAGCGATAATAAATGACAAAGGGATCAAACCCAAAAAAAAAAAAACTATCCCGCTTGTCATTATATTGTAAGTAAAACCCGCTAAAATATTTAATAACATGTGACCTGATAATCGTTCAACAAATTCATCCTCAGATTAGGTTCTTTAAGTAAAGTCCTAAGCGTAAACTGCTGTATTCTAGTCTACTAATTTGAATAAATATTTTCCTCCTTTCGCTAGCGTAGCGTAGTTGCCCGCTTTAGGGCGACCCAGGACTAGGAACCGCTAGTCCTGTGCTAGGCCGAAGGGTTAAAAGGTTTAGTTCTATTTTCTTTTAAGTATAAAGATATACTAGGTTGACGATAAGACAATGCTTTAGCAGCTGCAGTAATAGAAGAGTATATTGTAATCTCTTTAGTGTCAACGTTAGTAACCTCCACTTTCATAGAAGTTTTTTGGGGGCGAAGCCCTCCCTTTTCGGGGGGCGCAAGCTCTAAATTTATACTTTTGTTATCTGAGTTTAAGTTTAATTTAAAAGTATATCTACCTAAAACAGGTTTATCTTGTTTTAAGTAAATGTAATGTTCAATATATCTTTTGTCTATATCTAAAGCTCGGGCTGCAGCTCTAATGGCATGATAAGTAGTAGTATTATTTGTTTCCAAATCAGTTACCTCAACTTCGATACCAGTAGATTGACCTTTAGATAATTTAGTTAAAATTCCGGAGATTTGAATGTCTTAGAAGCAGCAATACGCATACTCTCTATTGTAGCTTCAGAATGTGTTCAACCCGATCCTCTATTAGGGCTTCCAGGTGTTTTTAATATATTATACTCCGGAGAGTATACTTCAAAAAAGTATTTTTCTCTAGACATAAGACTATCTTTATCACAAATTTCAAGGATAGTCAAACTAAAATTAGTATAACCGTACTTTAATAATGCAACGTTAATAGGCATACTTTTTTCGTTTAGCATTCTATTTACATTGTAATATTCCAAAAGTCTACGTCTCTGATTATGGTTTAGCCAATCAATAAATACTACTTATCAGAATTTACCACCTTTTCAACTTGGTATCGTTTTTTAACTATAAAGAAACCCTGTGTTTTCTTAACTCTTTTACCTAATGAGGGCTGTGTAATACCCATTGCTTCAGCCGCTCTAGTTATAGAAGTATATATTGAAACTTTATTTGTTTTTAAATCTAAAACTCTCAATGCTGTACCTGTATCTTTACTCATTTTATCTCTAGCTAATTCTGAAAGAAAATTTTTTCCTAATCTAGCTAAACTAATTAAAGCTTTAGTTTCTTTACTATGAGTTTTACCAAAGCCCCTATCTCTAAAAAAAGAGAGATAGGGGGGCGCAAGCTCGGTTGTTGATACCTTTATTAGCCAAAGAAAGTAACAATTTACTTTGTTCCGTGTGTTTAAACCCTTGAGAAGATTTACTCATTTTTCACCTACTTTCCTCCGAATAAATACTTCCAAGTCTTGAACCTGCTGTAAGGTTAAGATTATATTCAGGTTTACATAAATCAATATAATATTGTTCCCTACTTATAGCATTTTCTTTTGTACAGTATTCTAAGATTTCTAGCTGGAAATTAGAGTAACCATACTTTAAAATTGCACTATAAATTCGGCTTTTACTTTTTCCTATTCTAACTGAAAGATAAGAAAAATCATAGTATACTTTAAATCTTCGGGATAAATTTACACTACTACCTATATAGGTATTACCATTTACTTTGTTTACTCAGTCACCGGAGGTGTAGATAAATACCGGATTTATTTTTAAATTCTTTTAAAATTATAGATTTATTCAAAAAAGCATCAGAATACGTTACAACAGGTATAAGGCTACTACTTTTTTTTTGTTGATCATTTGTAGCCTGTGAGTAATCTCTACGTTGTATAAAATTATACTTAAAAAGACACCTTTCATAAGGATACCTTTTAAAAGAGAAGGAATGTGAAAAAGATTTATGTTTTCGTGAACATAAGACTATCCTAAATTGTGTTCGGGGCCGAAGGCCTCCCTTATATTATATTTGTTATTATTCTACTAATTATTATTTTACTTATTAAAAATTCCCCTAATGCATTAAGAACTACCGACATACTTTTTACTTATCCTCCGGAATCCCAGAGGGATCATATTCTGAAAGAATATAGGAGGATGAGCAAGCTCCCCAAAAAAAAAATCTTCGATTTTTTAAGGCCTAGCACAGGACTAGCCTGTCCTAGTCCTGTTATTTTTTTTTTATTATAAATAATAAAAAAAAAATTAGAAAGGTTCAATTTATTATTTATCCTCCGGGAGGCTACCGCCCCCCAGAGGGATCATATTCTGAAAGAATATAGGAGGATTAGCAAGCTCCACATATAAATCCCTGATTTACCTTTAATGGACTTAAGAATATCTAGTTTATCTTTGTCAGCATCAGAGAAAATAGCTAAACCAGGGCTGCTAGCACTTTTTGAAGTTGAAAACATCCTTACGCTAATAGATTTGAAACACTTAGAGAAAGTAGAATTTTTAGATTGAAAAAATAAGCTACCTGGTAAGTGAAAACTATAAGATCTGTCAGATCTCTTAGTAGAATTTTTAACCAAAGATAATATAAATCGTTCACAACTTTATCCTTTCTTTAAAGGTATATATAAACTTTGTCCCCTTATTCAAGGTGTTTATATACTTTATCCTTTCTTTAAAGTGTTACAGCATAAACTTTACGCTACATAAATCGCGAAAATATTATAAAATGAGGATAGGCTATTGTGATATCTTTAATCTTAGGTGGTTACTTAGTTTTGCCTAAGAGCCGGCTTTCCCGATGACTAGAGTACACCTTACCATTAGTTTAATCTAATGGAAGAACCATCTACTCGTTGCTCTTTTACAGATTATTATCTGATTTAGATCCGCGATTACCTATTTCTATTACTAGAATCTTCTGATTTATTACCCTACATGAGTGATTAGTTCATCCACTTGTAACCTTTCAGTTATAGCTTGGTATCTGAAGCTTTAAGGAATCTCCGGAATTTGATTCTTAAACACAATTAGATTGAGAGACCTAATCTCATCTTTTTATGTTGGCAGCTAATCTTAAACCTAAAGAAATATTTCTTGCTAAGTAAGAACGACTGCACTCTTGGCCAATTAAAATCTGAATTTTTTTTTATAATCCTCTAAGCCCTGCGCACACCTACAAGGGGTGTGCTGGGCTGCGGAGCTGCAGCACTTCGTGTATGGATACGCAATTTAGGACAAATATAAGTTAAACTAAGTTTAATTTAAGAGCTTGCGCCTTATTTTTAAAAAGATTAGTACGTTTCTTGGCAAAATACCCTGATAGACTAGACGAAGGTACACCTAAAGCTTGGCCGGCTAAAGTAAACGAAGGGTATAAAGTTACTTCGTTTGTAGTAATATCCGTAACCTCTATACTTTGGGGGGCGTAGCCTCTCTGTTAACTTTATTTTGAGAATCTACTATCTTGGAAATAGTATATCCTTTTAAGGTTTCATCACCGGTTTTAACCGTTTTACTTAAGAAATATCATAAACGCGCCCTAGATGTATCCAAATATTTAGCAGCATCTGTCATAGAAGTAAATTCTTTTATATCTCCTGTTTCCTTATTAGTTAATAAGACAGGCTGTTGCGATATTTTAGTATCGTTAGAAGGAGAAGAAACCTTGGTTATTTCCTTATCTATTAAAGAAAGGTCACTTCGCTCAGATATTATATATTCCTTAGAAGAAAGATTCTTCACTAAATATTTACTTTTCCCCTTAATGCATTAGGGGACAGGAAACTCTAGACAAACCTAAAAATTTTCCAGCTTCTGTCATAGAAGAAAATTCCATACTATCCCCTGTTACCTTATTAGTAACTAGGACAGGTTTTCTTAAGATATTACCTAGGCGCATTTTTTCTATATGCTCCTTATCTAAAACTTTACCCAATAAAGCTTCTCTTTTAAGATCACGGGCAGATTCTGATACCTTTCTATCTTTAGATGCTATACTTATTAGTTTTTTTGCCGCTTCGCTATGTCTATAACCTAAAGGAGATCCTGCTACTTTTAATATATTATAATCAGGACTAAACATATCAAAGTAAAATTGTTCTCTTTGAAGTAATACTTCAGAAGAGCAATATTCTAAAATTTCTAATCTAAATCCCGAATAACCATGTTTTAACAACGCTTTATAGATAATCAAATTCCGTTTAGGGTATGATATATGATTATAATTAAAATATTGTCTAAATCTAATATTCAACTTTGCTGATGAACCAATATAACTTTTACCTGATTCTATGTGCACTCAACGATAAACACCTGTTCGTCCATTATTTTCATTAATGATTAATTCTTTTTCCTTATCAGGATTAAAATAAACTCTAGCAGGCTCTGGTTTAGCAGAGGTAAACATAGTTCTTTTAGCATTAAAGGCAGAAATAAATGGGCTAGAAGTCCGACTTAAAAATAAACCCGTATCCCTCTCCGAGGGATTAGTCTGATCCTTAGTTGCCACAGTCATAGAGTAATAGTAAGGTATCAGTGTTAAATAAAAAGAAGTTAAACTTGAAATAAGTAGGCTACTTAAAATTCGTAAAATATTTAACTGTAATAAATACATACGGTCAGATTTGATCTAGAATGGCCAAGACTATGCAGAAACTTTAATTTGAGTTACTTGATTCTGCTCAAAACCACTTTCATGGCGACTAGAGTACACCTTACAGTATTGAAGACAATACCGAAGAACCGTCTACTCGTTGCTCTTTTACAGATTATTATCTGATTTAGATCCGCGATTACCCATTGCTCTTACGATTATCTCTAGTGGATATTACCATACCTCTAAAAAAAGAATTTTTTGTGCCAAAGGCACAAAAGACATTCCCTTAAAAGACTCTTCCTCTAAATTTCGGCTTCTTTTATGGTTTTTACCCTTTCAGAATGAAATAAGGGCGCGAAGCTTTAGGGTCGCGCCCCGGATCCCCTACTAATTCATTAGAAGCGCCCCTAGGGGAGCTTGCATTGAATCCCCTGCACTTTCCGCATAGGCGGGGGGTGTGGGATATGGGAAATTGTAATTAAATTTATAAAAAAAGAAGAAAAATTAAAGTAAATAGAGCTAGTTATTAGCTAGGCCAGTTCCATCTTTACAACAAAACCTTGGTTACTAGAGCTTTAGGGTGTCCCCGGAATTTGGCTCTTGTTCACAATTATAGTAGCCTAAGCTATTTTCATGAATTCTATTAATACTAATAAAGGTAGTAAAGCTAAAGGACAACCTGCGGGGACTAAAAGAGAAAAGAATGCTCAACCATGCTTTTGGAATCCTAATATTGTTGCACCTAAAACTATAGTAAAACTTAAAGAGAATGTTAATACAAAATGACTTGTTGAAGCAAAACTGTATGGACAGCACAGCAAATCTTATAGACTTACCATGGTGGACTATATCTTAATCACTCAGTTCTTATAGTAAAACAGTGTTAAGTGATTTTTCACGTGTAGTCTCTAAGGATCTTACTCATAACATTTCCCCCACCTCCTCAATTAATTGAGGAGGTGGGGATGGTTATTTTGATTTCCTGCTGATTGTTCATTGTTTCATCCTTTAAGATTTTCTCCGAGAATCGGCACCTAAAGGCATTAGAAGTTTTCAGCATATAGTGAAATTTATTGTATTTTATTATTATTTATCTATAAACCCGACCCCAGCCCCTCTCTCTCTTTTATTAGAGAGAGGGGCTGGGTATGCAAGCCTGCATACCCCGAAGGGGTCGGGTTTGATATTACTATTATCTAAACATTTATTCTTCTTTTATTGTTATTCTCTTTCTATTTATATTACTTTTAATTAGTTTTATTCTTTCTAATCCTTCGTCCGTTAAATGAGCTTTAGATTTTATTAATTCGGCTATTTGTACAAAATCTAAATAATCCTCTTTTTTAACTCCTAATAAGGGATACTCATTTAAGAAAGGTATTAGCTTATCATTTATATCTGAAAAGACTGTTACTAAGTATTGACCTTCATCACGTGTTGGTGTTTTGTAATATCTACCATAGTTTAGATAAGTAACGATATCCTTTAACAATTCCTCATCTTTAATATGTTGAGTTAATGAAAATTTTAAACTAACGTTTTTATTATTTTGAATTATAACTTGGAAACATCCTTCAGCTTCTATAAATCCTCTAATTCAGTTTAAATTCTTAATCCTAACATTTAGAGGATTATATATTACTGAAGGTCTTACTACTGGTTTTGCAAGAGGGAAACTCTCTTTAAACTTGTCAGATAGACCTCAGTTTAATGTAGCTTTAATTCCTACTAACTTCAGTAAACCTTCTCTAGATAAATGCTCTTTATTCTTTATGATAGCTATAGCTTGTTTAAATAAAAGATAATCTGCACTCTTTTGAGTTATTAAAGGATAACTGTCAAAATGATCTGTGATTATTTGTAAATTCTTTAAAGAACTTACACGATATTGCATAGAATCAACTCCATGTTTATAGATCTTTCCTGTTTTAAAAGTTCTTTGTATAGCTTCTAATAATTTAATATCCTTATTATGTAAAGATATACTAAAGATAGGCTTAACTTGTCAACCAGTTAAGTTTTTACCTTGTTTATATATTGAAAGAGAGAAACCACCGGCTTCGCCTCCATCTACAAATCCTGTAAGATAATCAGGATTAAGGTAGAAGGTATTTTTATTGTTAAAACTATATCTAGGACTATCCTTAGATATGTCTATTTGTATGGATGACTGTGAGTCAGAGTTAAAAGAAGAATATGATTGTATTTGAAAAATTAGATTATTCTGTAATCTTAATGCTTCAAGTATGTTTGAGATAAATAATGATAAAATGCAAAGGCTCCTGTTAACCATTCCAATCAAGTTATTTATTAAAATAAATATAAATAAAGCGTATATAAATGGGAAGAACATTTGTCCGCTTGTTGAATTTATTTGATTTGTTACTATACTATGAATAGTTGCGTATAAAGATTCTTGGCTTATTGATCATCTATTACCAACTAATCTGTTGTAATTTGTACTTAAAAGATTAAGAGCTAATATAAATAAACCTCCTAACATTAAGAATAATCCTATGTTTGTTATTGATATATGTAAGTTACCTAATATAGGCGCATCTAAACTTAATAAATCTCTAATTTCAAACTGACTTAAAGGACTAATTATTTCTCTATTTAAATTAAATTTTTCCATTTTAAATTATTATAATTATATTCAATAGTAACTTATGTTTTATTGAAATATATTTCTTGACAAGCGACAGTATTTTTTTTTTTATTTTCCATCCCTCGACCCCTCTCTCTCATTTAGTACTTTTTTTTTAAGGGTCGAGAGAGGGAGCTTGCTAATTTTTTTTTTATTATTCTGAGCTTTTAATTAGCCTTAATAATAAAAAAAATAACCGGCTACGCCCCGGGTCGGGGGACGAGCCAGGTCCAAGGCCCTGGCTCTTGGTTATTTTTTTTGGCTTCTAATGCATTAATAAATTAGAAGGCCCAAGCTTGCATAGAAGGGGTCTAATTTTTTGAATTATTCTCATAATTCAAAAAAAAAAAAATAAGAAGCCGGGGATACCGGCTAGCCTCCCCCAGGTATAAGTTTTAAACCTATTTAGTTAAAAAGTTTTGAGATAGAAGTACGAGCTAAGAATAAACGCACGAATCTAGGTAATATATATTTAGATAACATATATATTGTAATTAAAATTATTGCAAAAGCAAAAATTACTTCATTTACAAAATAAAAAGGTGTTAATTGAGGCATTATATCTATATTTATTTATTATTAATAATGTTATACTCTCCGGTTAGCGTGCCCAATCCCTATCCCTTACCCCCCTAAAAAGGGATTTGGACAGGGACGCTGGTGGATAGGAACGGCCTCCCTCATACCCCCAGTACCTACTTGAAGAAGGGATAAAGGGATGAAGGGTTTGTAAGGGGAAAGGATATCAGATAATAGGAAGAAAGGGTAGAAGAAACATAAGAGGGAGCTTCTTATTTTTTGAATTATTAATAATAATTCAAAAAAAAAAAAAATAAGTCCTACCCCTCCATACCCTGACCCCAGGTATGGGGTCAGCGAAGCGTCCCCATACCCCACCCCCCTCTCTCGACCCTTAAAAAAAAGTACTAAAAGAGAGAGGTGGGGTCATGGGATACTACCCCCCAAGATTGATTTATTTTCTATATCCTAATATAGAATATTCATTAAACATTAGCGTTCATTACAAAACGAAACAAAATTTTTAGTTGAGAGCTTGCGCCATACCCCCTCCGGGGTCAGCAAGCTACCCCC
>Ga0268249_1000551_pt1 | contig 15422 bp, 4 predicted proteins | sample AgamicAtPe_FD_200257 | JGI IMG/M metagenome (GOLD analysis project Ga0268249, IMG submission 200257) | Agave microbial communities from Guanajuato, Mexico - At.P.e (v2) (version 3) | ecosystem: Host-associated > Plants > Phyllosphere > Phylloplane/Leaf | place: Guanajuato, Mexico | collected... | reverse complement strand
GGCGGCGGCGGCAGGGCGAGAGGCAAAGGCCGGCGCTGATTCAGGCAGCCAGCCTGGTGCCCTTCGAGCGCTTGTTGCTTGCCGGGCCGGCCGGCCAGCCAGCGGAGGCGGCGGCTTGCGAGCAGGCGAGCGCTGGGCCGCGCGCTTGGCCTGGCGGGCGCGCAGCCAGAAGGCGGCCGCCAGTGGAGCGCGCAGAATGGGCGAAAGTCGGCCAGCGAGCTGAGCTGAGCCAAGCCGAGCCGAGCTGAGCTGAGCTGTGCACTGAGCCGGCCAAAGAGGGCGAGCCAGCGCGCAGGTAGGGCGAGCAAGCGAGAGCATTCGGGTTGGCGCATTTGCGGGCTTAGCGGCGAGAGAACCAGAACGTGACATATCGGCCATCAATCGGCGCTCCATCCACTTTGGCCGGCGAGTGTGTGCGTCTGCCCGTTTGTTTCTGCGCGCCCGCTGCCTCTGCGTGCGGCTCTGTTTTGGCCGCAAACTCCAGCGAGCGCTTGCATCAGTTTGAGGCCACCAAAACAAAAACAAAAACAACAACAACAACAACAACAGCAGCAGCACCAACAGCAGCAACACAAACCGGCCCAAGAAACGCGCCCAAGCGGAGGGCGGCCACCTGTCTGCGCTGAGTTTGCAAGCGGAGCGAGTTGAGTTTGAGAGAGAGTTAGAGTTGCACTTGTTGCGCCAGTTTTAACGAGGGGGCCCCAGGATGCGGCAGCTCAAGTTGCGCATGTCCGACGAGACCATCAGGTCTGTGATGGTCGACGAGAACCAGCCGGTGGCCAATCTGATGGTGATAATTTGCACGAAACTAGGTGAGTTCACGCGCGACGCTGGCCGCTAACTCCGCGGCAATCGGCCAAGGCCACTAACCCTCAACAACAACAACAACAACAGGTATAACAAACCACGACGAGTACTCGCTTATTGCAACTGGCAAGCACACGATCAATGGGCGCAGAAAGGAACGAAACGATGGCCGAATCATCGACCAGAAGATGGAACAGCTGAAGAAGCGGCTCAAGACCGACGAGGATCTCGCTTGGGTTGACCATTCGAAGACCTTGGACGAGCAGGAGATTCACGAGCAGGATGTTGTTTTGCTAAGGCGCCGTTTCTTCTATTCAGACCAAAACATTGACACGCGCGATCCAATTCAGTTGGGCCTCCTCTACGTTCAAACGCGCGATGCCATCCTGAGCGGCACGCACCCGGTCACGCTGGATGGGGCCTGCAGGTTTGCGGGCCTCCAGTGCCAGGCCCAACTGGGCGACTTCGTTGAGGGCAAAACAACTCGGCCTGGCTACATTAACTTGAAGGATTACCTGCCGTTAGATTACTCGAAACAGAAGCACATTGAGCGAAAGGTTTTCATCGAACACAAGCGCTACTATGGCCTGAGCGAGTTGGAGGCGAAGGCCAAGTACGTGAGCGAGGCGCGTTCACTGCCCACCTATGGGGTCACCTTCTTCCTGGTTAAGGAGAAGCTTCCAGGCAAGAACAAGCTCGTTCCAAGGTTGTTGGGAATAACCAAGGATTGCGTAATGCGCGTCGATGCAGACTCGAAGGGAATACTCAAAACGTGGCCACTAACCACCGTCAAACGTTGGGCGGCCTCAATGAACTCGTTCACGCTAGACTTTGGCGACTACTCTGACTCCTACTACAGCGTTCAAACTAGCGAAGGCGAGCAAATCTCGCAGCTTATTGCGGGTTATATCGATATAATTTTAAAGCGACGCAAGGCGAAGGATCACTTTGGAATTGAGGGCGACGAGGGCGCCACCATGATTGAGGACTCGGTGGCTCCATCGCGCGCAACCATCATCCAAAACAAGCCGGCCGCGCTGACGAGGCCACCGTCGGCGGCGCCCTCGCTAGTGGAGCTGAACTCGAGCGTTGGGCCGACGGTTGAGCGTGTCAAGCTCGAGGAGGGGCCGCTCGTTGAGCCGGCCGAGTTTAGGCCTGCGCTGGAGGTGCGCGGCCGGGCAGAGATTGGCTACGAGACGAGGCCGGCGACCAAGTACGTGACCAACTACGAGCTCAGCCTGCCGCAGCGCGACCTCCAGGATAGGCTCGAGCAAGCGCAGGAGGCTGTGGAGGAGGCGCAGAAGGTGTTGGACAGGGGCGAGCACTCGGCGGATCGCTCGCGCTTGGGCCCAAGCGAACTGGAGCAGCGGAAGCGCAAGTTGTCGGGTCAGTTTGCAGAAATTAACGCTGCAACAGCGCAACTAGTCTCGCTGTCGGCCATTCCAGAGGAGGAGCTCAACTATCCGGCGCTGAACACCGCAGTTGAGACTGTTGCGGGCAGCCTGCCTGGCTTGGCCAAGGACGTTAGGGTTGTTGCCTCGCTCATGGAGGACGAGGAGGGCGGCGAGCGGCTCATCGAGGCGGCCAGGCGCCTCTGCAAGGCCTTCTCGGATCTGCTAAACGCTGCCGAGCCGGGCCCGACGGTTCCCAGGCAGAGTCTCATAAGCGCAGCGAGCAGGGTTGGCGACGCAACCCAAGCGCTGCTCTACACGATAAACGATGGCGACGAGCAGGAGGAGGAGGAGCGCGAAAAGGCTGATGTGCTGCTGTCGCTGACCAAGTCTGTTGCAAACTTGGCCGCTGCCTTGGTTCTAAAATCGAAGGATGTTGCCTCCACCTGCCAGGATAAGAGGCTCGAGGAGTCTGTGATTGGATCCGCGACTCAGTGCGCGCTTGCCACTTCGCAAATGGTGGCCAGCGCTAAGATTGTTGCGCCCACAATTCACGATCCGAGTTGCCAGAGGCAACTGCTCGAGGCTTGCAGGGAAGTTCAGCGGGCTGTTGACGGAATTCAGGGCGCCTGCGAGCAGGCAATCAGGGACGAGGGCGTCATTTGTGGCATAAACGACACTGCAAACAGGGTAAACCGAGCACTCGACGACCTGATGGAGCACGTGCGCAACATGAAGCGCCGCCAAGCGAGCCGCACGAGCAACAGCAACGCGAACCTAAACACGAGCTTGAATGCAAACACAAACACACACACGAGCACAACCAGCACAACAACAACAGTGCACAAAATACTGGACGAGTCCTCGGGCCGGCCGCTCTTGGCCGACGGCCCAGACCCGGCCAAGAGCGAGCTGGTGAAGCAGGCGCGCACCTTGGCGCGCGCAACCGCCAAGCTCATCCAGGACATCCGGCCGGAGGGGGGCGAGGCGAGGCTGCAGCAGCAGCAGCAGCAGCAGCAGCAGGTGGAGGCGGAGGGCGAGCACGAGCGCCACAGCCGCCAGCAGTCGGTGTACGACGGCGAGCGGCTGAGTCCCTCGTCGAGCGCCAGGCAGGAGGCCTACGAGGAGGAGCGAGCTTACCGCCAGCAAGTCCAGCAGAGGCAGCAGCAGCAGCAGCAACAGCAGCAACAATCCTCCACAACCACAACCACCATCACGACAACGGTGTACGACCAGGAGCAGCGACAGGAGCGGCCAGTCTCAATGTACGAAAGCGACTCGAGTTGGCTCGGCCAGGAGCGGCGCACTGCGGACAGGGCGGAGGAGTTCGAGGAGCAGAGGCGGAGGGAGAGGATTGTTTCGAGCAGCCGAGAGGAGTACGTCGAGCAGGCGGAGCAGCGGCAGCAGCAGCAACTGGAGCAGGAGGGCCACCAACAGCCGGCGGCCGGCGAGCAACCGGAGGCTGCAATTTCGGGAATTGTGGGCGACTTGGAGACGACGATCCTGTTTGCGACTGCGGGAACTTTGCGCGCCCAAGACGAGCACGACAGTTACCTTTACCACCGCGAAAATGTGCTCCGTTGCGCAAAGGCCCTAGTGGCGGACACTAGGCCGCTTGTTGCGAGCGCTGCCAGCGACCAGCAGCAGCTTGCGCAGGCGGCCCACGAGTCTGTGTACACAATGAGCAACTTGGCCGACACAGTCAAGGCCAGCGCAGCCTCGCTCGGCCCAAACAACGTTGAGAGCCAGGTGAACCTGATAAGATCTGTTAAGGAGGTTGCAGTGTCCTTGAGCGATCTCATTGGATCGACAAAATCAGCGCTCGGTTGCGACACGAACGATCCAAGGCTCATTCAAGTGAAGGATTCGGCCAAGACAATGGTGAGCAGCGTGACCTCGCTGCTAAAAACGGTCAAGTCGGTTGAGGAGGAGCAGCAGCGCGGTGTTAGGGCCATTGAGGCCGCAATTGAGGCCATTGAGCAGGAGCTCGCCAGTTACGCAAGCAAGTGCGCGAACGAGGATCCAAAGCGGAAGCCGCGTTGCTCGGCCGAGGAGTTGGCGCGCGCGAGTAGGCCGGTCACAATGGCCACCGCAAAGACAGTTCACGCTGCCAGCAGCGGCCTCCAGGACGACGCAATTGTTGCCGCAAACATGGGCAGGAAGGCGCTCATTGACCTGCTGAGCGCTTCCAGCTCGGCCAGCTTTGGCGCAGACTCCTACGAGCTCCGGATTCGCGTCCAGGAGGCTGGCCGAAGTTGCGCTTTGAACTACAAGCACCTGATTGAGTTGCTCCATCGAATCTTCCAGCATCCGTCAATTGCGAGCGCAAATCCAGAGATCAAGCAGGAGTTGATTGCGCAATCGAAGAGCATTGCAAGTTGCGTTAGCGAGTTAGTTAGCTGCAGCGAGTTGCTTAGAGGCGGCCAAAGTTGGCAGGAGGGCGGCGGCGACGACGAGCCGACGCTCGTGGCCGAGAGCGAGCTCCTTGGGGCCGCGAGCTCCATTGACGCGGCCGCAAGGAAGTTGGAGAATCTAAAACCGCGCGTCAGTTCAGTCAAGGTGAGTTGAATGTGATTCCTATGCGCAGCCCCAAGGCCAGCTACTGTACCGATTTCAGCGTGGAGAGCGGCGGGCGAAGCTGGTTGCGTTTAGATATGTTTGATATTCTTGGTCGTAAACGAGAACTCTTATTCAACCAAGAATCGAACATATGCTCAACGAAACAAAGCTCAACGAACAGCAGCAGCGGCAACGACAGCAGCAAAACGGAAGGAGGAGATGAGATGCTGAAAGCTGAGCCTCTTGCGCAAATTGGACCAAACGAGCCAAACTAACCAACCGATCTACCCGCAAAACCTAAACAAACTTCCATCGGCCGCCAAGTAACAGCTTCCGCACGAAGACTTGAACTTCGACGAGATCATCCTGGACGCTGCAAAGTCTATCATCGAGGCCACCGCAGCGCTGCTCAGGTCTGCGTCGGCAAGCCAGCGCGAGTTGCTCGTCGATGGGCGCTTGGATGAGACGGAAACATTCTACGCAGCAGACAACAATCAATGGTCTGAGGGTCTCGTGTCCGCGGCTAGGATGGTTGCGGCGGCCACGCACAGCTTGGTTGAGGCTGCAAACGCGCTCGTCCAGGGCCAAGCGAGCGAGGAGCGACTCATATCAGCCGCCAAACAGGTGGCCAGTTCCACAAACCAGCTCCTGGTTGCTTGCAAGGTTAAGGCAGACCCAGATTCCAGAACAATGACAAGACTCTCAAACGCCGGCAACCAGGTCAAGCGGGCGACTGATAATTTGGTTCGCGCCGCACAGCAAGCGATCGAGCACGACGAGGAGCAGAGTTTGATCATAAGCAATAGGAAAGTTTCAGGCATTGCGCAGGAGATTTCAGCGCGAGAGCAAATTTTGAGGAAGGAGAAGGAGCTTCAGGTTGCAAAGACGCAGCTCATGGCGATCAGAAAGGCCAAGTACAGCAACAGGCCAGACGACTACCAAGGCTATGGGGGCTCCTTGGCCTGAGGGGCAACTTTGTAAATACATAGGACCTCGCAAGCCTCTTGCATCCGAGGCAGCTCGCTCACAGACAACCGCCGAGGGACGAATGCACAATTGCGAGGTGAGGGATGTGTTGATAATAACAAGATAGTAATAAAGAGCAAAACCAAACAAACCCTAACTCAAATCAGCTGGCTCCAGTTTTGAGTCGATGGCTGGCCGCGTTTTGTCTCGCACCTCTTGAGCATAAAACTGCAGATTTCCATCTGAGCCGGTGGCCAAGGAGGATGCATCCAACATTTCCGGCTCTCGTTTGGCGGCTCGTCCAGGAGCAAGGGCAGCGAGAGAGGCGGCCACGAAGGGGAGTTCTCTTGCTTTCTTGGCCGTCCTGTTCGAGGCAAGCGGCTTCAGGTTGGCCCACTGTTCTTCACAAAACTCGGCCACTTTTCGGGGGCTCAATTTGCGAGCATGGAAGGTTAGTCGAGAGGATCGTTCGAAGTAATAGAGCGGAATGAGTGCTGGATGATTATGTGTCGAGTTTGATGCAGAAGTTTGCCCAAAGGTTGGCCGACCCAGCAAGAGGGCCGCCCCTCGATGGGGACAATCTTCTACCACCAAGTCTGCGAGGTTTCCAATTTGGGGGCCACTCAGCAGGTTGCGTCCAGCCATAGGCTAAGCTAAACATTCTCTCTCTCTCTCTCTTGCCGCTCGAGCCATACAATTGCGCCAACAGCACACCTGGAGATGAGAGGAGGCGAGTTTTATTTGAATTTTATCGCTGCATGCGCAATGGGCCCATGGCGACCAACTCGGCCAACTCCGTGCGGTTTCGAGGCTTTGCCTTGGCTCGAGCTCTTCTGTTGCCCGAATGGAGAGTCTTGCTCGCCGTCCATCCAGCCAAATGAGCAAACTCTCGCTCTATTTCGGCCAAACACTGTCGCCTATGCGCCAAATCAAGGCGCACGTTGCTCGTAAACAAAGCCGTTGGATTGCAGACCATTGGAGGCGCCACTTACTTCCCGCCCATGGATGCAAAACGGACCTTTTACTCCTATTCTGGCCAACAGACCACAAAAGGCCCATCCGATGGCGAGTTAAACCGGTTCAGTTTGGCCCAGTCATCTCCTCCTCATAAGCGACTTTACCTGTGGTCAAGCATGAACACTGTCCTCGGGCGAGAGTTCCAGCAGGAGGCGAAAGAGGAGGATGACTCGAGGTCGAGAATCTTGGAGGGCGTTCGAGTGAGCTAAACACTAGACGCCGATCAGTCACCCTGACTCACTGAGCGATAGTCTCCTCTGTCAGCCAATAGAATCAGGCTGCCTCCATACTTCGGCTGGTGGCCAGTTTGGTTGTGATCGGCTGGAGTCTGTCGGCTGGTTTGGAGGCAAGAATCAAGCTGCCGCCCGCTCGAGCTTGCTGGTCCAACTGGACTCGCTTGCTCGCAGTGTTCAGGCAGAGAGGCAGCCATTTGGGCGACTTTGTACAAGGTTTTAGTCGAAACAGCAACCTGCTGCCCATGCAAGCTCTAAGAGAATAAACACAGTCTCTCAGGGAGGGTTCGAATGAGTCGGCCACTTTGGGGCCGAATTCAGCCAACGAGGGGACGGCAAACGACAATGACTCGAGAGGCTAGATTGCCACTTTCGATAGGGGGAAGGAAGATCTGGTGGGGAGAAGCGTGGGAGACACAAACCCAAAGCTCGAGATGCCCGAGTGGCGAGTAAGAGTTAACCTGGAGAGTTGATTCTGTTTGAGCTAGAGGGCGCCCACGAGCGGACCTCTGACTGAGGTGTGAGAGGTCGTCTTCGAGGAGCATTCGTCAGAGCAACCTCAATGCTCCTCTATCTCGACCATCGCAAACAGACTTGCCACTACAGGAGCAGAGGCTGGCATCCTCGCAGAGAGGATGGCCTCTCCACCAGACAACAAAGTTTCAGGAGGAGGCTCCAGATGCGAGGCTGCTTGAGGTGGTGGTGCCGTGCTCGACGCTTACCTGCCCGCCTTGGCCAACTTGAAAGCAACGGCGCCCGCCAACTGGATGCGTCAAGTCGCCGGCCCAACAATGGGCTGATCGCGCAATCAATCGCAAGCTAGCTAGTCAGCCGGAAGCTGAGTCCTCGGCCAATTGGAAAGCGATTTGCGTGCTCGAGTTTGCCAGCACACAAGCTCGTGGCCACTTTATCGCTTCCGCTCATCTTGGTGCTCGCTTTTGGCGAGTCTACTACTCCAAGTTGGGCGAGTTTTAACAAAGCAATTTTGAGCCAGCTCAGCTGAACGCGCTCGGGGCTTTGCTCGACCAGTTTCAACGGGCCACAACCAATCGGCCAGCCAGGCAGTTTTGCCGCCCGTTTTGCGCGACCACCAGCTCGGCGGCGTCGCTCGAGTCGGCGCCACCAGAGGGCGCTGGCGGCGCGCCGTCAAACCCGCCGACAAATCCGTCAATCGCGCCAGCTTTGGCCGTCCACTTCGCGGGCCAAGGCGGGCCAATCCGTTTATCTCGCCGGCCAATCTGTGCCGCCGGCGCACTTGGCGAGAGCGGAAGTCGCCAGTCCATGATACTTATCAGCGAGCCAACTGGAGGCGGCGGCGGCGGCGCCACTTGCGCGCCAGCCGAGCGGCCATAAATTAATTTAATAGTTTGGAGTTGGATGTTGGAGCTGAAGCGGAAGCCGAAGCTGAAGCCGGAGCGATTAATTAGTTTTGGGCGAGCGAGCGGCGGCGGCGGCGGCGGCTAAAAATGAGGCCGGCCCCCTGGTCACTTCCGCTCCTGCGCGGCCATCGATCGGTGCTGCGAGCGGCGCGGCCAGAGCTCAAGGGCGCGCGCGCGCGGACAATTAATTAATTTGAATGGGCGCTTCCGGGCGCGTGTTTTTAACCCGCAACTCGGCGCGCGTCGCCGCTCGGCGGCTGCAATCAAGCCAGCTTTTGGCGAGCGTAATTGGCTTTGCCTTGTTTCCAATTTGTTCCTCCTTTTGCCCGGCCGCTGGGGGCGCGCGCATGCGTCCGGGGGAGTGCGCGCGCGCGCGCACGTCACTTCCGGCGGCGAGAGTGGCGCCGCAAAAGGGGCGACTGCGCAGGGAGTGAAACTGGCCGCTGGCTGCGAGAGTTGTGCGGCCGGCGGCTCCAGCAGCCGCACTGATTGGCTCGGATTGAGTAATTTTGTGTTTTGTTTCGCCTCCTCTGCCTCTCTTTGCGCTGCCGGCGGCTTGCTCGCCGCTCTCGAGTGCCGATCGGCTGAGCAAACAATATCGCTCCCATTCAAGTGGAGCCGCCCGAATCGGGCCGGCCGCGCTGAAGGGGATCGAGTTGCGGCGGCGGCGGCGCAGTGTCTCTCTATCTGCGCGATCTTTGCGGCTGCGCTCGCATTGTCTAGCCGGCGGCCCAGCGGACGGGCGCCTTTCATCGCGCGGCGAGAGTTGGAATGGGAGGACTGAGAGTGGCGCCACTGGAAGCAGAGCAACAAGAGGCAGCGAGCGAGTTGCTTGCCACCCAAACTGGCGCCACTCTTTCGGGCGGCGCTCGCGCATTGAGCTTGGAGTGGAGCCGCGGCGCAGAGGAGAGTTTGCCTGGCGAGCGAGCGGACGGAGCCAACCAACCTTGAGCGCTGTTTGAGCGGGCCGCGAGTTTTCAGCAAGACGCCGCCAGGTGTTCGAGCGGAAGAGGAGGAGGAGGGGCGGGTGTTTCGAGCTCGAGCTTGGCCGCGCTGCTGGCATGGCGCGAGTGGCCGAGCTGAGGGCCAGGGAGCGCGAGCGGCCGGAGAGGAGCCAGGAGGAGGAGGAGCAGCAGCAGCAGGAAGGGCGAGAGGAGCGCGTGGAGGAGGAGGCCGGCCAGCGGGCGGTTGGGGAGGCGGAAGCGGCGGGAGCGGAAGCGGAAGCTTGCGACGAGGCGGAGGAGGAAGCAGGTTGCAAGAGGAGGAGGCAGCGCGTTGCAAGCCAGCAGCAGCAGCCGGGCGCAAGGAGCAGGCGGCGCAGACGGACTGAGGGCCCCGAGCGGCCGACACTTGGGGCGCCAGCAGCGGCGAGCAAGCCCGGCGAGAAGGCGAGCGTTTGCGCCGCCTGCCTGAAGCCCATCCGCGAGCGCTACCTGCTTGCCGCGCTCGACAAATACTGGCACGAGGATTGTCTAAAGTGCGCGTGTTGCGACTGTCGCCTAGGCGAAGTTGGCTCAAGTCTCTTCACGCACTCGGACAAGCTTCTCTGCCGGCGCGACTTCCTGCGCATCTTCGGCCAACACGGCCTCTGCGCGGCCTGCAACAAGTCGATTCCGCCCTACGAGCTAGTGATGCGCGCAAACCAGAACGCCTACCACATGGACTGTTTCGCCTGCCAGCACTGCCGCTATCGCTTCTGCGTGGGCGACCGCTTCCACCTGGCGGACGCGCACAGAATCCTCTGCCTGCTCTGCCACTCGGACGGCCAGCAAGCGGCCGCGGCAGCCACCGCCGCCGCCGCAAGCTCGACGCTTGCAAGCGCCGCCCAAGCGCCCGCAGCGCCACCCCAAGCGGCCAGCTCGGCCGCCTGCGCCACCTGAGCCGGTGGGCGCGCCGGAAGCGGCCGCCCACTCGCCCGCCGGCGCAGCGGCAAAAAGGCGCCCAATCAAGCTGAGTGCTTTTTCCGTCGCCGCCGCCGCCGCCCCCTTGCGGCCCAATTTGCATCCGGCCCCACTAGGATCAATTTGTCCGATTGTTGTTGCCGCTGCTTCTGTGTCGCCGCCGCCGCCGCCGCCGTCGTCGTCTTGGCCGGAAGTGGCGCTCTCAGCGCTAACAATGCGCTGAATTGTGCGCGAATCACATATAAATATCACATTAAATATATTAAAACATTAATGATGATTAAACGGACGCAACGAGGCTGGAAGAGGCTGAGCTGAGCTGAGCTGAGCTGAGCCGAGCCGATCTGAACGGAACCAGACCAAAGCAGAGGAGGGGAGAGGAGCGGCAAGTTAGCCAATTGCGATAATGAAGGCGCCCACTTCCGGCGCGCGCGCACCAAACAAGTGCCCTGATTAATATGAGTCGCGCGGATTCGGGCGCCGCCCAGACAAGCGGAGCCAACTTGAACGACAATAAAAATTTGCCTCCATTTGCTATCTAGACGAGTTGTTGTCGTTTTCGTTGTTATTGAATGGCATAAACTGGAGTCCACTGTTTCAGCCGCTAGATCAAGTCTGCGATTTACTTTCTGCGCCGGATGCGAGAGGCGAGTCGACTCGAGCGGGCCGGGAGCTCGGCTTTGCGCTCGCGAGCCGAAGAGGCGCCGAGTTCAAGTCTGGATTAAATTGGAACAAAGTGGCCGCCCGTTGCAGTTTGCCTACGACAACTGGCGGCGTACGACAAACAAGGACGATGAGTTCAAACACTGTCACTCACTCGCAACATTTGCCCACCTCCACTCGCCAAAACTCCCAATGGCGGCCATTTCTCAACTTTATTGTCCGCTAACAACAAACATCCGAATTGCCGCCGACACGCCGCCCTCCTGTCCACTTCCGCCCTCTCGCGTTCAGAGCGGGCCATTTAATTTCATCAATTGCCAGTCGCAGTGAGCGCGCGATCGGCTCGCTCGATACTGTCGAGTCGATAGTCTAGGGAGCCTTGCTCGCTGGCTTCCCCTTCAGGGCGGGGGCGGGGATAGCGCGATCTGGCGCAAGCAAGACCAACTAAACTCCAGATGAGCGCCACCGCCGCCGCCTCAGCAGCAGCAACTAGTTTGGAGGCGCCCAGGCGGCGCTGCCGTCGCGGCTCTCGGTCTGCGTGAGCGCCGAGTGGTTTGAGGCCGGCCCGCGCGCCCTCAACAGGCCCCCGCCTCTCAGGCTCCTCGCCGTCAACTCCAAGTCCAGACCCTCAGCCTCCTTCCCAGCCGCCGCCGCCGCTTCCTCTTCCTCTTCCGGCTCCAGGTCGGCCGCCGACTCGAGCGCCCCGCCGGCGCCCGGCTCTTCGTCGGCGGCCAAGTACGACTCGAGCGCCTCCATGGCCAGCGAGTCGGCTGTCGTGGCGTCGCTTGCGCTCGGCGAGCGAATCCCCTTAAGTGGCTCCATCTGCTGGAGGTCTGCAAGCCCAGTTTCGTGCACGAACGCGGCCGCCGCAGCCTCAACTTCCGCATCTAGCTCCTCGGCACTCAACTCAACTGGCGCCCCAACCACCAGCTTGGTGGCCGCCTTTGGCCTCTCAAACTGGCCGCTGGTGTCGCATCTGAACGCGAACCTCTGTCGCCCGAGTTGGCCAAAGTTGGCGTGCCGGGCGCCAAGGGGAGTGCGCCGGCCGGCAGGTGATGGAACCCGCTGCTCAGGTAGCAGCTCGCTTGCATTGAGCTGGCGCAATTTTGGAGCCGCCCCCTGATGGCTGCCCACCACTTCGCTGCTTGGACCCTGCAACTTTGGGTCAATCGCAGTCTGCTCGAGCAAGGTCTGCGAGCTCCTCATTGGCCTCCTCCTACCTACCTCGGCCGACTCGCCGCTCGTCTGCCCGAAGGCCCTGCTCGCGCTCGAAATCTTTTGCACCGCGCCAACTAAATTGCCGCCCGCTTTTGGCAACGAGCCGCCAAGCCCATATTTTTGGCCAGCTCGACCCGATTTGGTTGCCTGAGAGTCGCGGCTCTGCGAGCGCTGCATCTCTACATGCGCCGGCTGATTTTGGAGTGAACGCAAGCCCATCGTTGCGGGCAAAGGAGCTTGCTTGTCCGCCGCCGGTGGCGCCCCCTCTGCTGGTCCAGATTCGGGCTCCATGCTGGTTGGCGAGCTGGTATTTGTGCTCGTGGTCGCCCAACCAGCCCGATGCTGGTTAGTTGCCACAGGAGGCTGGCCAACAGCAGCGCTCGCTCGCATGGAACTCTGCTGGTCGCCTCTCTTTGGCGCCTTTGGTCTTCTCATGTTGCTGCCTGAGCTGCTGGCCTGCGCAAGCGACGAGCTCGAGGCCACTTGACTGGCCCCAAACGGGCTAGTTTGGTTTGAGTGGCCGCTTTGCGAGTTGAGCTTGCTCTCGTTGCGATGATACTCGGCAAGTTGGTTGCGTCGTTCCTGTTCCGCGGCCGCAAGACGGCGGCCATTGTCCAGATTGGCCAAGCTGTTGCTCTCACCTCCACTCCTCCTCTCCTCTCCCTTTCCGGCCACCTCTGCGCCTCTGTCCGATCGGCCAGCGCTCAACTCTTCGTCAAGCTCCTCCTCCTCGCTGTCCAACTCCTCCTCCTCATCTTCGTACTCCTCATCCGCCTCCTCCTCCTCCTCCTCCTCCTCCAACTCTTCGTCCTCGTCGTCCTGCGAGCATGACTCGTACGATTGCGACATCGGCGGCGAGGAGTAATCGGTCGCGTCGCCGTACTGATGCTCGGTGTCGCTCGAAACACTAAAAACGGGCCTCTTGCTGCTCGTTCCGCCTGCAAGCTGGTCCAAGTCCTCGTTCGTGTAATAAGTGTTGCTCTTCTTTCTATACATCACAATAACAACTATTATAATACAAAATAGGGCCCCAATTATGACGATCGCAAGTGTTAAGCCGATTTTTGGCTCAGAGGCCGCAAATCTGGGCGCAGCACCTGCGCAAAACTTGAAATCGCCAGAGTTCAGCTCGTGTATATTGAACGCGCTCAGCTCTCCAGGAAACTCGCACTTGAGACAGTAATCTCGAGCCTTGAACTGTTGCGTCTGCAAATCAGTGGTGCCACCTTGAGCTTGCGTAACAACAGTTGAAATGGTCTCAACTATCGAGAGATCGTCCTCGCTGGTTGCCAATTCCCTTGGCCCTAGAATGGCGCTCAATTGTAATTGTTGGTCGTTGGTCGTAAAGAGGTTGTAGTTACTTGTTTGGTCTTGATCCTGCGAGCTACCAAGTATGAGATCAAAGTCTATGGCCTCCTCTATCTTATCGCCCGGCTCGTTTCCTATCAGTAAACTGTAATCGTGCTCACTTTCATCCATCAGCCGTCGCTGGTTGCTCGCCCCTAGGTTGAAACGATCTCCATCTTGATCGTACTGTCCGCCTGTCTGATCCTGTTCATCCTCCGGCCCGTCCACCTCTGAATCGTCCTTATTCCTACTTTCCGTCATCGATGGAACAATGCAGGTTGCATTGTAAATGGGCGAGCGAAGTATCCAATCGTACAATGGCGCGATCTTACACTGCGAGCAGAACCAAGGGTTTGAGCCAAGATTGAGCACGCGCAAGGATGGAAGCTCGTCGGTGGCGACCAGAAAGGATTCGTCGAGTTCGCTGAACTTGTTCTGGCTTAAGTCTAGAATCTCAAGCATTCCGAGTGGCTCAATGGTTTCCGCAATCATCTGGTCGAGCTGGTTGCGCGACAGGTTCAAGTATCTGAGGTGACGAAGGTTCTTGAAAAGGCTCGGACTTGGAAGGGTTCGGTCGAGGCCAACTGAGGCCAAGTTGAGGAACTCGAGTTTGAGTAGTGGTTCAAGGAGTAGATCGAGCTGCTCGCTTAGCAGTTCATTGTAGGAGAGGTCCAGGTACTCTAGCTGACCGAAGAGGGGGCCAAAGATGCTCTGGCTCAGGATGAGCATGTTTTGCGACGAGCTTGCTGGTTGTGATTGGTGTTGGGGCTGCTGCTGCGCCGCTTGGGCCGTTTGGGCAAGCGGGTCAGGCAAGCGCGCCGGTTGGTCGCCAGCTCCACCCTCACCGCCACCACTGAACAGGTGCGAGGCTAGCGGGGGACGCGCCAGGGCATCCAGGAGCAGGCCAGGTAGGGGTATGCTTATGTTGTTGTTGGCGAGCACGAGCCGCTTGATGGTCGAGTTGCAGAAGGCGCATTTCGATATACTTTGGAGTTGATTGTAAGCCAAATTTAGCTCAATTAACTTAAGGCCATTGAATGCTTTGTCGCGAATTGATGAAATTTTGTTTCCCCTAATGGATAAAAATTTCACATTATAGAATCTGTGCAATTGTAATAGTTTTACTCGTTCAAGTTTGTTCTGATCAACATTTAGTTTAATTAAATTTCTAAACACAACCCCAACAAAGGATGAACCTGTAAAACCTTTACCCACTGCCAAGTTCTCGTTCGATTTGTTTACTAATAAATTTGATGCCATTATAATACCCACCTCACCTGAGCTTACCTGTACAGGTGAATGCTGAAATGATTTAATTTGATTTTTAGCTAAGACCAATAGTCTTAGGCTATTTTGCATTGGTTCAAATAGATGCAAATTAATTGTTTTGAATGAATTTCCAACCAAATTTAATGAGATCAACTTGGTTAAATTGGCAAATTGGTGGGCGGCTAACTCAGACAGCTGATTATAGGCTATGCTTAAGCTTCTTAAGTTGAGCAAACTGTTAAATAGTGCAGATTCTAGCTCGTTAAGTTTGTTAAAATCTAAGTTCAATTCAATTAGCTTGTCTAAATGTTTAAAACAAGCCTTCGAGATTCGATTCAATTGGTTGAAGTTTAATCTAAACCTTCGCAACTTTTGGCCCCGTTTAAATACCTCAGAATCGCACACTTCAAAACGAAGATTTACGAACGAAATCTCTCTAATTGAATTGAACTCCACTAATCTTGGCATCCTGAACGCTTTAAATGGTTGCTCGGCGAGAGGGAATTGACTTGACTGAGCTTTGGCCAACTCGTTCACCTGGCCACCGGTTGCTTCTTGTGAGCTAGAATTCTTTCTTGATGATTCAATGCTTGTTTGAGGCAAACTAATATGGATTATCTGAGTGCGCCGGTCGATGCTTAGAACATCTGAGAAGCGGCCATCCTCGCAGGT
>Ga0268249_1000550_pt1 | contig 15423 bp, 15 predicted proteins | sample AgamicAtPe_FD_200257 | JGI IMG/M metagenome (GOLD analysis project Ga0268249, IMG submission 200257) | Agave microbial communities from Guanajuato, Mexico - At.P.e (v2) (version 3) | ecosystem: Host-associated > Plants > Phyllosphere > Phylloplane/Leaf | place: Guanajuato, Mexico | collected... | reverse complement strand
GCGGCGGCGGCGGCAGCCTCGAGTCGGGCGCCTCCACGGGCTCATCGATTGGGTTTGGCCATATTTGGACTTGGCGGCGGCGGCGGCGGCTCGAGTGGCTGCTGCAGCGGGGGCGCCGAGCAGCTCGTGCACTCTCGCTCTCGCTCTCGGCTGCTCATTTGAATGCCCGGGCGCGAGATGCGCGCGGCCTACGCAGGCGGAACTGGAGAGCGGCAAACGTGCAATAATCATAACAATAAATTGCAAATTACTCCGCCGATAAATCAGCAGCGGCGCCGACCAAGGCGTCTCCGGGCCGCCGGCTGACTCGCGCTGAGAGGCCGCCGCTGCCGCCGCCGCCGCCGAGAGGAGCCGCAAACAGGCGCGCCGCAAATCAAGCACTACTCACCTGCTGATTGAAACCTGAAGGCTCTCCAAGGAGATGGCGGCCGAGATAGAGGCGGCCGCCCGCTTGTTGCGCCACCTCCAGAGAGGGCGGCCGCAGTGTGATGCAAATTTCGCGCTCTCTCTCTCTCTCCTTCTCGCTCGATCAAGCTGCTGCCTTCGTTGGGGTGGACAAGTTTTCTTGTTTAGCTTTGAGCTCTTGCTTTCGTTCGTGCCCTCAACTCAGCTCGCTTCAATTCAATTCAATCCAATCCAACTCAACTCGGCTGAATCCAATTGAATGTCTTAGCGGATTTGAGTGGCGACGAGAGCAGCTGGCCAAAATTGAGCTGAATCCTCGCGCTTCTGGTTGTTGTTTGCTCTCCTCTCCTCTGCTCTCCTCTGCTCACCTTCCTCCGTCTCCTCGAACCTGAGCGCCGCCGCTCTGCTCGTCGCTCACTGGCGCAAATTAAGCGCTTCCAATAGTTTGAATTGAGTCTCAATTTGCGCTCGTTAAACTGATCTTACGTGACAAAATATTCTTACCGGATAGCCGGATGAAGGGGCGCCGCTCGCTGCTGCTCTCAGTCGCCGGCGGCAAAGTAGCGAGTGGAGCGAGTGCGAGCTAACCGTCCGCTTAAGCTGACACTGACAACTAAAGCAAACTGCGACTCGAACTGCAAGCGCGAGGGCGACGACGACAACGACAACGACAACGGCGGCGGCGGCGACAACGGCGCAAGCAAAGCCGAGAGTTCCGTTCGCTTTCACCTGTCGCCGGATTGAGTTGACAAAAAGTTTGCCCAACTTCTAATTGAACGACTGGCTGGCGGCGGCGACACCGCCGGATTTCCAGGTGGCCCCGTCGGCCTGTCGGCCAAAGTCGCTGAAACAATTTAACTGGCCAACGGCGAGCTGGCCCGCTGACGCAATCGCGGGCTCAATCCCAACAAGCGGCAAAGTTAGTTAGCCCCTTTTTGCAAAATGATCTCGATAGGCTTTGTTGGCTGGTTGGCTGGTCGGCTAGTTGGCTGGCCGGCGGGCGGCAAGCTTGGCTTGTCTCCGAGAGGCGAAAATACAATAAACACAATATGGTCGCGGGGGGAGAGTTTGAAGGAGAAGGACAGGGCGAGCGAGGGACGATAAGCAATTTGCTCTGCCTCCTGAGCGGCCACTTTGCCCGCTCAGTGTGTGTAGCCAAACGAGCCGGCCCAGAGTTCAAAGGGGACAAGGCGAGTTTTTCCTTACAAATTTCCATTGACACTCCCGGCCGCCAGCCAAGAGCTTCGCGCGCCAGGCTTCAAGCTTGGGCTGGCCAACTCCAGGCCAGGCGGCCAGCAGAGTCCTCCCAGTGTGAGATACTTTTCACCTGGAGCGAGCCGAATTCATGTTTGCAGGTAATGATGCAAATGGCCGCGCGCACAGGTGACTTGTGTCGGCTTGCAAGTCGTCGCCCATTAGCCGCCGACTTGCCACCGGCGAGCTCTCGCCTTGACTCGAACCAAACCAACGCCGCCAGTTGGCTGCAATGGGCCAGCCCAGAGTTTGGCTTGGCCGGGGCGGCAGGCTTGCACAATATTGGGCCTGGCTGGAGGCGAACGGGAGCAACAAGATGGACGACCACTCGGAGGGTCCAACTGAATGGGCCACTGGGCGCGACTTTCTCCCAGAGCGAAACACGGCCAAACGTCGGCCCTTTTTCGCCAAAACTCGCAATCAATCTTGCTCTCGCTGCTGCAAGTGCAACTGCAACTGCGCCTACGACTGCCACTGCTCCTGTCACCGGCCAGCCAGGTGGCGCAGGTCCACTTTCGCTAATCACTCGCGGGCGGCAAGCTTGGCGCACAGCCGACCAGCCGACCAGAACCGAGTCTCGCTTCCTGCTGGCTGGCTCCAGTCGGCCACAGGTTGCGCCAGCTCCAGTTCCAGTTCCAGTGGCGGCTGCGGCCTTGAGTGGCCGCCGCTCAGGCTCGCAGCACTCTGGCCGCCAGCCCGAGGAGCGAGGCTGGCAACGGAGAGGCGAGCAGTTGGAGGCGCCGGCCGCGCGCTGCCAGCCCCAAGCTTGAGCGGCCTCTCTCTCTCTCTCTCTCGCTCGCTGCCGGAAGCGCCGCCACCGCAAACCTGTCAATGAACTCGCGCGAGTCAAAGTTCAGCATCCGAGTTGGGCTAATTTTATTCCAGTCATCAACTTTGATCGGATGCAAAGTGGCCGGCTGGCTCCTCTGATGGGTTCAATGCTGGAATCCGTTTGAATTGGCTCCCTGTGCGCAAGCGAGCCAAGTTGAGCCTTGCTCTGTCTTGGCGGCTTTGAAACGTGTAATTTATATGCTCACATCGGCCCATTGACAATGAGCGGATGTTCAGCGTTCAGTGGGCCAGACGGGCTAAAGTTTTGGGCGAAAGTTTTCTGGGCGCTCAAGAGCTTTCTGGCAACAAATTGCGCCCTTCAAGAGCTAAATTTGTTCTACACACTGGGGGCGACTTTGTTGGGCTCTCGCTCGTCTATTTGATCCAGCGCTAGAGGAGCTTGCGCTGAGACGGGACGGGTTGGCCAGGTGGGCTGGTTTGTTGGGCGAAAATAGCGAGCAAGAGGCAAACTGATTGACAGAGCGGCCTGCTGGCTGCCAGCAGACGGATCGGGCGGGCAGGAGAGCGAGTCAATAATCAATAATAAGCCATCCGCCTCGTTCAATTGATCGCAACGAAGGCAAAGGCGCGCGATCCAGCCAAAGAGGGTTCACTCTCAACTCTCTGGCTCGCTTTAGGATCGAGATTTAGACACTGAGACTGAGACTGCAACTGAGACTGCGATTGGGGTTGGGATTGAAACCGGCGCCTTTTGGCTGCCGAGCTCGCGGGATAGTTTTGAGCGAGTTTCAATTTTAAGCGAGCATTTCATGGCCACATTTAATTGGACCCACAAGTTGACTTTTTGCAACCGAGCCCATGAGTTTGTTGCGGCCGCCGCTCGGCTTGCTGAGCCCTTTTGTTGTTCGAGATAGAGAGAGAGAGAGAAACAAAGCGGCCCGCGACACAAAGGCTGCGGGCAAACGGTCGACAGGTGGCCGCCGCCGCCGCTGCCGGGCCAGCTGCGCCGGTGGGGCCGCAAAGTGGGCGCCAAACCTTGGATGACCTTGCGCGAACCGGACGGCGCTGAACTCACCTTGAGAGGGCCGCAGAGTTTTGGCGCAATTGTTTCCTTTGGAGGGGGAGTTTAGAGTGCGTTTAGCTTGGCGGCCTCTCCTTCAAATTGGCTCTTCTTCAGCAAAGATCTCTTCCTTTTCTTCTCTATTCTTTCCTCTTCTCTTCGCTTCTCTTCTCTTCTCCTTACCAGCAAAAAGGTCGCCCGCTTCCAAAATTGGCCACCAATTGGAGCGCCTTAACATTCAATCTGTTGCCTTCAATTTGCTCTAAAATTTATTCATGAATTCCCTCTCAAAACCTGAAACAATCTCGCCAAAAGAAAACTTAATCGAAAGGTCCTTGTTCCTGAATTTGACCTAATTAAACGTAACCAACCACAAACAAGTGTCAACAAGTCTCACGTTTCACTCTCACTAATTCGCTCGCTCCTCTCGCGCCCAAGATGGGCGGCCAGTCCCACTTCCGGCCGGCGGTTCCTTCCGGCGCTCGTCTTGTCGCGTTGCAAACAAAGGCGTTCGGTTTTTCGCTCGAACTAGCTTTGCGAGGGCGCCGACTTTGATGGTTGGCGCGCGGGGTTGCCTTTGCGCGAGTGGCGCTAACTTTGGCGCAGGTGAGCGGCGGCCAGACGAAGCTCGCGTCGGCGCCACCCGGGCTCAAGTGCGCAAACTCGCGCGCTCGCTCGCCCGCAACACGTGATCGCGCAACATGCCCCCAGCTTACCTCCTGCCTTCCTTCCTTCCTTCCGCTCGCCTCGCCTCGCCTCTTCGCCCGCTCGGCCTGAAGATGCTCCAATTCGCTCCTCGCCTCGCCTCTCCTCGCTGCTCCTCTTTGCGCTCAAACTCGGCCAGGTAAGCTGCTTAAGCGCGCGCTCGAGCCGCCGGCGGGGAATGAGCGCTCGGCGGGATCATTAGTGGTCCAATTGGTGGGCGGCGGCCGCAGCCTGTTGCTGGGCCCTCGGCGCGCGCAATTTGATGGGCCGGGCTGCTGCGCGCGGCCAGCAAGCGACAGGCGAGCTACCTGGCGCGCATCTCGCCGCGCGGCCGCCCATGCGCGCGCCACCAGCCAGCAAGCCAGCCGCCCGTCCGCCCGCCTGCCAGCGAGATGCGTCGAGCGCGCGGGCGGGGGCGCCGAGCTGCGCCCCCCAGAGGTGACGATGCGCACAAGATTATGATCGCCGTCGATTGTTACGCTGCTGCTGCCGCCGCCGCCGCCACTGATGACGACGACCATGGCGGCGGCCAGCCGAGCTCACGTAGGGCAACAAATTGGCCCGCGCGCACGGCCAGCGCCACCTGGGGGCGGAGCGGCCGCCAGCCTTGGCTTACCGGCATCACCTTGATCCGATTGATGCCGGCCGCCGGACGATGATTATGATATTTCATCATTGTTTATGGCTCTTAGGCCGGCTTGCGGTTGCACGCCAGCCAGCCGAGCGGCCGGCCAGCATCGAGTGGCCGCCGGCTCGGCCCGCCAAGCCAAGCACGCAAATCTCAGCCGGCCGCTCGATGCTAGCCGGCCAGCCAGCTAGCCTACCCGCCAGGCGCGTACACAGCTTGCCGGCCGCCTGTCGTCCCATCGTCCAGCCGGCCGAGTTCAATCGGGTTCAAGTGATTGTTGCTGTCCTCTGCTGGCCGCCATTGCACTTCACTCTCTTTTGTTGTTTGCTCTCGCTCGAGATGCCGGCCGATCCGGCGCCAGCTCGAGGGTTTGCAGCTGGAAGGCGAGAGCGGAGGGCAAGCCGCTTGGGATTCAAATATCATCGCGCGTTCTGGTGCTCTTAGCTGGTTAAGGCATCGCAAGCGTCGCCATTGGCGCCACTCGCTAATCTCATTCATTTGCCGTATAACAATAAATCCTCTTCTTCACTCGCATCTCTCAAGCTGGGCGAAGTTTTACAAGGCACAAGCCCCTTGTCTCTGCACCGGCCGCCGCCGCCGCCGCCGAGCTGTCTTGGCGGCCACTCGAGCGAGCGCAACAAACAAGCCTCGCTCGTCGGCCGGCCGGCAAAACTTTCGCCGGCTTCAGGCGCTAGGAAGCGCGACCAATGCAAACAACACAAACTGGCCCAAAGTCAACACACAAGCTCACTTCACCGACGCTCATTGTCACCCAGCGCGGGCCAACTCCTTGAAGGTTGACCGGGTTACGCCCAGCCCTCGGCAGCGGGCGCCTGGCGCCACCTGACGGCCCTCGCCCGACGCCCACCAAAGCGCTGGCTCACTTCGGGCGCCCTTAAAGGAATCCGCAAACTTCGATTAGTTGCGCTCCGATCTACCTGGCCATGGCGGCGGCGGCGGCGGCCTGTTAATTGTTTTAGACCAGACAGCTGCCAGCGGAGGCGCGCGCTCGCCGCCCCCACTCGTGCGCGAGGCCCGCATTGTGGGGGCCGCTCTCGGGCCAACTGGGCTAATGGATGGTCCTTGGTAGCGCGCGATCTCTCTCGCTCGCGCTCGGCTTTGCTCGCCGGCCCGACGGAAGTGGGTCGGGCGGCAAACTGAGCGCTCCATTTCAGCGAGCTCAGTATCGACTCCCTCTCGGCGCCAAGCAAGCGCGGCCAGAGATGGAAAGCGAAAGTAGACACATGCTCTGCATTAGCCAGCTCGCTCGCGATGATCGGCCAACATCGCAGAGAAAGGTGAGCCGAGCTGGCGGCCGCCAAGCCTCCTGGTTTTCGGTTAGTAAATCACAATCGAGCGCGCGGCTAATGCGCTCGCCAATTGAATGTCTTGTTTTAGCTCAGCTTGAAACAAGTCGCTTGGATGTGGACACGGCAACAGAACAAGAATAACAGCAACAACAACAACAACAGCAGCAGCAGCAGCAACTGAATCAGCAACTCGAGCCCAGTTGGACCATTAAGCTTGCCAAATGTGCTTTGTAAGCGCAATTAGCATATCAACGCTGCTATCTCGTCTTTCCTGGCCGCTCCGCTCGTGAGACCTGTTGCTCTCGAATGCGAACGCGAACGCAAGCTTGCTTAACCTGAGACCATGGCCAGCTCTCTGACTGAATCCCTTTTCTCGCTAGTAAGTTCCCATTCTATTGCCGTTGAGTTGAGAGCGATAATCAATTACTAATAGCTTGTTGGCAGCTTCTTGCCCGAAGCCTCATGAAAATATTGCCTCCCGCTTTGGGCAGACTATGGGCGCCCTTTTCAAATTTGGCGCCTTTTGCCTGTGCGCAAACTGGCTGGCTCGCTCGCTCGCTCTGCAACACAAGCGAGCGAGCGAGCGAGCAAATGCACAGCGAGCCAAACGCTTTGCCCCAATACGCGGCCGGCCTGTTGACAGCGCCAGCCCCCCTCACCTGCTGGCCAGTTTGACAGATTTTGAAAATAACATTTGTAAGCAATCGGCCGACTAGGGGTGGGGGCGGGGAGTTCGAGCTGACGCAATGGCCTGCAACAGTCGCCGCCAGCCCGAGACCTCTGACACAAGCGGCTCGTTGCGCAAGCTTGGCTAGCCCACTTAACCTGCCCCCTTGCCTCCAAGACGGCGCCACCCGAGCCCCTCCGATGCCGCAACACGACGCAATCCACCCCGAGCCGATTGGGCCCGACTTCCGGCGCTAGGCTGGCGCAAACGATCCGACGAAGTAAGGCGGCGCAAATGTAATATAATATAATTTGTCTTGTCTAGCTCCGACTCCTGTGAGCCAGGGAGGGCGCCCTCGGCCGGAGCCTGTTGCCTGTTCCCGCATCTCGCTTTCGCAACTCGGCCTAGCGGAAGCCCAACGGGCGCCTTTATAAATTCGATATCAACCCCGTTGAACGCCGACTCCTAATTGCTCGCCTCCCCTTGAGCTCGCCTAGTAAGCGAGCGCGACAGGTAAGCAAGCCGAGCGAGGAGCTATCATTAGCGCAGGCAGCCCATTGGGGTCCCATCGGGGAGGGTGGATACTTTGGCTGGTTAGGGGGGGGGGCGAGCTTGCGCCCGTTGAGCGCTCGCGGGGGGAGCCTTCGCGAGGGGGAGAGGCAGGGCGCCGAGTTAAAATTGGTTGCGCTAGCTTAAAATTGCGCCAGCAAAACCATCAACCAAGGCGACACCAGTGACACAGTGAGCTTGGCTCAATTTAGCCCTCTCGGCCGGCCTAACCTGAATTGAACTGACTGAGCCAACTTGAACTGAGCCGAGTTAAAACGAACTGAACCAGACTGAATTGAACTGAAGTGAACTGAACTAAACCGAATTGAGCTGAACCAAAGTGAAATAAAAGCGAGCTGAGCGAAGGAGAAGAAAGCTGAACAGGTAAGCTTTGGCTGGCAACACTCTCGGTTTGGCGTTTATTTTGAGTTAATACTTTTGCGATAGCAATCGCGCACGAGCGGCCAGGTATCTTAAAAGAGTGTTCCTCCATTGTTGAGACGGACGGGCTAAAAAATAATTGTTGCCCCTAGTTGCGCCGCTCCAAGGGCCTTGCAGAGGAGGGCCAAAGCTAGCTTGGCGGCTAGTTGACTCGCTCGCAGATCGTTACCAGCTTTAGCCAGCCAACTGCAGCCAGGCTCACTTTGGGCGCAGGTGAGCCTGGCCAAGTGGGTGGAGGAACGAGCGCGCTGGCGAGAACAAAGGAGTCTGCGTTGCCGCCGCCGCCGCCGCCACGAGCTATGCAAATGCAGCGGGCGCCACAATTGAACGCTGCCGCAAAACACAATAACAGGCTGCTTGATTTATGGCTAGTGGCTGGCTCGCTGGCGCCGTACTGGCGCCTAATTGCCCTCTACCTGCGGGCTGCTGCTGCTGCTAGCGCGCGCCTGACCTTGACGGATGCGTCGCCTTGTGAGCGCTGGCTCTCCATTTCTGTTTGCTAAACTAGCCGAGGGGCCCGATGACAGAGACGCGCGAGCACAATGGCCGCGTCCGAGCGCCCACCTGTTGGCCCGACGCGCGTCCGGCGCAACCCACTGGGCCGACTGTTTGCCTTTGGCCAAAGCGAGCGGCCCGATGGCACACAAAGGCCGCGCTCCCCGCGCCGCCCTCGGCCAGAGCGAGCAGTATGCAAATTGAGGCGCCGCCGACGGAACCAAAGTCGGCCAACTTCAGCCGAGCGCAGACTGGCGCCGCTCGGCAGGTAAAATAATTGAATTCTTAAATCATCACGCAACCCCTCAGCTCGCTTGCCCGGAGCTGCCTGTTTGTTTGCCCGCTCGCCAGCTTGCCTGCTTGCCAGCTCGCAGGCCAGCCCCCTCCCCCCAGTTAGTTGGTTGGTTAGTTAGTTAGTGGCGCCGATTCGGAGCGGTTTGCTTGCATCCACCAAAGAGCAGCGGCGGCAGCCAGTTTGTTTAGCGCTCGCTGCCAACCGGACGAGCGAGCAAACAAAGTGAACTATTGCGTGCGCCCAAACTTGGATCCACAATCCCGGCCAGGTGAGGCGAGGCGAGGCCGGCCAAGGGCTGGATGGAGCCCAGATGTCATCGGCTTTTGTTTGCGCGCGATCCCCTTGGCCAGCTGGCGGGGGAGGCGCCTGTTTCAATATTCGCACACAGGTTATATTTTAACTCTCATTGCTCTCACTGCACGCTGGCCCAATCTGGGGAGGGCGCGCGCGCGTGCGCGCAGACTGGCTCCCCCCGAAACCAGACTCTTAGCTCGCTCGGCCAGCTGAAGCGAGCGAGTTTGCAGCCACAAGTGGCAATTTCTTGCCCACTCTCAGCTGGCCAAGCGTGAGATTATTATCCTCGCCGAGCCTTGAATCGATTTGTATGACTCAATTTGTAGATTGAGTTAATTTGAGCGCTCGCCAGCGAGCGAGCGGGCTCAAATGGATGGGCGGCAACACGGCTGGGGCGGCCGCGCTGGCTGCGGCTGCAATTGCACGAACGGAAGCTCGTTAAGTGCGCTTCCTATGCGAGCCGGCAGGTGCGCTCGCTGGCCGGCCGCGCTGGGCTGGGCTGGAGGCGAGCTGGCGAGAGCAGCGCCGAGCAGGCAGCTGAACGGAGAGACAAGACTCTTACAAAGTTTGCTTTACAAACACAAAAACTCTCCGAGAAGATTTCCCATTCTCTTTGGCTCTCACTCTCGCTCCTTACCTGCCAACCGCCTTGCCTCTCTACCTGCCTGCCTACCTGCCCGCCCCTCTGTCCGCGCTCCCCCGCGAGCTCACTCTCACTTTCCAGCTCGCTCAGCTCGCCGCCGCCGCCGACTCGCTCGAGCAAGCGAACGAGCGCCAAACAATGGCGTCTCCGCTCTCGCCGCCGCCGCCTCCTCCTCCTCCTCCCATTCACGTTGAGCGCCTTTCAAGGTCGAGGGGCGAAATTGCATCGCCATCGCTGCCAGAGTGGCGCTCGGACGGCCGGCGCCTGGGACCTCTGGCGGCCAGATCCACTTGGTCTCCTGCCGCCCGCTCGCCGAGCAACAGGTTTACGCGCGCGCCCGCAACAATGGGCTGGCGGAGGCAGAGGAGCCGGCCAGGCTGCCAACCTGCCAGCCAGCCTGCCTGCCTGCCTGGCTGGCTGCTCGCGCGCGCCAAGCGCTCGGCGGCCAGGTGCGCAACAATGGGACTTGCGCGCTCGCACACCGAGATGGCCGCAAGCACTGCAGCCGCCGCCTCAACCGCCACAAATTGATCTGCTCGCGCCAGAGCCGCGAGCATCCGGCCGGACGAGCCGGCAAGCAACCCGCGGGCCGCTCAGCCAGCCAACGAGGTGCGACTAAGGCGTCGCCGCCGCCGCCGCCGCTCTAGGCGCGCACGCCGCCAAGGGCGTCGATTTGATCCATTGAGCCGGCTCCATCCCTCGAGCGAGCGAGCGAGCGAGCAGGCTGCTGGCCGATCAATCATCGTGCCGAGCGGGTTGGTTAGTTGGTTGGCTGGTTGGTTGGTTGGTGTTGCGGCAAGACGTTTAGGCGCAAAAAGCGCGCTCATTGTTAGTGCGCGCAGGTTAACCTGCAGCGCTAACTCATGCCGCTCCCAGTGACAATCAATCGATGCTTCGCGCGAACTTGGAGCGCAAACGACGAGCCAAATGTGAGCGCGCCTCTTGCCCAATTTTGCTCTCGCTCGCAGCGCTCGCACAGCCAGGCCGTTGAACGGGCGCAGTGGCGCCCCCGCGCGGCCAGCCCGCCAAGCGAGGCCAAGCCCAGTGGCCGGCCAAGGACGAGCGGGCCGGCAAGAGGAGGCGCCCGAGGCTGCGAGCTTGGCGCCGAGGATCTCGATGATCAGCGATGCGCGACTTACAGGTGCTTTGCGCGAGCGTCATCAAGACCGCCGTCAAGCTAACGCGAGCGAGCGAGCCAGTGAGCCAGCCAGCGAGCGAGCGAGCGTTTCAAATGGGGAAGGCCGCTTGAAAGGGCCAGAGTGAGCCCGGAGCGATGGAGCCGCCTCCAGGTAGGCTTGCCACTCGCATGGGGGAGGCAAGTTTGCTTGCGGCGCGCTTGCTTGCAAACAGGTGACGGGCACTCGTTGGCCATCGCCGGCATGCGAGAGCCGGCCCACGGTGATCGATCACCCGCTCTCATGGCTCCAATGACAAAGCGACTCTTGCCGGCTAGCCCACAAGAGCCAAGAGGCGAGCGCAAATTAATCAACATCACATCGCATCATGCCGTATGCAAAGGTAGCAGCCTTGCCGGCCTAAAACTGGACCTTGCGAGCTAAACGGCCGATTGTTGTGTTGCCGGCGCAGGTAGAGTTCTGTTCGTGCTGGGCGAGCAAGCGGGCGGCCAGGTAGACAGGTAGGCAGGTAGGCAGGTAAGCGGGTTTTAGCGAGTGTGTGTGTGTGTGTGTGTGAAAGATGCGAGAGCTGAGACGAAACAGGATCCTCTCTGGCGAGTAAAGTTTAGTTAAGTTCAGTTGAGCTGAGCTGAGCTGGGCTGAGTTGCGCAACCAAGTGGAGTGGCCGCCAGCTGGTCAGCTGAATGCTCCACTGCAACTAAATGGCCAGCTGAGCAGCGACGAAGACCATGATGATGTTGATGATGATGATTATTATTATTATTACTATTATGAGCGGCGAGCGGCCCAGGTGAGGCGGCGCTCGCCGGCCCCGTCGGCTGGCCAACTTGATGCGTCATTAGCAGGACTTATGGGCAGCGGAGCGTTGACACATTTTATATCATCTGAGTTGCATTGTGTTTGCGCCAACAGGAGCGAGAGAGCGACAGAGGGAATGAGCCGAGTTGAGGCTGCAACACGATGGCGCCTGATGCGAATCCGAGCGGGCCGCTCGCCTTGAGAGAGTGGCGGCCATTACAAGTTGGCGCTTGGAGGGGCCGAAGGAGAGGAGTGGATGCGACCAGACTGGCACGGAAAGGACTGGACGGGACAGGACAGGACAAAGTAACTCACACGCCTCGGGCTGCAACTCGGATTCACTCGATGCGGCTCCTGTTGGTTGCCCATCGCGATAATGATGAACTCTCCAGCGACAAGGGTCCACTAGCGCTAAAACAACAACGACAACCTGGGACAGGTAAAGCGAGCGAGCGGCTAACGCGGGACAAGTGGCGCAAATCGGCCCAGAGTAAGCCAAGCGTCCAATTAGGATTTTCTCGCATTAATTTGCAACAAAGCCAACTGGAGTCGCCCGCTCGCTCGCTCGCTTCGCCCCCTCGGCCGCCAACAAGAGGTTCGCGCGCCACTTTGCTCCACCTGTTGTGCCAAACGGAACTCTAACTTACCTTCGAATTTGGTTTGCTGCTCGTGTCAGCTGGGCGCCCAGTTGAACCGGCGGGCTGGCTCTGTGCGAACCGTTCGAGTTGCTCTGGGGCCGGCGGGGGAGGCGCTGGTTGCGCGCGTTGCTCTCGGCCGATCCCTCAAACCAGCTCCCCTCCTGCTGCTCCCCCTTCGCCACCAAAACCGGCGCCCCTTCCTCCTCTTCCTCTTCCCTTTCTCTCCGGCGCAAATCCCTCTGGTCTTGGCCGAGTTGGCCTCCGCTTGTGGCGACAAAGTTGATCGCCTCCACTTGCTGCTTGACGGGCTCTTCAGTTCAGTTGTGCGTTTGCGTCAGCGAGTTTGATTTGTTTGATTTAGTTGGCGAGTTAGTTTTAGTGGCCTAATTGTTGGCGGCCAAGTCTTGGCTCTGATTTAGTGGCTCCGTTCGAGTTTGTCCCATGCTCGACGGCAAAGAAGTGAGCGGGCGAGCTGGCCGGCGCTTCTGCTGGCTCCTGTCGCCGCCGAGGGGACAAGATAGACGCGAGAGACAGAGTGTCGCATGCGCAGATGTCACTGCGCCTCCTTGCAGCTCCTCATCTGCGCAACCGGGATGACAAGGACAACGACGACGGGAAGACAAGGCCGATGAATCCTGATCCACCCATTGCGCCGGTTGCGCCAAGTTGGGCCCAACTCAGCGAGCGGGGGCAGCGTGCGGCGGGGGGGGGGAAGGGAGCGCCGCGTAGAGAGATTGAGAGGAGCTGCGCGAGCGCCAGCGGCCGCTCGCACAGTGGGCGCGCAGAGTCGCCGCTATAGGCGAGCGCGCCGGCCTATAAGCGCGCTGCTCGCTCGCTCGCTCGCGTGACTGGCACATCTGCGTCCGGTTGCGCGCGCTCAACGGGCCGCCTGCTCTGCTCGGCCTACCTGGCGGCGGCGCCAGTCGCGGCCACTTGAAATTCGGTGGACACTTTGCGCCGCTTCCAGGGGCCCCTAATGAATTGGCGCGCTCGGCCAAACACCATTCATCATTCATCGCTCGTCCCATCAGAGCGCTCCCTCCTTATCGCTCATGATCGATTGTGTTGCTGCGCCTTCCGGTTGGTCGCGCGCCGCCAGCTGGTTTGTGGCCATTGCATAACCTGCGCTTTCTGGCGCCAATAAAGCTACAAGTTCCTCTTTTAATTGTGAGCGCGCAACCTAGCGCGCGGTTGCGCTGGTTGCGATTGCGGTTGCGGTTGCAAGCGACTGCTGCAGCGGCCAAACTGAAAGCGGAAACGGAGTCCCCCGCCAGCCGCTTTAAAAAGCCGATCGGGCGCTTCAAAAAGTCGATCCAAACGCCCACTTTGCGGCCAACCCCGCAAGTTTCGGCCCACGAGCTCGGCCGCCTGCTTGTTGTCAATGGCAACAACTGAGCCGGAAGGCGGTTGCGTCTGGCGCTTCCGCCGCGCATCTGGCGCCTTCCCCGCCGGCGCTCACCTGCCTGCCTGTCCGCCTGTTTACCTGACAGCGGTGGCGGCTGAACGCAAGCGAGTTCTTGCGAAAGCATCAATTCGTCAGTGCCCAAGGAGGCGGCTGCTGCTGCGGCGGCGGTGGCGGCAAATAATGGTCCAGGCCAAGTGGGCCGCCTGCTCGGCCCATTACGTGATCTCGGCCGACTAGCTGGGCCCAATAGATCACACACACACACACACATACTGAGAGTTTGAGGCCGCCCAAGAGAGAGAGTGCGATGAGAAATTGGCGCCCAAATTGAAGCGGCACGCACTCGATCAATGCGCGCCGCCTGCGCATCCGATCTGGCATGGAAACGTCACCTCGGCCACTCCCATGGCCAAGATTACCTGCGCCCTACTCGGCTGCCGCTACTGCTGCAGCGGCATCGTCGTCGTCTGCGTAACCGTCGCGTTCTAGTTTGCGGCCGGCTATTCTTGGCTGCCAACCGGCCAGCCTCCCGCTCGCTCGGCTCGCTCGCCGGCCAGGCGGCCAAACATCGAGTGCCAGCTTACTCTTGTAGAGCCAAATCAGCTCCGACGGACCCATTGGATCCGCGCCCGTAGCCCCTTTCTCAGGCGCAGGCCATTTTGCCTCCTCCTTCAATGGCCAACAGACTCGTCGTCGCAAACATCCAGTGTCTGTTTTGCCAGCCACTGTCTGTGTTTCTGCCACTGCCATTGCCAGTGTGCTTGTGCTTGTGTGTGGGATCTTTTTGGTCCGGCCAAGCGCGCACACAGAGCGCTCACCTGGCCGCCGATCGATTGCGTGATTGGCCAATGATAATAATCAAATATGACTGTGAAAGTTTATGCCCCTCGCTCAGGTTCCATTCACGAAACGAGCCGCCCAATCTGGCCCAATGTTTGCCCAAATTAAACTCGAACTGAAGCCGGCCAAAGCGAGCAAGCGGGCGTCTTAATTTGCGCAAGTTGGCCAAATTGTCCGGCTTGAGAGCCAGCGGGTTGTCCGGCTCTCTTTGGGCTGCCATTCAGGGCTCTTGTCTTTGAATGAACGATGATCCGGATAACAAGTGTTTTACAACAAACACTTGTTATTGCAAGCCGAGCGGGCAAAGGCTCGCCTGCGCTCCTCTCCTCTCCTCTCCTCTCCTCTCCTCTTTCCCCGTAGAGGCGTCCTCCAGGTGAGCGTGATGCAAATGAGCGGCCTCGGGCCAACTGGAGGCCGGCCAGCGGGCGGCTCTCGTTGTGGCGGCCACTTGTTGCGCTCGCGCCGCTCCAAAGTCTCGCTCTCGATCTCTGCGGCTGTGGCTTCAGATGCGGCTGCAGCCAGCTCAACTGAGGCTATCCCAGTTGCAACCTGTGACTTGAGCGAGACTGAGCCAAGTTGCGATCATCATTTTGTCGCAAGGAAAACACGCCAACGAGGAGCCGAGCGCACAAAATGTCACTGTCCATTGGCCGGCGAGCTGAGCGAGGAGAGCAAAGCGCCGAGAGCAAAGACAACATGCAATTTGGATTTGAATTTTGGAGAAAAAATTGCAATTGAAGGTAAAAATGAATCCCCAATCCATCGGCTGGAAGAAAAACTGGTTGACATGGAAGCGGCCAACGCTGTTGCAGTGGCAAGCAAGCGCACTGACCGCATTGGGCAAAGCTGCCCGCCTGCCCGACGACTAATGGTAATGATGGCACACAAGCAATCGGGCTTGCTGCAGGGACGATCCGCGCCATCCAGTCTGGCCAGCTCGGCCGACTCGCCACTTGGGCCGCGAATCTCCGCCCAAAGGATCCCATCCATTGCAAGCGCGAGGACAATTTTGTCTCCGTTCAATCCGCCAAGATCAACAGCTCCTGCGGCGGCGGCGGCGGCGGCGGC
>Ga0268249_1000548_pt1 | contig 15470 bp, 10 predicted proteins | sample AgamicAtPe_FD_200257 | JGI IMG/M metagenome (GOLD analysis project Ga0268249, IMG submission 200257) | Agave microbial communities from Guanajuato, Mexico - At.P.e (v2) (version 3) | ecosystem: Host-associated > Plants > Phyllosphere > Phylloplane/Leaf | place: Guanajuato, Mexico | collected... | reverse complement strand
GGCTGCTCGCTGCTGGCTGTCCAAGCGGCCGGCAGCGTCCGCCCGCACTGGCTGCGCAGCTCCTTTGTGCGTCGCAGCGAGCGAGCCGGCGGAGCTGAGTTTGCGCTGGCCCTGGCTTCGGCGCTCGGCCGCGGCGCACTTCTTGCGGAACACACACGCACAGATTCGAGCAAACGCGCTCGCCTGCCAACCTTGACGCCGCCGCCGCCGCCGCCGCCGCTTGGCTACGCGAAGACGGGCGGCCAAGTTGATAGATTGGCGCCGGCCCACTCGCCTCCGCTCGCCGCGCCGGCCCAAAGCCCGAAATTAGCGCTCTGATTTGCGCGCCCGCCGCCGCCGCCGCCGCCGGCCGGCCAACTCCGGTGTCAATCTGGCCGCCTTCCCGCAACTCGCTCGCCGGCCGCAGCCACCGGCGGACGCGCCCAACAGAGCGATGACTCTCCAGCTCCGCGCGCCATCCATCACCCGGAACAGGCAGACAGTTGGCAGGTCCGCGAGCCGGCGCTTGAGCTGATTTTATTCCAAGCCAAGCGGGCGAATCGGGCCCAGCATTGATCGAGCGGCCGATTGATCAATTTGATTGATTGATATTAGCGCTCGCTGGCTGGCTGGCTGGCGGCTCGGCCTGCGCGAGGCGGCCGGCCAGCCGAGCCGAGCCGAGCCGAGCCGAGCCGAGATACAAATATATATAACCACTAGGCGCACTCATACGCATGATCAGGCAAAGCTGCCCGCTTGTCATCATCAATCAACTCGGACCAATCGATCACACGCCTATCTGGCCGCCTGGCCGGCCGCAGTTGCGCCCGCCTGGCAGCTCAATTGTTTCTTGCCCCGGCGAGGCTCCCCTTGCACCGGCGCCGCAGCTCGCACTCGGCCCGCAACGCTCGGCGCCGCCAACATCGAAATTAGCCAGCGGCCGCCAAACTGCATATCTGCGCCGCGCAAGACAGATCGGCCCGCCACTCTGGCCCAGCCCCCAAGCCGACGCGCCGCTCAGAGTGGCGAGCGCCGAGCCCCCCTCATCCGGCCAAAGGAGTGATTGAGTGGCTGCGAGCGCCAGTTGGCCGCCGCCAGCGGGCCCAATTGAATCATCCGGCCGGCCGAGCGAGCGAGCGAGCGGACGGCCGGCCGGCCAGCCCGTCGCCGGCCGCTGTTGACTGCTCGTTTGTTAATGTTTCCACTAATGTCCAGCCCAGAGGAGAGCGCTGGCGCAGTGAAGGGGGGAAGCCAGTCGCTGTTGTTGGCCGGCCGCTGTGACGAGCGCCGCCGCCGCCGCCGCGCACGCGCACTAGCCGCAGAGCCCGCAACACTGGCAGCGAGCGCCGCAGCCAGAGGAGCGGCAGCAGCGGCCGCGGCGGCTCCACTGGCCGCCCATTCCCAAGGCGAACGGCGCAGGCAGCGCACCGAGCTGCACCAGCGCCACCAGTCCCAGCCACTGGCCAACTCTTCCATCTCCCTTGCAAACGCACTGGGGCCCCAACGGCAGCCCAGCAGCAGCAGCAGCGGCCGCCGCCACAGTCTCGCCCGAGAGCTGACTTGTTACGCAAGGTGCAAAAGTGAGAGCGAGCGAAACATTTGGGCGAGATGGACGACTCACCGCTGACGCACCTGGCGCAAATCTGCTCCAGCATCGGCATTGACCCGCCGCCAGCAACAACCACAACAACAGCCTCACCAGCAGCGCTTAACCAAAACCAGCAGCAAGCAGAGGGCCAAACAAACGGCCAGCAAGCAAACCAAGTCAACGGGCAAAGTCTCGGCAAGCAGCACGCGCTGAGCCACAGCAACCACCACAACACAACCGGCCAGCAAAACAACAACATCCATCGCTCGGCCCCAAGGTCGGCGGCTAGCGCAAAGCTTCACTCAAGGAACTTGTCCAGCGCAACCACTCCAACTCCCCTAACCCGAAACGAGTCGCCAAGAAACAGCTCAACGCCAAGCACGCCAACAACGCCAAATATGCAAAACACCAACTCAAGCCTAGCAGCTCAAAACCTTCACACCTCAAGCCTGTCGCTGTCGCCCGGAAGCAAGATATCGGCCTTGGCCAGCGCCAATTTGGCCGCAAATCAAGCTCACACAAACAACACCAACGGCAACAACTTTGCAACCAATGGCTCCAACCCGCGCAACTACCTTCACTATCAGAACTACTATGCTCAGCAGCAGCAGCAACAGCAGCAACAACAACAGCAGCAGCAACAGCAACAACAACAAGCCCAACAGCAGCTCCAAAATGTCCTAAGCTCGAGCGGCCTCTTGCCACAGGCGAGCCAGCAGTACAGCCAGCTCATGGCTGAGGCCCAGCAGCAGCAGTTTGCAAATCTCATTCTCGCCTACCAGCAACACCAGCGACAAATTCAGGCCGCCGTCGGCCATCCGCCCTATTGCCTTTGCTCAGCGTGTCTATACATGAAGAGCATGGTTTTCAGGTAGCAACCAACCGGCACAACCAAACTAGGCCTTCCCAAATCTCCCCCCTCCCCGCCTCACACAAACACACTCAACTCTTGCAACCACACAAATACACTAGAAAACCGCAACTGTTACTCTAAGCAACAATCGGAAAACAACTTACTTGAACCTATCGACCTATCAATAACTCTAATCATGGCAATGGATGAAAAACGAAACCAAGAGTCCTATTTGCGGATTTGAACTCAGTTTTGTGTGCTCCCCTCTAAAGACACCTGAAAGCTCAACGAGTTTCCTCTCTATTTGCGTTCGTTTTAAACTCCAGGTGAACTTCAAGAGACGGGCTCTCTCAAAAACTAAACAACTAAACATTGGAGCGAATGCGATGTGATCAATATATAAACTTAGCGACAAGTGATTTTGCGTTGCATCCTTGCAGCAGCGCCTTTTTGAATTGAATCTTGAGGCCCACTTGGGCCAAAAATTAAAATAGTTTATATAATACACAACCAATCTAATGTTAGCTAGAACTTCTCTTTTATCGCATGGATTTAGTCATCGTCATCAATTTGTAAAAAATCTCTCACAATTGGAGCGGCTTGAGCAATTGTGTCTGAGATTCCAACTTGGTCAACAATCCCATTCATGCTAATGCCATCGAATGCGAAAGTGTTGTTGATGGGTATATCTTTGTTCGATATTGCTCTTATCATATCTTGGCCCGCTACACCGCCTAAGACGGCACAAACTGGACTCAAACTGCCATAAATGCTATCAGACCAATGCTTGTCCAATGACTTGAACACATTGTCTGGAAGTTGGAGCGAATCTCTCAGGGACACTATAATCTCGTTCAAACCTGAAATGTCGTTCACCTTGGCCTGCGGATTTTCGTAGCGAGGTAAATGCTTGTGCTGAGTGTAAAACTTAAACATGGCTATAGAGATCAGAAGAACTGGACTTGTGTGCTTGGTGAAAGTCGTATTCTTTAGGGATACCATGTCAGCGAAGGTGACATACGGCAAAGAGCCGACTTTCGTTTGTTTTTCATTATCATCCTTAGGCCCGAATTCCCTCTTGGGCGAGAAAAGCCTTCGTCTCTTCTTTTTCGGTCTATTATCTTCGTCGTCAGAAGTTGCATAGCCAACATCGTCGAACTCTTCCTTGAGGTCATCCTCGCCTATAGATATTGGATCTACGCCGGTTGGTTGTAAGCATTTTTTGTCGAAATTACCAAATTCTTCATAGGTAAATTTGAACTCCGTTCCGAGGTCATTAAACATGAAACCAAAGAATCCGTAGTCCAGTACAACATAAAACTTGTTACCATTCTTACGACACGATTGATTGATGGTTTCTACCTCCTCGATCGTTAGGAATGAATGTAACGTCACTAGATCATAGTCTTTATAATCGTCCAAGTTTATCGAAAGGATGGGCGAATTTTTGATACCGACGTTGACCAAAGGGTTGAGCGTTCGCAGTTTTGCTTTCACATCGTGGGTTCGGAATGTACTAGGATTGGGATGACTTAGCTGGCCATTCGGACGACAGAACAGGTTGCTGGTGAGATCTGATTCCTGAAGTTGTTGATCATCAACAATTGTGAGAGCGTCTATTCCTGCTAATACGAGAATTTTTGCAACCTCTGAGGCGATCCCATTGAATCCTAGCATAAGGACTTTTGACTGTCGGATTCTGCTCTGGGCATTGACGCCCCAAAGTCGAATTTGTCGGTCATAGAGATCGGCTTCATCTTGAGTAAGCATGGTTCTTAGCTTCCCTCTGTGACTGTAATATGCACGAGGGTGATACCTTGGGCGAATTCGCCTGTAGTTCAGCGGGTGAAATTTAGTTTGCAAGAATTTGAGCTGCTCGCGGCCGGCTCCGACAGCGCAATATATTATCCAGCGGTTAAAACTTGATTCAGAAAATCTGGTCGTTGTAATAGTTGCCGGTGATAATTTAAATCACACGCTGTGATCTGGAATAGATGAGTTTCGCGTTGTAAATGTCACTCATAACATGGTGGGTAAAGGATAGTATGCAGAATATGACAGAAGTCGTGATGAGGCTCGGAGGATCAAGTAGAATACGAACTGACCCGATGCACGATTATATCTGTTCCTGGCTTCTCGTACTGGGGCTCAGTCCTCTGTTGCGTCCCATTATTTCATGCTATTGCTCATTCCTGGCTGCTCATAGCATTCCATGGCTAGGCGCGCACTAAATAACGAAAAATGACAGATGCACGAGTGCACCGAGACAGATGCCGAGCAACAGGCGCGGGTTCGATTCTCGGCTGGGGCAATCTTTTTTTTGGTTATGTCAGATCCAGGTTCTTGCCTGCTTTATTTAGATCCTTATCCTTACTGGCCTCCGCTTATTCCAGGGCTGAAGCACCTGGTCGCAACTCGGCCCGCAGTTTTGTTGCCGCGCCCACATGCTCATCTTGCCAAAATTTGTGTGCGGCCCAAGTTTAATTTCGATCAAGGCACGAGGAAGCAAATTATGCAATTTGGTTGCTGGAGACTAGGGCGAGCTTTGAGGCTACATAAAAAATTTGTCACTAATAGATAGGCTCGCCGAGGCACCATTGATGGCAAGAATGTCTGGATCGTTGATTCCATCGACAGCTAGTAGGTTGCAAATCACTTGTGTATCGTAATAGAACCCCTTATAACCTTACTTGTTGCGGTGGCACTGTTTCACTCTCGTTGTCAATGCTCCACCTTGAAGTGCTAGTGGCGTTAATTGCTGGCAGGCAAGGAGCGATCTAGAACGGTGAAACGTCCTTTCTTTGACTTACAATACTACAATACCGACAAATCCTGATGGCTTATTGTCGGGTGATTGCTGGACGATAACAGTTCAAAAGAGATGACATCCTGTCAATTCAAGCTCGCTTAGATCGGGACCTAAAAGAAAGAAATGTATGCGCAAGCGGCCGGCTGTGCAATGTACGCATGAATTGCGAGCGATTGTAAAACTGTTTTTGTGTTTTAATGACAAGACGGCGCTACCGCGATAGGAAGTGGTCGGTGATTCCAGCATTTTCTTTACCAGGGGTCTGAGGGATCGATTGTTAAATAATTGATCGGATCAACCAGTGATGACTTCAATAAAGTTTAGAGCTTTGACACACAACGACCATAAATTGTTCTTCGAGGCTCTTGGTGAGCATGGTAAAGATTTTCAGAACATTCAGCAATATATGGCTCAGAAATGTGCCAAAGGTAGCAGATCCTCTGAGCAGAACAAATCTATCGATCTCCAAGAGAGGAGAGAACATGACAAGAAAGAGGAAGACAAGAAGAGGGAGCAGATTAGAAACTTTTATAATAAATTATACGGAAAACTCTCACAACTTCTCGGCAAATTAGATGACCGAGTAGAAAAGGTTAACCAAGAGTTGTATTTGCTCATAAACTACGGTGAGATATGGAAAAAACATGGGTTCAAGTTCAACAACAAAACCAAAAAGTTACTGGAGGAGTTAGTTCATCAAGGTTACACAACTTTGAGATTTAAAAACAAAAATGTCCGCCTACGGACGCCACCCTGCAAAGCCTTGAAAAAAATCAACGAAATCGGGGTTGATGAAAAGGTAAAAGTCGTAACCTCAAGAGAGCTACCGAAAGACGTCATTGTAGAATTCCATCCAGCTACAAATAGAGATTGGCTTAAAGTTCAGTCTATGTCTCAAAACCCTCGAGTCAGAGCAAAGCTTTCCATACAAAAACAACTATTTAATTTGCTAGAATTCCTGGAAAACAAATGGAATATCTCTCACAATAAGTTGAACAGAACGGTTGATGCCTGGTTGAAAGTTCCCCCAAGTTCCCAATTGCACGAAGATTTCCAACAACGACATTGTCCATCTAACCATAATGCTCAAAATGGTACCAATAGCTCTGGTAATCTGACCACCGGGCTCGATATCCAAAACGTTCCGACTGATGCGACAGCCCCTGATCCAGGCCGAACATCAAGCTTCGGCGATATCCATTTTCGTTTGCGTCTGAAGCCCTCTACAAAACATGAGCTTAAGGAAGTGAACATTGCACGAGTCGTTCCAGATAATCATTTGGATCTCAGCCTTAACGCTTACATCAGAAGACTTGGTGAAAATAAATCAAAACATGTCGATAGAAAATCATTTAAAATAAATACATCCAAGGAAACATCTATCCATCTAAATCCAGTAATAAACTTCCAGAATGATGGCGTAGCCTCATCAGATAACCTTGATATTTCCATATCGTGAGGCACGATATCCTCAAGCTCCTGTGTTTCAAATCTTTTGACACCGGATTCATCAATACTATTGGAGCGTAGTTGTACCTCTGATCAACCAAGCATCGCACAAGCTCGCAAGCATCTGAACATTTTACAAAGTCTAGCGGGTTCATTTGAAGGACGTGAAAGTTCTAGGACCACCTGCGAAGATACTCACGATCAATTTGTTCCTCCCCAATCTGAATGTGGCCAGCCATCCAGTTTCAGTGTTCGAGTTGTCTCTCTCGTCGATGCCGATTCCAATCAACCATCGTCCACAGTCCTCCTTAACAATAGCATGCCCGCGCTTTTTGATGAAAATGCCGCCATAGACATAGCGCTACCTGCCACTCAAGCTAAACGAGAGCAAGCTTCCCTAGACGCAACCTCCGACAAACCGATCAGTCAGAACTCAGACAGTCTAGATAGCCGATCAGTGGATTTCAACATCCCTAAAAACTTAACGCTTGGGGATTGGTTTAAGATGGCTGCTCGAGAGGCAGCTGGCGAGGAAGCCAATGATTCATTCTCTATCAATCAAAGTATCAGTCAGAAATCTGTAGAATCTCTGAGGAGGCTCATGTTGATCGAAAGATTGACCGAGAGGAGGTCAATAAAGCTACGAAAGTGGATTTCTTTCAGGGAGGTTCTATGAAACCTCACAACCACATGATTGAAATTAAGAAACTTGCAGAAGGTTGGACAAGACAAGACGAATCATCGATGACGATAGGTGAACTTTACTTAGCCTTCAAGTAAGAAAAGCTAGTCCTCGGGTATTAAGTTGAAACGCAGAGAGGGCCCAATTAATCCTAATACGATAAAATATCTGAAACGTGATGAGCTTCAATCCTCCAATCTCCCCATCAAACAGCTCGAAGGCAACCGTTTGGATAACACTGCACATCGAGCGGACAACAACAATTATATAAGCTCCATCAATGACAGGAGTCAGGGTCAAACTATGACTCTACATGATATCAAAGCTACAGATCAACGGGTTGAAGAGGCCCTAATGTAGCTGCAACCCACGAGGTTGAGCGTATTTAGAAGAGCTAGATGACTAATAAACCCCGAGCTTCAGATCTGTCTCACCAGTTTCAGCCTGTTTTCCGACAATTCGGCGACCCGAATGCTCGTGATTTCGTAATTTTCGTTATTAAAGTAGACGTAATGGGCTCTATGCAACATATTCTCTTTATAATTTCTATCCCTCACACACTTATTCCTCAACTCGTGCAGATAATCTTCAAAAACTTGTGACTCGATACGTTTTAGGTCTTGACCTCTGTATTTCCTCTCAGAATCATCTTCAACAAAATTAGAGGTCCCGTAGAGTTCTAGACGGCTTGGAGTCAGGTATTTGCTGGTTGTGTGCAAGAAATAGGGTGGGTCTGATTGCAGCTAATAAGATGCTAATGATAAACTAATCAGAACTGATGCTTGCAATAATTGAACTAGCAGATTTAAACCGGATGGCACTCCTTGCAGCCACACAGCCACACTAAAAAAGCGCAACTGTTACTCTAAGCAACAATCGGAAAACAACTTACTTGAACCTATCGACCTATCAATAACTCTAATCATGGCAATGGATGAAAAACGAAACCAAGAGTCCTATTTGCGGATTTGAACTCAGTTTATATAACCAATTATATCAGATCCAGGTTTTAGATCCTTATCCTTACTGGCCTCCGCTTATTCCAGGGCTGAAGCACCTGGTCGCAACTCGGCCCGCAGTTTTGTTGCCGCGCCCACATGCTCATCTTGCCAAAATTTGTGTGCGGCCCAAGTTTAATTTCGATCAAGGCACGAGGAAGCAAATTATGCAATTTGGTTGCTGGGGATTAGGGCGAGCTTTAGGTAGTGTTTATTTCTGTAACGAGGCTGCCCCGTTACGGTTTTGTCTACACAAAAAAGTTGTTTTGATCGGACCGATTTAATCGGTCTCACTCGCAAAGTGAACGCAGATCCGCGGTCGGCGGGTCGGCGACTGTACAGCTTTGAAGAAAAAACAAGTAAAAATCTGTAACGCTGACGCTCTTGTCTCGAGTCGGGACCGGAGGTTTTCATCAATGAATTATTTTCTACGCAATCCTTACCCGCTCTCATTCATGATTATCGCTTGAAGTTGACCATCACAATCGAATAGCTCGCATGCAATTAGATATCAGACAAGAACTATCCGCTCCAAGGAAACAGCGCTGGAATCATTAATTACCAGGGCTGCCCCAAGTTGAGATGGCCCTGTTCGATGACCGAAGATTCCTACTCTCACATATCAACCACTCTTTCATAACTGGTGACGATACTGGAATATGCGAGGTTGTTATGCTTGATGAAGACGTTTTCGAAAATCAGCATCAACGTTGCCTGAAACTCGAGGGTCAAAACGATGATCAAGAGGAGCAACTTGATCCAGAGGGTAAGTCGTGCTCCGATAAATTATGCGATCAATTTGCGTCAACTTATCTCACAACAAACGATTGTTTTGGTATACCCCTCTCATAGCTTACGACCTCAACTACGAGTCAGACCTGTTCGAATCAGAGCAGGGTCAATCTTATGATATAGCATCAGACTTGGATTATATTTCTCACCGAAGAAGATCCAACACCGCCCAAAGATTGGATAGGTTAAAACAGGAAAAGATCAATCAATCTAGGACCAAGACAATCGTATGGCGTTGTAATTCCCCAACAGGCAGCCAAAGTGACGACAGATTCTCTCAAGATTCACCCACATCAATCGGCGATGATAATGAACCCAATAAACAAGATAACGGAATTCAGAATAGAAGATCTAAGAGCCCACCAAGAAAGTCAGGTCTTACAAGATTGTTGGAACGATTCCCATCAATTCCTAAGAATCCCTTCGATGAATTCGCACAATTCGATGGCGGCATGAGCGAAACTGTACCTGTCAAGAAGATAATGATATTCATCGCTCTAAATCAAGATTCACAGAATAGTGGATCAAAAGCAGGAGGAAATACCCAGCTTGATAATATTAACGACGTTGCAGCTGATCAGAAAGACGGTTTGAACACAAAACATGGTAGCAATACGCCTCAGTCGTCAACGAATCCACCCTCAAACAGATCAATTGGTAAATCAAAAAACAACGATCCTCTTGAGATCGTTATTGTTTCCTCGGCGAGAGTTCAAGATCTAATTGGTTTAATCTGCTGGCAGTACACCAATGAAGGCCGTGAGCCAGAGCTATGCCAGGACATTAACCGATATTGCCTGAGAATTGCTGAGGATAATGGTGAAGTTGATCCAGATTTTCCAAGCCTCAATCCACAAGAGCCTCTGTCAAAGTTCAACTTTCCATCACTGGCACTCACAGAAAAGAAATCAGAAGAAAAAATTAGGGATTACTTTGCCGGTGGTTACAGGTACTACACTCGTCTCCCCTCCATAGCCCAAAACGTAATCACAAGTAGCACCAAGGTATCTAACGCGAGCAGCAGGTTTGCAGCCCTCACTCGCATCATATTCAAAGATGCCAAATTGGATTCCAATCAATAGCACCCGATATGGCTAGTCAGACCTCATTAACGGCAATGTTGTTCGGATCCACCTTGGTAATGGAGGAAATAAACTAATCTTATTCTGTTCGTAGCTTTACAGGTTTGTATCATATTTGTATTCCGGATTGGATTCAGTCTGTGTAATTTTTATACAAAATATAGAAAGATATATATATTATCAATACTATAACAATTATTTTCGTGGCGTCCAAGGCTAAAGAGTTGCCCCGTGGTCTATGGAGGACTATCCGCCTATCAATCGAGACACTGAGCAAGGGGCAAATGTCACAATTCGTGAGACTCAATGATTCTGGTTTTGGGGTGAGGAACCCTAAATTTGTGACTGCGCTAGTATGAGCGCCATTAATCTTATATATTCGTTTGAAATCTTTCGTACGGATCACCAGAACTGATCCAGACCTAGTTCCAACCCCGATAAATTTTCCATCTAAGCTGACTGTCATGGCCATAACATTGTCATCGCATAACAACGCTGACGTGCTCTTCTCGAGGTTTTTCGTGTTCCACCGGAAGACTTGGCTCGAACCTTTCGGGACTGAATTGCAGATAATAACTAAATATGAATCTTGTGGAGTTTCGCTTTGTTCAGTTATGGCATCGTAAGTGAATCGACAAGATCGGTAGCACAATTTCGCACCACCAATATCGCCACCACCTGACCTATTTATGAAATCCTTCTTGAACTCCTTGACTAATTCCAGATTAGACATGTTCCATACTGCACACCTCCCTTCTGATCTTGACAATGTCACAATTTGCTTGCTGATCGGATCTATGTCAACTTCATCGATCTCCTTACTGTGAGCTCTGATTCTTCTCTCCATTCGCTTGTCATCGCTGCTCACCTTCCACACAGTTAAGTGACCATCTATAGTACCGGCAAAGAGTTTGCTTGGCGTACACTTGACACATTTTGTGTCCGTCATAGGTAGCTCATCGTCGAGGATTTCGTAATGATTGATTTCGAATTTCTTGGAGCAAGGATTAAAGATAATATGGTAAGAGACAGGACGTTGACCTCCTGTTATGAGACGCGTGTTTACCAAAGGCATGCTTCTCATCAGGGATCCGTTCATGATGGCATCTGGAATTTCTTCTGGGGTATGGAACTTGAGGATTAAATCTGCTGCGCACGAATTACCAGCTGGAACTAGTTCCATGATGTTGATCTGGTTGTGTACACCGGTTTTGGAGGATCCCCCACCACCGGCTATAATGAAGTGCCGCTCACTCAAACATTCGATGTAATAGATTGGAAAATCGACTTTATGGATTGCTAGAGCATGGTTAAAATAACTCAACCTCTGAGGCTGATACCTTTCCGCTTCAGTGGAGACCATGTTTGCCGGCTGGAAGAGACTAATTCTACTAGGGTACGGAAATGCAGATCTTGGATACAAATACCAATGGGACGAAAGATTCAGTTTGGCCGGTATTTTAAGAGTGGGATAATCGCATGCGTGCACGTCAGGCCTCCAATTTCTGCTAGCGGCTAAGGGCACTGACTCGTCTGGGTGAACTGGGAATGATTATGTAGAGATCGTAGATTTTCATTGATGTGGCTAAGATCGTTGAGCAGTTTATTCATATTCAGATTAACTAGATGGAACTCGTGAGACTTTCGGTACAGCAGACATTAGCAAACTTTTACGCGATAGGCGCATGTGGCCGGATGCAGGGTCGCGGCCGAAATATTTCACCTGAATCTGTTGACCGAGTTCGAAGTTTAACGCGGAAGGATGACTAACGGTCCTTGTGTCGAGCTGGGACAATGGCAATAGAGTTGGGGTCATGTTTGGGTAGAGCGTAACCATAACTCCCGTAGGTCTGATCTCCTCTATGGTGGCCGTATATATCCCGTTGAATTCTAGCTCAGGCTCCTTGTATTCTTTTTCTAGCAGAGTTTTGATGAATTCCTCAGCCTCAGCCATGGCTTCCTTGTTTGGTGCAAATATGACAAAATTATCGCGCGCTGATGCGCCGAGGGTTTCTCCATGCTCAAATTCGTTAATGTCTCCATTATCACAAGCCGAAATTCTGACTCCAATTTGAGCGGTCAGCCTCTTGAGATTCGCCCCACCGAAGCCTATGAATTTCGCCTTCTTTTGGGGAGGAACATGGATTGACTTGATTACAGGATGATTGTCCTTCTTTTCTTTTCTCGGCTCTCGGATCGTTTTCTCCATCAGGTTTATAATCTCTCCCCGGGCTGCATGAGCTTTCTGGATAGCCTTAAATAAGACTGATGAAGGCAGTCCATTCATTGGCTTGACATCAAGCTGAAGGGCCGTGATAGCTCTCCTTGTGCCAGCAATCTTGAAGTCCATGTCACCAAAAAAGTCTTCAAAGCCCTGGATGTCAGTTAGGAGCATAGGCTCGCTCTTGTCAGACGTCTCCCCTTCGCTGCAATCGCTGAACAATCCTATTGCAACTCCGGCAACGTGTTCCTTCAACTTGACACCAGCATCCATGAGACTCATACTGCCAGCACATACACTTGCCATGCTAGATGAACCACTTGATTCCATAACCTCACAATTCAGGCGTATGGTCATATCATGGTGCTCTGGGACGAGCGGACGGATAGATTTTTCGGCCAGAGCACCGTGGCCGATTTCTCTCCGACCAGGTATGGTTGCAACTTTACCAATTTCATTGGTTGCGTAAGGAGGAAACTCGTAATGTAACATGAAATTCTTCTCCTTAATACCGCTCGTGAGTAGGGTGATTGTATCAGTTCGGAAGGCAGCATCCGGTGAGTCGAAAGTTGTCGAGCAGAAAACTTGGGTTTGACCTCTTTGAAATATCGCCGATCCGTGTAATGGTTTGTAGAGGTTTACTTTGCAACTTACTGGCCTCAACTCGTCAAACTTTCTTCCGTCACATCTAACCTTTGTCTCGTTCAACACTTGTTTATATGTATCCCTAATTACGCTGGTAAACGCTTCTTTGAAAATTGAAGGATCAACATCAGGATGAGCCTCCTTCACGACGACGAATACTTCATCTTGCACTCCTTTGATTGCCTCAAACCTAGCTATCTTGTCGAGTGTATAATTATTCAAGATTTCTTTAACTCGAGGGGTGGCCAACGAGAGAGTTAGCTTCTTTTGCTCATCCGTAAGTGTAGGACTGAGATCTTGAGCTCGTTTTGGCTTTCCAATACTTTTTGTTAGCGAACAGATGGAGGAAATAACGTTCTGACACTCCTTCGTTCCTTGTTTGATGGCTTTGAGCAAGTCCGGCATGAGGAGAGGCTCTTTGCAAGACCCATCCATCATCGTTATATTTCCAGACCCATTGGCGGAAAGAACAAGATTCAGTCGGCTATTCTCCTGCTCGCGTCTAGTGGGATTTATCACAACGTTGTCTCCTATTAAACCCACACGAGCGGCACCTATGGGTCCATTCCAGGGTATGTCACTAATAGATAGGCTCGCCGAGGCACCATTGATTGCAAGAATGTCTGGATCGTTGATTCCATCGACAGCTAGTAGGTTGCAAATCACTTGTGTATCGTAATAGAACCCCTTGGCAAAAGCAGGTCTTATTGATCTATCGATTATCCTACTTGTAAGTATCTCTTTTTCTGTAATACCTATATCTCTTCGCAAATGTGTCATAGGTATTCGGCCTGCAGCTGCTGCTTTTTGCCTGTAATCAACGGTTAGAGGCACAAAAGAAGAGGAGGCCGGCTTTTGAGGTTTAATACTCACGGCGGTGACCAATACGCTGGTATCGCCGAGACTACAGGTACATGCACCATTTGTAAACTTTGCTAGATTGGCAGCCTCGATATTGATTCCTTTGCTCGGGTTGCCGGCTGATCTAGTGACGATTTTTGTCAGATTACCAGCAACCTTGTCCATAGGTTAGTATGTCAGCAGTTTGATAATGATCCATATAAACACAAGGGTGAGGGACTAGCTCGTGGAGATTTAAACCACATTGTTCATTAAAATCGCCGATTGCCACATGGCAAAACGGGCAAAACGGGATGCTCTTTTGCCCCCATCATTCAACGAATATTTCCATTCGCATCTGCACCACTCGGCTCGTGCTCCCTCCCCCTCTTACGAAAGCGCATTCGGTTTAACTTTCTCCATGTTTCATCAGACATGGTTGACTCAAGATTAGCGATAGGTGTAATTTAGCTTGGGGCCACTTTTATTTTAAGCTTGTCATATAACTAGCACGTCGCAGAAAACAAGACCAAGGTATAATCCGCCTTTTTGAAACAAGTATAATTTAAATTAAATAAATCAATAGTTGACACCTGCTATTGCTTTTTCGATCCTAAGTTCTAGTTGGCTAGCGTGAATATCACGTCGCCTCCTGCGTCCTCTTGGTACCTGTCCGTTTTGGTTATTGTTGTTGTTATTGTTGGGTGGAAAGACGTTTGGCATGATCATGTTATTTCCGTTTAAAAACTGCATAAGTGTCATTGCAAACAGTGGTATAGATAGAAATAGGTTTGAAATAATGAGAAAACTGATCAATGCAGCTCCAATTCCTAACAAGATTGGTACACCTAATGACTTCTCTAGGCCTTTGCGATGCATGGGCGAGCTGTACTTGTATGACGAATAAGATGGATACGAATCATACAATGTGGACATGGGATGGTGAGATATGTGGCCCATGTACTTGCTGCTTGCGATTAGATTATCCGTCATGGAACTATCATGAAGGTCATCTCTGATTTTCGTGCTTCGCCTGACAACTGACGGAGTGGAGTCGAAGATGACAGGTAGCGTGTTCAAGGATGCAAGGAGATCGATGCTATTCAAGGAATCACTCAAATCTAGTTCACCTTGTTTTGCTGCCTCAAGTGCATCCTGAAGTGTTGACATCTTGGACGATTTGGACGCAACATTATCCGTACGAGAACTATGCGATCTCCGTTTGGACGACGAAATAAAAGGATTCAATCTGAACCCTCTAGGCTCTACAACATTCGAGGGCGCTAATATTCTGCTGGGAGGATCGAGGATCATGGGTAGCATACGAGTTGCTTGTTGGATGAATAATTGAGGCGCCTGATTTTGGGCCGGGTTTGAGGTGCGAGCTTGCACCAGTTTTGGTGCAGCCATATCCAAGTAGTTTTGAGGCTCCAATGAGAAACTCGATTGCGGCCGAGAACTGGGGAAAAGCTGATCTCCAGCCAGGAACTGACTCGTTGGTGCAGCACTCTGACGGCTGAATAAGTTTGCTT
>Ga0268249_1000547_pt1 | contig 15500 bp, 15 predicted proteins | sample AgamicAtPe_FD_200257 | JGI IMG/M metagenome (GOLD analysis project Ga0268249, IMG submission 200257) | Agave microbial communities from Guanajuato, Mexico - At.P.e (v2) (version 3) | ecosystem: Host-associated > Plants > Phyllosphere > Phylloplane/Leaf | place: Guanajuato, Mexico | collected... | reverse complement strand
GGCGGCGCCCAAGTTCACCTATAGGAATACATAACGAAACTACGTGTTTATGGCAGCTCCAAATTTAAAAATCCCCTTTGCTAGCTCGCGGCGCCGCCCGCCTCTAAAATGGGCCGCCGCCGCCGCCACCACTGCCACAGAGGCGCCCCTAATTTCTCATGCTGGCCGCCTTAATGCCCCCAAGGCGCCCGAGGAGCCAGCTCAAGGGTTTGCTGTGGGACGCGCGGCTGGCTAGCCCCAAGTCGGGCCGCCTAAACAAGGGGCTCGCCTTTGATTAATTCCGCATCAATATCTGGCCGCGCAGCAAGGAGCCGCCGCCGGTGGAAATGTTGATCGAAAAGCTGCTGGACAGCATTTGGCATTGATTGTGCCCAAAAAGAGACCGGAAGGAGCCGCACCAAAGCTCCAACTTTGGCTGGGCCCTTGGCGGACCCATTGAGTCGTGTAAAATATTTGATGACGATGATTTTTGAGCAAACTCATCAAAGTCCTCCGCTTTGGCCCAAGAGCATCTCGCTTGCTGGCGCCGGCCAATAGGCTGGCGCCAAGTCCAAGCGGTTCAAGCGTCATTTCCATTGTTGGCCAGGCTGCGTTGTTTTGCAAACTTTAAATAACGAAAACTCCGACCAAACTGGGCGAGCGCGCTGAGCCGGACAAAATGAAGCGGAAGAGGCGCACACTTGAACCGGCTAGCCTATGGCCGAGGGCTCTAGTCTGCTAGCGAGCTTAAGATCTCTCTCCCTTTCAAGTTTACTGAGCCATTCCGAGCTCGGAGGAAAAGTTTTCACTCAAATCCATCTTGTTTTATGGAGACTTTCGCGCACTAGAAAACTACACCACTTGCAATAGGATACTTCTCTTTCCCTCTTGAACTCGAGAGCCTCCTATATAAATGATTTCAAGTTGTCATTTAAACTCGCGCGCTGCCCCCATTTCATGCTGGCCAACCCGGCCATCCAGCACCCAATCATGTGCTTGGCTCCTCGCGCTCTCATTTGAATCGTGCCAGGAAGTGGCCGGAATAGGCGAGGAAGTGCCCAGAATTGAGATGAGTTAGAGATGGACAGATAGAAGGAGAGTTGGATGGCTCTCCACTTTTGGGCGCTCGTTCTGGAGTGCGCCCCGGCGACATCTAGTGTCAACCATACGCACCATTTTGGCTTGCCTGCAGACAGATGGCGCCACGCCCTCCATAAAGTTCCACCACAGATGGCCCGGGGAACTGCAACAACCAATTGCCGCCGCGCCAATGTCGCCACAAACCTAATCAGGCCAACCAAAATAGAACTGGCACGATCGGCGTCGACTTTGCAGGTAATCAATTTGAATTTGAATTAATTGGAGGCTGCACAAAGGCCAGGCAAAGGTCGTAATAGGCTGGGCGCTGGCGTTGAGCAGGCAAGCGATCGATCGTGGGCATGAGTTTGCATAGGAAAATTAGCATAATTTGAACATGCAAATGCTCTGCCGAGTTCCGGTTGGCGCAAAACTCATGCAAATCACTTGCTGTGGCCAATTTGCTTGCTTAACCGCAAATTGAAATGTTAATTTGGGGGGACTTCAGTTGGCTAAGTGAGCGCGCGTTTTCCTTTAAGCAGAGCGCCAGCTTCTGAGGTTGGTTTGTTTTGCTAGCCGGTTGGCCGGCGAGTCTGCTTGCATTGCAATCTCATGAATGACTAATGAGCCTTTTCACTGGCTGCTCCCTAGGCGGCTCAAGCATATAGAGATGAGGAAGCCGGCCGATTGGCTGTTGCTTTGAGCGAGCGGCACCGATTGGCCCATTGTGCGCCGGCCAGGTAGTTGCGACCTCCAATTGGAGCCTAGGCTAGCGCTGGGAATGTGGCAGAATCGAGCGAGGCGGCAAATTAATTTGCCGCCTCGCTCGATTCTGGCAAACTGAACTCGAAGCTAGCCGCTCGCCCTACCTGCCCTATCCAATTGCGGCCAGCCGATGACGCAAACTCAGCACAGTCCACTCCACCTGTTCAGCCGGCCGCAAATCCCCGAGAGCGGCCCAAAGAGCGCCTATCAATTGCAACGATCCAAAGCGGTTGGTTGGCTGGTTGGCTGGTTGGCCTTTGGAAGTGGCCGGCGAGCGAGCAAACGAGGACGACGAGAGAGGAAAGATCAAATGAGCGAGCGGCTTAATTTGCGCACCTGTTTGCTGTCACGGGCAAACATTCGCAGATTCCGAGCTCAACTCAACTCTCCTTTCCTCTAAATAAGCTGGCCGATTGTTGGAAAAGCCGCCTGGCCTCGCCTCACCTGTTGGAGGCGCCACTCATTTGGCTAGCAAATCAAGATCAACGAGCATTCGGCCGAAAATCAATTCGTGCTGATTTGATTTTTGCATGGGCCAATTAATTTTCGCCTCGGCCGAGCGAGCGAGCGGGCGGCCAGGTAAGCGTGCGGCGGCCGCATCCTATAAGGTAGCGGCTCTCCCGTCAGTGTTGCGCCGTCCGCTCGTCGAGCTGTCGCGCTGGAGCTGTCGAGCAGGCCGGCCGCATGCAGATGGCGAGAGGCAGATGTAAATTGAGGCACGCAAGCCACCGAGAGCGGCTCCTCCAAAGCCGGCTAACCTCTGCTTGGAGGGCCACTCCGAGCCCGGCCGTTTATGTCACACAAGCGAGCCGCTGAAAGGGGGCAGCAGCAGCAGCAGCAGCGGCGGCGTCCGGCGGCGCGCAAACAAGGCTCGCTCGGGCAGGCCAATCGAAGGTCGCCGGGCCAAAGGTGCGTTTTGCATAACTGCATCACGAAATGGCGCCCGCTCCAAATGCAAAGCTACCCCCTCAACTCGTCCGAGCGGCTCGCCAGCGAGCAGGCGAGTTTGTGGGCCGATCCGCTCGAGCGCCTACCTGCAACTCGGCTGCCGCTTATCTCTGAGTTCGAGCTCAAGCTCCAACTCAAGCTCAAGCTCAAACTCGCCCGCTGATGGGCCGGCCGAGCCAACGATCGATGATGAATGGCAGCGATTGCGCAATATCGTGCACAAAAGGCTCCAAGTGCCCGATTATGATCTCCGAAGCCGATCTCTGGGCGCCCAATGGTTGGCTTTTCGCGCGCCCGCCGCCCTGGTCGATCACCGCTGGCGCGCTTCCGGCGGCCAGAGCCGTGAGGCTGGCCGCTGGCTGGCTGGCCGGCCAGCTTGCGGGAGCGCCCGTCGCGCAGGCAGTCTGCAGTCTGCCACTGCAGCTGCGGCCGGCCGACGGCTGAACTTTCGCCGGCCAGATTGATCGCCGGCAGGAAGAGGAGGTCGTGCGAGCCATTTGCGCGGCGCCGCTTGTTTGCACTTGCTCGCAGCGCTCCAAATGCGGCCCGATTTGCATAGGCCGGCCCGCAAGTCGTGCCCGCGACTACTCCCGCCGGCCGGCCGCCCGTTCAGCCAGCCAGCCAGCGGGCCATTCGCGCCAAGAGCCGGCCAGCGAGAGATGATTTACAGGTTAATTGCGCCGCATTGTTGCGGGCGCACGCAACATCATTAGGTAACTCGCTCCTCCGCACACTGAGGCGCCGAGAGCGAAACACAAAGGTTAACTAGGATAATTAATTGGCTATTGTGCGCTCGCGCTCTTTATTTAAATTCTGCCCCCAAGAGTTTGGCGGGCGGCCATTTTGGAAGGCTCGCGCTGGGGAGCAAAGCGAGCGCTGATTGTGGATATCTCAATCCGCAATCCGAAATCCGCAATTCGGCTTAAGCTCGAGCTTGTGTCTGCCTGCCTGCTTCGAAGTGAGAAAATGGCCCTCGCTCCCGATTGAGATGCGCGCGAGATAGCACACGCATCGGCTAGCAAAGGGCCCAATGGAGGCTTCTTTCCAGCAAGAGCAAGCCAAGTCGGCCAACAAAAGACGATTAATTCTCCTCCATTCCGCTGGCCCAGGGGGAAGGCGCTTCAGCCGGGAGGAGCGCAGAATTTATTTGCATCACCTGGATGCATATTTATAATAACAACTTGTTGAATATCATAATCATGTTAATGAAGCGGCTCCATGTTGTTGTTGCTGCTGCTGCTCCTCCTCCCGCTGCAACAGCAACCTGTTGTTCGCGGCCAGGTAAGCTGCACTTGGCGTTAAGCGAAGGCGAAAGGAGGAAAACAAAGCAGGACTTTGAACACGAACAGCGAGGGCGCCAACAGCATCGGCTCCCATCTGTGTCGATCGTAATCATATTAATGGCCAAAAGTCTTGCGCAAGCAACTCCAATGAAGACATCTCTCCCTTCCCTTCAGCTCGCTTATAATTAACATGCAAATTCAATTTGCTCTAGCCGCAAGCTAGTTGAGCGTATTGTTCAATGAGCGCGCTCGAGCTTCAAGGCTGATTAATGAATACTCGCAAGATTCGTGCGCCCGCAGCTCAATTAGGCGCGCAGGTGAGCCCCGCTTGCTGCGGCTCGGCTGGCCGAGTTGCGCGAGCCGGATGTGTGCGCCATGAGCAGAGCGCGCAAGTTGTGTTTGAACCAGTTTTAAAGTGGCACTACCATTTTTGAAAGCGAACAAAACTTACCTATGTCAAAGAGTGGCCGCTTGCTTGGCCAGAGGCGCACTCTTGTCGCGCGCGCTTCCCTTCTGCTTCCTCTACTTGTTGCCGTCGCTAAATTGCCGCTGGGCCAACAGTTAACACTCAGAACTTGAATCTCAGACAACTCGAACTCGCTTTGGCTGTCCACTTCCGCCGGACATTGCCGCGCACTCTAGTCTCAAGCTTGGAAGTTGCGGCCTCCTCTTGGCGCACCGAGTTGCATGTGTGTGTGTGTGTGTGTGTTTGGAGGAGCTTGGCTTTGCTTGCTGAGGAGCGGGCCAATGAATAAAGGCAAATGGCTGATATGCAGATAAGGGGAGGCAAGTTCTAGCTCGCTGGTTTGCGCTCGCAAGTGCGGCTGCGCGCGCGCAACAAAACCTAGGGGAGGCGGCTCGCTCGTTGGAAGCTGTTTCATTTGCATCCTGGCATTTGCGCGCTTCCATTTGCTTAATGTTTGCTAGCCTATGCACTTGCTCAGGTGCCTTTGGGTTGGCCTAGTGCGCCTGCGCGGCCGCAAGCAGGCGTCAACAATGCAACAGGCATGCAAACTGGCCCCGAATTGTCGTCGCCGCCGCCGCCGCCGCCGCCGCCGCCGCCGCCGCAGCTCGACTCTTGGCGCCTCCGTCAGTCCGCTCGCCTCTTGGCCGGCCGAGTTGAGGCGAGCGAGCCGGCGCGCAACCAGATCGGGCGCCGATTTGCTTGGGGGCGCCGATGGAGCGAATCCAATGCGGCTCCTCCATTCAAAATTAAAAACTTTTCCTCTCGTCCCTCTGGCGCTCGTAGAAACAAACAATTGGCACGAAACAAGCCACTTGTTGGCCTTCACTTCACTTCACTTCACTTCACTTCGCCTCGCTCGAGTCGACTTCAGCCTGCTCGGCTCCACCTAACTTCGCCTCGCTCGCGCCGGCTAAGTGGGTCCAGGTGAGCCCCATTCTGTCGGCGAGCGCGCGGCCAAAGATCGATCATCGTTCTGTCCGTCGCGCTGCAGAGTTTGCGCGCGAAAACTGACGCCGCCGCCTCTTAAATTGAATCAGATCAAAACGGGCGCTTCAATTGGAGCGGATTCACTTGAGCCGAGCGAGGAGGAGGAGGCGTAATTATGCACCTGAGGGAGGAGTTCGAGGCGGCGGCCGCGTTAGCCTCTCGAGTTGAGGGGCCGCAAACTAATTGTAATATTGAAATGAGCTGCCCGAGTGGAGATGGGGCCCCGTTTTGATTGATCGGCGGCGGGCGGCGGGCAGCACGCAGCCGGCGAGCGCAGAGGGACACGCAGAGCGGCCAGCACAGGTGGCCGCCGCCGGCGCTGCCAGGTGAGTCCAGCGCGCGCGCTCGCACGCAAGTCCAATTGGGGCGCCGGCCATTCATGCGGCAGCGGCGGCGGCGGCGGCGGCGGCGGCGGCAGTGGCGCCCAGATAGTCGGGGGCCCCAGCGAGCGCAATTATATAGGAGCGCTGCAATTATGCTCTCGAGCGCAACAAGTGGCCGCCGGCAGCGCAAACAAGCGGACGGGCAAACAAACAAACAAACGAACGAACCGGCCGGCCAGCGAGGAGGCGCCGCGCGGCCGGAAGTGGCGGCCGCTCGTGGTCGTGGGTCGCGTTCGGCGCGGCGAGAGTGGCCGGCGCGCAAACTGCAGCAGTGGCGGCGGCGGCGACGGCGGCGGCCAACTCGCGAGGCCCAGGCAAGTTGGCTTGGCCGCCGCTTCGGGCGCTCGAGTCGCGCGTTGGCCGCGCATGCAAATGGAGCCAGACGAGCGGGGCGAGCAAAACAACAACAAGTGTTCAGTTCAATCAATAAATTGGCCGTCATTATTATGCCATTGTTTTGGCACTAGAATTGGAGGCTGCAGCGAGCGCAAACAAAGCGGCCCTGGCGAGCAGGAGGAGCGTTCGCTTTGCCGCTTGGCTGCTCGCCGCCGGCCAAAGAGCAACAAGTCGCCGGCTTCCACTCGCCGCCAGCGAGCGCGGCAGCCAACTCGGCATAAATCACGCGAGCGGCGCCACTTGAAATGGAGATGAGTTGTTAGATTTATTAAAAGAGGGAGATTGCAAGTTGGAAGGTCGCCGCCAGGCAGCCGGATGTGCGAGGGCCGCCGCCATTGCTCGGCCTTTGGGCTGGCTGCCGGGCGGCGGTGCTCAAGGCTCCAGGCGTTCGGATGCAAATCGAGCGCCCCAAGCTCAGCGCAGTGCAGTGCAGCTCTCGGCTCGGCTCGGCTCGGCTCGGCTCAACTCGGCTCAGCCGGGAGCGGCGGCGGCGGCGAGCCAAGGGCGCGGCGAGCGACACTTGCCGCGGCCAGGTGATCGCGCCGCCAGCTGATGCAGTGAAGGCGAACGAGTTGAGAGCTTGGCCGCCAGCAAGAGGCTCGGCTGTGCGAGCGAGCGAGCGAGCGAGCGGCCAGAGTTTGAGCGAGATTTGGCTCAAGGATTTTGCATTGACAATCGGAGGCGAGCGCGCAAGGCTGGCGCCAGATGCGATACTTGCGCAACTCGCCCGCCGGCTCCAATTGCAAGCGAGCTCGGCCGGCCGCTCTCGCTCTTAATGTCTGCTCGCCTTCGCTTGCTTTTGGAGCCAAATCCAAATCCAAATACGAGTCCAAATCCAAAGGCAGCAGCAGCAGCAGCAGCTAATAAACTACAACGAGAACCAGAGCGACGATTAAGCGAAATCCGTTTTGCAATCAAGGCAATTGCAATTTGCTCAAAAACAAGCCATCCACTAAGGCGCCGCCGGAACTCCAAAACAACACAACACAACACAACAAAACACAACTCGCCGCCCGCCGCTAATTAAATTTCCGGCCAACTTGCAACGCGGCCGCCACTTGTTTGCGCCGGCGCTTCGTGAAGCCTCTTTTGGGCCCACAAATGCAAATATTGGCCAGTCGGAGCCAATTAATTTCCAACTAACTGCTTTCGATTCAATTCATTTGCAAATATAACAATAATTTGTTTGCGCCACTCGGCCAACAATTCAAATTTAAATCGGCGCTCAAAAGCACAAGCGGCGAGTTGGGCGGCTCTGTTTGGTTTGGAAAAACTGGCTTCCGCTCGACCTGTCAGCCGGCAGCCACTTGTTGCCCGCTCTGTTGTTGCGCGCCCGCTTCCCGCGTCAGTGGCGCCATCTCTCCGCAGAGGCCCGCAACCACTCGAAGCGGCGGCGGCGGCGGCGGCGGCCATTGTTGGCAACCTGATGACGGCGCAACAAACGCTCCTCCTCCTCCTCTCACTCGTCATTGGCGGCGCCGTTGCAAACAAACTCGCTGCCGATACAAGTGGCCGCCAGGCCGCCCGGCCGCCCCAAAAGCTATAAGCCGGCCGCCCGAGCAGAGCCGGCGCCCATGCGTAGCAAATCGGCGCCCGAAATTGGCTCGCCGGCGCCCACACGGACAGGTAAGCCGGCTTGCCTTAGCCCGAGCGGAATTCGGCACTCTCGGCCAGGCTGGAGCTGGCGGCAGATCAATCATGCTAAAGGGGCGACAAGAATGGCCAGAACAAAGACAGATTACCTGCGAGCAACTGGATCCCTTTGCGCTCGCTAACGAGTGGCCGCGCTCGTCATCGGGCAGAATCAATTGTTGTTGCTGTTGTTGTTGTTGTTGCCGCTCCACTTCTCTCGTTCCTGCTCCTCCCGCTCGCCACAGTTTCAGGGGGCCGAGCGCACGACTTTTGGCCGGCCAATCCGGCCAGCCAGCCAGCCAGGCGAGCGAGCGAGCGAGCGAGGCCAGCTCGCGACACCAGAAATCGGATCATGCGCAGCCAACTTCCGTCTTCTGGCGCCGAAAACAGTGCACCTGCTCTCGTTTGGGCGCAAGCGGCCGTGTTTGTAGCTATTTTTGTTTAAAACTGGCAAGAATTTGAATGCGTGCGTGTAATCTGAGCATTGTTTTGCGCCGCCGACTCGGGTCATGACTCTGCACGTCGCTTGTTCGATTGGGCGCCGCAAGCAAAACAATGGCCAACTTATCACCTGCTCTCTCCCCTTTGCCCTTCTGCCCTCTCGCAAATCTCCCATCTCGCCTCGCGCTCCCAGCTTGCGAGCGAGCGAGCTGTTGCAAGGCGCCGCCAGCGCCCTCTCGGCGCGCAAAGGCGAGACCGCAAGCGAGCTTATAATTGGACTTGCGCCCAGCCAATTACGATTATATAATTAGCGGCTCGCATCCCTTAAACGGGCTAAACGGGCGCCAGCGCAATGGGCGAGCCAGCTGCTTGGGCCATTATTGATTCGCTTTTGCTTGCCCGAGTCCATTGTTGGCCTCTCTGGGCAAAATTCAAATCTCTGTCCCGGCGAGAGCGAGCGGAGGGCCAGAGCAAATCAAGCTAAACGAGCAGGGAGAGATGGAGCGAGAAAGAGCCCATTTTTTAGCTTCCATCTTTCGTTACGGCCATTTCAGGTTAAACGTTGCCTGGCCCACTTGGACACAGGTGAGCCCGGCCGGGCAAAACTCTCGGGCAGGCTTGTGCGCTTCAGGGAGGAGGAGGCAGATGAAAGGTGGCTAGGAGCGGGGGAGCGCATTTCGCGTTGATTGATTGGATGTTGTGCGCAAAATTCACTACCTGGCTGGAGCGGATTGTTTGTTGGCTGCGCGAGCGGCCGGCCGGCCCGCCGATTCAAATGAGTCCGCCAGAGTGGCTCGCCAAGTGGAGCAGAGGAGGCAACAATGGGCATAATGATTATGTTACTCCATTATGGGAACCATTGCGCGCACAGGTAGCGCTCTTGCGGCCAAGCAGAAAGAGCGAGCGCCCGAATGGGGCCGAGGCCAAAGGGTTGGCAGGCAATTGCCATTCGGCCCTCAGCTCTCTGCTCCAGCGCCGAAGGGCGGCCGCCTGCATCCGCCCTCGGATGAGCTTGAATCAAGCCGAGCTGAGCCCGAACTCGAATGGCGGCGACCAAATTGACCTTTCGTCCTACAAACAATCTGTTGCCATAATTGATTGATACTTTTTAGCTCGCTCATTGGCTCCCCTTCGGTGGAAACAATTGCGCAACAGGCAAATGCAGAGCCCCTCTTTGGCCAACAACAAAGACAGGCGCCGCCGCCTCCAGTTTGGTCGGCAGGCCGGCCGCGCTGGCCGCTCTTCCGGCGCTCAAATTGCAGGATTCCTCGGATTCCGTCCGCTTGCTTGGATGGGCCGAGCGCTTGGATTGACCGGGCGGGCGGCGGGCAGGTCGGTCCACTTGCAGCGGATTTGGCCGGCCGCGGCCAGGACGAGCGCCTGATGATGTCGGCGGCCTGTTGCGGCCGGATCAGGATCAAAGAGTGGGCAGCTAATTTGGCCGAGCCGAGAGCGGCAAAACTCAAGCCCCTCTCTCCCGCTCGCTCACCTGGCCGCTTAGGCCGATTTGATCCAGTGTAATCAATCGATCGGCGGGCAGACCGCGGACAGCCGCATGCCAATTACCATCGAGCGCTTAACTTTACAAATGGTAATGACGGCCAAGGCGGAATCGCAATCATCTATTTGTTTTCGGCTTATCGCCTCCCTCAGTCCGGTCTGTCAGCGGCGGCGGCGGCGGCGGCCGCAGCAGCAGCACTGCCGAGTCAGCCGGCAGCCGGGACCAACCTATAAGCAGTGGGCGACCACCTGTCGCTTCCGGCCGCCGCATGGAGCCGTCCGAGCGGCTGGGGTCAAAGCAGGCCGAGCGGGCCTCTCGCGCCCAGAGACCGCCAGGCGGCTCTAGCTGAGTCGGGCTGGAAGCTGTACAAATTGCCATACGAAGCGGAGCAAAGCGCCGCTTCCGCCCGCCGGCAGGCAGGCAGGCAGGCTCGCTGTGACACTCTGGTAGCGTGAAAGTTGCTGACAAGAGCGGCGCCGGCGGCAGCATCCCTGAACCTCGGCTTGCAGAGCAAACTGAGCTGCCGGCCGGAGCCAATGAGTCGTGGAGCCGGCCGACATGCGCGGCCACGAAACGCCCCCAGTTGGCGGCGGCAGGTGGAGGCGAGCGCCGGAAACAAGAACCAGCCAGCAAGCAGACCAACGAAAGCTGGCCGAGCGACAAATCTGGCCGCAAGTCCGCGCTGGTGCCCAATTAAGGGCTGGCCGGCGGACGGCTTTTAATTAGAGCCCGGCTACCTGTTGCCGCCACCCTCGCTTTTGCTTCCTCTCCTCCTCCTCCTCCTGCTGACGCGGCTCACTGAGCAACAATGTGAACTGGCCGCTCTGCGTGTGGGCCCGTCGCTGTCCCTCGCTCGGCGCTCTGTTTCAGTGAGCCTCGAGAGCCGAGCGCTCCGGAAATCCAATTTAACCTGCGAGCGCCCTGTCCTCCAGGAAGGTGACTTTGAGCTCGCAAAACTTTGAGCAAGCGAGCGAGTGAGTCTATAAGCGGCCAGTTTTGGCCAAGTGGACAAGCGGCACAAGTGGCGTCATCTCGGCGAGCGCGGCCGAAGCTCGAGCGAACTTAACAAAATGCCAAAACAAACCCCCGCGCTTACCTTTAGCCGTTCGCCTTTGGCTGAGACTCTTGGCATCAATATTTGACGATTTGAGTGGAATCGATAAATTTGAATTGATTTGTATTGCGCCATCCACTTTCGTCAGCTTAAATGGGCCCACAAGCCGTGCTGGCCGGTTGCTCGGGCTACTTTGTCGCCATTTGAGCAAGACGGTGATAAATCTAGAGGGAGCAGACAAAACAATCGACAGCTCGGGCATAAGCGAAGGATTAAGATTTCTAAATTATTATTATTACCTGGGACCGTCTCTCTCTCTCTCTCTCGACGGGCGCAAGGCTCTAGCGGCCGCTTGGCGGGTTGGCAAATTTAAAGGCTATAAAACTAATGATGCCAAACGAGCTTGGGCCAATAAAGTGGCGGCTTTCAGGATGAAGGCGGAAGGTGCGAAATTTAGAACAACTTGTTTGTCAAGCGCGGGCTTGCGGTTGTTTTTGCTGCTTTGGATGCCGCTCCTGCTCGCAGCCCTTTGGGCGCGGGCCAACAGGGAGAGACACTCGCCAAGTGGAGCACAAACAATAGCCAAAACAACAGCAACAACAACAAGGAGAACAAGTCCGCCATTTGGAACCCCAAAGTGGCCAGGGGCCGTAAAGTGCAACAAGTGGATGGCCCGCTGGCAAGCACATTGGCTCTACCCTGCGGCCTCCCAACGGTCGCCGTCCGCGCCGCCAGACTGCCGCTGGTCGCCCTCTTTGTTGCGGCCTCTTGTGCGTCCATCGCTATGGATGGGCATCTAGCACTCGCGTGCTAATTTATGCAAAGTGCCCAACGGCCATCACTCGGTGGCCAAAAAGCACGTGCGCTCGTGCGCTTGTAAACAATTGTTACCATTGGAACCAGCAAGCGCTTTGGCCAGCTCGACACTCGAGTACAAGTAGAATCCTATCCCTCTGCCCTTCAATCGAAACCTTATTTCCAACCATCCGATCCAAGAGGAAACCAAGCGGCCAACTTCAAGCCGACATCGCTGGGAGCCGAATGAGTGGCCAAGAGGTAGAAACAGACCCGTCAACCATGTTGCTCGACGCACTAAGATGGAACATGCTCAACGTTGTGAGGGTTGAGCTCTTCTTCAATTGTTACAGAATCTGGACCATATTCGTCAACTCGTCGCTCCAATCGCCGCGCGGACAATACGCAATAGTGTCGCTCTTAATCACACTTTTGGCCCAATTCGCCATCCAGTTCAACTTTAGCTGGCTCCTCTCTATTTATACCATCTACTTGGCGGTCGGAATGGCCACCTGGCTACATAGGCGCGTCTACTTTTACCACCGACGACTCGACTCGATTGGAGTCAATCAGACGATTAACAGTTTCGATCTAGCCAAATCGCATGCGAGCCATAGCTCAAATGGGACCACTAGCGGCGGCACCCTAAAGCATTCGGACAAGCACGGGGCCGGCAACAATCCAAGCGGCTCCTCCTCTTCCTCATCCACTTCAACAAGCTCCCATTCTGAGAACACAAACTCCCTACAGCGCCAAAGGGCCATCGCTTACCGAGACTTTCAGAGTATTTTGAGCGAGCCGAGACAAAACCATCGCGAGTTTGCCGTTTCGCTTGCCCACCTATCGCACATTTCAAAGCTTGTTGCAGACAAGGATATCTTTGACGAGATGCATTTCCAAATTTTGGCCACTCGGCGCGATGTTGTGAACATAATCCTCCGTTTGTTGCTCGTTTCAGCCGCCACCATGTTGGCCTATTTTAGGTAATCGAGTTCGACGCGATCCTCGATCGAGTTGTGCGCCTTATGTTCTCGCTTAGTCTGCAATACGGATGAGAACAAATGAGCTCTGCGGCTTTCAAGCAAACCTCTCGGACAGGTTGACGAATTGCGTCATTGGCCAATCGAAGGCGGCGGCGCAAGTAAATGAAAAGAGGAAGGATGATGTATTAGCGAGAGGTAAAAATCTAGTTACTAAACCGAGGTGGCCTTTCAATGGAATCGGGTAATTGAAGCAATTGAGCGCTATTGTCCATTATAAATCATCGTCATGATGATGATGATCATGCACACAAGCGGCCATTCAAATCACCTGCAAATGTATCTCATTAGGGCGCATAATAAAGCTCCGCGTTCATGGTGGCCGATTGGCCGCCGATTAGTCATCCCGGTTGGTTGCTTTAGCGTGCGAGAGAATGCGGGCGACTTTGTGTTTGGAGATTATTTAAAAGAAATAATAGAGCACAACAGGTAAGCTTGATTGGTTGTGAGCCGCAGCGCAGCAGGTGCAGTTGGCGCTCGCTCGCCGGATTTGTGGACCAAAACTGGGCTAACATTGCAATGCAATTCAATTATCTAATTTGTTGCCATCTCACTGGCGAATGGTGAATGAACTCTGCTATTCACAGCCAAGACGTCCCTTACCTGGCGGCGGCCGCAGGCCAAGATATAGACTTGGAAGTCGCTCGCTTTGGGTAGCAGCTTGTTATAGCTGCGCTGGCTTGGGCGGCAAGCGGAGAGAAGGAGGAGAAGGAGGAGGCGCGCTAGTTTGGCGGCCAGTTAGCGAGCGAAGCCACTTCTCTTGCGCCAAACACAATGGGCCGCCGGCCGAGGAGCATTGCACTCGGCCGCCAGGTCCATTGTGTTTGGCCGCTCGCTAATGTTGTTGGTTAAGCTCAAATTCGCCACCAACAAGCTCGTAATCGGCGCCGGCTTACTGGCGCTGGGAGGCGCACTTGCGGGAGCAGAGCGGCCGGCGCAATATGGATGGCCGACAAACAAGTCACTTGAGATCGGCGAGCGCGCTTGTTTGTCGGTGCCGCCGATGCCATTGTGCAAAATCAATTTTATAGCGAGCGCCGCAAGCCGGCCAGCCTGACAGGCGGCGGCTTGAGCTGGAGCTGGAGCTGGAGCTGTTGCTGTTGCATTGGCCCTCCGCTTGGCTAGTCAAAGTCAATTGAATCATATAACAAGGGCCAGTTGTTGGAGCATCCGAAACGGAACACAATGAGCCACTAAATGGCGCCACCATTCAAGTGGACAATTTGCAAGTGTAAATTGTTGTCTCGCTTCCTCAGCTCCACTTGATTGTCCGCCGTCTTGATCTCTGACTTTTGCCAAAATTGGTGTCGCCGGCCAGTTTGCGTTGTTGCAGAGCTGGTTCATGTTTGGCGTGAACTTGGCCGCCAGTCGGAGGAGTGACATGAATTGTTGGCGCCAGCCTGCAACAAGTGGCCACTTGGAGCCGCTTTGATTGTGCCGCCGGCGCGCCCAAACTCGCATCCGCTCCACTTGGAGCCGCCGCCGCCGCCGCCGCCAGACAGGCCGGCCGGCCAGCCAGAGGTCGCGCTGCCAGAAACTGAAGCTTCCATTCATAACGTAATCAAATCAATTGTCAATGGCCGCATTCTTCCTCTGTCCTCCGCCCGAATGGCACACGACTTGCGCGTTCACCTGGCCAAGCAAACTCGGCCAGGTGAGCTCGCACGATTGGAGCGGCGAGCGAGCGCCAATTTGCCAGACATCTGCCGCCTCGCTCAGTTGCGCAACGGCGGGCTCAGCCGAGCGTCATTGGACTCCAAATTAGTCCGCCAAGATGGCGACCGGATAACAACAACAACAACAACGACCACCGCCAGTCGCCAACAATGAGCTTAGCGAGCTTCTAGAGCAAAGCGAGAGAAGGAGGAGGAGCTCTCAATTGAATCAGTGCGCTCAAATCTAAACCTTTGGCCAATTCCATTGTTAGCGGCTTGTTAGTCTCGGCGGACTCTATCTCGTTTGCTAGCTTGAGTTATTTTAATCTATACAACATTCGCATCTGGATCTACGGCCGCTCGCTGACAAGCTGCCTTTGCTCGCAGCCTATCTATCGGTCCATCGGCGAGTAAAGCACAAGAATAATTTATACTGCTGTTGGCCAAGGTGGAGCCGCCGCCGCCGCCGCCGCCGCCGCTCCAACAACATCGCTGGCTTCCTTCTAATAACACTAAACAACACAAAAGGCTGGCACAAGTTGGCAAGCGGCCACTTGTTCTAGTTGCCTCCCCCAGCTACTTGCACAACAATTTTCACCTGCAAACAGGTGCCAGCGCGGCTCAGATTCAATCCGTAAGTCTCCTATTTGCACTCTCCAATTTCAACTTGGCTCCACTAATACACTTCGTTCGGCCAATTAGGCACCGGGTTCACTGATCACAGGTGTAGAGGGGTTAGCGGCCCTTCGCCGGCTCGCAATTGCTAGGGGGCCAACGAGGCGAGGGCGTCGCCTTCGTTGGCTTGGCGCCGCTCGAAGGGCGAGCCAATTCGACTGGGGAACCTGTCGTCGCCCACATCAATGCTTCCAATGCTTCCGTCGTCGCTGGGCAGCTCGTCGCTGGTTTCGTGGCCAAGTCGAGCCGACAGGCCCACAAGGAAGGCGCCGCCGCTGTTGCCTTGCGACCCGAAATGGTTGTCCCTGCGGCGCCTCTTTGAGCCAAGCAGACTAACGCCATCCTCCTCCTCTTCGTCTCGCTCCTCCTCGTAGGCCGAGTGGAAGTTCATTGCGAGCCGCTTCCGGTGGCCGCCGCCGCCGC
>Ga0268249_1000545_pt1 | contig 15682 bp, 10 predicted proteins | sample AgamicAtPe_FD_200257 | JGI IMG/M metagenome (GOLD analysis project Ga0268249, IMG submission 200257) | Agave microbial communities from Guanajuato, Mexico - At.P.e (v2) (version 3) | ecosystem: Host-associated > Plants > Phyllosphere > Phylloplane/Leaf | place: Guanajuato, Mexico | collected... | reverse complement strand
GAGAGAGAGAGAGACAGAGAGCGTGTTTGGTCGGGCGGTTTGCTTACGTTGAGTTGCCGAAAAGGTTTGCAGATTCCCGAACAGACTAAGTTGCCTCTGCGCTGCGGATCTATGAACGAAGCAGTCACAGTCCTCTCCGAACTTGGGCGCGAGCATAGATTGGGGGCGAGGAGAGTGCCGTTGACTTGGCGTTAAAACGGGTTCAAGCTTTCAAACGAAACGAGTGCTAAGCGAGCGCGAGCAAACAAGGTGAGGTGAACTCTGGCTTAGATTGAGCGCCGCGTTTTAGTTGAGTTGAGAATTCAGTCGCTCGCCGACGGGCTAATGGGCCGCCAAGCACGGGTTTGGCCAGAGAGATCCGTCGGTGGTCGAGCTGCTCTGGGCGAACTGAGTGGCCGATTAAATTTGAGCCCAATGAATGGCAGGCTGATGAAGCCAAAGGAGCGAGCATTTCAGCTGCAGGTGTAAATTGCAGAGTTGTAGAATATTCAAGCGCGAGGAGGACCAATGCTGTGCAGTGGGGGCTTTCTTGGGTTAGAAGATTTGGCAAACTTTTGCATGAGATTCATTGGATTGCAAGGTGGCAAAACGAAGTCCAAGTCCGAGTTGGACCCTTAAGTTCGAGCGAGAGTTTCAACTCTCAACTGGAACGACAAGCAAGCGCATGAATGCAATCGACTGTGATAATGGATCGCAAATTGGGGGCCCAAAGTTTGTATTAAACTTGAAATCAAATTGTCTTGCGGCAACCAATTGGGGGCAACTTGAGCAAATCAGATCAGTCAGATATGAGCCATTAAGCGAGATTTGTGCCGAGATTGGATTTGAGCGAGACGAGCTTGAATTTGGGTTAGTTTGGAATAGTTGCAGCGCTGGCGCTCCCTTGAATTTAGAGGCTCGAGGGGAATCAAAGTTCAAATTGAGAGCAAACCCAAAGCAACCAAATAATGCAATAGAGAAGAATGAGCAAAATTTACCAAAGTTTGCCCAACATGCGAGAGTTGCGCTCCTGCAGCAAGGGTCCCAAAATTTGGAGGCGAAAGCTGGGCCAGCGCAAGCAGAGGAGGCGGCGAGAGGGCAAGAGGAGGACGTTGAGGATTGGCTCGAACTTGGAGAGTTTGAGTTTAAAGTTGAACTGTTGTCGGCCAGAGGTGCAAATGGAAATGTTAATCTCCATGTCCATTTAACCTCAGCGAGCGGGCAATTGCGCGAGAGAGAGTCCAACTTTGGTGCAAGGATTGAATTTTGGCCCGAGGCTGAGAGGGAACCCGGGGGCCATGCAACACATTTGCGTCTCCCATTTAGCGCAGGCAGAGCGAGCGATCTGTGTCCACAGGGGAACAGCCCGGCCAACAATGACCAGTCGCTTGTTTACATTGCGGCCTCAATGTGCTTGAGCCACCTCTATGCAAGTAGAGCGATGTCGTTAGCTAAAGCTGAGCTTAAAGGCGCCAAGTGCACCTGCAAGGCAAGGCCGCAACCCTGTTGCTTGGCTCGCTCCTCCTGGTGCGCCCAGAACTCCTGCTCCTCGTCGAGCTCGCGCCTTTCATCTAGATCCTCGCTGTCCGAGAGTGGCCGCCAGCTTAGCTCCTCGTCAGGTTCCTGCTCCTCGTATGCGGCCGGTCAGCCTACAGACCGAAGCCAACTCTCAGGCTCCTGCTGCTCGCTAATTCAAGCAAACTCAAGCAGCAGCAGCAGCGCGAGTCTGAGCGAAAGTGGGGCCAGTTGCGAGGGTTGTCTGGCGAGCAAGCGGCCGCCAAAGCGACGACGGCCGAAATATGAGTGCAAACTTGGGGCTGCGGACGGGGCGGACGACGGTCAAGGGGCTGACATTTGCCGGCCATCAGCCAATGTCCTGTCGGGGGCGGGAGAGCCTTCGATGGGGCGCGAGGGGCGCAACTGGAGTGGATGCGGATGCGTTCAAGGGCAGAGAGGCTCTCAAATCGAGCCTCGAGAGCGCGCCGGCCAAACCAACTTGAATCACTCGCTTGACGGGCAGAATCTACACAGGCGGAAGCGTCGAAACGAGACACGGGGCCAAGTATGCTCCTGTTTAGAAGATAAAGATTTGCCTAAATCTATCGGGATGCAAGCATCATCTATCTTCCAAAATTGCATCCATTTGAGCGGGCAGACAAGAGGAGAGAGTGCTCAAGTTTTCTTACGAGATCTCAGCTTCAGATGTCCCAATTGTCAAACAAAATTTCAGAGTTCAGTTCTGATCGGGCCAGTTGGAAGTGAGGAGCAGAGTTGGAGCAACGAGCGCCAAGGTCGGACTGATGCGAACGAGAATGACTCGCAAGGTCAGCAACTGGAGGCGAGTTGGGGTGAAGTTGGTTGCGAGCAGAAAGAAACGAAAAACTCGGAGGAGTTGAGAGATCAGCCAAAACCGCCAATTAGAATTGATGGAGCAACCAATGGAACGATTGCTAGTGACGAAAATAAACTCGAGCCAAAATGGGAACGGAAACGCGAACATTTGGATTCAATTGGAACCGAAATGTTCAAGTCAAAAAACTTGCTCAGCCCAATGGACTTTGTTTGGCGGGCTTCCGAGGCGAGGGCCTTGAGCTGCACGGAGACAACCTTGTCCAGTTCGAGCTCGCTTGCCGCCCAACTGGCCGCGTCGGCTCGCTCAAAGTCGCTATGCACGGAAACGAGCCAATCTGAGTTGAGCCGCCGCTTGGCAAGCGAATGCTCGCCAACGGGCGCCACCTCAGTTGGCTTGAGGTGGCCAGCAAAACGAATGGAGCTGCTTGGAAGGAAGGTCAGCTGGTTGACGCGGAGGGCCTTGGATCGAGTAAAACAGTTGAGCAAGAGCAACCCAAACGTGGGCCAACCCAACGAGAGCGCGGCGGCCAGCTCTGATTGCCTCCAATTGGCCCCTGGCGCCTCGCCCGCAAGAAAGCGTTTTAGCGGCCGTAGAACAAAGGGCGGCCAAGTTAAGGGCACCAAGTCCTTGCTTGGAAGTGATCAAAGCGAGGCGAACCCAAAGAGGCTGAATAAGTTCATTTCCGTTTCGTCGGTTGCGCTCGACAAGGGCGCGTTCGAGGGCCAGCCGCTGGGCTCAGCGGCCGCTGTTGTTCTAAGGCGCCAACAGACGGACCAGGGCTTAAACCCAGACCAGGGCCAGCTTTACTCGCGGGCGGGTGTTTACATTGGACCGAGTGACATTTGTTCAAAGTACTGCGCTGGCGCCTCCTCCACTTGGGCCCACGCGGATTACTGTGGAGCCGTCAGCACGATGGAGGGAGGAATTGGGCCCCATAAATCTAGTGCCAGTGTCCCGAGTGGTCGGGTCGATTTGCAAGTTGGTGGCGCCACCTCATGGTTGGCGCGGCCCCTACGCTCAAACGTTGCGCAAGCGCTCATAAACTCCTTCAGCTCAAGCAATGAGCTCAGAGGCCCAGACTTGGCCAGCCACACAACCGTTTGCCGCCAGCGGGCGCCCGGCTTGCCAATTGTCATCCGAGTCGATGGTCAAAATGATGACACTAACATTGAAGGCCGGAAAACAAATGGCCAACTTAGGGCCAGCTCCTCGCCAGTGTCGGCAAACAGTGAGAACGAGCAAGAGGCTTGCGGAGGCGAAATTTGTGCCCAAGAGTCGAGCGAGAGAAGGCAGATAGGTGGGAGAGTTGGACAGGAGAGGAGCTTTGGCGGGTTAATAGGCAGCAACCTAGCGGAGCCTCTGATTGAGACAGACAAGAGAAGCGAAGAGGCTTCTGCCGAACAGCGACAGCAATCCCTAAACCTTTGTCCTCGAAAATCCGCCAAAGGGGGTGAAGCAATTTCCGATGCCGCAGAGCAAAATGCTGGAACAGTGCCATCTGTTTATGGTGGACAAGATAGGAGTTCAGTCCAGCTAGTTGATATGTTGTTTCCTTCGACACCCCTCGATATAACTCCTGGAACAGCAAAACTTCCGACGCAAATCATGAAATCAAATTTGAATTTTGCCCAGCGAGCTCAAAATCAGCAGTTCGCCTGTTCGAAGTCCTCATCGTCACCTTTACAATCAGAACGAGCAAAAGTTCCATCGAGCAAACGAGATTTTGTTGTTTGCAACAGCTCGAAGCTGGTAACAAAGCCGCAAATGGCGCCCTTCCTGATCAAAGGCCTTAGATCGAGCAGCTTAAGCGGCATCTACGAGCAAGGAAAACTTTTAGAGCCGACAAAATCATCGATAGAGTTGAACCGAGATCGGGTTGTTGAGCAAGCGAGCAATTATCTTGCAGAATTGAACACACGATACTCGTCTGGATCTCGAGATTTCGATTACTCTAGCAGAAAGTCGTCGTCTGCAAACAAGTCGCAAGCTTGTACCATCCCAGCTAGCCGATCCAGTTCAAAGGGTCACCACAAACAAGCAGAGGGCCAACAAAGCGTATCAAGACTAACCCAAAATAGTGAACAATCTGGTCCAGAATTGTATGGGGCCAACTTGCAGGCCATCTGTGTCCATTGCCAACTGATTGCCGAGCTAGCAAGCCATCCTGCCTCATCCTATTTGAGCCAACTTTTGCCGAGCGCACAAGTTGCAGTCGAGTTTTCATTTGGCCAAGAGAAATCCGAATTGAGCACGACGAATGAACCCGAAGAGAAAGACCAAATTGTACCTCAAATAAGGCCAAGTGTTGTGTTAACTCAATGCTCAAATCAGGGCACCTTGGACGATGACGAAGACGACCAGGCGAACAATAGTGAGAGATCAAACTCAAACAAGCGCCGTCTGGGCCAAAGCCGAAATTGGGAGGCACTTGGCGAGTCTGGCGGCATTGTAGTTTTGCCAGGAAGCGAAAGTTTGCGCCAGGTATTGATTGAACCAAAGAGCCGCCACCGTTCGTCTTCGTCTGCATCGTTAATCTCACGTTCCTCCTCAGACTTGTGTCTGGTTGATAGAAACTTTGTTGGTTTTCGTGAACTCATTAGTGGATCCTCGAACGAAGGGTTGGCCATCGCGCCAAGCTCAATGTCTTCCACTTCTACCTCCTCCTCCACCTCTACTTCGTCCGTATCCACCTCCTCGTCGGATGACTCTGGAGGACAATATGGAATTTGTTATGGCCAGAAAGCGTCGGCCAAGAGCAAGCACAATCAGGCTGTTGATGGACAAGGTGGGGAGGAGGAGGAGGCTCAAAGGTGGCCAATTGAGGGAGAGGATGAGGACGAGGCCGAGGAGGAGGAGGAGGCGGAAGAGAATGAGGACGACGGCGAGCCCCTTGGTTCAAGCGAATCATTGGCGATGATCAAGTACAACTCGCTGGGCGAGCATAGCGGCAGTAGATTGAATTCCCTCTGGCCAGGTGATGGTAGATTAGGCGCTAGAGGTGGAATTGAGCGGGCTAAAGGCGAGCAGAGGAAACAAGAAAGGCAACAGCGCCAGCAGGTTAGGCGACGAAGAAGAAAGATGAAGGCTGCTAAGCGAGCCAATAAGAAGAAGGCCGCCACTGTGGCCGTTGCAAGCGTTTCTGGTGGCAATGTTGGCACTACGTTGGAGGTTCCCGTCAACAAGCAAGCCCGTTCAGTTTCCTTAGACGCACCATACCTACTGAAGGTACCTGAACGCCAAGAATTGGAGGATTTGCTTTATGGCAACAATGACGAGTTCTCTCCAAACAAATCAAATAGATCCCGCTCGGTGGACATCGCATTGCCTACTAGGCCGGGCGAGGCTTATGTTGTTAGACAAACCTCTGGACAGCTAGAGGGGCTTGGCCAGGCGGTTAAACTTGGCGACATCGGCACAACTGTCGCCGAGCAATTGATCGGAAGCACCGATAAGCTGGCCGAGGTGGAACAAAAGTGAGTGTCTCTCTTCCTCTATAACTTCCTAACGCATTCGGTTCGGACATTGGACTCTTAGTTGCGTTCGAGCTAAAGATGAGCAATGATTGTGGCCGTTGTTGTTGTTGTTGTTGTCGTTGTCGGTATGGCTAGAACTTTTGCTACCATTTCAGATCCAATCAGTGGCACTAGTGAGCACGTAGAAGGTCGATTTGAGCGCAAATTATTCAGATCTTGCGAGCTATCTTTCAACTGATTCCAGATTGGACATGTTCACTTCGCCTCTCAATCTCGTGCAAAGCTTCGTATGCGTGATCCTAATCGTATCTTACATTACGATTCTAGCGATTAAACAAGTTCCTTTGGCTCGGCGACTCAGTGGCCGCCAATGAGCCAATCAGCTTGTTTGGATCCAACAAGCTTATTAAGTAAATCCAATAGCGTTGTTATGTAGACTTGGTACTATAACGCTTGAATTTGTCTTTACACTAACTGAGAAACTCAATTGTGTAACTCAAATCTATGGCCAACAGTTCTCCAAATATCCCCAAACATGCCTCCAGCTAGCCCCAAAATTGAAGTTTGTTCCCTACTAAGCCTAGGATTCAATACCAGCTTTGGAAACTAATCACTCGATCAGATTGCGCGATCGACTTGCAATCCACCCCGCAGCTAGTCAACACCAGAACGGGGCAGTCTCCAGCCGCGAGCGGAGCCTAGAGTCTGGCCAGTATCACCTTTAGTAGGGAGCCCTAGTTACATGCATTGCTGGGCACCACCATGAGGCGGCCAAGCAAGCCGAGCAGCTGCCCCCATTTCAACCATCGGCCTGAATCACCGGGGCCAGTTTTCTTGCGGCAGCTTGCCGGCGAGTTGATTCATCAGGCGGTTTCTCGTGAACCTCAAAAGCTGGCCGGAAGCCTGAACGCTTGACCGAAACCGAGAGGGGTCGTTTGCGAGCTAGTGGTTACTCTGCCCTCTTGGTCGAGAGGTGCGCGTCATAGACTGATGCCACTAGCTTGCTCGCCCCTTCTTGGCCCTCATAGAGCTTGCTCGGCCAGCCTTTGTTGATCTGGCACTGGCGCTAATCTAATTTTGGCTTGCTCGCCTACCCGCCCGCCCAAGTGACTCAGGGCTGGGTGCAGGCTTAGTTTAGTTTAGTTCAGCTCAGTTCAGCGATCGTAGGCTGAAGCCTGTTTAAGGCTGACTTGCGACTGCGGTCTCGCGTTTTACGTGCCTGGAACGTAGGTAAAGGCATGACCATTAGCCTAATTGAGCGCTTGTCAAGCCGATTGATCAGGAGCCCAAAATATCTTGCACCATGGACGCCATTGGTTACCATGCAGTACAGCATACTTGCCAGGCTCACAGTGCACAAAGTCACAACGTCACAAGCACTGTATCGGTTCCACTGACCGCCGCCTAAGATGCCATCGGTTGGTTGGAACAATCACATGGGCCAGCCAGTAACCAGAGCCAATGATCGCAAAATTGCGAATGACGTCAGTGGAACCCAATCGAAACTTTGCAAGCGTTCCAAGGTTGGCTGGCTGGATTTCGCTCAGATCTAAGCCATGGTAGCCGCTTCCACTAACCACGTCAATGAGTTGCTTGCAACTAGCAGCCAGAAAACTTGTCTGCCAGCTTCACTGGCTCCAGTGGGCAGTTGATATTAGATTTGTGGTCGTGTCGTCTCTATGGAGATTCAATTATGGGGACTTGATTTGACAGTTCAATGTCTTCGGGCCACTGGTAATGTCAGCGCGCAAGGTGTAACATAACTCGACTCTGCGGTCAGAGGAAGCTTCTAATTTTAGCCTCCTTGGAGGTGGTAAGTTGGATAGTGTTAGCACTAGCGGGCGGCCAAAATATTGGTCGGCAAATTTAGCAAACTCGGTATCACCATCCGACTTAGGGGGCGGATAAACCAGCCGAGGCAAAGGGTTCGCAGCCCGCTCACTTAGGCGGAGGAATCGGCTGTACGCGTTTTCAATCTGCTATATAGATCGAATTTCTCTCTTTCTGCCCCTCTCAATCTGCCGATTTGCGCCAAGTCTTGATGCTCATTGGCGCACCGAGGCAAGTGATACTTTTTCACGATGGCCGCAAGCTTAATGTCGATGATTCGGTGTCTAGTTTCAACCTAGCTCACGGATGGCAGACGTTAGTTCACTGGCTCGAGGTTGGTTGGTTTTCGCTGACAAGTCTGTTTATATCCCTCTGGCTAGTGTACTTTTCCCCCATGGGTTTGAAATAAATCGATAAGGGTTAGGTCCCAATGAGTGGCAAGGAGTGGGGGCAAAATTGGAAGGATGAATGGGAGCTAGGTTTAAAAATAGCCCGTGCCCATGGGGGGAGAGAGGAGAGGGCGCTGAGCGTAGGAAAAAAGAATCGCCCCGACCCCGGATTGAACGGGGGACCTTTAGATCTTCAGTCTAACGCTCTCCCAACTGAGCTATCGAGGCGTGGCATGAAAGCGAGTGGGAAATTGCAATCTGATCTCTCCCTCCTTTGAGGGCCAATGAAACTTAGTGACCCGAAGCAATTCTTTCATCTCGTCCTCGCTTGTGCAGACCAAGTTTGAGCGAGCACATGGCTCCATCTAGGCGGTTCTCTCAAAGACCTCCTGCTCGCGCCCCCTGATCTTATCTTATTCAGGGACTTGGGCCCTCCAACTTAGGACCTAGGAGAGTGCAGCTTCGTTCCCATACCGAGTGCACTCAAAAGAGGGCGCCAGCTGGTGAGCATGCCAGCAGAGCCACAAGCCAATGAGCTGAAGTCAGATTGAACAGGTGATCAATTTCTCGTTGCGCCAGACACGCGGACAAGTGGTCGCCTGTTTGCGACTTTCCCTCCTAATCGAGCTTCTTCACCTGGTGGCGCAAGGAGGAGGAGGGGAAGAAGTTATCAGGTGTATTTTCTTGTGGCGCAAGCTGACTTTTACCCGGCAGCTGATGGCATCGCCGGATGTGTTTTTCGTAAATATTGACTTAGCTGCGGGCAAACTACACATTGAATCACAGCCAATAGCGAACTCGTTATCCAACCTTCTCGGTCTCGCCGCCTGAGCCTCGAGGGGGCTGAAATTTATTAGCTTATCTGGTAAGTTTGGGAGAGGCAAACTGAACTTGAGGCAAACACATCTTGGAGCGCGTTCGTTGGCCCGCTCCTTTGACCTTCGAGCTGAGGGGGCTCGTTATTTTAACGAGCCCTCCTCAAAGTTGCCAGATTGCCGATCCGCTCGAACCAGCCGACTCTTCCAAGAGAATCCTTGCAGCCTAAGCGCGCTGGCACCTTCTCGTAGAAGCAAGTTCTTGGCGATAGAAGCTGACTGACTCTATTCCGCTGCGAGCCTTCCTCCCGCCAAAGAGAGTAACCTGAACACAGTTTGAGTGCATCGGCGCGCGCAACGTTCCACTCCGAGCAACCGAGAGCCAGACTAAGAAGCGAGAACTCGTCCTGTCAATCGGAAAGTTTGGTTGGAGCGACCGCTTGGCAAGGCGCAAGTGTGAGCACATAGCCGGGCGGCAAGCTAGCTATGTGCTCCCCATTTAGGCTACCATAGCAGTTGCTGTGCTGTGCTGTGCGCGCAGCGCGCTCGCTCCGCTTAAACGCTGATCAACAGATTGGTGTACCTGATAACTTTGCGATGCCTTTGGCTCGGCTTAGCGAGAAGGATTTTACTACGTCAGCCGCCAGCTTCGCTTGCTTAGGCGGAGGCAACAGCTTGCTCTGGCCGCCGCCAGCTGGCCACCAGGCTGAGCAGCTAACGAGTAAAATTAATACAGAGCTCCCTGGGCAACCGGCTTGCAGCCCAGAAATAGAAGGCTACACATTTGCCCGACCGCCAGGCTAGTGAGATCGTGCGGCGACGGCAGCGGCACTCCCACATCAAGCTTGGCCCAGCCTCAAAGTTGTCCGCGCTGCCGGGTTAGCTTGCCGAGATTTGCTTAGGCGCCGGTACCGCAGAGCAGTGGCGCGCCGACCTAGCCGGCTACTGGGGGCGCGCGAGTCGGCGGCTTTCAGGGGAGAATAATATTGCACGGACCGAGCGGGCCGTCTGTCTGCATGTGCGTTCCAATGTCGAGAAAGCGAACGAACAAACGAGTGTGCTCGGTTTGCCAGTGTGCGAGTCCGCTCTTTGCTACCATTTTTCAGTAGCAACGAGCAACAGAGCGGCGCGCAACAATACGCTTCTCCTCTGACAGTGTGATGCCGAAAACAAGAGCCAACGAACGTCTACCAAACCGACGACATGTTGCCCCCTCGCAACTAGACCCTAGACCTTTTGCCAGCAACCCTATTTTAACCGGCGAAGCGGCCCCCTTTGCTTGTTGCCAGAGGACCACTAGCGCCATTGGGCGAGCAACAATTAGTTGAACCAGACAGAGCGCCCAAGCCAGGGATAAACGAAGGCCCACTTCAGCTGACCCTCAACCTTTTGATGCCAAAGCGCCGCCCACACTCTCGAAATCCGAAGCCAAACCCTCGAGTTTGACAAGTATGACCCGCGAACGCAATCCTATTGACATGACAACCTCCAATCGAGCCTCAATCTCCATCTACGCCAACACCCCCAAGCCGCAACAAATGCACCAAACAAAAACAATCCATTCACTATAACTAACATACCCAATCAACCACGATGACCTGGTGCCTCTTTGCATTCCTTCCATTTGATGCGTGCAGGAAATTTATCCAAGGCGAAATAAAAGTCACCTGCGCCAATGGCGAGACTCGGGCACTTAAGCTTTTTGTTAACTGGCGCGTAAGTTATCCATCAGAAAAAAACTTGACCTCCTACTAAGCCGCAAAAGCAACTGAAGATATCCAACCAAATCCAGACGCTTGACCCGCTTTTTATCCACTCTCATAGTCACCACCACTAACACTTTGTTCTAAACTAACAATGGATCAGGAGGACTGTGTGAATGGCGAACACCTGTGGATCTACGTAGGTTCAAGCTCAGAGGCTTGCTACGTCGGCGAAAACGAATGCCTGGTGAGTTGCAAAGGAGGCTTGAGAATTTTTTTTTCAAGAATCAGCGGATTTTTGCCTATCTCAAGCAACGGGCTCGAGTGCCTGCGTGTAACTAACCGATTACTGTTCTTACCGCCCCCTGCTCGTTTTTCGCTCGCTATCTTTGCACTGTTTGTTCCAAAACCATTTCAATCGCAACCATCAGAAACATGGACCTAGACTATGTTGCTCGTCTTGCAAGATCATAGCGCATACCGGTTGCATCAGCATACTTATCGACAAGATAAAATTCCTATGCAAACACACGTTCAAGGACTTGACCGTTTCAAATCCACGCCATATCAAAGAGGTTAGCAGTGCCGCACTTACATACCTACCATTCAAGCTCTTCAGCTGTCAAAAATTCAAAGATTACTCACTTATCTTATACCCCATGACAAACCGACAACGATGTTCGACATTTAGTTACAGCAACAGAATGTGATCTATCACCATTGGGTCCACAAGCGAAATCACTGCGGTCGATGCAAGCAATGCACGAAGACTTTTGGCAACACGAAACTTCCATTTAGCTCAAAGGTAAGGCCAATTGTCAAGTCATGCGAGTACTCGGATTAGCCAGCCGATGTTTGAGTTGATCTTGGAGCTTCCTAAGATGAGGGAGTTATGCTAATCATACGAGAGAGGTAGAATCTCGTTTGAGTGTCGTTAGTTGTCCCGCGCAGTGTTCTGTCTTTTGCGGTAGGCCAGACTTAAAATCAACAACGAGGAAATGCCACTTTAAACAAACGACTTTTGGCAACTTACCAACAGCTTTCACAAGTGTTCCAGACACGTGAGCTATCTGGACTCAGATGGGAATGCTAAAGAGATTTAAGCGAGTCGAATGTGTTGTGCAGGCACACCAGCTAGCCATCGAATGGTTTGGGCGCCGGTCCAAGCCTTTAAATGCCCGTTATAGTTACGTAAGGCAGTACAACCGCATTACAACCGTGACGGCTCCTAGAACAATAGCTAAAAGACGTCGACGGGTAGGCATTATCGTTAGCATTTGAAATTGTGCGATCATGGCAGCATAACATACTCAACGAGGGTGGAGTAATGCAAACATTCAAATAGCTGAAGCCATCGCGTATGGCTTGTAAGTGCTAGATCATGGGCCCAAGTTCGCAGGGTTTTGACGAAGTAACTATATAATTCCATTTCGGATTTATCACGTGTCACTTGTCACCACCCAATCTCGTCGTTGCTCACTTCCAGCTGCTGATAAGCTAAGACTAATGTTCGTGGTCTGTCCACGTCTGAAAGGCCACTGTAGAATTCTATCGCTACAATGCGATTATACAGTCGCCTCTGCTTGTCAGAGAACTATGCTAACCCCTCATTCTCAAACCGGGCATTCGGTACTTTCTTGATTCGATAATGAGAATATTCATCTGCGAATAGCCTCCTGCAGTAAATTAACCCCACAGAACACTACTTCTATCGTAGGAGATCCAAGCCATTACTTGCTCGTGGTGCAAAGTATCCTATCACAACAAGGAAAATTGCTACACCTTATCAGCTTTAACTGAACTATGCACTCTGGGCGCCCATAGAGAGTCCATCATTCCGCCACCGTGGATACTTAAACTACCCCACCAAACGAGTTATGTGCATCAAACTGATGGATGCAGCCAGAATCAGGATAACGTCGAGCTCTCGAGGACAGAAAATCTAATCGAATTATCGACAACAAATCAGGTAACACAGGCATTCAAATCCGGAACCAATAACGTGCTTAGGGAGTCCAGTGATAACAATCAAACCAGTAAGCAGCCGTGCCAATATACTTACGCTTACATGAAGGACAATCAACAGCATCAGAACTATGGATCGAGTACAACTCTAATGACTGACACCAGTGGCTACATGTCTGCTGAGGGCCCAAATGTGCATTCAATTGCACCAAAAAACAGTCACAATATAGTCTTAATCAATCAACAAGTAAGAAGTGGCGATAGTCTCAAGAATGTCGAGCGCCCTGAAGAGGTTGTTATGGATCCTAGTGCCTTACTAATCACTGATTTGTCTGTCATAAACCAGTCACCAAATCAACAATCGAGAGAACGTCAGCAACATCCGCAAGAGAATATGAGCCAATTCCACAAGCACCAGCTCAGAGAGTATCACCGACAGATGGGTAGTCAAAACTCAGAATCGCACGCAAAATCAAGCGAACTTGAAGGCGAGGTTTCAACAGCGCTGATTTCACAAGCAACCCAGCATTCACAAAGCCCTTCCAGACACTCCGATGGGCTCTATAAAAACTTTAGAATTATTCCACACCCCATTCAAGGCGTGCCAAACGCTGGTTCAAAACCGGTCCTCGTATTCGTGAACCCGCGTTCAGGTGGGAATCAAGGCGCAAAAATGATGCAGAAATTCAACTGGCTCCTCAATCCGAGACAAGTCTTTGATTTGATTCAAGCTGGCGGGCCGAGAGCTGCTTTGGAATTATATAAGGACGTTCCTAATTTAAGAATTCTAACGATAGGTGGAGACGGAACAGCGAGCTGGATATTATCCTGCTTGGACGAGGTTGGCATCCCCAATCGCATCCCTGTGGCTGTGCTACCTCTCGGTACAGGAAACGATCTCGCTCGCGCACTCGGATGGGGAGGAGGCTACGCAGATGAGCCTATCGCTAAAATTCTTACCCAGGTTCGCGATGGGGACATAGTTTTATTGGATAGATGGAATTTACATGTGGAACGCAATCTTGAGGCTGCTCCAAATTCGCCTAGCGAACTCTCCTCCTCTGGCGGTTTTACGAGGGCCATTGGTATGGATACAAGCTCTCCCTCCCTAACATCTTCACCATCCTATCTAGGATCACTGAGTCAAGGTAACACGAACACTGCAAGCACCATTTCTATATTAGACCAAACAAACTGTGATACGAACATAGTCACGTCAAACACTATTCCAGGGTCAAACCCGGCTGGTGATGAGGCGGGTAGTGACCGACTTCCCATGGATGTGATCAATAATTATTTTAGTTTCGGAGTGGACGCCCACATAGCACTAGAATTTCATACAGCTCGGGAAGCGCATCCGGAGCGATTCAACAGCAGGCTGCGAAACAAAATGTTCTACGGGCAGGCGGGTGGTAAGGATCTTTTGAAGCGAAAATGGAAGGACCTTAGCAATCTTGTAACGCTATACTGTGATGGGCAAGACATGACGAGCAGACTGAAAGAACTTAAGGTGCATAGCGTCCTTTTCCTGAATATACCAAGCTACGGTGGAGGAACTAGACCCTGGCCGACTACCGCGACCTATTTTGCCAAGCCTAGGACCGACGATGGACTTATTGAGGTGATTGGGTTAACTACATATCAACTACCGCTTTTGCAAGCAGGAGGACATGGAACTTGTATTGCCCAATGCCGTAATGCCAAAATTATTACTTCTCGCACGATTCCGATGCAAGTCGATGGCGAACCTTGCAAGCTTCTACCGTCTATAATTAACATTAGTTTTAAAAATAGGGTTTGCATGCTAGCCAAATCTAAAAGTTCTAATAAGAACTACCATATGACAAGCGGCAGTATCCAAAAAATCAACTGAAACCAGTTCGAGAAGCCAAGAATGGATACAATTAGCATCTAGAGATATCAGAGAGCCAAAACAAATATTATTCAAATTTTTTACTGGTTTCTTGCGCAATCCTCGCATCTGTTTTGAGGGTCGAGAAAATGAGCGACCATATCATGAGATAGACTGTTACAAGTGTTTGTGATTCATTGAATAAAATATCAGACCTTTGCGGTTAAATTTAAGTGAAACATCCACTCGAGTCAACGATACTTTTAACACGTTTCAGAATCAATCTTGTCGGACAAATATAGTCAGATTCTCTCTCGTATGGAGGCCTGATGCGGACATCGCCGGCTATGATTATCTCATCCCTCACTTTATCTACTGAGGCTGGGATTCTGTTCCGCTCCATCCACTTCAGTATAGAACTTTGCCGTTCAAGTACTTCTAGAGGGTCTAGTTTGTCATCGGATTTGTCTTTAAAATATGGATGTTGGCTCAGTTTCTTTTTCGTGTCCTCCTCCACTATTCTCTGTACTAGATCCTTCTCAGCTATTTGAGCTGTCAGGGATGGAGTCACTCGTGCCACGTTATGACCTAGGATTAGTATATTACCCGTGACCTCCTCACTGTCAATTTTGCATAGCACAACAGATTTCGTTATTGGGTCTATTGCTTTTAAATAGCCGGCATATGTGAGCAAGTTGGAGTCTTCATCTCTCTCCTCCTGACTCCCAGTCTTATCACAGAAGCCTGACTCGTAGTCATGAGATCTTCTGATAGTTGTAATAACTCTAACGTGCTGGAACCTAGTTAGGACTTGAGCGCCGATTTCCATTTCTTCATGCTAGAAACCGCGTAGATATCAGCATCTATCAAAGCCATAAAATATTCTAACCAATCGTTGCATACATATGCTCATCTGGAAGGAATTAACTCGTTTTGGCTCTAATGCAGTTATTTACCAATCTCCATCTCAACCATCTAACATGTTACAGTACAGTATTACCGAAATCTTCCCTAGTTTGGCAGGCACAGAGAAAAACAGAAGTCCTCGTGGGTAAAAACGCGCGTAGTTGACACCGCGTGCTAAACAAAAGATACACGTGTCTCGTCTCACCGGAGTATGGACAAGTGGAGATCATTAAACATAACGAGGTGTGAGAACTTTAATGTAATCTATTCTGTTAGCTCTTTAGTACGATAAACCTCATTCAATTGCTGAGTAACACGGATGAACGTTGTATTTCTTGGTAAAGCCTTAAGTTCAGCTGAACCTGTATATGTGCAGGTTGACCTAAGACTGCCCAAGATGTCCAATATTGTTTTCGA
>Ga0268249_1000543_pt1 | contig 15796 bp, 9 predicted proteins | sample AgamicAtPe_FD_200257 | JGI IMG/M metagenome (GOLD analysis project Ga0268249, IMG submission 200257) | Agave microbial communities from Guanajuato, Mexico - At.P.e (v2) (version 3) | ecosystem: Host-associated > Plants > Phyllosphere > Phylloplane/Leaf | place: Guanajuato, Mexico | collected... | reverse complement strand
GCCGCTCAGAGGAGAGCAAACGGGGCCGGCCAGTGGACGCGCCCTCTAGGCTCCAGATCCCAGCTCAGGCGGCCGGCAGCCGGGCAAGACTGGTGGCGAGCGAGAGGCAGAGGATGCGCGAGCGAGAGTGGGTTTTGCCGTTAGAGTAGCCCTGACAGATAGACAGACGGAAAGTGGAGCGCGACAGGTAGATCGATCGAGGCATGTTGCGTCACCGGCGGCTCAGCGAGCGCGCAAGCAAGCCCAAGCGAAAGCTCGCGAGGCCGGCCGGGGAGAGTTGCGAGGCCGAGTCGGCTGAGCAGCTGGCCGAGGACCAGTGGCGCCAGGCGGCCCAAATGCTGACCGACGACGACGAGCTCGAGCTGTTTGCTGGCGGCCGAGCGGCAAGCTCGCGGGCAAACAACGGCAACGGCATCAATGTGGAAGAGGAGGAGGAGGAGGAGGAGGAGGAAGACGACGACAGCAGCTCCTCAATCTCGTTCGCGCGCTCAGGTTGCCACTCGATTCTGTCGGCCTGGCGGCTCAGGGCCACAAGCAGGGCTTCGCGCGCAAGAAGACCGACTTCGGTGCTCTCGAATGGTTCAAGTCTTGGCAGGAAGTCTGCGGCCAGCTTGGCGCCAAAGTCGCCCGCCGGCCAGACGAGGATTGCGCTCGGCCCAAGGAGCGCGCAACACTTTGTCACAAACACGAGACGGAGGAGGCGCGCGAATGAACTCATCATGAGCACACTGGAGGCCCGGCGCCGCGCCTTTGGGCTCGCAAGGCAGGGGGCCAGTCTGCTCGGCTCGAGCTCCTACCTGGCCGACCACTACGAGCGGCAGTCGCAGCTCGCCGAGCCGCTGCTAATGCAGCAGCACCACGAGGACGCGCTCATTGGCCGCCTCTCGCTCAGCCCCTCGCCAGTGGCGCACAAAACTCCAAGTCAAATGCAAACGCGCTCCACGCACTCGGACCTTGGCGGCCGCAAGTTCAACCTCGAGCGGCCCCCAGTTGCGAGACAGGAGGCGGCGGCCAAGCAGCAGCGGCTGGCCGCAGCAAGACGCAGGCCGCCGCCGCCGCTCGCAAAACTCGACCAAAACTCCTCAGATCTCTGCTCCTCGAACTGCTCCTCAAGCTCTGAGTCGAGCTCGAGCGGCTCCCGCTTTACGCAACTGGTCACCAGCGAGCTAGCGCCAGATTGCGTGCTCCTCGAGGAGCAGTCGACTCGACTTGGCGCCTCCAGCCTGCGGCCAGGTGAGCGGCAAGCGGCCGGCCAGCGCGCACAGTCGAGGCTCGCGCAGGAGGCGCCCAAGCCGCCCGAGCGCCAGCGCCGGCGGCCCAAGGTGGCGGCCGGCAAGTCCGTCGGCCAACCTGTTGCGGTTGCAGCGCCGGCAGCAACGAGGGCCAACAAGGAGGAGGAGGAGGAGGCGGATGGGGCCGGCAGGTTGCGGCGGGGCGCCCTGAGGCGCGACTCCATCCGCCGGCTCAGACTGAACCGGGCTGGCGGCGCCGAGCAGCAGGCGCGCGGACGGCCGCGCGACTCCTCCTCGGATGTGGCGCCCTCCTCGAGCGACTCTTCGAGCTCTGTGGCCCAGCAACCGGCGCTTAGGGAGCAGCAAAAGCGGCAGCAACAGCAGAGACAAATCCCACTCTCAAGGAGTCGCAAGCTTGACATTGAGAACAATCCATTCTTGAATCGACACCATTTCAGGTCGACCTCAGTGCGCTCGAGCGCGAGCGTTGAGCCGGCCGAGAGCGTCGCGCCAGCTCGCAGTGAAAAGAGGAGCTCGTGGGCTCTGTTTGGCTTGGCGCCGCGGCAGCCGGGCGCAGAGAGGGCCAAGCCGAGCGAGGGGGAGGCGACGGCGGCTGCGACCAGGTTGCGGCCGCTCGGCCAGCTGAGCAGGCCGAACGAGGCCAGCGGAGAGCTCGCCGCCCGTGGGAGCCAGCAAAGTGAGCGGCGGCGGCAGGAGGAGGAGGAGGAGAGGGAGCGGATTGCGCAAGTGGAGCGGATGCTACGACAGATGCAACCAAACCAGGTGTTCGCCTCCCATGCCAAGGAGAGCGAGTTCACCAGGAGCGTTTCGGCCAGCTTTGCGCGCAAGTCCACCGAGAGCGCGGCCGCCAAGCCTAGTCATTCGGAAGCCAAGCCTCAAAGCGAGAGAGAGAAGGCGGAGGGAGCGAGCGGACGGAGGGAGCTCGTCAGCGAGGGTGCAAAGTCGAGCGACGACCTCAGGTTTGACTCAATGGGCAACAGGCGCCACACTGAGCTGAGGCACCGATGGAAGGAGGAGCGAGCCAACGAGGGTGCCGAGCGCCAGGAGCGGCGCTTCTTCAGCGAGCGCATGGAGCTCGTCCGCTCGAGCAGCATCAGTCCGCCAGTTGGCTTTGCCGACCCAAGCAGAGAGGAGCCAGCCAAGCTAGAGCGGCGCCAACCGGAGAGGACCTCTGGCAGGGGCGAGCCAGCTAGAGTTGAGCCAGCTCGAGTGAATCCGGAACAAAGGCTGGCCCCAGACTCGAGGAGGTCGCTCAGCGAGGAGCGGCCGGCGGTTGCGGCGCGGCCGAGGGCCAGGCAGCAACAGGCGGTGGCCAGCAGAAGCCAGGTGGGGGCCGCCGACAGGTTGGAGGCCGCGTCCGGCCGGCCAAGCTCGTTTCTTGGCCCCACTGGCCAGGTGGCCGGGATGCAGCAGTTGCCAAAGTTTGAGCGGACAGCCGACGACGAGTTCAAGAAACGAGCGGAACAGTTGAGAAAGTTGGCGAGAGAAAATGTTGGCGCCGAGCAAGGGCCGAAAACTAGCGCCGAGCGGCCAGCTGAGAGGCGGCTCCAGCTAAGCAAACCAACGACAGCAACAACAACGACCAATCCCGTCAGCTTGGATGCATTCTCGGCGCCCAAACGGACGGCGGCGCCTCAAGTGTCGCCAAGACCGAGGGCTCAGCTCGAGCAATCGAGGAGGACGAGCGAGGGGTTGGCGCCACCGAGGCGCCATCTGCCGGCCGACCAGCAGGCGCAGCTCGGTCGAGCTAGGCAACCGATTTCGGCAACAGTGACCAACCTGGACGCGCTCTTGGTTGGCCTAGAGGCTCAAGTTGGGATGAGAGAAGGCAGAGAGGCGCCACCAAAGTGGAAGCGCTCCAACTCTAGCTTAGCCTCGCTCACCCAGCCGGGCAGCGCGGGCGGGCAGGAGAGTGCGCGCATGCCAGCTCCGCCCACCTGTGTGCCCGAACCCGAATTCGAGTCCAGGAAGGGAAACCCGCAACACGCCCCCCAAGCCGCAAACTCGCCCGCAAGACCGCGCGAACTAACGAGCTCGGCCCTGGTGAAGCTGGTTGTTTGCGAGAAAAGCGCGCCGAAGCTCGATTTTGCGTTTGTTGAACGCCAACCGGAGCTCCATCATGGCCGCCAAGCGCAACCAGTTGGATTTGGCGGCCAGCCGAGGGGAAACTTGGCCAGTCAAGCACGAGCAAGCTCGCAAACGAGCGTCCTGCCACCGAGATCCCCGCTTCGGGTTGCAAGCCCGCGTTCGCCTGAGTTTGGACATACGGCAGCCTCAAGTAACGACGACAGCGCCATTGCTTCCTCAGTCTCCTCGCCGTCGCTCAGTTTTATGCTCAACACAAGCGGCGAGCAGCAGAGTAGTGCTCGGGGCCACCAAACGAGCGGCCGAAGCGCATCGCCGGTCGCAAGCAAAGTCAATGGGGCCCAAGCCGCGCGTCCACGACTCATTGGCTTGTCGCTTGCCCAGACTGACGCAGCCGGCGGCCTGCAGAGCATCCTGCGCCGCAACCAGCAGCAGCAGCAGCAGCAACAACAACAACAGCAACAACAGCAGCAGCAATTGCAACAGACGCACAACGTTGCCAGCGACACACCTTCCGGCCGGGAGAGCGAGCTCGCGAGTCCGGAACAGGAGACCAGGAGGCCCGTTGGCTCGCAGGAGGCGCGAGCGGGTTGCAACCAGGCAAGAGTGCCGCCCAGCCGCGACTCCCAGCTCCAGCTCGAAGGCCGCTCGCTCGCTGAGAGCCCAACTGGAGCCCTTTCGGCCAGACTGGCGCCCGAGTCCATGGGCCAGCAGGGCTCGTCGCCACCAAAGCGGGTTCACTTCAATGATCGGACGAGCATTAGATCTTTCGAGTCAGTTTCCTCGCTAGCCTCAAATTCAACGGCCGTTCAAAGCGAAATCATGCGCCAACGAATGGGCTCGCCCGACTCAATGGGCAGCGGCAGTACGAGTCGACTGAGCGCCGATTCGCCTGATCTCAGGAAGGGCGATGGTGCAGCCATTTACGCTGTTCGCGGCGACCCAGAACTCGAGTTGGCCGAGACAAGCAGCGGTGCGAGCGGCCAGCAGCAGCAGCAGCAACACTCGCAACTGGCAGCCGCACTGCAACAGCAGCAACAGCAGCAGCAGCTCTATGGCCAGCAGCACACCTACGGGTCCCCATTGGCGCAGGGAGCCCCCTTCATTCGGATGACGGCGCCTCCGAGCATCAGCACTGGCGCCGTGCAGCCGGTTGTTCTTGCGAGGCCGCTCCACTACATTGCGCGGCCGGCCAGCCAGGTTGCGGCCGCGAAGAGCAGCCAGCAGGAGCTGGAGGAGGACGAGGATCCCAACTACGCGCTCAGGTTGCGTCAGGCGGCAACGAGCCGCGTGTTCAACTTCGCGCAAGCCTCGCCGCCGATCCCGCCGCACCTGCTTCCGGCTCACACATCTCGCGCGCACCAGCCGCCTCAGTCCGTGCGACTCTCGCCCGTCGTTGGCCTTGCGAGCAAGCCGGCGGGGTCAATGCAGCGGCAGCAGCAGCAGTCTCGGCGCCAGTTTGCGCCCGCGGAAAACTTGCTCAACTTTCAGACTGAAGTTTGAGGGGTTCTCGCCAAAGGGGGGCCGGCAGAGCTCAGGTGTCCGTGAGCCAGGCCAAGTGCCAATAAGTCAAAATAAATCTAGTCGCCACCGATCGTCAGCACGAAAAAGCGGCCCTCTCCTTGCGTCCAATCTCTCTCTCTCTCTCTCGCTCACTCGGCGGCAATTTCCTCTCCAGCTTGTTTTGGCCACCGCTGGCGGCGCCAAAACAAGCTGCACTTACGCAAGCCGATGCGGAAGCAGGAAGTAGCCATCATTAGTAGTGCTGTCGGCTTGGAATGGACGTCGCTTTGCTCGTTTGAGCGCTCCTGCTGGCGGCCAACTCGCTCGTTGCGCCTGTTCGTCGGATTGGTTTTGGTTTTGCTCTTGGCTGGACGAAGCCAAGAGATCCAGTTTTGGCGAGAACAAATTACGACCAACCGGAGGGATGTGGCAGAGAGTTCACTTCCGAATGGGTTGCGCGCAAGCCAATTAACGGGATACAAGCGGACCGATTTGGTTCAAATTTGGGCGGGCGAAAAATAAGCGGCCGGCGTCAGGTAACTTGAGGGAAAACACATACGCACTTGTACGCAATCGTGCCATCACCTGGCCGCCCATCAATCTTTGCTCGTTCGCTTGCAAGCTTTTAGCCGCCCGCAACTCTCGCTTTTTTAGAAATGCGAAAGTGGAATAAGTATCTGGCGAAGAGGGGGGAGGCTTAGCGCGCGCAGATGCAATTTGAGGTGTCGGTTTATCTCGGCTTGACGATGGATTGGCCGGTCCAAGGCTCCTCTCTCTGCGGCCATGGGAACAGGTGAGCGGGATGGGGAACACTTGCGAGCGGAACTCTGCTGCGAGCGCGAGAGCTCGGAGCGAGGCTGCAGCGGCGCCGGCCAGGTAGAGGCGCCATTCAATTTGTCTGGACCGCAAGCGGCGATTGAGAGGCGGCCGCAAGCTGGCCGACGTGAGTGGGCATGCAAATGAGAACAGGAACGAGCAGACTGACAACAAAGCTCCATCTGTTGCAAGAACAGATACAATCCGTCTCCAGCTCGCCGCTTTTGTTGCCGCGCCAAGCGGGCAGCCTGTAGAGCGAGACCAGCCCACTCGCCGTTGCTCCACGCCAGGGCTGCCTCACGCTAAGCTAGCCGAGGGATCATGATCATCTGCTGCCTTGCATACGAGAGACTTGATGCGGTAGGATGTTAGCGGGCCGCAAGTGGTGAGCCGCCGCTCATGCCTCAGTCGGTCAGAGGGAGAGAGTGAGCTCTCGAAGCCGACGTAAGCATTGTGAGGCTTCCCCTCGCCAACGGTCGGACCAACTGGCGACGGCTGGCCGGTGGCAAGTCCTCCAAGCTCTCCGTGTGTCCAACAGTCTAACAGCGCTCGAAGACTCAACCTGGGCCGCATGGTTCGCCAACTGATGGACAGGGTGGCGTTAGCGAGCGAGGGAGCGGGCATCTGTTCGTCTCTGGGGCTTGGAGTTCCTAGCTTGGCGAGCGGACTCGGATGCAGCAGAGAGTCTGGCTTCTCCTAATATCGACGTGTGCGAGCGGCCCAGCCAGCCCCACTCGAAATGGGCACAGACTGCCCATGCAACTCGTAAAGGGTGCCCATCTGACTCACTCCGCCCAGCTCCCTTTGCCACTCGATCCGCCCACAATGATTCAAACTCAAGGCTCCGTTATAATCGACATGTTTATTGGCTTCTCCATGCAAAGCAACCCTTCAATGGGAGCAAAACCTCCCTCACCTGCTCGAGCCCTGGGCCACCGTGCGCAAACTGGCAAACTTTCCGCTTGATCGTAAGAGCAAACTCTAACAATTTTTATGCACCAAACTGTGCCTAAACTCGACCTACAAGCATCCAACACACATTGGCTTCTGTTTTTAAATTAGTCAGTCCGCCAAGACTGCACATTTATCCATCCATCAGTATTAACCTTTGTTAATTATTAACTTATTTTTGCTCACTTGCTTGTGTCAATTTAGTCTACTGGCTGCTCGATACTCGCGCGTCCTCTTTCAGTATTCTCGTCCAACATCGCAAATCTTCAACCACCGCGCCATTGGCCCTCAAGAAAATCTGTCTTTCATCGCGCCAGCCAGTCTAGCTACAAGTTCAATGATAGGAAGAAAGTATCGAGACAGGCTGAGGCTAGCTGCTGAATCGTGAAGCGAAATGTTAGATTGGCCCCCTGGCTCTTAAATGCTCGACAAGCAAATGGGAGGGTCGGGCTTGGATCGGGTCGCTTATAAGCCTCTCGAGTTGGCATCAGCGGGGGAGGAATACCTAGACGATCATCTAGAACCAGATGGTGAAGCTGAGGATCCACCATTCTCTCTCAAGCACCAATATAAATCGCACCCAAGTATCCTTCTAACTACATTGAGTTACTTAAGCTTGCGACAGTTGAGGGTTCTATTATTTGTCGTCGCCATGTTGCTGCTTATCCTATTCATTGCCCAATTGGCAGCATTTAAGGGGGGAGCTGAATTCTTAGAGGTCAGGCATAATCTAGAGATCAGCAGTAGAAAGTACACCCAACAACCAAGAATTCAAAATCCAGAGCCATATCTCAAAGACCTCAACGCACCATCGGACTCGATTTCAGCGATTCCCTTGCCAATTAAGATGGATGATAGACCACCTTATGATAGTTATCTAACTTCAGTGCTTCATGAAGCAAATATTCGATCAACAAGAGAGTATTTCGATGATCTCCGTCTCCCTACTGAGGATCAACAAACAAATTCATCCCAATCTGCTTCGACTATTTGGTGGGTGTTGAACTTGCGTGATTCAAACAAGTATGTGACAGTTACAAACTACATAAGAGCAATGAAGTCTTTCAACTACAACTCCAGCATTACATTAACCACTCAAGCAACTACAGAATTCATGTTTCACACTCTGGAACTTTGCAAACGCTGGGACGGTCCAATCTCGGTAGCCGTGTTTACTCCTGGAGTTGAGATGTTGGTTGCAACAACTCTAATCAAATTCATGAGACAATGTCTACCTGTTCCTCTGAGTGCTTGTATCAGAGATAAAGTAACCTGGCACTTGGTTTACAACAAATCCCACGGCCCGCCGGCAAGTGCAATCAGTTATCCAAGGTTTCATCTGGACTCCAAGAACTATCCCCTATTTGTTCACCAGGATCAATGTCCCAAACTTGCAGGGCCTGAGCCAAGTGATCTGATCAAACAGTTTGAAGTAGAGCTGAGAAAAAGTAACAAAATCTACCCCGATTCCTATCGGCAAGAGTTCCAACTCCCATATCCAATAAATGTACTTCGCAATACAGCTCGGTTGGCTGCCGGTACAAATTATGTGCTCGCCTCTGACATAGAATTATATCCGAGCATAAATCTAGTGCCTTCTTTCACCAACTATATTATCAGGCACAACATTACCGAGGATTATAAATATATCAAGAAATACGGTTTCACACTGCCAATATTTGAAGTTAGTGCCAATGTTACAGCTCCGAAGACGAAAGATGAGCTTCTAAAGTTAGTGCAACAAGGTGATGCAATATTCTTCCATAAATGGGTCTGCGATTGGTGCCAAAACTTTCCTAATCGCTTAGATTGGCTTCAAACAGACAAGTATGGATTAGACAACTTTCGCTCCGATGGCGACGAGATTGTTATATTTGAAATTACCCAGAGAAACAGCTCGAGAGACTCATGGGAGCCCATATTTATCGGCACCAATGATGATCCTCTCTATGATGACCGTTTAACCTGGGAAGGTCGGCGTGACAAAATGGGCCAAATGTATGAGATGTGTCTACAAGATTATTACATGTTAGTGCTGGGAAACGCTTTCCTGGTTCACGCGCCTGGAATCAAGCATATTGATCGGAACGATAACATGAAGAGATCGAAATACATGAGAGAGAATAATGCCATTTATGATACGAGTTTGGCAGAGCTAAAAAAGCGGTACTCTGGAAGTGCCAATATAAATAAGTGTTAGATCTATCTAGACGATTAAAGTAGCCCGTGACATGTCATAACTGTATCACTCAAAGCACTTGAATGGTTGTTTGTCTTTTACTATGACCCACCACCATATAAGCTATCAGTGGCTATTAGACTATCAATACCCAAGCATGCTACTTGGGTATTGATAGTCTAATCACTCGAGCATAAATATGGGAATGTATCAAACGAACCCGTGGAGGGCTCTTGATACACGTGTATAGCATGCATCTGTTCGTGGCTTCTCACAACTAAAATGAATTCAGTGTTGCACGACCGCAGCCTGTGGTCCGCAGGAGCTCCAGCAGCACCTCAAGCTCTTCACATGCAAACAAAACATAAATGGATGGCTATTGACCACATGTGAATCTCTCATCACCTTGGCTTGATCGGGGGAACTATTTATCATGTTGGCACGAGGCATTCGAGCCATTCTCTTCGCAACACCTAGTCATGATATTAGTCGTAGTGCAAACCCACTAATTTTCGCTTCAAAAAGATGGAACCAATCAGCTATCGAGCACGTGGGCAAGCAAACAGTGAGGCGGATACCCGTGGTCACCATAATGGGCCATGTAGATCATGGGAAAACAACATTATTGGACAATCTCAGAAATAGCCAGATAGTGAAACAAGAGTTTGGCGGCATCACTCAACATATAGGTGCGTTTGTTGTTCCATTTAAGCAGAGAGACAAGACGGAATTAGTCACCTTCCTAGATACGCCGGGTCATGCGGCCTTCGCTGCAATGCGACAGAGGGGAGCTGATGTCACTGATATTGTAGTTCTTGTTGTAGCTTGTGAAGACGGGGTAATGGATCAGACGGTTGAATCCATCAATTATGCGAAGAATGCTGGAAAGCCGGTGATTGTTGCTGTCAACAAAATTGATAAGTTTACCGACGAGAGAAGTCTTAGGAAAAGTATTGATATGATTCAGCAACAATTGAACGTGCATGACCTGGTCTGTGAGGAACGAGGGGGTGATGTTCAAATGGTCAAGATGAGTGCTCTTGCTGGGATAGGAGTTGAGGATTTGAAGGAAGCGATCTTGGCCCAAGCAGAGACACTAGAATTGAAAACTGAGATCGACTGCAGAGTTGGTGGTCGTGTAATAGAATCCAGGATCGATCCACATAGAGGTAAGTTGTGCACAGTTCTGGTGCAACAAGGCCAACTAAGAAAAGGTGACATCTTGATTGCGGGCACAAACAATTGGGCCAAAGTGCGAGCCTTGTTCGACGAGAGAAATCAACTGAAGCAAGTTTGCGATCCTGGTATGCCTATCCAGGTTACGGGATGGCGCGGAGAAAGGTTGCCAGCTGCGGGTGATCCAGTAGCTCAAGTCGAAACAGAATCTGAAGCGAGATCGATAATCAACAAGTTCATGGAAGAACGCAAGCATCAGAAAGCTGTCGAGGATGCCGAAGTTGCACGCAAACGAGCTGAGGAATTTCATAAGTTATATAGGGAGAAATTCCTTGAGAAAAAAAGCAAGTATCATTCTGTCAGATTCACGCCCAGAGGTTTCAAGCCAAAAGAAAGTGCGTTACCCGAAGATTGGGACAAGAAGATAAATTTGATACTCAAGTGCGATGTGGATGGAAGCTTGGATGCTCTACTAGATGTTCTAGATACTTATGACAAAGACAATAGGCAATTGATTAAACTGGATTTGGTCCACTATGGGGTTGGCGATGTAACTGATGGAGACTACGTACTCGCCGCATCCTTCCCGAACTCTGTGATATATGGCTTCAATGTAAAATCAACCAATCAAAAGATATTCGTCAGAGCAAAGCAAGATGGAATTCCTTTGAAGTTCTTTAATGTGATTTACCATTTAGTCGATGATCTCAAAGAGCGACTAGCGGAAAAACTGCCAGAGTTAGAGCAAGAAGATGAAATTGGACGGGCTAGTGTGATTCAAGAGTTCATCGTGACCGATCTAAGTAAAAGAAAAAGCCGTGTTGCTGGTTGTCACTGTAATAGGGGTCTTTTGAGGCGTGACTCGCTCTACAAGTTGTTACGCAATAACGAAATTTTAGCAAAAGATTTAGAGGTCAAAAGCCTCAAGCACTTGAAAGACGACGTGAAAGAGATAGCGAAGGGTCGCGATTGTGGAATATCGTTTACAGCACTTCCAGAGGATATTGAATTCAAGATGGGCGATTTATTGATCGCATATGAGAAGAAGAAGTACAAACCCAAACTGAGATGGGAAATTAAGGGTTTTGGTCATTAAATGGGTTAGAGTTGGACTACCTAGTTTGTAATGTCTGCCAACCCTGTGCTTAGTTTTAAATTCTGAATGAGGTGACGATTTCCAAGAACTAGCTAACTGTTCAGCCAGAACGACCTCCCGCGACATGAGAACCCTTAGATCTAATGCTAGTTAACTACGATAAGTCTTTGAGGGCTAACAATCGTATGAAAAGAGCACAATGTTAATGAGAATGCAGCGCCACGAGCGTCACAGGGCTCTCATTCATCAAAATGTACTGCTACCGAAGTCACTTTTGCGGCCGGTTATTATCAGCTATAAAGTACTAGGATCTAGATGGGGACGGACGAGATGGATTGCTGTCCCATTCACTTGGCTCACGCTAGCTATCTCTCAGACTAGCGTCATGGTTAGGCCTAAGGCTAGCAGATTCGCTTGCTTAAGATTTCAACAATGTGCCTTGAGGTTCGCGCAAACAGTAGTCAGCGAAATCCTCAAAGCGAGAGGCTGGCTGAGGATCGGCTCGCTTGCGAATAAGGACTAAAGTCTTTGAATCATCACAATGGATCTATGGGTCTCGAAATGAGACTTAACCACGAGCTAGCCGAGTTGCGATTGGGTACAAGCTGCTGCCGCTGTTGTGTTCTTCGAGATAAACCAACGACCTTGGATTATGTAACCAATGTCGCCAATTATCCGTTCAAAGCGAGAAGCGAGCCACTGATTGAATGGGAGGCAATTGTAGTATTTGCGCCAACAATGGGCAGTGGAGGTGGCTCAAGCCAGCGAGTGTTAGAGAGGAGAGGTGGAGAGTTGAATAATGAACCTTCGAGAGTTCCTTATTTGACGCTTGCGCTTTCCGCGCCGCCCCTCTCTCAGGCCTGAGCCCGCGAGAGCAGGAAACAAATTGCATAATCTCTGAGATCGTCTGCTGGATCCGTGTAATCCTCCCCGTTCGCTAGCCAGCCTGCTCGCTCGACCCACCGGCGTTGCAAGGAGCGCGAGTTGCACAGTTGGAGGCAGAAATTTTACTCAAATTTACGGCCTTAACTCTCACCCTGCAAGGGCGAACAGTAGTCGGCAGTTTCGGCTAAGGCGGCCAATTCATGAATTCAATATCTTGGCTCAGTTTGGGGCCGTCGCACGAGAGCAGGAGAGGTAGTTTGAATGAGGTTAATGAGCGCCCTCACTTGGCACCAACGAGCGCCATTGAGCTCGCGATCTTGGCGCTCGCTTCTCGGCTCCAATGGTGTAATTATCCAGACTTGAAATTGACTCTCCTCCCGCCTACCGCTGAGTCAATTTGACTAAAACTAAGCTCCTCCAAGTGACAAGTCAGCGATGAGCTGGAAAAGAGCGAGCTAGGGAGAGGGGCGAAAAGTTGGAGGAGGAAACCAAACAGCTGCTTGGATGGCCTTTGCCGTTGAGCTTACTCGCTCGAAAGTCACTGAGAGCGCATCAGTCGCTAGAGGCGCCAATTTGCGGGCGATAAGTTGAAAAAGCGACAAGATTTTGGCCCAGCTCCCTGGCGGCGAGCTTTGCGCCGATGTTTGCTTTGCCGCTCGGGCAACTTTATGTAAATGAGCCAAGTACTATGGCTTTGCTCTCTCCCTCTCGTGTCAGATTGCGCCCTCGGCCGGCTCTCAACACCCACCCCTGTGGCTGCGGGCCGCCACTCTGTTGGGGCCGAGATTGAAATAAAAACAAGGCCAACGGTTTGGTGGCGCTCGGCGTGTTTAGATAGCGCGCAAGTCGGCTAACTAACATTTGTTTAGGCCGCCTGGGGTACCAAGAGGGCAGTTTGCTTGCAGGCGCTTGCGCGCCGCCCTCCTAGCGGGCGAGTTATCCCACTCGAGGGCCGCCTAAAACCACAGGGATGGTGATTTTGTCGCTGGAGCTTTCAGAGGAGAGTGAACGGGCGGTCGAGCGGAGGCCAAGTTGGCGAGGTTTGCGCAGACCAGCGGGCGCCAATAAATTAAACAAACACACTCTCGACAACTGACCACACAAACGCGCCCCACGTGATTGTGGCCAGCCTCAAGTTAGGTGGCGAGTTTTGAGGATTTGAGTTGATCAACGTGAGTGCAATTACTTAGTCGGCTAAGCTAATTTGTCGGCCAAGTGGGCCGCGTTTTGGAGGGGCCAGTTTGAATGCTAGTGATAGACTGGCTTTTCAGCTTGGCGCTCGGGTTGGCGGGCGAGCGAGCGAGCGAGCGAGTGGCGATTGCGCAGGCGGCGCCGACGACAATGGTAGACGAAAAGGAGGAGGAGGACGATATTCAGACACTGTCGAGCGAGCGAGAGCGGTAGGCGAGCAGCCGAGAACAGACGAGAGCATTGGCGCCGGAAGAGCGCTCAGTGGAGCTAGTTTCAATTTTCATGGTCGATTGAAGTGGCGGCCAGCGCTCGTCAGTCTGGCTGATAGTTTGGCCGATAGTTTGCCATTGGTTTCCATCGTTGCGATCGAAGGGCGAGCGGAGGAGGTTATAATTGTTATTGCGCTCGGCGTGTCGTTGGCGCCACTTAGCTAATAGCCCATTGCGTCAGACTGGAAGGCGGAGGTGCGAGGAGAGAGAGAGAGAGAGAGTGCGAGCGCAAGTGGGCTCGAGTTGGAGGCGGAAAGAGGGGCGAGGCCGAGGGGAGACGTCTCGTCGCTTGAGGGGAGGCCGGTTTGAGGAAATTAGATCCGCCACCGCGAGGGGCGGCCAGTGGGAGCAGCAAATGAACTTGCAAGCCTGAGACGACAAGAGGACAGCAGGCGAAGCAGCCACAACAACAATAACAACAACAGCAGCAGCAGCAGCAGCAGCGGCAGATCCAAACTCCAGCCAGAGAGATAGAGAGGCGTCCAGCCGGATGAGATTGAAGCATGCGCTTCCATCACTCGACCAGGAGAGGTAGGAACAGGTTGGCCCACAACGGCGGCCTACAGCTTGGCGGTCAGCGGGCCGCCGGCCAGTTGGCTTCCGCGAGCAGGTGGTCGCAGCTGAGCTACTGTCGCGAGACAAACATTCACTTCAATCGCCGGCTGCCAGTTGAGCCGCCAGCCGGGAGCAAGCAGGCGGAGGGCGATTCGTTGGCCAGAGAGGAGGGCGAGTTTGTGGAGGCGGGCAAGCAAGTTGTTTGCTCGCCACTGCGGCAACTCTCGTGCAAGAGTGGCGCCGGCGCCAACGAGCACGACCAGCGAGACCGGGGAGCCCATCTGTTGCAACAGATCGACGACAGTCTCCACAAGCTGAGCATTGGGGAGCAGAAGGAGGGGACGGCGGCCGACTCAGGCGCCAGGATCAACCTGGAGGAGGCGCGAGAGAGGCTTGTGGCGCAGGTTGTGAAGCATCCCTTTTGGAGCAACAAGGCGGCGCGGAGGATGCAGCTGACGGATCTGGAGGAGAGGAACATTTACATCTACGAGTTGCTGAGCTATTGCGAGCGGCGCGACCTAGAGTGGCGCTACGAACCCTACAAGGGCGGCCTGGTCTCCTCCATTCCACTCCGCCAGCGGCCAGACTTTGGCAGTTCAGCCACGAGCAGCCAGCCTAGCGCACCGGCTGGCCACCTAACGGCGGACCTAGTGGCCGGGCAACATATGCAGCAGGGCCAGCTCTTCGTGAGCGCATTCAGCCAGCCGGGCGGCGGCTCCACTTTGGCCACCAAGCGCCAGCACCACCGACCTTGGGGCTCGGAAAGCGAATCCCAGGGGCCAAGTCCAATCAGGCGCAGCTGCTCCAGCGCGGCCACATCCACAACCATGCGCGACCTCTACGAGCCCATAAGTGTCATCGAGCGGCCCCTGCCAAGCCCAGAGCTCGTCTGGTCCATCCAGGTGCCGGGCCAGCTTAAGCCGGAACCTTTTGCCGGCTACGCGCACTCCACCGAGTTGGCCAACAGCTCCTTCGTGAAGAGGTGCCACGGGTGTAGGGGTCGCGGGCGGCTCAAGTGCAACTCCTGCTATGGTGTCGGCTACGAGGTCTGCATCTCGTGCTCGGGCAAGGGAACCACCAAAAGCCTCTCATCGGCCGCCTCCGCCTCCAATGCGCGCCACTCAAGCCGCCACTACGGCGCCGATGGCTACAATTTGCGCAATTCAACCCATGCAAATGGGTACGCCGACGACCAGGACTCCTCGGCCGCCGACCTTGGCAGGCGGCCAGAGGAGCGGGGCGGCATTTCGGGTTCGAGCTCTGGCCAAGGAACCGCATGGCTCACTGAATCGTGCCACTTCTGCCACGGTGCCGGCCAAAAACGCTGCTGGGTTTGCGCAGGCAAATCCTACAATCACTGTCTCGCCTGCTCAGGTTTGGGCCAGTTGCGCTGCTACCTCAATTTAACCGTCACCTGGATCAACCATCGCGATGAAAGTATCTTAAACAACTCAGACAATATCATTCCAAGAGAGAGGTTGCGCTTGTCTTCAGGTCTCGTGATTGCCGACGAGACTGGCAACAGGTTGTCGGCCTTGGCGCGCGCGCGCATAGATGGCGCCACCGGGCGCGTTGAAGATGCAAACCAGCTCCACCTTGCAAGCAGAAAGCTGCTCGACAAGCACGCTCAGCTCTACCGCAGCGAGAGGCTGATCAAGCAGGTGGGTATAGCTCTTTGTTGGGCACTCGCTTGCTAGAGCCAAGGTCTAACTCTCTCTCTCTCTAACTTCTTCCCTCAAAAACACGCAACTCCAGCGACACAAGGTGACGCAAATCAAGGCTCACGTGGTGGGCTACGAATGGAAGCAGAGGCGCGGCCACTTCGTCATCTATGGAG
>Ga0268249_1000542_pt1 | contig 15821 bp, 8 predicted proteins | sample AgamicAtPe_FD_200257 | JGI IMG/M metagenome (GOLD analysis project Ga0268249, IMG submission 200257) | Agave microbial communities from Guanajuato, Mexico - At.P.e (v2) (version 3) | ecosystem: Host-associated > Plants > Phyllosphere > Phylloplane/Leaf | place: Guanajuato, Mexico | collected... | reverse complement strand
GAGAGAGAGAGAGAGAGGGAGAGCATATGTGCGCCTGCAGCATCCCAGCTGCGCCCTCGACCCGCTCGCCAAACAAAGGCGCCCGCCAGCCAAGCGCGAGGAGGGGGCAGCCTCCTCGCAAGCAACTTATCTGCTCAACGTCATCCCGAAAACACGCGCAACTGTCCGCCCGCCACAACCGACGTGGTCCAGCCGACTTCCGGCCAGCAGCTCCCCCAAAAGCGAGGTGCTGCGCAATGGCAGCAACAATCGGCGGCCAGGTGAGGTTTGGCCGAGAGAGGGACGCCTGGAGCGCGATCAGGGTGGTCATATTTGTTCCCGCAGAGTTGCTCGCTGCTCTCTCTGGTTTCGGCGCGGCCAGCAGGCTCGTGTCAGTGGCGGGGGGGGGTTTGAGCTGAAGTCCTTGCAGCGGGCGCCCGAGTCCAGATTAGCCCCTCCAAAACTTGGCCACGTCCCTTCCGTTAATCCGCCCGTCCGCCCGCTCGCTCGCTCCTGGCGCCCCGCTAGCCTAGAGGGGAGACTTGCTCGCAGGTGGCCGATCGCAGCCGAGATCGGCGCCTCCTGATAACAAGTCGACGGAGGATTGAATCAATATTGTTGCTTGGTTGCAACTGCAACTCGAACCGCCCGTTGCCTGGCTACACAAACACACCTGCACTAGCCAGCCGCCCATTGAAATTGCGCGCCAACTCTCACTTCGTCTCGCTCGGTCGCGAATAATCAATCAATCAGGCAAACCACTGACCTCCTCTGTTCTAGTCCAACATTTCCAGTTAAACTCCCGCAAATCGCTTTGCCCGAAGCCCGTTCCACTGGCCGCTGAGCTTGCGGAAATCAAATCGATCTCTCGTGTCGCAAATGGATTCCAAGTTTGAGAGAAACAGAAGGGCTAGCTTTTGCGTTGCGCAAGCAGAGTTTTCGTTCAGATTTTCGCTTGCAAATAAGGAAAGGTTTGCGCAGATATTAAATGTTGTATTTGCGCCGAGGGGGCAGCCATTTGTGAGACAATCGGTGGCGGGCGGAAGTTGATCCGCCGCAACACAGAGCGAAAGAGGGGCGCCGAGGGAAACATGCGGCCACATTGCAGTGGCTCGCCGCCGTCGCCACTGCAGCCAGCAACCTGCCTTAAGCTCAATCTGGCGCCCTCGCCGCTCTCGCTGGCCTATTGCCTTTGGTGCCTGAAATTAGCTTGTGCCGGACTCCAGCTGGCGGCCGGCGGTCTGGCTGGTGCGGTGGCTCCAGTTGAACCAATGCAGCAGCAGCAGCAGCCGCCAATGCTGCAGAGTCAAAACATCCCAAAGCCGGCCAACCTGACAGGGGGACTCGATTTTTCCCAAGCCTCAAGCTCGACCATGGAAAGCTCAACGGCGCAGAGCGTTGGAAGCGGAAAGTCGCCTTTGCTGGCCGGAAACGCAGAGGAACTTGCAAATGGGACCAGATATTTGGCCGCAGTTGGGCTCGGTGGCAGAAGCGATGAGGACTCTGTGATAAGCGCGAGCGAGATTCTAACCGATAGCGGCCGCCAGCAAGAGCAGCCGCACTCCTCCATCGGCAGCCCCTCGATTCAAGCCCAAGCTGTCGGCCAGAGCCAGAGCCAGAGCCATGGACACAACTCGGCTGACCCAAACGGCGCTGAGCAACCGGACGGACCCACAAATTGCGCCCAACCAAACGCTTTGGAGGGCCAAGCAACATTCGATGGTTCAACGCATAACGATTCAAAACTATTACCTGCCAACTATTACGACTACTCAAGTTCGCGTCTCATTTTCCAGCTTCTGGTTGTCGGTTTGCTCATTCTAGTCACATTATCGCTTGTAACTGTTTACACAATCAAACTTTGCATTTGCAGTCGCCGAAAGCACCAGCTCCAGCGAAATCTGGTCACCGACGTTAGTCTAGTGGGTGGCGCTAACGGGGTTGACGAGTTCTTGCTCCAATGTACTTGCCCCAATCCGCCCCTCGCGGTGCCGCCGCCGCGCCTCCATTCGTTGCTTGGCCCAAGCCTGTGCAACTTGGGCCGCTTAGGCGTCCAGAACCAGCAACCGGCCTATCCATGGCTTGCGGACGTTTCGAGCCTTACGAGCCTCTACCAGCAGCTGGCGCTTGCCGAGCGACTTGCCCTCCAACACCAGCTAACCATGCAGAGTGGAAGCCCGAATTGTGTAGCCTGTCTCGCGCCAGCCGACCAACGCAACCAGATCTCAGCCTTGGATCAGAGCGACACTGGGACCACATTGAGACGGCCTCAGCCGCCCTCCTACTCGGACCTATTTGGCGACGCTAACCCCGCGAGAGAGGCTTTTGGTGGCGCCATCTCGCCATCTCAGGCCACAACTGCCGCCACCACCACAAATGACAACAACAACGACGCCTCCACCAGTCTCAGCTTGAGCTCGAGCAGGGGCGAAACGGGTTGCGCGAGCGGAGGACACACTGCGCCAGGTGAGGATCGGCAGGGTCATCGAGGGAACCTGCTGGTGAAGCTCAGATTGAACAAGACAAAGTTGCTCTCGGCCGATGATCTCATGCTCTTGTCTAAACTGATCGACGTTCCGATTGTTGTTCACGAACAGCAGTTGATGCGAGAGCAGATGGAGGCGCAAAACCAGGATCAAGCTAACCAACGAAGTCGCGGAAACGAACGCGCGCCAAGTGGGCAAAGTGGCGAGAGAAATTGGCAGGGTTCAAACATGGCCGCCGCCGCCGCCAGAGGAGAAGGTAGACCTTTTGGCGCTGGTACGGCGCTCGGGGTTGAGCGCGAGATGTTGAATCTCTGCGAGGTTGAGGAGGCTGGTTGAGTTTCCTTGTTATTCTTGGCGGATTTCGAGATTCAAGCCGACTCTTTTGGAGAAAGATGAGGTCCTGCCAAAGTCGCTTTCCCAAACAAGCAATGAGAGTAGGATCAAGTAAAGAGACGATGGGAGTAGAGAAAGAAAGGCACGCACATGACAAGAGAGTTAGTCGGCCGCTGAGAGACTGGTGATATTATACGACAAGGTGGCCAAGTGCCATTGAAAGGCAAAGCATTGAGGGCTTAAGAGAAGCCCCCCTCTATTTCTCTAGAGAGACCTTCTCGGCTGGCAGGAACATGCAGGCTAGAACATGAGCCGTAATTTTCTGTGTGACTTCTCTCTCTCTCTCTCTCTCTCTCTCTCTGGCGGGTTCACAAGATACATGAAGAGCAACAGCGCCGACAACCCTCTCGCTCGCACTCTTTCACTTGCCTTGGTGAGGGCTAAGGAAAGATGGCGTAGATAGTCTTGCTGGTTGGCTAGTCAGCAAGTGAGAAAGTTAAAAGACTTGTCTTCTAACACTTGAAAGCGCTCCAACAAGCTCATCTGAAGCGGGTTATCAGCCAGCAAGCCCGCCCGCCCACCTGTGATTAGACCCAACATCCCGACCTCTTATACCAAGTAGAAAAGTACACATCACACCCTATTAAAACATTTAAACTCACTGGAACCTCATCAATTGCTTAATCGATCTCGAATCATCATCTCAATTCCCTAGAGAGAGTCCAAACTTGAAAGGTTTCGAGATAAAAGCATTGCCAATCCAATGTATGTATTTGTTATTTTTGGTGCCAGCGGCGATCTAGCCAAGAAGAAGGTATATCCAACACTATGGGCCTTGTTCAAAGGAAAACTTTTACCCAAGGATACCTTCATTATCGGCTATGCTCGCTCTGAACGAACCGTGAAACAGCTGATGCAGGAGGTGGCCAAATATGTCAAGCTGGATCCTGAAGAACAGGAATGGAACCAGTTCTGGTCATGTAATTCTTATATTAAGGGCAGTTATGATAAGAGCGAGGACTTTCAGCTGCTCAATAAGGAAATTCTAAGACTCTTCCACGATGGAAAACATTCCGAATTGAATAGATTATTTTATCTTGCCCTACCGCCCGTGGTTTACGCTAGTGTATCCAAGTTGATTCGCGAAAATTGTATGCCAGACGGGTCAGCAACAAGTCATGGAAACGAAATCGATGTTCAAAGAACCAAAATTAACCATTCCGAATGCAAGTCAACAGAATCGAGGTCAGAGACCTCCGTAGTCGCTGAAAATGATGGCTGGTCGAGGGTTATCATAGAGAAGCCATTTGGACGAGATTCCGAATCATCAGCAGAGTTGTCGCAGCATTTGAGTCACATGTATAATGAGGATCAAATCTATCGTATCGATCATTATTTAGGCAAGGAGATGGTCCAAAACTTGATGGCCCTTAGATTCGGGAATCGTTTATTCAGCAAAACTTGGGATAGGGAAAATATATCATCTGTTTATATTACATTCAAGGAACCATTTGGAACTTACGGCAGGGGAGGGTACTTTGACGAATTTGGAATGATTCGTGACGTCATGCAAAACCATTTACTTCAAATGCTCAGCTTAGTAGCGATGGAGCGTCCCGTTTCGTCGCATCCCGAGGATATTCGTGATGAAAAGGTTAAAGTGCTTAGGTGCATGCCGCCGATAAAGCGCGAAGATCTCGTTACCGGCCAATATGTTGGCGACGAGAATGGTGAGGGCGAAGCCAAGCTAGGATATCGCGATGACCCAACTGTACCCGACAATTCTGTTACAGAGACATATGCAATGGCAGTTCTTTGGGTGAATAATGAACGCTGGGAGGGGGTTCCGTTCTTCCTCAGGTGTGGAAAGGCACTAAATGAGAGAAAAGCTGAAGTTAGAATTCAGTATAGGGACGTTCCTGGCGACATTTTCAACGGTCAACTGAAGAGAAATGAGCTTGTTATGAGGGTTCAACCGGGCGAAGCGGTTTACGTCAAAATGATGACCAAGCAACCCGGAATGTCGTTCGATCTTGAGGAAACCGAATTAGACTTGACCTACAAGAAGCGCTATAAGGACGCTGTCCTTCCTGACGCCTACGAGAGACTCATTTTAGACGTGTTTTCAGGTTCGCAGATGCATTTTGTTAGATCAGATGAACTTGCTGAAGCTTGGAGGATATTCACACCAGTGTTGAAAGAAATCGAGACTGATCGGGAGCCGCCACTACCCTACACATTTGGTAGTCGGGGGCCTCAACAAGCGGATTATCTGGCCTCAAAGCACGGTTACAAGTTCTATGGAACTTACAAATGGCCCGCACCGTGAGCCGGCGCTCTTTATTGCGTAAAATTTTCTTGTTTCGATAGGTAACGGATGTGTAATCGTTTTTGTTAGCACCACGTCAGTTCCATGTTATTGTAAACAAATACAACGTTAAACTAGTGGCAACAAATTAATGTAAAAATTATCTCAACTAATGTTCAACTTTGAGCTTGAGATCTAATACTATCTAGATGAGTTCAATTGTGAAGTTAGACTGGTTGTCCAACGTAGCCAAGCCACTCGCATTCTGTCCCAAACATTACCGATTCTATCCATTGCTGGCCTCACGTCGAGTAGCGCAAAATTGCCTGTTTTGCCGTCAAGGTCACCCTCGTAATAATCAATAACGTATCGAACTTCAGTGCCGCATCTATCTATGACCCAATCATGCCTGTCGAATGGCAGCTCATAGCCCAACCAACTACGTATCCTCGCTCTTGGTGTGAAATTTTGAGCATCCCCACTAAAACGTTTGAGTTTAGGTCCAGCCGGACACTCACGCCCGTGTAAAGCCTTTTCCCATTTCAGCACCTCAAGCCAGGCGCTCTCATTGTTGGCATTGTGAATTTTGATTATCTCAGACATGTCTTTCCCGTGAAATTTACCATCCTCGCCAACCTTGCCTGCGTACTGAGGGTCCTTACCCTCAACATGATCTTTCCAATTCCAGCCCTTTCTAATCATAGCATTCCAAAACATTTGCTCGCTGGGATACATCCAATTTCCAGAACCGTCGGCCTTCGGTATGCTCGATTGTTGTCTTGCTGTTGATAGGGAGAATGGCTGCTCTGGGTGTGGTTTTTGTCTTGCCTCTAGGGGCATCATATTGTCTGGATTCAATTGCTCTGAATTAGAGTGCATGATTGGACAGTCTGAGGTTGCTTTGCTGGCATTTTCAGGCGAGTCCTTTGAGGTGGATCGATGACCCATCGGGCATTTGGCCTCAGGGCTTGAGTCTTGGTTGTTTTCTACCATGTTCTTCGATTAAATAATGCGAATTTTAAATAACCAAACAGTCTCGTCGAGAACGATAAGCGAATAAAGTTACTCTATTATTCTTGGTTGATTAACGAATACAACCAAGAGTTATAGATCACATTGATTTATTACACACGTGCTTTTGTTAGACGCGCGACTGAGGACGCGCAGGTTTGGTTTTTCTCTTCAGATTCCTGCTGCGGTTTTGACCGTTTTAAACTTGGGTCCTTTCTGTACCAATTCAGATCTTGCCAGGTGCCCAGTATTCAAATAGCGTGGAGTCTCACCACATTTTCGAATAGTAGTGGTTCTCTACGGAGTATTGTTACGCGCGCGTGCGCCATTCGGTTAGCTATCTAGTCGCAGATTACTAAGCATCTTTCTGAGTTCTCCAGCTCCATCAGTATTGCACTTTTACAGGCCCCTCTATCAAGAGTTACGAGATTGTCTGATGCTGCTTGAGAGACGAATAACCGAGACAAATGGACTTTGAAAGCAGTTGTTCCTGTTGAACGATCCCTGATCCAACAGTAGCCTTAGAAGCGGACAAACTTGGACCGAGAATCAGTGATGAGTATATAAAGGGTCAGATGACTTGCTCGCTCTTGGTGGCGACGAGTTTGAGCTTAGATCACCCTGTGAGGTCTTGCAACAGGCAAGCTCTAGGTCAGTGGGCATTGGCGGACCGGCGGCCGTAATGGGACATACAAGATGGCTCAGTCCGAGAAAGTCATGTCCTCGGATAGAATTTTGCGCGAGAACTGAAAGGAACCCTAAAAAGGTTGTTCTATCCTGGGCGCAGTCTTGGAAGAGGTTCCGATGGTCATCAAGCTCACTGCAGCCGATAATGTGGACAGGTTGAAAGCTATTTTATTGTATTTCTATCACAAATTTTCATGTTCACGAGCTCTGCCAGTGGATGGGTTTGCATTCAAGTTGCAGCCATCTATTGAGGCTCTGAGCATATGTAAGGCATCATTTAGGTAAAAAAGGTTTGAGTCTTGGTTTGTTAGCTGGCCTCTTGCTCGGGATCGCTGGTTGGATGCTGCGATTGCGCCCGAGCTACTGGAGGCGACTGAGGTGGAGGATGGCGAGGAGTAGGCGAAGGCATGGCAAGCTTGCGGCCTCTCTAGCGGGTGCGCAGGCCCACAAGGCACCAGGAAGGCGTCTTGCTCGATGGATCTAAGGGTCTGTGGGCCAGCGAGGAGCTGTTGCAGCTGCCTCTCGTTCAAGATCATGGCAGCGGGCTGCTGGCCCATTTGCATTTGGGGCGAAACAGACAAGCAGGGCGAGAGCGAGCGCAAACTGGGCCCATCTGGCTGCCACTGAATCTCGCCAATCTTGCCGGCTGCTCCTCTAGCTGGGCCGGCATCCACCACCTGCTGGCTCGCGCAATCCTCTAGCTCGTGCGCCTGGCCCATGAGCGATTGCCTTCCAGATCCGAGCGCCCGCTCAACGTGAACCGGCGCCCTTGGTGCGAAATAGGCCGGCCCGCCAACAAGCGCCACTCCGCCATCTTCCTCAATTAGCCTCCGTCTGTTCTCCTCTGTCGCGAAAGCCGCAGCTCCAAATCCGTTGCCATCCTGCTTCTGCATCCGGATCAGCTGGTCGCCTCCACTGGCTTGCGATGCCAGGAAAGCGCCAGCGCCGCCGCCGTTGCCAAGCCTAAGCTGTTGGATTCGCGTTGGGAGGAAGGCGTGACTTCCGATTGAGTCATCCAGATCGGCGCTTGCGTCGTCCGCGTTCATCTCGTCCGACTGGCACCAGGAGGAGTCAAGTAGCCGGTCGTACTTTGCGGCGGCCTGCTGCTGAACATCCGCCGAGACGGTCCGGATTGGATCGTAGCTTGTTCGCCGTCTTGTTTCCGCCTTCAACTTTAGCGTTTCGCCCAACGATGGCGAGTTGCATGAGGCTAAAATGAGTTTTCGCTGGCTGTCGCCGTTGGTGGAGCTGCTGCTTCCGCCGCTGGCCAGCTGTTTCTCTCGCGAGCTCGAGTCGCCCCCGCAAGGTGGCGACTCGGGCTCCTCCAATGGCTTGTCCCGGCCGAGGTGGCCAACTTTATCGGGGTGGCTGCTGCAGGGGCCGGCGCCATCGCTCGCTGGCCGCCACTTGCTGTCAGCCACCCGCCGCCGGCTGCCTCGGCTGCGTCCAAAACGGAACACGATCAACACTGTCAGGAGGCAGCCGGCTAGCAAGCCGCCGCATAGAGCCAATAGGAGCGGCGCCTCGCCGATCGCGAACTGGATCCAGCGGTCGAGGTGGCGCGAGTGCAGCGTTCTCCAGGTGGAACTCAATTTGGCCATCAGGCTTTGGTTTTTCGAGCTTGCGGCGGCGGCGGCGGCAGCAAATAGATGGGGCTGCGAGCTGCGTGAAACAAGCTCAGGCTCCTCCATCGCAGCTTGACTCTCCCCTTCTGGAGCCCCAATCAAGCTGCCCTGGTTGCTCGTAAATCTGGCCACCAATGCCAGCGCACTAGAGCGCAGACGAGAGCGCCCACCCTGCACCCGAAGCCCATTTCCATTCAATCCACTAGCCGAGCTCTCGAACGCCACCACTGGGCCCTCCGCTCGCGCGTCCTCGGCCCCGCGTCTCGACTCGGCGCCCAGCCTCTTCCGGCCAGAGGGCGCCGGCTCGTCCGCTTTGAGGAGCCAGGCTGGCAGGTGGAGGGGCAAAAAGAGGCTTGCTTGCTTTGGGTTTGCGAGCTCGGCCGCGAGCGCCAGCTTGGCGCCCTCAAGCGACCATTGCTGGCCGCCGAGGGCCGACGACAGGGCGCTTTCGAGGCGCTCCAATCCACCAGTTTGCTCCCTCTCGAGCGGCGCCCCCATTTGGGCCTCGTCTTGGCGCCCAAGCTGCTTGCTGGCGCTGGATCGCGCATCAATGGTGAGCGAGTAGAGGATGTCCAGTTTGCCGGCCAAGTTTGTAACTCGACACAGGAGCAGCCGTTGCTCTTGCTCCTTGGCCGCCCATTGTTGTTGCTGCTCCAACTCGAATATCAAGTGCCCCACTCGAATCAATTTCATGCCTCCGTCACCTCCAACTTCATCCTGCTCGCCGGCGGACACGACAGACCCATTGGCTCTCGTTACATAATCAATTACTGCATACTCGCCGCCGACTCGAGCTGCCTGCTGGCCACTCTGCTTGGTGCCGCCTGAATCCTGCTTGCGGCCGCCCGAGCGCCATAGCAGCTGGCCCGGTTTGCGTCCGTTTGCGTCCAATTGCCACCACTCGAGCTCGCTCAGCTCCAAGTCAAGCTCGTCCAGGATCTCGAATGCGCACGTCAGCTCTATGGGCCGGCCAATCGGATGGCGCTGGCCAATCGTGAGCCGCCTGTCATCCCCTTTGAGCGCCCGGCCAGCAAACCCTAACTCTTGCCCCAACTCTCGCTCTGGCTGCTCAAATCTGCCCCCATCTGTGGGCTCCATTTCGGCTGCTTGCTCGCTTGCGGCCGATTTGGCGCCCAAATTGGGCCGCATGAATTGGGCGGCCAATTTCGGCGGGCACTCGAACTCTTGCAGCGCTGGTAGGTGATTTGGTTTGGAGGGGGGGGGGAGGAGATGCTGTTAGTGGCTAGCTCGATCTTGCAACCATTAGCGCCCATCCGAGCTGAGGCGGCCAGTCGGCGCTGGCCTTAATCAAAGTGGGCGTCAGGGTTTTAGTGGAAAAGTATGACATGCATCATTAGATTGCATTGTTGGTCCATTGGCGCCAGGTGTGCAAATTGAATCTAGCCAGCGAGCGGCCATCCCGGGGGGCCAGGCGGCAGCATTTTGGGCGCCCCTTTGTCGCTGGCCAGTGTTTTACGGCACAGCAGACAGGCTTGGATATAAACCAGGAGAAAGATACGAGCGCATGGATAGAGTCCAGCTGCCAAGACAGAATGACAAATGATTCGCCTCTCAAGGCGGCCCCAATTCATTGCCTTGGCCGAGGCTGCGTTTGTAGCAGCTTGGCGGCTAGTTTGCGCCAAACTGGACGCGCTAGTTCATCCACTATCTCGCCAGATTTGTAATGAAATTTGCAACAGACTCGCCGGCGGTCAGCCAGAAAATGATCCCATCCTTGGAGTTGGCCATTGCGCTGGTCGGCGCAATGAATGATATGCTTCACTTGATGCAGATTCGATTGGAGCCCAAACTGGCGGCCAGCGCCGAGAGCCGCGCAAGCTAGAGTGGTGCGAGTTTGCTGCCAAAAGGGGGGCGACGGTGGCGCCAGTTGATCGAGTGGGCGGATTTGGCGCAAACACAAGGTCCGAGCTTGCTTTGTTCGGCCTTGGCGAGCTTGTTGCTTATCTCACTATTCAATCGGCCTTCAGAGCGCGAGCCCTTGAAGTTGGAGAGTGGGGCGAGCTGAGTGATTGATTGGGGCGCCGTTTTGGACGTAAACTCGGGCGGACGTTGGCACCGGTCGGCGGCGGCGGCGGCGGCGGCGCAAGCAAGCAAGCGAGCAACAATGAGCCCAAGGAGGCGAACAAAGTCCAATGCAAATTTCCCTCCTCCTTTCCGTCCCCCCCCCTTCAAACCAGCTCCATTTTACCCCAAAAACTTGCATCCCTCCTCTCTCCGCCTCTACAACACCAATTGGATCAAATTCATGCACCAAGCTGACTAAGCAACCGAGCTAGCGCCAGCCAACTCTGATTTCTCGGCCGCGGCGCCGCCACTTGGAGGCGCTCGCCTGCAGATTAAAGCAGCCCGGTTGGCTTGAGCGGAGCCGAGTCGAGTTCCACCAACGCAAAGTTTGCGCCCGAATCAATCAATGGGCAGCGAGTTTTACATTTTACATGACGCGCAAAGCAAGCGAGCGCGCAATATTTGGAATACAAATTGTTAAGTCGCAAAAGTCGCTAGGTGCCGGCGCGCGCAACTCCACTAGCGCCGCCGCCGCCGCCGCTAATACTCGGCTGCCAATTCGCAGCCTGGCGGCCAACTGCGAGTACAGCGATGATGAATGATGGGCCGAGGGCGGCGCATTGGATTTCAGCGGCGGCGGCGGCAAGCGAGCGGCTCCACATTTGGGCCAGCCACTCGAGCTCAACTCTTGTGAGGGATAGTCCGGCTCCCAAAGGCGCCAGCAGTGTGCAGGGCAGAAGTTGCGCAACTGGCTGGAGCAGATGAGCCGAGAGAGGTTGATGGGCCAATCAGGCTGCCGGGCGGCTCTCCCGCGCGCAAGCAAGTAGGATTTTTGGGAAAACTTCCGCCGGCCATGACAAATTGATTGGCTTCGGCGCGGGCGGGCCAGCTGGAGCGAGCGAGTGGGGGACTCGCCGCCCATTAATCTGCCCGCTCGCTGAAGCCGGTGGGCGTGGCCGGCGAGCTGCGGGCGGCGGAAGCGGAAGTGGCGGCCTCGCTCGACAGAGGCTCGGCGCCGCATCTCGCCGGCCAACTGTTACATGCACAGCGGCGGCGGCGGCGGCGGCGGCGGCGGCGACGGCAGCGGCCAATTAGCGCCGCCGCCACTTCCGGCCGCGCTCGTCGCTCCCGCGGGACTTGGAGGAGGCTCGAGCTTGGTGGCGGCCTTTTTCGCCTCGCAGGGTCATTAGCTGGCTGCGGCGACCCCCTCAAATCGCGCGCGCGCATTTGTATACAAACTCGCCAGTCTCTCGGTCTGGGCGGATTAATCGTCGCCTGTTTTGCGGCCGCCGCAAAGTTCGAGTGAGGCCGATTTGGGCAGAGGAGAGGAAGCAGCAACTGGAGGGAGGGCAACACAATAAAGCCTTTGCCTCCCATTTTCTAGCAACGCGCTCGAGCGCATTCGCCCAAGAGAACCTAATGGCGCCCAGCGAGAGCACCAGGCCCCCAAAATGATAATGATAAGTGGGGCCGCCCGCGGCTCTAGCGCTCAAACCATCGCCACTTACTCATATTTGTCCACCGCCGGCCGTCCCTCTCCTCGCCCTCTGCTGGCCCCAGCTCAGCCACTCTGGCTCGCGCCGCCCCTGCAGGCTGCGCGCATCTCGGCTCGTCCTGCAGCAGACTCGCGAAGGCGGCCGGCCCGCCCGCGTTTGCGCCAGCGGCCGCGCCCGTTGGCCGCAGCAGGGCGCGCACTAATTTTCGCAAACGGCAGTCGCACAGCCACCCGTTCGAGCCGGCCAACTGGAGGGCATAGAGTTGCGGCAATTTGAATAATATCTCCCCGTCCAAGTGCGACAACTTGTTTCCGCTGCTCGGGGTCCAAATCGAGGCGAGTTTTCCAGGTCCAATGCGAGCGGGCCGATTGGAGGCCACGAGGCAGCCAAATGGAGATGGGAGAGCAAAAGAGAGAGAGAGATTGTGTGTGAGTAGTTTAAAATTTGCGCCAATAAGTTGCAATAAGTTGCCATGCCAATGTTTGCCCGCCTCCCAATTTATCAAAACTAATTTATTATTGCTCGTCTCACTAAATCATGGACTTGGAGGAGTCAGCTCGTTGCACAAGACTTGCGACGGAAATGGAAGTGGACGCAGCTCAATGGTTCAGTGGAAGTCAAGGCTAGTTAGTTGGCCTCTTTTGGCCCCCAACTCGCGTCGGGGTTTTAGTTTGGTTTTAGGGAGGAGAGAGAGAGAGGAGTTTGCGAGCATCTATCATCGTTTGCTTGTTGAGCCTCTATGCGCGCAAATCGGCAGCCTCGCAAGCGCGTCGAGGGAACTCGAAGGGAGCGCGTCAGAGGCGAGCAGGTTTCCTCCTGTTGGGAGCCTCCTCTGAATGCGACGACACTTCTGCGAAGCCGTCGCCCCTCGTTGTCTTGCTTGTCGGCATTGACGTTTGCGCGCCAGAGTGTCGCGCGCACCTGGAGCGAGAGTGGCGGCGAGGTCTCAAGAGGGGGGCTGTAAGTGGCTCAGTTTGCAGGAGCGAGCGACAACTGCTAATCGCCGCCCGACCTGTCTGAGCCCTGAATAAACAAGCGGCCCAATTAGCATAAGTTGCTCGCCCGTCCGCCGCCGCCACCAACTTCACCTTCACCTGGCCGCTTCAATTTGGGCTGGCGGCGGAAGTGGCCGCCAGCTGGGCCAGGTGTCTCCTCGGCGCCGCCACTCGCGCAGATTAATTAATTTCGCTCCAAGGGCTCAAATCGGGGGAGGGGGGGCAAAGCGGCGCCAGCTCGGCCCACCCCACGCCAGCAACGCGCCCTGAATGCCAAATGCGAGAGTTGGCCGAGCCGGCCAGCGAGAGCTGCTCGGATTTGTTGGCGCCACTTGGATTGGCCAAGCTTGGCGCAATTTCGGCTCTCTCTTCTCATATCGGCGACTCGCGGATCAGCACTGCGGCGAGCGGGCGCGACAACTCGATCCAGGTGCACCAAGCTGCTCGGCTGGCTTTGTCGCTCGCTCCACTCGGAAAGCCTCTGCTCGGCCGCCGCCGCCGCCTCCTGGCCGGCGGACGAAGGCGGCAACAAATCTGCCTAATCCGCCCGCCGATGGCTGAATCGTTGGGCCGACTCTTGCGCGATTGGAAGCCGCGAAAGCAAGCTCAGCCGATTGGTTTGCAACCGCGAGCTCATGCTTGCTTGCCGCGCTCGCAGTTGGCGCCCAATCTGCTCTGAGCGGGGCCGAGTTTGGGCGCTTGAAGCAGCTTCAAGTTTTCCTATTGGGCCCATTGCACACACAAGCGGTCAGTCGGCTGCAAGGTGCGCCTTGGTTGGATCCTCGCGCCGGCTAGATGCGGGGCCCCAATTAGGCGGCCAAGATGCCGGCTGCGGGCTAATAGGGCTGCAGAGGAGAGGCTTGGACCCAATCGATTAAGTGGCCGGCGAGGCGCCACTTGGCCGAGTCCGTGCGCGAGCTCGGCCCGCAAGTTTGGCGCAGCTCGCATTTGCTGGCCCAACGAGCTGAACATGGGCCAGCAATAAAAGTGGGACGAGCAATAAAAGCTCGGCCCTCTTGTTCCGTTATAAACTTTTCCGGGTTTTGTTTTTGCCCCTTTGGCTGGCCAGTTTTCGGTTGGACGGGCGAGCGCATAGCGACTTTGCGACCTGGAGCAAATTTGGCCCGGGCGCGCAAACGAGCAGAGCGACGCCAGAAACTCGACCATCAAGGAGGAGACACAAACGCAAACGCAAACACGAACACGAATACGAGCACAAAACATCGAGGGGCGAATTAGGGAGATCAAGATTCAATGTTTGTTCATTAGGCGCTCGAGCGAGCATCTAATAACGTCCGACTGCAAATGGTGGAGGCAAATTGAATTGGATTGAACTGAACTGAACTGAATTGAATCAGGTAATCGGGGGGATGGAGCTCGCTTTTGGCGGGCAAACTCGAGGCTCGTCCCACTCGGCTCGCTAATGTCAAAGGAGCCCATTTTGGCCGCGAAGAGGGGCGCTTTTTAAGTGGCAACCAGCTTTGGGCCGGGCAACAACGCGCAAGCCTCTAATTGAACACTGTGGCCAAGCGAGCGAGCAAGGACAAGGGCGACGAGCAGAACATGGCCCATCTGTGGCCGCCCGAGCCGCACTAATGGCGCCACCTTGTTTGCTGGCCGCGTTCGAGCTGGAGCGGGGCCAACATCAACAGTCCGCTCGCTCCCTGTCAACAAGTCAGCCTGTCCGCCCCAAGCCCATTCCAGAGGCGCCCTTAGCGTGCGCGCGCGGCCGGAAACGAGCGGGCCGAGCCGGGGCCGCAGGTGAGCCCAGTGAGCTCTCGTTTGGGCGGGCCGAGCGGCGGGCGGCGGATATTGGAGGCTGGCCGCGCGGCGCCTTATCTTGGCGCCGCGCGTTGCGGCCCTGAGCGCCTTTTCGCGACGACAGCGATATCTGGCGCCCGCGATCTCTTTATTGGCGCAAATTTTCGCCCAAACGCCAACGCCGCCGCGTCCGGACTTGGGGGCGCCACAATGGGCCGGCCAAGGGGAGGCGACTAGATAAATAGAGAGGCCAAGCGTGAGCAAGCATGAATACTCAGCATGACGGGCGCGCCGGCCGAGCGCCGCTCCTTGTTGGCCTCGATGGGCCATCTTGGCGGGCGCAAAGTTTGCGCAAGCCTAACGCTGATGATGCTCGTCAGCGGGTCTCGTGGATCCGCCGGGATCCGCTGTCGGTCCGGCGGGCCACTGGGCCGAGATAACGGCCGGCAGATGGGCTGAGCCGGCCGGCTGGCTGGCCTGCAGATAAGCATCTCGCCGCTCTGCAGCCAGCCAAGCCACGCCGCTGGCTCGATGGCTTCCGAAGCGGAGGCTAACTCGCCGAGGGCCGAGCAGCCGATATTTGTCGCTCATCGGCGGCACATGCAGCTGCTGCGGCGCCAAGGGCGCAGCTGTCGCCCCCCCCCCAAATAGGTAAATCCGAGCGAGGGCCAACCTGCGCGCGCTTGTTGCAAGTTTGGCGCCGGAAATGTGAACAACTCAACTGGGCGGCCGGAAGCAAAGAGGCCCATTTTCAATGAAGCTTTTGGAGCTGGAGGCAAGCTTATGGTTGTTTGGCGACTCTGGCGGCCAAAAGGGTTTGCAGGCGCCGAGGGTGCAGCCGTGCGAGCGAGTGTCAATATTTGTCCGCCATTTGGGCCGCCCAGTTTGTTGGCCCAAAGTTTTGCCCGACTCCAGAGTTCAGAGGCGAGGGGGGGGGGCGACAATGGGAGAGCCGGTTTGCGCGCGCACTAACACTCGCTTTCCCCCTCCCCCCCGTTTGTGCCGCCCTGATCAAACAAAGCGGCCCAAACCCAAGTGGCGGTCCCGTTTCCGCCGAGCCAGCGGCCGATCTGTCTCGAGCTGTCAAGTGAGCGGCGCCCATTAATGACTTTGGG
>Ga0268249_1000541_pt1 | contig 15852 bp, 9 predicted proteins | sample AgamicAtPe_FD_200257 | JGI IMG/M metagenome (GOLD analysis project Ga0268249, IMG submission 200257) | Agave microbial communities from Guanajuato, Mexico - At.P.e (v2) (version 3) | ecosystem: Host-associated > Plants > Phyllosphere > Phylloplane/Leaf | place: Guanajuato, Mexico | collected... | reverse complement strand
CTCTCTCTCTCTCTCTCCGGCAAAGGCAAAATGCTGCCTTTGCTTCGATCTACGTGTAAAAGTCGCCGCATCATCATCATTGGCCAACCCTTTGTCGACCAAACTCGGCGCTCGCGATTGCTCAAATGCAAATGCATTTCCGAATAACTTGCGCAAGCGATCGGAGCTCAAGGCCGGCGAGGTTAGTGGACGGGGCCATGGCCCTTTGAGGAGGCAGCAGACTCGCAAAGAGGCGGCCAGAACTAGAGCCAGGGCAACTGGAGGTGTGGGCGAGGGGGGGGGCGAAGTGGGGCTCAGCGGGATGAGTGGCCCTCGGAGGGGCGTTTTGGATGCAAATGGGCGTTTCTATTGAGTCTTAGGCAGCGCTCTAGCCTCTTTGAGTGGGTCCGTTCGCTTGCAATGTTTGACCAGAATGTGTCCGGCCACATGTTGGCAATACAAGGGCGATTTGTTAGCACTTCGCCATAATGCTGATTTGTGGACTCAAAAATGGTGTCCCAGTACGATGATGATATTTATTTTCAATTTGTTGGCTCGCGAGTTTGGGCGATTATTTATTGACCAACAAGCTGAAACGGGCTTGTGGGCGAATTAGATTGGGGCAGGCAAACGAGCGAGCAAGCTAGCTGGCGCCATATGGAGAAGGCAAGCTCGCGTCTCGAGTCCTCTGGCCACAAGCCGTTTGATTGAGCAAATTCAGAGCTGCGAGCCACAAAGCCGCCTTTACCTGGGCCATCGTTGCATCGAGAGAGCGAGAGCATATTGGAGCCACCCGGAAGCATATGGCCGGCGAGCGGGTGTTGCAGCGAGTAGAAGGGCGATGTTGGCCGAAGGAGAGCGAGCGCAGAGCCGTGGCAACGAGTTTGGTGGCCGATCGAGCAGAGTTGCCGATTTTGGGGGGCGAAACTTGGAGCGGGCTAATTGTGGAGACAATGTGTTTGTGTTTGCATTCTGAGGGCTGAGTAGCGAGCGGAAAGAGGGGGGGGCGGGGGTGCTCCATTGGATTGGGTTGAATGGAGGCTGGGCCAGTCAAGGCGCGAGCGAGAGGAAGCTGAAGGCCGAAAACAGGTAGCAAGTGGAAGGGTTAAACTTGAACCCGGCAGCTGGTTGCTTGTGCCTGGCGGCGAGCTTGTCGGCCGAGCGCTCAAGTCTCGGCTGGAGGCTCACGCCTTCGGTTGGTAGTAGTGATAGTGGTTTTAGTGGCGCCGAGCATCGTCGAGTGGAGCCACTTATAACTCTCGCCTTTGAGCACCACTTTGGCCCGAGAGCGGCTAAGCGAGAGTCGGAGTTAGAAGGAGAGCCACGGTCATGGCAACAATCGCGGCCAGATTGCAACGCTGAATCGTTCTCACCTTGAACCCGGCGCGAAATAAGGCGCCAGCTGGCGCGAAAGCTGAGGATTGGCAAGGAATGGGAATGGGAATGGAAGTTTGAGTTAGAGTTGTAGGAGTTTGGGTAGGAGTAAGAGTAGAGGCAGGAGTAGGGAGGGAGGGAGCGAGGGGAGGGAAAGGAGAGGAGTGGGAATGTTTTTCCGCCATTCGAGCTTGAACAGGTGAGTTGGCGCGATCGGTAGCCTTGTGTATGCAAAGCGAGCCGGTTGCGAAACTCCTCCCGCTGCCAGACGTCGGCGCGAACGTCCGGAAACAGGAGGGACGAGCAGATGGATGTGCCGTGAGTCATTTTGGTCGAGCTTACTTCAACTTGGAGCCGCGCCGACTAGTAGACGAGCTCGCGCAACAATTACAACAATTGATAAAAGGAAATGCGGCCGGCTCATTGTTTGGCCTGAGCCTTGGTGGCGGCTTACTTGTTTGCTCCTAAGTGGATTGTGGCGCAACTTGGCCCACAGTTGAGCGCGACACTCAATCTGGGCGCCCGAGTTGAATATTAATGGTCGCTAGCTAGCCAGCCAGCCAGCCAGCTAGTCGGCCTGCTCGTCTAGGTTTGCGCTCGCCCGTGATGCGCCCTTTGCGGCTGGCGGACTTGTTGCGCCGTCTGCGCGGCCAGGTGCGGGGCCACCTTGGCTTTTTGCAAATGCTAAACGAGTTTTGGCCGCAATGGTTGCGTGAGGCGGCGGCGGCGGCGGCGGCTGCAGGAGCGGCTTGCCGGGTGGATGACGGGGCGCAAAGCAAGCCAGTCGGGCCGCCTGGCTGGCTGGCTGGCCTGGCTGGCCCTCACAACAAGTGCTGCTCGAGCTGAGACTGGCGGCGCCTCTATATTTAGCGCCGCGCGGGCGCCCCACCCCCCGCGGCCGGCCCCCCGGAGGCGACGGCTGCGCGGCCGCCGCTGCTGCCGCTGCCTCGATGCAGCAGCCGGGGCTCCGCTCGGCCGAGCCCCCCGCTCGCCGCCCCCGGCGCGCCAGTGAATGGAATGCCAGCCAGTGTGTCGCGCCGCTTTGCCCGGCTAATGCGCCCCACAGGCAGCCCCACTGGCTTGCTGGCTTCCAGAGTTGGCCGCCCTCGGCAAGCAGCCAGCTCGGCAGGGTTGTTATGGCGAAAGAGTTTGAGCCATGACGGCCGCGCGAGAGGGGCGCTCGGCCAACAAAAGACGCACGCCTGTTAAGGCGCTCGCCCCGCCAGCCAGCCAGCCAGGCGGGCTGCCTGCCTGCTTGCCTGATAGACGGCGCTCAGCCCTTCCGAGCCCGAAGCCTGGAGCTGGCCTCGCTAGGCTGGCTCACTCACTTGCTCGCTGGCTGCCTGGCTGGCTGCCTACTCGGCTGCTATTATTGCAGCCAGCGCTCGTAGGCTCCAATCAGACGATCAAGTTCGAGGCTGGAAATAAACTCGCTCGGCTCAACTTTGTCCGCTTCCTCCCAGCTCAGCAAGCCAGCCCCTGCTTCTGCTGGAGGCGGCGCCGCAGTCGCAGTCATAGTAGTCGTCGTCTGCTTAGTCGTCGTCGGCGTCGTCGTTGTCGTCGTCGTCGTTGCCGTGTTGCTGGCGCCTTTGCTCCAAGGGCTCAGTCCAGCGGACGCAAGCAAAGCGGCAAGATTGCTCAAATCCAACCAAACGCAAGCAAAGTGGAGCGCAACAAACAGCAAGAGCCGACCGGCCGGCGCCACCAGCAAGCCGCAATCCAATCGGCCCCAAGAGAAGCAGGTAAGTTGCGCCCCCAAGAGAGGCCAAAGTGGAGCAAGCTGCTCGGCTAGCTCTTTGCCTGTTTGGCGACAAACTCGGCTGGAAACAAGACGAATTTGGAGCAGAGTGTTGAGTTTTGTAAGCGAGCATTTCAACTTTTGGGGGAATTTGTTGTGACAGAAAGAGGGAGAGAAAGAGAGGAATTGCCACTGGATGCTTGTGTTGGCCGAGCCAGCTAGCTAATTGCCGCCATCAATCAGCCACCAGTTGCTTATCTGGCAACTTTGCATTGGTCCTTGCGTTGATCTGATCTGAGCCAGCGAACGCAATCCAATCCAAATTTGCTCCATCCGCTTCCATTGTGTTTGAACGAAAGCGGGCCGATCTGATCCGCGCCAAACTGGCACCTGCTGGCTCCAAACTCAACTCGGGAGGCGCGAGCCTAGCTCAACAGTTGCCACTCTACACGAACATTCGCTGGCCGCTTTTGGGCCACAAACCAAGCCAATTGTGATTCAAATTGATCCACGATTCGACAACGATCTTTGCGGCCAACGCGCAACTGGCAGCCCAAAAACCAAGCTGCCCGCTCCTCCTCCTCCGCTCTCGCCTATTCCTGTTCCTGTCCCCGTTCAATTCCCATTCTCTCTCTCTCTCTCTCTCCTCTAGTCTCGATCCGCATTCAGCGTTTTGCCAAATCAATACCACAAAACAAACTGAAAGCAAACACCAGCCGCAAACCAAAACCAGTGGCCGCGAGAGAGCCGGCGCTGGCAGAGGTTCCGAAATGATTAGCATGAGCAGAGTTTAGGCTGCCGAACAATGGCGTTTGCGCCATAGAGGACTAACGCCAACACCGAAACCAACACTCCTGCTCCCGCTGCCGCCACTTTTGTGCTCCAGCACCAATTAGCGGCCAACTTCCGCTTTGGATGGGCTTTCGGTTGGCCCGTTGCAAAGTTCGTGCTTTCCTCTTGCTGCTTCAGCGCTTCAGTTGGCTTTCAAGTCTAGTCAAGTCCAGTTCAGTTCAGTTCAGTTCAGTTTTAAGCTAGCAAGAGCAAATTTGTGTCGCATTCTCATTGACGCAAACAGAGCCAACTTTCGCCTTAAGTTCCGATTCAATGGGTGCATTTACTCAAACATTTGCTCGCCCTTACAAGTACCATTTTGAGCACAATGTGAGAGGCGAGCGGCGCGTGTAAATGCATCAATTTGTTTCGGGACTCGAGATTTTGCGATCCAGACGACAGAGAGAAGAGGCCAGCTTGAAACCTGTTGCTCTAAAACTAAAATGAACACATCCAACTAACCGCCCGCCTTTAGCCCATCAATCGACACAAACAGAAGCAGGAAAGCAGGTAAGCCGAGCGAGTCACAAGGGAGGAAACCCGGGCAAAACTAACACGAACGATCAATGAGTGGCAGTGTACAAAGCTGGTTGAATAGATACATGGTCGCCAATTTGAGCATTGCAACCTGCCTCTCGCTAACGCGGAAGACAGGTTGCCGTGTTGGGTCTGCGTGAGTGGCCGGCGGCTGAGCTCCGAGGGCAGAGCCGCCTCATCCGCTTCATCTTGCGCATAGGCCACCCAAAGCGCAATCCAAACAACCACTATGTTCACGGCCGCTCTGTTTTTCAGTTCCAATCATCGCGCCAAAAACGCCCACCTCCTCTGGCCGACAAGCTCAAAACCCGGTAAGTGACCACCAAATGTTAGTGATAAATAAATTCAACAAACCACCTTTCTTTCATTCGACTCGTTCATTCCTTCTGTGTCTCTCGTTTCCTCCTCCTCGCTTGTATACGCGCAGTCTACTGGCCTCATGATGATGGCCCTCCTCCTACTCCTCCTCCTCCGCTGCTGCTGCTACTGACCTAATTTTACACAAATTGAGGTGTCCTCGCTCGAAGGTTCAGCGGCTGGTTGAAGTTGCTCGTCTTGCTAGCTTTCGCCCGTTTCGTCTCCAGTCTGATTCACTCTCCCATCCTCTCGACCTCTAACGGGAGAGATATAGACTCTTGCACAACCCCTCCTCTCTGGCCCTCCCAGTGAAGCTGCATCGGCGACTAACCGACACAAGAAGTCTCCAATTCCGAGTGATTTTCAGATCGAGAGAGGATTTCGTGGCTCTACCGAAACATCTGGCATACGCGTCTCAGTTGGAGCCTCTCCAGGCGGCTCATACTCAATTTTTGAGGTTGCTCCTATTCCAGAGGCTCCGCCTCGCTAACCAGAGCCAGTTATTCTTTTCGGAGTCATCAGATAACTCCAAGTTGCGCTCTCAAACTCTCAGCTTCTCCGGCTAAATAGTGTCAAAAGACTTTGCTTCATTGGCAGTTCAATTCACTACTGGCACATGGGCCCTACTTGTTCATTGTGGTTGTTATACAAACACCAGAACTGGACTCGCGAGCGTCGGGCACTCGACTCGCTGAGCCAGTCTAAGTGAATCGATGTGGTCTCTTCTGGTGTCGCTGTGATTCTAGCATTTCTCCCGAGGTGACAGGTGAAAGATTCGAAAGGTCCGAGTGGCAAACTGATCAGGTTATGTCTGGCTGAGGAAGGGAACTTTCCGTTGCCACTTTGAGCCCATAAAGCAGAGAAACTCTGGTGGCAAAAATTGCATGCCAATACAATCAAAATCGCTTCTCGTTGTTGCGATAGAAGTACTTGTTGCCACAGTGTCGAGGTTTAGTTGTGATTCATTGCTCTGCAAATCAAAATCAGTCTGATGCAACAAACAGCCTGCGAAGCGGACACCGAGTTATGCTAGGCCGATTTGGCGCCCGTTTCCGGCCGTCTCCTTGACGAGCTACAATGGAGGGGGTGACCATACTTTTGACCATCAATGCTGCGTATTTGCTCAAAAATGCTCGCAGGTCGGCAATGGCGTTGTTTTGAACACTAATAAAGTTTAAGATCATCGAAATTAAAGGGTTTCGTTCGGTGCCTTATGAATCAGGGTGGTCCAGATTGAACTGACTGAGGGTCATCTCATTAAATCAACCAAAACCTCCATGAACCAAAACCTCCATGATGGTTCAGACATTAACAGACAAACACTATGGAAGAGAGCAACCAAACTTTCATAGAGCAGCGATGGCATAGAGAAGGGGAGGCCGAGTTTTCAGATAGTATTATAGTATCCTTGAAGCTTCACCCTCGACGAATAGCTATAGAAGTCTGTCGAGTTTGTGATTGGTCTTAACTGCTCAATCAAGTTCGAAGGGCGAAGTACAAATGAGACGGATTCCTATATTTCATAACTGAAATCCCTCATACTCTGTACACACGACTGGCTCACTGCTAGTCCAGCAGGTCGTGTCCATCTGGGGGATAATTTGACGTCGTCACCTGAGTGAGTCGTAGACAACAAGTGTCAGGCTGAACGGATTATTGGATGAATAGGCAGAGAAGAACAGTGAATTTGACCAGCTATCGCTCCCCTCTCTTGATTGAGCGATCGTTCTCGTCTGAGACGTAAAGTAGAAACCTGTTTCAAGAAGAGGTCATCGGAAGTAGGGCTTCACCCAAAGATGGCAAGACCAAAACATCACTCATAGGTGAACGCAGCGTAGGTCCCAGTCTTGACCGAATTAGGCAGGCCAACATAAGGCTCGCAACTCTTTGAGCTCGATAAGATTCAGTTGGGAAGATCTCATTGAATAAATGTTTATCTCTCAGGTGGGGAAGAGTTACATGGATCATGCGGTTTATTGGCCCTTGGACCACACAAGTTGTCAATAAACATACTGGCTGAACAGTAAGGGAACCGTCGCCCAAATTTTTTATCCAAGATCTCTGATTCTAATTTAAGATAATCATGGACGTCTGGGGTGTTGCTTAAATTTGCCACATGATTGTGCTCGAGAATCTATAAGGGTTTTAGTTGAACAATATGGCTTTCAGAATAGTTATCATGAGCCCTGAGGGTCGGAGCCGGTTTCAATTGAATTGGGCGCCCAGAGTTGGGGTGAGAAACGCAGCTTTTGTACCGAAACTCACAACCGCACAAGCACTAAAAGCGCACAATAACCTAGAGCACGAGATGCCGATTGGCGTCGCCCTTCTGGATGGCGGGCGCTTGCAAGCACAAACTCTGTGCTTTGGATGGAAGCGTGATTTTGAGAAATAGTGTGGATCAATTCAGAGCTAAGCCAATCGGGAGAAATAGAGAATGAGATGGAGACCGAAATGCAGCGGCAACAACGGCAAAAGTCGGACGCAAGGAACTTGCGAATGCACGAAAATATTATTATCTGTTTCTCTCCCTCTATCTCAGTCAAAGCTAGTTTATGAAAGCAATTCTGTTTATCAACTAATAACAACAACCACGTCTATGCCATATCCATCGAGCCCAACCTTGATCATCATCGAAACAGCAAGCAGGTAATCAGGAATTGAGCGGATCCTTAGCAATATGATGATGAATTTCCTTGATCTAAGCGCCGCAAGTGAAGAAGAGCGACGTTTAATAAGAGAAATACTCTCAGATACCTCTGTTGTAAATATTACCGAGCCACAGCAAACCTCACAACTGGTGGTGCCCAATTCGCCAGTACAAACTACCCTAACAGCGGCTCCCACAACGACGAAGCAACAGCAGCAGCAGCAGCATTTAGAGACATTCGATAAAGTAATTCCCGACACGAGCGAGACAGTCGCGCACCAGCAATCGTCTTACCAGCATCATGTTACGAAACAACAAGGCCAAATGTTGCACCAGCGCCAACCGACAAACTCCAGGGACCACCAAAGTCAGCACCAAAAGCAGTCGCAGCAGCAGCAGCATCACCACAATCACAATCACAACCAGAACCACCATCTGCACAATTCAACAATGTCTTCTTCACAACAAACAGCAACCTCAGTGGCCAATGAATCACAATTAATAGCACCAGCCACTGCCACCGCCTCAAACCAAACTGATATGAATTCACCAGTGATAGGCATTGACATGGCAAGCAGGCAGCCCCCAGGCTATGCAATACCCCCTCAACATGTCGCGGCCTTCGGCCCCCCGCCGCACCAATTGTACGGCGGTCCGCCCATATTCCACCAGCCCTACCACCATTATCTTATCCCCTCGTATGTGCAGTCCTATGTGCCCTATGTCCTGCCCCCGAATTCGGTAGTTCCTCCAAGAGCCCAGATTTCACCCCAAGCAAGCCAGCCGCCCAGCTCAACCGCGAGCAACAACTCAACTCGGACACATTCTAGGCCCCATTCGCACCATTCTCCCTCACTACACCAGCACCCTAATTCAGAGCAACAATTTAATAATGTTTGTGGAGATAGAGTAGAGAACCGAGCCCAATTGGCCTTGAATGTAGCACCACCCTCAAATAGGCCGATAGCAACCAAGACTCAATCTTCGACTTTGCCCAACCAATCGGATGCTAACGGACAGCCCCCAGAACAAGATAGGTTAAATACAAATGATATTGTCTCAGTAAACGAGGGTTACAATGTTAATGATAATGGTGAAAGACAGACTCAATTAACCTCCACCAAGAATAATAGCAGGATTAATGATGGCATTGAATCGCATAATTTACAAATAAACGAAGGCTCTGAAGCTCATGCCAAAATCCAGTCAGCAAATAGAATTCGTTCAGTAATCAACGAAGACAACAGTAAAGAACCCGACCAAGAACTGGTTTCGACCAATACCATTAGATTAAATGGAGAAGAATCGCTCAAACTCTCTTCTGATGAAGGTTTCGACACTCAGTCTAGCCTAGACGTTTCAAAACAATCACATGAGTCTTTACTACCTCAGATTGAACAACCAAAAAAGTCAACCCCAGAAAGTCGCAATAAACTAGCAACCGAAAATGGCTCTAAACAAATTGAAGAATCGGAAGTCAATGACAACACCGAGATTCAAACAAAATCTAACGTCGCTTGGGGATCATCTACTGCTAAATCCTGGGCTGATTTATTTAAACGAGATGGTGTTATTCCCAGTTCCACTGTGAATGGCGAAACGGAAAATTACGTCTCTGGATCTGAGGCGTCAGAAGACGAAAACAAATCCGGAAGATGCCGGGTTCCGACCAAGACGGAGGTTCCAATCAATACTAGCAGCCTTATAAACAACTCGACAGAGCAAAGATCTCAGGAGAGTGCTAAACGAGCTCTAGACAAGATGGCTCCAGAACTTGCGCAGAGAATAAGCACTATAAATCTGAAACACGCGTTACCTTTTTTAACACCACGTGGCTTCATTAACAAAGGAAATGGTTGCTACATCAATGCTACCCTCCAAGCTCTGATAGCCTGTCCCCCCTTCTATAATCTGATGAAAGAAATCGGCGATTTAGGAGGATTCAAAAGAGAGAATTCATGCACACCCATCATCGACAGTTTTGCAGAATTGTTCCTTTCCTTTCCGAGTCCTGCACCAAATAAGAAGAATAAGCAAGCAAGCCCTCTGGATCAGAAACCAAACATCAATAATTTGCGAGCTGAGCCAATCGAACCTAGAAGCATATACAACGTCTTAGGGCACATCAAATCCGAGTGTCTGAAAGGTAAGTTGATCCAGGGCACTCAATTTTAGTAGATTCAAACTAGCAATCGATGACTAACCACACTCGGCTAACAGGTGCCCAAGAGGATGCAGAGGAATTTTTGTCGTCAGTTTTAAATGGTTTGCACGAAGAGATGATTGGTTTGGGCGATTTACAGTCAACGCAATTTTCGAGTGCCCAAAATGGTCATCCAAGCGATAACGACGACTCAAATGATGATATCGCCTATGATGATAATCTTTGGCGCGAGGTTGGACCTAAGAATCGTTCGCTTCCTATAAGGACGGCCAAAGTGATCAACACATTGGTGCAAGAAATTTTCGGTGGTTCGCTCTTTTCTATTAGAACTGCTGGGAAAGATCGTTGCGGTCATCGTTCACCCTTCTTTGATCTACAATTGGACATATCGGTTAGTATGCAAATTAAGTGTTGCGATGTCAACTGTGCACCCGCTAACAACCTCTGTGTGACCTCTCTAGGGTGATAACGTGAGATCTGTTCATGATGCAATCAAGTCTTTCACAGCCACGGAAGTTATACATGATTTTTATTGCTCTAAAACTAAACAGATACTGGACGCCCAGCGTAGAACATCCCTGGATCAATTGCCACCTATATTGATTCTGCACTTGAAACAATTTGTTTACACGCAAGATTATGGCCTTAAAAAACTTATGAAGAAAATCGAGTATCCTATCGATTTTGAATTGCCCGAAAGTTGTCTTCATGAGAAGAATTCTACCGACAGAAACCTTAAAACTTCGAGATCTTATAAGCTACTTGCCGGTAAGTGTGAATTGCCCCGCATGAGAACCTCGAAAACTAGCCAAAATCCTGACCAACTCCCTCTCATGTTGTCAATAAAATATAATCAGTCGTATACCACGATGGAAAGGAGGCTATAAAAGGACATTACCTTACAGACGTTTACCACATAGGCAGCAGTCAATGGATACGCTGTGACGATAGCAATCTGAAGGTTATATCCTCACCACGTATCGAGAATCCTGACTCCACACGAACACCATACCTTTTATTCTATCGCCGGCTTAACACATTACGTGCCCAGACAGGCAAACACGATAAAAAGAAGAAGATCTAGCAGGTTTATGGTTTATAGAAGATATTGTGATGGATACAAATTCACTGAATAAACTTTGATTTCGATTCAGGCGTGCATGTCGAGTTCAACACGAGCGGGCATCTCTTGACAGATATCCTGAGGTGACTGAGTTGATCCTCTTGGAGCATCCTCTTCAAGCATGCGAATGTCGTTTTAGTTTCATCGGCGATGAGGCGCTCCGTGACAGCCTTGGTACCTTTTCAGATAGAGAAAGATCTTTGTGAAAGCTAGGATTAACTCAGACGGTTAGACCGAGTATAGGTCCAATGTGTTTGCATTTGGAAAGAAGCGTTCTATAACCCGTTGGTGATTCTCAAGGGGGATTCCAGATCTAGCTCGAGGTGAGGTTGAAAGCGAGGGACCTCTTCTCGAGCCATAGGGGCGTGTCTAAAATGGACTTTGCGATCCGATTCAAGTGCTTGCACGTGGACGATAAGCTGACGAAAATCTTTCGGTGTTCAATGAAGTGGTAAAATCTTTTATTTATTTTAGTCATTTTGGCACATACTATTCTTGAACCGTTAGTCTGGGAGAGATTCTTGGGGCATTTTGGTTTGAGGTTCAATGAGACTCATTTTTCGTTTGATTGTCGTGAGTACATACTATTCTGCGCGTCTGGGTGGTGGAACCGAACATTTTGAGTTTTCTTAGGCAGGTCGCTCCAGATAAACCCGCAACTAAAATAAATAACAGATCAACCGACTGGTTCTGGACCTGGCCCCTGCTAGTTCTTTTTCAGCACAACCTCCCTTCCTTCGGCGCACAAGAACATGTACCGCACTTGAATTGTTTTTCACCACCATGATTTTTATATTTATTTTAGGTTTTTGGAATCAAGATTGGCGACCTGCCTAAGAGGCAACGCATACCCATCACCCAAATCAATAGATACTAATCAAACGGATCGAATCGTATCCGTTGAGAATTCACTCCATTTGAACTCGATTAGCTTGCGGCATGCGCGCCTTACTGGCTCTTTGGAATTCAATATTATAGAATGTTACTCACGACTAAAATAAATATTCAATCAGCCTTCCAGTGAGTTGTTTAGATTCAAATGCAAGTTTGAGATTCACGAGAATAATATTGTAGCATATTAGTTAACATGGATGATGTAGGTTGGTGGGACTGTAGCCTATGCACATATAGAAATTCGGCCGATAAATTCAAATGCGAAATTTGTGATCTAAAACGTGGAACATCAACTAGAAAACCACGTTGCAATGCAGACACAATAGTTGCCGAAGTTGTCAAGCAACAAGAGCAAATACGGCAACAAACCAGAGTCAAGGCACCAAAAAGCCGTTCAGGCTTACCCGCTAGCCCAAATGCAACAACATCCACCAACGAATCCGCTCCAAGGCCGAAAAACAAATCCAGAATATCCGAGGTCAAAAGTGGTCGTGGGAATGAGACCAGCTTAAACCAGTCAGATGATGAATCTGACTCTGAATCTGAGCGATCGCCGAGGCCAAAGAAGAAGCGAACAAATGACACGAAATCATCTCGAAAACCTAATGAAGTGAAAATTGTCAATCGCCAGCATGAAAATGATGATGAAGACTCTTCCGCATCTGACTCCACAAACGTCTCGGATCTATCCAGATCGGCATCGCCCCAAGCAAGCTTTCCTCGCTCAGTTTCCTCCGCCTCATCTTTGGATTCATACTCGTCAGCTTCCTCTTCCACCTCCTCTTCCTCCTCCTCTTCTTCCCCAACAAATCAAGAACCAACTACTTCATCACCAGCCCCATCAACAAGGCCCTCCGAAAACCCATTCAAAATTACCCCCTTAGAAGTGAGTGGTAATCTCATTAAGTATTCGCCACCAACTTCGAGCGGAAGAACGGGCTTGATTATCGACAAAAAGAGGTTCACTCAGCATTCTATAACGGTCAATGATGTGACAATAACTTTTACAGAATTCGCCACTAGACAGAATAAGTACATTCGTAAGAAAAAGAAACGGCGCGACAGGAGCAGACCCAAAAGTAACAATGGAAACGGGAAGAGTCGACCGCACCCGCGAACGGAATCCAAGTCGTCATCGAACAATCCATCATCCACGGGTGATGTATAGGAGAAACGTTTGGCCAAGATCAGTATCCTTTGATTATGTCCTGATTCGACAAACCGTTTACACTTGTCATTTCGTATCGGAGAAGGCTGGAACACTCAAACACCCTAGCACTGCTTTTTACTCATTGTGAAAGACACTCTTTTAATTTATACAGATCACTAGACAACTAATTGGTCTCAGCTATTTACGCAGCCACTTGCGACGTTTTGCAACTGACTGACTGAAATCTACATGTATCCTTCGATCGTCGAGAAGCACATTGTCCATCTTTTGGAAGGCCTTCTCGCAGTCGCCTTTATTGTCGTACTCAATGAAGCCGTACTGCAGAGATTGGCCTGTCTTGGGATCTTTCACGATGCTGACTGAATTGATCTTACCGAAACGCGAGAAGATTCGTTCTAGATCTTCTTCTTAGGTTCGATTTGCAATTGAGTGTGTGTGAACGAGTTAGGGCAATGGTATTTGTTGCTGGGATTCATATCCCTTCGAGTTGGCCCTATACAGCCTGCCTGGCAGCCGGTGCCAAAAGTTTCGATGCCTCCGATCAGCTAGGCTGCAGGCAGGATAATTCGGGCCACGAATTTTTCGGTAATACGCCAAGATTGGCATAGGTCGGGCCCCTTCGCTCGGATGTGACTGTCTTATGACAGTGGTTCACTACAAGCTTAGATGATTCGAACTTTTTCGTTCATCACGATCTATTATTTATTTATTAGTACAAGCAATCGCTCCAGTGAACGTGGCTGAGGAACTCGTTGGGAGAACTCTCGCTACACACGCAGCTCTCTAGCTGACAGCTGTTCGACTGGATGCGATATCGAGGACCATTCGGGCCTCAGTCCTGATTGGCCCTCTACACTATAAGCTAAAATTACCCCTCGTCATCTGATTCGTCTCAATTCAGGGATGGACGAGACACGTATAGAAGATGTCGGTGGGCCTGTCACAGCTTTGGCCCTCAATAAGGGCACTAGCCAGGTCGCTGTTGCCGGTCGAAGCATATTCAAGATCTACAACATCACGGAAAAAGGCTTCGAGATGTCGTCGAATCTCCGTGTTGTCAAGAACGTGATAGCAAGTTGTAACGATGTGGCCTGGAATCAAGTGGACGAGAACGTACTCGCCTCAGCTACCCCTAGTGGTGCTGTAGTAACTTGGAACCTGAACAAGACTGGATTCTCGAAGATGGACACAATATATCAAGACCACCGGAGAACTGTTAACAAAATTCATTTTCACTCAAGCGATCCTTGGATACTGGTTAGCGGTGCGCAGGATAGCATAAAAGTCTTTGATTTGCGTCATAACGAAGCTGTGATAAGCTACTCTGGCCTCAGTGAATCAATCCGCGATATTCAATTTTCACCCCATAAACCCAACTCACTCATCGCTGTCCAAGATAATGGATACATTCAGCTCTACGATATTAGGAAGAAAGACAAGTTTGATCTCTGCTTTCCCGGACACAATGGACCGATCTTTGCATGTGATTGGCACCCGGACATCGCTGATGTTGTGGCAACTGCAGGCCGGGATATGAGCATCAAAGTTTGGTCTATCAGCAATCAGATACCCACTATGCAACATTGTATCCCCACGATGGAATCAGTCTCTAAAGTTAGATGGTCCTATGATGACAAAAATTGCATAGCCAGTTGCTCCTTGAAGCGAGACTATAGTATTAACATATGGGATGTATATCGACCTTACATTGCTTGTGCCAGATTCACCGAGCCATTTGAAATCACAACTGGAATGGCCTGGCGGCGCAATACCTCAAGTATGATTCTTGTCTCGAGTAGCGGAAGTCTATATCAGTTGCACATGAGCGACGCCTATAGGCCTTTAGAGCATGCAAATCCGGTGGGAATGGCAATAAATCCTGACGGTGACATAGCTCTCGCCCTTGGAAATGGCTTGCTCAGATCCAGTTCTAACCAGGTTTCTAAAAATGAGCCAACAGTCGCTCAACCAACCAATCTACCCTCAAATAATCTATCATCATTGGCCAACATACCTGAGCAAAGCTCCCTTCCCACCAAGTTTCAGAATCAAATTTTACAATTTCGGGGACGTCGGAGCGCAACAAGACGATCTCAAGATTCCGCCCTCAGGCCTAAAATCAGCAGTAGAAGCCAACTCGATGTTTACAAGTGCACCGAAATGAACTGGTTCGTTAAAACGGCCCAAGACTATCAGCTATCAGATAGGCCACTAGCAGAGCTATGCGATCACAATGCCGAAGTGTGTGCAAAGCTCAGACGATTTCAAATCTGCCAAACTTGGAAGATCCTTAAATTGTTTTATGCCAATATTGCTACAACAGCAACCACAAGCTCAATTAATCAAATGGCAGCAACTGTACACAAGCCATCTAATGTTTCCGGAGACAATTTGTCGGTGAGCAGTCAAATACCCATAAGTTCGGAGTTTTCTCACATAACCAAAAAACAGACAGCTCGCAATCAAGCCGCACAACCTAAGTCCATTTCAATCCTTGGTCAACTGATAATGGATGACACTTCGATTGCTGGGTCAGACCGATCAAACGAAAGCACAGAGGATTGGTTGTCTCATGACACGTTGTCATACGAAGCCTTCCAGCCTAAGCATGATATTTGTGGCCGGGTGGACAGGCTGATGGATCAGAAACTCGACGACTACCCGAGTAGTTCTGCCTCAAGTAACCACGATGACGATGATCCACTACAAAGCGTCCTGGGCAACTCCTCGCGAGCTCTCAACGTTCCCATAGAAAACGGCAACGACCTTAAAGTTTCTCAATTATTCAACACGAAAGCATATCAATTCAAGTTTTACGAGATCATAGCGGATGTAATTGCAGACGTCCTCAAGTACCACGTTGACAACAGTGATGTACAGAGTGCAGTTTCGATTTTGATCGTATTAGGCGATCGCATCAAGAACATTGTCAACGAACGTATACCTGAAGTAGACAGAGAATCATGGTACCACTCATACATCGACCTGCTAAGCAAATTTCAGCTGTGGAACGTTATGGCTCAAGTAATCAACC
>Ga0268249_1000535_pt1 | contig 15972 bp, 6 predicted proteins | sample AgamicAtPe_FD_200257 | JGI IMG/M metagenome (GOLD analysis project Ga0268249, IMG submission 200257) | Agave microbial communities from Guanajuato, Mexico - At.P.e (v2) (version 3) | ecosystem: Host-associated > Plants > Phyllosphere > Phylloplane/Leaf | place: Guanajuato, Mexico | collected... | reverse complement strand
GCTGCTCGTTTGCTTTGCTCCGAGTTCTGTTTGCGCGCCGCCGAGAGTTGCGGCGGCCAACTCGAGGACGGAGCGGCGCTGACTGGCGCCTAGCTCGCGCGCGCCACTTGCGCAACGGCTCTCCCCTTGCGCCGCCCGCCGCCCGCCGCGCACAGCGAGCGAGCGAGCCACCGACTAACCTGGCAACACACAAACTCTCCCTCCCGCAACAAACCAAACCAAACAAAACAGAGCGCCGCCAGTGTGACGCCTCTCCTGGCAACGTAATGGGCGAGCAACAGGCTGATTCGAGCGCCAACACCGAGGATCCATCATCCTGGCCGAGTGAAGGCGGCGGCCAAAGTGAGACAGACAGCAGCAGCAAGAGCAACAACAGCGACAATTACGCCAATTTGGGCCGCGATCAACAACGAGAAGAGCGGCGACCAAGTCTCAAGGGCTCGCAAGCCGAAGTGGCGGCGAGCAGCGCGGCGGAGAGCTCCTCAGACAAGAGCAACAATAGCGCCAATTGGCCGCAGCCGGAGAGAGACGAGATGGCGGCAGGCGGGAGGCCGAAAGCGGGCCAGCAGGAGCACCACTTGGCCAGGTGCTCGGCCCTCGGCGGCTCCAGGCGGCGCAGTTCGAGGCGCCGCAAGAGTGGCCAGCCGCGCCAGGTCAGATTCCAGCCGCTGGCCCAGCCGATCGAGCCGCCGCCGCCGCCAGCGCTGGGCGGCCGGACGGACGAGCCGGAAAGCAAGCTCGCCGGCCAAGCGGAGTTTGGGGCCCAGAGGCGGGCTGGCTGGCGCTCGCGGAGGGTGCAGCTGGCGGCCAAGCCGCTGACCAGGAGGCTCCACCACCTGAGCAACATCAGGTTCAACAAGATCAAGCTCAGGAGCTTCAACACTCTCGCGCACCACTTCCAGCAAACGATTGCGGCCAGCTACCAGCAGGCCGACTCCTTCAAACCCTCGAGCGAGCGGCAGCAGCAGCAGCAGCAGCAGGCGGCGGCCAAGCCAAAGCGGGCCAGCCAAGCAGCCGCCAGCTCAAACGGTTTGGCCGCAAACGCAACCCTAAACGAGCATGCAAACGAGGAGGACTTCGGCTGGGGTTCGGACTTTGACGAGCAGTCGCTCGACTCGTCGCACGCTGACGAAACCAGCTCAGGCGGCTACCTGCTCGAGATTGGAAAGTCGAGCGGCGACTTCCGAGCCATAGGCGACGTGATCCAGGATCAGGGCATCAGCGGCCAGTTCAAGAGGATTGAGCTGAGCGTCTGCCCCTCGCCAGAGCGCTGCTCGCCTCTGCTGAGGCGCTCGTCTGGCCGGCGCCGCAGTCGCAGCCGCGAGCAGGAGACGGCCGGCGAGCCCCTGCTCAGGCTGCAGCGCCAGGAGAGCGGCCAGCGGAGGCTCAGGCTAGAGCTGGAGCAGTTCCACTGCGACAGGATGGCCGGCGAGCCAGCCTTGGGCCACCTGGAGCGGGAGGGGGGCTCCGCTTGTTGGAGGCCAGCCGAGGGGCGGCAAGCCGAGGCGAGGGTTTGCGCGCAGGCCGAGCGGCAGGATGAAGAGGAGGAGGAGGAGGAGGCCGAGCTCAGGAGCTTGGAGGCTCGGCAAGGGTTCAAGCAGATTCGCGACAAGCTCAAGGTGATATTAGACCAGCGGTTGGCCAGCTACGAGCGCTCGGCTTGCGCTGCTAGTGGCGCGGATAGCGCAACAAGTGGCGCCATCTCGCAGGCCGCAAACAAAATTGTTAACGCTGACACAACCAGCCCGGCGCACTCGCAAGCGAAGGAAAGTTGCGGCAAGACTGGCGCAGCCACCATCACAACATTGACCACAACAGCAACAACAACGGCCACGACCAAATCAGCAGCGGCGGCAGCAGCAACTGGCGGAATTGGCGAGTTTGATTGCCAGTCGCACTGTAGCGACGAATCCTCGTCCAGCGGCCTGGACAGCAACCACAGCGGCAGCCAGGACAGCGGCCACAGCACTCAGCACTCGGGCTACTCCGCCCACTCGTGCCCACTTGGCCGAAGCCACCGCCACTCGTCGGCAGAGCCAAGCCCGTCGGCACAGTCGGACGGAGGGCCGCCGCCCTCCTGCATTGGGCGGGCTGTCCACGACGGCCCGCACTCGCTCTCGCCGCCAAGCGAGTCGCCGCAGGTCAACGCAAACGAGCAACAAACAACGGATTCCCTCCGCCCGAAAGTGGCTCCCGCCGACCACGAGAGCCAGGAACGGCGAAATAGGTTCCTACAGAACAGGCTCATTATAAATAGCAAACTGGAGTCCATGTTCAAAAGCCGCAACCCACAGAAGGGCCCTAGCTCGAGCCAGGCGGCGAGGAGTTTGGCTGCAGTGCAAAGCGGCGTTGCCTTTGCGGCCGACGGGCAGCGGCCGCTAAGCGCTCAGACAAGTTGGAGGAGCCAGCCAACAGTTAACTTGCTGCCAAATTTACATACCCAACAATCATGCCAGGAACGAGCTGTATCCAATGAATCCGGGAAGCAAAGCGGTTCGATTGAGCCAGAGACAAGGCTCAGATTGCTCGAGCAGCAGAGGCAAATGTCGCTCAAGTTAAAGCAGAAGCCGCGACGGAAGAGCGCAAAACGTGCTCTCATGAATCCAGCAACGATTTTAGATTCCAACAACACCGACGACAATGGTTCCTATGCGAGTTGTAGCTCGAGCAGCGAGCTTTACCTTGCTGGCTCGCACTTGTCCAGGTACAACCAGGACAGTCTGACCAAGCAGCTGTCGATGATTTGTCTGCGCCAGGCTGGCCAGCCTGTGCAGTCGCACCACGAGAGCGCGACAAGCGGACAAGCCAATCACTTGCACCAGCGGCAACAGTCCCACCTGGCGGCCAGCGCCGCCAGTCCAGCGGCGGCAGCAGCCAATCAGGTCGGGGAACGGCAACAGGTGACCAAGAGCAACAGCAACAGCAACGGCAACGCAAGCAGAGAGCCGAGACCGGCGCTTAGCCTTAGACAGCTTGTTAAGGATGTGATTGACGACTGCGAGAAACCAGGAAAACTATCAACCCTAACCATGAGCATCCTAAACAGGAGCGACTCCCTCTCGAGCGACCTGGCGATTAGCGCGGACGAGACGAGCTCTTGCGCGCCCGACCCGTCGCGCCCCTCAACCCTCGGCTCAGCAAGCCGCAACGAGATGGTCGTCTCAACTTCCGACCAATCGGCCTCCTCCTCCTCCTCCTTGAGCTCGCTCAGTGATTCCAACCGGCAGCCGAGCCCCGCCGACCAGCGCCAATCTCGGTGCCCCTGCCGCCACTCTGCGTCCAACGAGCAAAGGTCGCCGCCTCACTGCTACCAGCAGCACCACCAGCTGCGCGGCCAACACTCGACGCCGCAAGCTGGCCAGCGAGACCAGGTGAACCAGCCGCCGCCGCTGCCAGTCGATCAGTCGCTCAGCAGCGTTGGAAGCATCGACGGTCTTGAATACAATCGCACCTGTAGCGAGCTCAGCTTCGACCAAAGGCTAAGCGGAACGCCAGCGAGAGGGGGCCACAGCCAGGGGGTTGGCCTTGCCCCAAGCGGACCTGCCCGGCTCTCTCCACAGACTAACACTGTTAAAAGGGCACCGAAATCAACCATCGGCTCCTATCTTAAGAGTTTGCGCGAAATTTCGCGATTTAAGCTGCCAAAAGTCAAACTAATCAGTGGAAACACATGCGATAACCAAAACGCCAATGGCTATGAAACAAGTGCCCATCTAGCTGCCAACAACAAAACGAGTGATTTCATTGGCCAAAAGTCGCCACCATTAAAGCATGTAGGGTACAATGTGCAGTTGAATAGTGAGGAGGCTCGTTACAAGAATCATAATTACGAGTATCAGCTGGACGCATTTGCAACATCGACCGCAAGACAGCCCGAGGGATCGAGCACAATTGCGGGCGCTTGGAGGAGTCGCATAAAGCGGGCGAGCGTTATTGGATCGCCAGTGTCGGCTTCCTCAGTTTGCGCAAAGGAAGACGGACTAACTAATCACTTTGTTACCATTAGCAATCGGAAGTGGAAGTCGTGCCATTTGCGCACAAGCCTCATGCAGATTGGCTTCACTGGAAACGGAGATAACAATTGTAGCGCTAATAGTGGTAGCCAAGCCAAACAGCATCTTGCTTACCTGGACAATTCGAGAAACTTTACCGATGACGACCATTACTACTAACTTAACGCATCAACTGCTCGACGAAAGCTTAAACTGCATCCCCATGAGAATCTTTGGTCTTCAGTTGGATGTTAGAATAAAAATAGTAACTCTGCAACTCTCACGCTTATCCAGGTGTCGGCCTCTCTTTTTCTCCTTCAGTTCGTCGATTTTTCCTTAAAAATATCCCTCCCCCCTCTGGGGATGGTTGGATTGGAGCTCCTCATTCAAGGTAATGGCCACTCTCTATGGGCCAAGCCTCCGGGCTGCCAACTTGGAACCCTTTTGGGCCAAAAGTTTGGTCGACGCCGAGATTCGATGATATTCCTGGTATCAACAGGTCTCTCAGGTCACAAGGATAAGACCTGTGCTCTCTCTCTGCCACGCCCCTCGGCTGGCTAACAAGGTGCAGGATCTAGAGTGCATTTGTTCGCGCAGTTCTGCGCTCATTCATTCCATCATCTCTTACAACATTAAGGTTTGCCATATTTGTAACGCCCAATGATGATGTTATTACTATTATTACCCTTAAAAATTCTACATTATCACTATTATCAACACTTGTCCATTGAAACAACAGGTTCATGTTTGTATAGAATTTAGATTAAGATTTTGTAACCAAAGGCCAATCAACATTCCACGACAAACTGAAACGACAGAAACAAACAAAATGAACATAAACAATATGTTTCCTAGCTCAAGGCTACTAAATCCTATCGGCTCATCGGTTTCCAATAGCAACCATCATCACCATTCCAATTCAACTTCTAGCCAAAACGTCAACTTAGATTCGTTGACTGACGATGAGTTCAATATTAGATTTGAGGCCTTCTTGGCTGACACCATTACTAGTGAGGAAGCGCGGAGAACTTGCCGCATTCTACCCATGGCGAAGAAACGAGAAATGTTAGCCAATGATATGAAGGCCAAAGAAAGTAGTCAACAGTCCCAGGGTAAAGGGGGGAAATTTGCCAATTATCAACCTAGTGATTACATTAAGTACCTACAGAAAGAGGAAGCGAAAAAGAATCATGACAACGTTTATCAATGCCTGGAGAGTTTACGAATTGATCTCAAAAGTAAGGGAGTCAGTTGGGTGCAAGAATTTGGTCAAAATTATGGACTCAAGTGTATCTTAACTATACTTCAAAACATTTATCGTGCCTATGATACTAAAGGGAAGACCAATTTTCGAGTTACTACTCATTCAATATGCATCAAGTGTCTTCAAGCATTTATGAACAACACCTACGGGTTGCAACAAATGTTCGACCATCAGGAGGCATTAGTCATTTTAGCTAAGAGCATCAATGTAAACTATCCACATGTTATGATGGATGCTGTGAAACTTATGGCGGCCCTATGTCTTATACCACCAAGCGGCCATGAAAAAGTTCTCGAAGCACTAACCACTTGCGCTGAAATGGAGAATAGGGAACGATTTTCGCAGATAATTGCAGGTTTGAAACTAACAGAGCACGACCCATTAGTTGTGTCCTGTATGCAACTAATCAACGCAGTTATCTCAAGTGTCGATGATTTAGATTACAAACTGCACCTAAGAAACGAGCTCGTTCGCTCTGGTCTAGGCGAAATGCTGGACAAGTTTGAAAAAGCCCGTCAGGCAGCCGAGCAACAAAATCATCAGCAGAACCACCTCAAGAAACTAGCCAACGAAATTAAGACAAATGGTGTGCATGTGGATCATGTACCTCCCATCTCATTCGCTTTAGCATTGCAAACTAAAATTTTCCATGAAGCTAAGGAGGAAGATCTTGAGGAGCTTTATCATCGCTATGAGAACATCCGTTTTGATCTCGACGACTCGCATGAGTGTTTTCAATTATTGAAAACTGCCCTAACCGATACCCCAGCAGAGCAATTATTTTTATCTATACTGCAACACTTGTTATTGATTCGTGACGACCCGTATGCACGTCCAGCCTATTACAAACTGATAGAGGAATGTGTTTCACAGATTGTCTTACACCGTAACGGTCTCGATCCAGATTTTAGTCATACCAAAAGGTTCAATGTTGATGTTGAATACGTTATTGATCACATTGTTGAGCGCTCGAAGATGGACGAGCAGTCGCAGTCCTCCGAGTTAATGCGAAAATTGGAAGAGGTTCTGACAACTAAAGAGGAACTTGAGGCCAAACTTGATGCTGCGTCCCAAAAAATAGCTGCCTTGCAGACGCAGGTAGCCAACACACCGAAACAACAGCTCGCTAGCCAGAATATGACATCAACAGTGCCCGTTCCCTCTTCACCGATGACATCAACGACAACGCCATTAATTGCACCTGTGATCACTTCAACACCTATAGCGGACACGCAAGCCGCTCCACCCCCACCGCCACCGCCACCGCCTCCTCCATTACCTCCCTCATTGTCTGGAGGTACACAGGGTCCTCCTCCTCCGCCTCCACCCCCGCTACCATCTTTCGGTGGGCCTATATCGGCTCCACCTCCTCCTCCTCCTCCGCCCACAGGTTTTCAACCAGCAGAGCCGGGCTTACCTTTTGGTCTTAAACCCAAAAGAACTTGGGAGTTGAAAACTCCTGTCAAGCGCACTAATTGGAATAAAATTCCTGTCCACAAACTAACTGAAGAGGCGTTCTGGGTTCAGGTGGATGAAACTAAACTCGACACTAGTGGCGAAATTTGTGAAGCCCTGGCGAACAAGTTCTCATCAGATCCTAAATCGCGCGTTCAAAAGCAAGAAAGTCAACGAAAAGGTACCGAGTCAAACACAACTTCGAAGAAATCTCGTGAACTCAAAGTTCTCGACCAGAAGTCTGCGCAAAATCTGATGATCACTTTAAGCTCTAGCAAGGTCACAGCCGATGAAATCACAAGATACATAATCACTGTCGATGAGGCTCACCTGAATGCTGCAACCTTGCAACAGCTCATTCACCTTCTTCCGCAGCAGCAGCAATTGAGCAAGCTTGAAGAATATCGATGTCAGATATCTGAATTACACGAAGCCGAACAATTTGCCCTCACTCTCGGATCTATCAAAAGGCTAGAACCGAGGCTCACGTCCATCATATTCAAGCTGAGATTCGAAGAGTATGTAGGCGATATCAAACCTGCAATTGTTGCTGCAACTGCCGCATGTGAAGAGATCAGGAAATCTAAGAAGCTTGCAAAGATACTGAAATACGTGCTGCTCATTGGTAACGTGCTCAATTCAGGCTCGAATCGTGGCGGTGCTTATGGTTTCGAGATAAGTTTCTTACCGAAACTTGTCACAACAAAAGCTGAGGACAACAAAACAACGCTCCTACATTTCTTAGCTGATACTGTCGAGAAGAAGGCCCCAGATGCTCTCAACTTTCACGAAGAGCTTCCTCACGTAGATCGCGCGAGTCGTATCTCACCTGAGCAATTACAAAAGTCTCTCGAGGTGATGAAAAGATCAATAGGGGACCTAGAGAAGGATTTGCGAAACTTTAAGCCGCACAATTCTGATGACCGCTTTGGAGAGATAATGAGCAAGTTCTTGAAGGAGACTACCGAACGATTTCAGCTTTTACAAACCATGTTCGGCAAGATGGAGAAGTTGTACAAAAATTTGGCCACTTATTACGCTTTCGACCCGAAAACGTATACGATGGACGAGTTTTTTACAGACATCAAGACTTTTAAGGATCAGTTCATCGGAGCCCACAAAGAGAATGCAAAACTTAGAGAACAAGAAGAGAAGATGCGAAGGGCATATATGGAAAGAGAAAAGCGTGAGTTGGAACGACAAAAGAAGCTGCAATTTCACACCATAAATAACGAAATGAATGGGGATGACGACCGGGGTCTTATGGATAACCTAATGAGTCGTTTGGAGACAGGTGCAGCTTTTGCTCTTAAACCTCGCCGAACCAGAATCGCAGACGCACGAAATAAGGGCCAGAGAACTAGAGCTCTGGCTAACAACATTCTATTGGCTTCCACCAACAGGTAACCAGCTAAGGGTTTTGTCCAGCTCTTATTTCGTTGGCAGCCATACATGTAATCAAAGTTTGCAAGATTCTCCCCACCACCTGACACCTGTGATATGTAAATAAAAAGTATAGGTTTTATAACTGAATTTCTAGAATCGAGGATAAACGAACACAAGAAGCCAAGCGCAACTATAACAATTTATAAACCCTTTGTCCACTTGAGCTGCCAACAAGCTATGCTCTCCTTCTTCCCTCCATATAAGTTCTTCGTACGAGGCTTCACCACTATTTGTTGTAACGGAAACAGCAATATGAGTCTCTGTTTATGCTGACAGTCCATGTAGCTCAGTCCGCTCCTGAGACTCGGGTTCAGCAGTGCAACTGAGAATGTTTTCAATTTCAACTTCAAGCGATTCTAGATCGTCTCTCTCGATGCCGTTTCTATCCAGTGAATAACTCATCGATATCAGGCAGCAGAGCGACACTTCGGCATCAGGGGCATATCTCATAGGATCGAGATTCGGTGGTCAACATATATGGAGCCGATCGTTAAGATATAATCTTGAACGAAATAAGATTCATAGTGCAACCTGCATCAGAAGCAAAATAGAACTTGATATGATCACAGATGCTATACCACTAGTTTGATTAGAAGCCTGCTACCAAAAGCGCGGGAATCGGCAAACTGACTCAAGTGAATGCTAGTCACTGCCGCGTTACATGTAGCGCATGATGGGCAAGTTGAGACTGAATTAAGCTAAAAGGAAGCTGTCCTGTCGACAATCTATAAGAAAAGTGGGATTCTTGAAACTTGCTTTGATTCGAGAATTTCCCGAACGACTAACAACTGAACACGAATGCTAGGAAGAGCATTCATCAGCATGAGTCAAACAATGTCATGAATCAATCGAGAGTTTATTGAAGATCGTGCCAGTTGATTAATTTTTGAAATTGATAGTCATCGAAGAGTCATTCATCGGCACGACTCAGTCGTAAGGCAGCGTGTCCCTCTATTCCATGTGGATTGATTGATTTACGGTGTGGTTGTCAACAACCCTGATTACAAAAACAAACTCTCACCAAAACGCTCTCTCATTCGACTCGATGGAAAATGCGTGATGGTCATCCGACTCTAATTGCAAACTCGACCTTGCCTCCACCTGATTCTTCATGGAGGTTTGCAAGGACTTCAAAAAACATAGCATCATCTGTCGGTATCAGCCGACCAGGGCAGATAAGTTCATATTTAAGTTGAGAAATTCGTCAAGTTCACTCAGGCCATGACAGTGATGGGTAAGCGCTTGGCTAACAGGGGCCTTGAAACTGGAACCAGTGATCGTACTCGCCCAACGAGATCCCACATGATCGATAATGACCGAGCTCATAGAGGCGGATCGAGCAGAATGCCAATCTCACCAGCCTGCTCGATGACCTCTGATGACAGTCAAAGATCAGATATCGAACAAGAATCTAGAGTTGTACCCAAAATGAGGAACGTTGATTCAATAGCGATGTATGTCCTGCCTAAGAGGAGTTACTTATCCTCAGTGGCGAAATTGAATGTTAGAGAGCTAGTCACTCGAATATTATCAAGTTTCATTCAAGAGAGCAGAGTTGTGGATGAAATTGTGTATGTTAGACGCTTTCATATTCCGAGGCAGGATCCTCAGAGTATTAGTTATTCGGATCAAAATGCGAGTCAAGTCAAGCATGAGGATGACAAGGCTTTTCAATTCACCAAGGTTATGCCGACGAGCTTTCTGCAAAGGAGCATGAGATTTATGATCGCAAAGGAAAGGAGTAGGCCAGACAATACACTAGCAGTGAGGATCTTGCCGAAAGAGATCGGCTTCTGGATAGACGAAATTCAAGTTTATTTGCTACCAAACTTTGCCCACAAGAACATCTTGCCTCTGTATGGTGCTGACATGACCACGGAGGACATCCGCTATCCAAGTGTCGAAGCTTTGGTCAAGGAGAGAAGTAGACGGGATGCTGGAGGTTGTGGAGGTAAGCAAGGTCGAAGCGAACTTGATAGCGACTCCATACGAGTCGAAAATTGGCTGATGAACAAATACCTCGATTGTATCACCTTGAGAGAGCACCTTGAAATGCACACACTGACGTGGTTGCAAATGATTAGCATCGCAAGAGGTATCATGGAAGGTCTCCACTATTTGCATGAGAAGGTTACCAACCCACACTCTGACAATGAAAAGTTGATTGATTCCTTTATAAAAAGCACCAATGGTGCAATCAAGAAGGTATCTTTCATCGATGGAGATTATAGTATCAGGATGGGACCAGAACCGCTTCTTTCTATTATTCATGGAAACCTCAGCTCCTTAAGCATAGTGCTGAGGGGCGACCGATTGACTCCCTGCATTTGGAACTTCAGCAAGTCGCATATTTATTACACCTTGCAGGCTTATGACGATTCTGGTCGCATGAAGATTGGAAACAGGAACTTGGCCAACCAATATTGGGCGCCAGAGTTGTTCAGTGGTGGGAGCGAAATTACACCGGAAGCCATGTGGAGCATCGACATGTACGCTGCTGGTATGATTCTTTGGGAGCTCATGTCTCGGTGCACCTTGCCTGAAATAAATATAGGAACTGAATCTCCACCGATAGTTAGAAACAAACCCGACAAATATCTCGAACCATTCGAGGACGAGTTGGGAGCTCGGCCTTCGATTAACACGTTGGAGTATGCAGTATGCAGATTGGAGGTGCGGCCTCAGATCAAGGATAGCTGGTTAGCAGGAATGAAGACCTATAGGTTTGTGCAGATATTTAAAGATTTATGGCAACAGGATCACAATGTTCGTCCACGGACAAAAACTACTATCGATCGTCTAGGCGGGCTAAGTCTTAGCAATGTTGATTTAAAAAGGAAGCTTGGTTCCACATCAGGCAAGAAAGTTTTCGGTCCCAAAACCATGTATCCGATACAGGTTGATTGCACGTTGGCACCGCCATATCCTGGCAAATGTTCGCCTAATTGTGTATTCGAAGATCTGAGTATCAAGAAAGACACTTCCGATAGTGAGGATTATGATTTCTTCTCCACCAGCCCCAATATACGCCGAGGGCTGTCTTCATCGTGCGCCTAGGCCGCCCTGTGATCATCGTTTCAGGATTCACAAGTATATGGCAAACTAGAAGTTTTGTCCGAAATCTAGAGCCCCCGGAGATGAGCCTAGGGTTGTTCGATTGAATTGTGCATAAACACACTCTCTCGAGCGATATAACATGGTTTCAGAGAACATACAGACAGTCATTCAGCAAAAATTAGCTGTACTTGTTCATGAAATTAACATGAAATTTCCTGAATCTATCCATCATGTCCTCGAACACCTCAGGCTGAGGAAGAATTGTCGTTCGGAAGTGGTAGGTTCCAGGTCTTTGACCAAATCCAGAACCTGGAACAACACAAACTCCGTAGCTCTCCAGAAATTGCATTGCATAATAGAAATCTGGCTCATGATTGAGCGATTTGGCTTCATCAATGGATTTCGGGGGTAGATGGAGACTGGGAAAGGCATACATGGCACCAGCGACCGGATTCGACCGTACTCCTGGCACTGAGTTGAAGGTGTCGGCGACGACTTTAGCTTTTTGTTTCAAATCTGCAAGAATCTTACTCTTTTCACTCTCAAAGAGGTCGTACGATTCACCTCCAGGCTTGGGTGGATTTACGACACAGTCCATTATGATCTGACCTAGAACTGAAGAGCACAACCAAGATGAGAGTCCCTTGTATAGAACAGCCCTCACTTCTTCATTGAAGTTGGACAGCTCGCAATATCCGCCTCTAAGACCACATTCGCCCATGTAACCTTTGCTTGATGACATCATTGAGACCAATTCCACCCTGTGGTCAGTTTTTTTATGCATGACCTCTTTGAAGGATACAAATTTGGAGTTTTCATCGAAAACGTTGTGCTGGTAAACTTCGTCTGCCATGATCACTAGATTTCGCTCTGCCGCAAAATTCAGTATCTCTATGATGTTAGCCTCACTAAGAATAGAACCTGTAGGATTTCCTGGATTAATTACTACAATAGCTCTGAGATCACAGTTGTCTTTGTTGACTTCGAATGCTTGCTCTAACTCATTAATGTCGAGACGCCAATTAGAATCTTCATTTAAATAATAATTTACTTGGAGCATGCCAAACTCGCAGACAGTTGCCGAGTATAGTGGATATTGAGGTATAGGTATCATAACGCCGACAGGTTTGCCGGGTTTGCGCGATTGGTTAATGAAAGATAAGATCGTCTTGACTCCTTGGCTAGCCCCAGTACAGAGGAACACATTACGCCAATCAGCTGGTACGCCACTATCCCGTTTCTCTATATAATCCGCAATGTGCTTACGAATAATCTCCAGGCCACAAGAATCGCTATAGGATCCGACAGAGCCTCCGCCACAATATTCTAGCAGCTCTCTGACCCGCTCTTTGACATCGTTCGGCAGATCAGGACTCTTTAGAAGTTCGGAGTCTGTCGCACAAGCCAATACCTGTCGGAAGAAGGTTAGCGGCTTTTGGTTCATAGCGTGACAATCGCCGATGTTTGCCTTAATGAGACTTTGGAACGGTTTCTTAGATCCATTATTCAACTCATTTTGAATCTGTCCGGCCCTGATAACAAGTGGACCTCTGACTGCATACTCAAGTCTGCGAATATTCTGGTTGATGTTTTCAACGTTCAGCAAATACCTGTCACTAGATGAAGTGCTGAATCTCATTCTAAAAGCTGATGAAACTAGCTGATTCTTGGCTAGTTTGTCAGCAAAGAGGGGGACGTTTGGCCAAGTCCTGATCATTTGGCAGCCTCAAGTCCACCAAAATGGCGATCAATCTCAGATGGGAGTTGTAATAGAGTGTTAAGTTACTATCCAATATTCAATACAAATTTCGATGAATTGATGATTCCGTGTGCTTCATCATTAATAAAGCATCAACAGCCATAGTTCGGCAGCCAGAAAGCCCCATAGATTCCACACGAGATAAGGAATCTTGATTGAAACCAATAGTTCTATTTAACTTCGATCTGAGTACATCCCATCATTTATGGCCTGTGATAGACGGCGGTGCTCTTAGCCTTCAAATTGTAGCGAATAACGTTACATAATTTCAGGATGGTTAAGTAATAACCTAACTATGCTCGCTGTGCCAGGGAAAGACAAAGCCAGATTCGGGCTTCAAGGTCAAGTAGTCGCCTGCGCACATGTGACAGCCTATAGAAATGGTGGTACTAGGCCAGAAGCGGAGTCTCGGAGTCGGAATCAGTATTACGACCATTTTTCTCGGTTTCTGATTCTCTGAATATAGCGAACCGTGGTAAAACAGGGAATGAATATATGTTCACTAGGCTTAAGTATCAGATCATTGTATCTGTTCGTGGAACGAGCTCGAGAACGAGTTGGCTCGAGCCCAAGCGGTAGCTCTCAGGCTTGGCCTAGTCTTCGCATCATCGATAAACTATCGTTCGAGATGGATTCCTAGTACTTTTTGATGAGTTAACTTTTATTTCATCGTGATCATGTGTGTTCGCTCAAATCTGATGAACGATTGGTCTTGTGGAAAAATTTGATCGGATGCGTTTACGGGGATTACCTTTCAGGAAGAGAAAATACATAGGGCAAGCAAACGACTTGTTGAGGAACCCCTCAACGATGGGTCCGAGGAGATTCGTTTCTGGGCAGCTGGGGCAACACTTCCCCGCTTTCAGGTAGCCCTCAGCTCACTGGACCAAAACCACCCGGCCTCAACCTCTCACGTGCCTTTGATCGCGAGCGGTGGCCTGCTAGAGTCTTTGTTATGGTCGGTCACTGCGGGCTCTTCGGCCTCCCTCCCTTCATTGGTCCACAGCACAGTCGCTTCCAATCGCAATCTGTGGTCAAAGTGCGGGTTTTGGAAGTGACAGGTACACCCTCATCAAATGGCGCCGGCCGACAACCCGATGGATAAGCTGGCCTCTGTGGTGGATTCGTTAAGCACAACCAATAAGGCATTACGAGAGGTGATCCAGATCAGGGATGACGAGATAGAACGGTTGGAACATTTTGAAAGCCATTTCAAGGGGATGAGGGAGAATTTTTCCCAGTTCAGAGAACTTGCCATCAAGCACGAAAATCAAGCGGACGAGTTGCAGCTTCGTCTTCGCCAACATTTGATTGACTACAGGAAGAGCGGCGAGAGTCTCCGAGGTCAAATTGCCAACCTAAAAGATGACATCGAAAGGCAGAGCTTAGAGAACGAGCTACTAGACCGCGAACTGAAGGACAACATTGAGAAATTGCAGCGGCTCAAGTATAGCAACGACCAAAACAATGCCTACGCTAACTCATTTCCTATTGTATCGAGCCCAAATTCGTTCATTCAACGCTTGTGTGACGATCTGAAATAGTTTGGGGCCACCAACTTTCTCACATTAAATTCGTAGAAATATAATCAAGCCTCAAGCTTGCGTTGATTCATCTCTGCCTAGCTAAGATTGGTCAACTTGATCGAGCTGCCCCTTTATTTGACTTGCTGATGGGCTATGAGGATGTCCGGGTACGGCCGTCGAGGTTTTATTACACTTTCTTTGGAATAAAACTATAACATCCCCGGTACTATAGCTTTCCTTTCTTTCGGGTAGTCTTTATAATTGTTCCTGTACCACTTGTGTTCCATCATGGCAGATATAGTCTGAATTGATGCAACGACGAGAAATATCGAGTTCCAGTAGATATTCCTGAACTCTTGAGCGACGAGTATGAGGAAATATATGATGACTTCAAATAGGTAATGCGGACAAGATACGTACTCAAACATTCCACCGGTTGGAACGTAATGTCGCTCTGTTATCACCCTACCTGTTTTATCCTTTCTTAAGTTGGCAAATATTTGATTGCATTTATGCTGGTGATGAGAGGCGTAGATGAACATTACAAACGCCAGTGCTCGTTGCTTTGTCACTAGGTTATCCAATAGAGCGATGTAGGTGAATTTAGTTGATGTGTTTGATAACAAGATTGGACATAGCGTACTGATGGCAGCGGCCAAGTAAAAGATGTGGCCGAGAATGTAATGTAGCACATTGATCTTGGAATGGCTTGAGTATACGCTGATAAACAGACACTCGTATAGTCTTCGTGAAGTTTGTAGAGTCATCAGTATGACTGTAAACACAAGGGATGTAATTGAATCGATCGTGTCAACAGTTTCGATCTTGACATATCTTTGGATCTGATGTATTAATGCATGGGACATTTTGACTACTTCGGCATTCAATTTGCCTGGCATATAATACAAAAATATTATGGCGAAACTTGAGATGAATGTTAGGGTTGCTGTAACGTAGAAGTGCATGAAATAACGCTTAGGTAACAAATAGAATTTCCAGAATATACCATCTTTCTTTTTCAAATTGAGATGTTTTCCGTAGACATACAAACTTGAACCAGTCTTGTTCGTTAGGAGCAAGTAGATACCGTATGGGGCGAAGCAGGTCCATAGTAATACCCAAAATAAAGCGATTGGGTCAAACATGGTGGGGCTTCTGGTGAGAGAAACCTATTCTCCATGCGAGAGACTCACTCGCTCTGCAGTGATGTCGATGAATCTTGATGTCACTGATTGGAAATTACGCATACGTTACAGGTGCCAACATATGGAGACCAGTTGCGATTGTTGTAACTACAATCGATTGGAGAAATTAAAGTCCAGAGCAACTACAAAGCTCATCCCTGGTATTTGGCCGCTCGATGGGTCTAGGCAGCTCCCAGGTCTCACAGAGGGAGAATGGCTGCTCCACGTGCATGCACTCGGGGATTGCGTGTGAAGCCAAGAACATTATTTATTTTTAGTCGTTTGGTAC
>Ga0268249_1000533_pt1 | contig 16165 bp, 5 predicted proteins | sample AgamicAtPe_FD_200257 | JGI IMG/M metagenome (GOLD analysis project Ga0268249, IMG submission 200257) | Agave microbial communities from Guanajuato, Mexico - At.P.e (v2) (version 3) | ecosystem: Host-associated > Plants > Phyllosphere > Phylloplane/Leaf | place: Guanajuato, Mexico | collected... | reverse complement strand
CGTTGGCGGCATCAGTCAAAAGGTGTTCCTACTTCTGTCTGAGCGCCAATGGAACCAACAAAAGTTGTTGGGCGACAACAACTCAATCGGCATGTCTGGTCGCTCTTTGACTTTTAGAATGCCACATACAACATTTCGCCGGTTAAACTAGCAGGCAACTATTGGCAAAATATTGCCGCGATTCCTCTCATCCGTTACGGATGCTTGCCGATAATCGATTCCAAGCAAACGCATTGTTGCTAGTTCAGGCGCTTTGTTCCGTCCGGCCGTCGCCGCCTGATCGCTTGCTCAGCCAGCTAGACTCGCGGGCGCCTTATTAGAGGCGGTGCACTTTGGCGCGTCCATAGAACACTATAGGAGCCCACCGGATCACCGCAGCCGGCGCTAATCTCATTGGAGCTCTACCGTCGTCGTCGTCGTCGTCGTCGTGGCCAAGGATAATCCATTAGACTGAGCACGGGCAAAAGAAGGGGCCCCCAATCGGTAAATCCGATAAGTACACACACAAACACGCGGACAAATTAATCTTGATCAGAGAGGCCAACCAAGTTGAGGGGAGGAAACGAGAAATTGGCTTGTTCAAGTCGGAGAGTCCACACGAGGCGGCTACACGAGTCAATTGGTGCTGTCTGCCTCAACTGGGATTGCCTCCACGATGTCTCAATTGCGCTTTACCCATTTCCTATGAGGCCAAACGGATTCGCCTTTTGCATAATTTGCCGTGACGACCACCAACGCCAATCTTGGCCATCGCCGCCGCGATGTTGCTCGCCTTGTTTAGTTGGCGGGCTCCAAGTCTCACGCTAGCTCCATTTGCGACACCGCCAATACTAATGACGGCTGCTCTACGCGGAAAGTTTTCTCGCCTCAGATTGATTCCCAAATCCTCTAATCAATCTTCGGTCGGCTAGCTGGCTAGATGTGCGACAGCCCAATAAGCGGCAACGTGCAATAGGCCCAAATCTTAAATGGGAGGAGCAGGCAGATTAAGAGGTGGGTGCCTTTTGAGGGTTCGCGCTGTTCCCAATTGGAGGTCCTATATCGGCGCTTGGACTCAACCTTGTTTCAATCAACAATATCAATCTGTTGTCACCATATTTGTAAACTGTTTTGTCGCTCAAAAATGGACTAGAAACTAATGCGCACAAAGCCTGAACAATCTAAAACTGGTTAGCTGAAAACGGAGCATCCCATGTATTCATGGTCCAGTCCAATGCCGGCCAACAAGCCCACCGAAACCAACCAAGCGAGCAGCGTCCGTAGTCCGGCAATGGCCAACCGCTGGCACTTCCTGTGCAAGTATAATATCGGCACATTCAACGGTCGGCGCCTGGCGAGCAAGCTTGGGGGAGCAACAACACAAGCTGCGGTGTTTGAAGCATAATGAGCTCTAAATATGATGAAAATTGACCGCAAAAAGCAAGAGAGCAAGAGGAATCATTCATGGATATAAAATGGCTGAGCCGATTGTTCACTTTGTTGCCGGTTTGCTGCTTCACTGGTTAGTTGGAGCGGGGGAAGTTTGAAGGTGTCAACTGGTAATGCGGTTTTCCGCCGACCGACGCCAATCTATCATCAGACCGCGGGTGTCTTGTACCTATTTGTAGTCCCGTGGCGCCGGTAGTAGCTGGGATGGGGGAAATATTTCCAATTGGCCGCTTGCCAGTGCGAAGAACAAGCAAGCGTGCTACATTGTAGACAGCAGGAGGAAGGATCGGTTTGAGAGCTTCCTCCATTCGTGATGAGCAAATTAGAACTATCAGATGGATCTAGGGTCGAGCCGATAGCCAAAAATTGGCCGAACGCTTGCTTTGGGATCTTGCTGTTTAGGCTCCATTTTTCGTTTGCTAAAGCACCAGAAGCTATTACTTGCACAATTCTCTAACGTGCTTCAGCTGAGCTTGGATTTTCTCCCGATTTGAGGGCAAAATTTGGAAGAAATAGGATCATTAAGTGGCACTTCCGAGTTTAGTTGCCAGTAATCCCCTATAAAGGAAGAGCCTTTGTTCCTGTCAGCCTAAATCTTACAATTATTAATCGGTTTCTCTCTCCTGTTTATCGTCAACCTTTAAATTCTCCCATTCAAGACATTGCAACTTCATTATTTAGGCTACAATCGTGTTCAGTTGAACTAAAATAACACATAACGTAATTGTTCTTTACCAAAGGCACAAGCATGTAATTTTCGTCTAAATCCTATATGGATGTCTGAATTAGTCCCACACTCTTTTGGTTTATTTGCCGCCCACCGTTGGCAAACTGGCTGCTAGATTTAGAGATTTGTGATCGTAATTGAGGCCTTAGTTTTGGTGTCTGTCCGCGTGCGCTTGCGTTCACCAAAAAACAGGGCCCCACAGGATAGAGGCGCCTCTTTAGTTCAGCAAGGGAAATCCTCGTTATCTAAGCGCTAAAATCGGTTAGTCCAATTGTTTCGTCCCTTAAACTCATATTACAAATCGCCACGAGAGTGGTGACAATGGCCCTCTTCGCGCGGCTTGAGTGGCTCGAGATTTCATTGTTGAATCGCGTCAAATGGACAACAATTGTGGTTTCAGGCTCCAGCTCCCGTTTAGCTGCGGTTTTTCGTGTTCTTCTGGCTAAATTTGAATCTTTAAATTTGTATATGGCCAATGTTTATCGCGATAATCAAAATTAGCATCGCCCAATCCAGAGCAGTAAAATTCCCGGCTACAAGGACTAGTCCCCCTCCAAAGATTGTCGGTTCGCTCACTTTGAAGCCGCTACCGATTTGTGAAGTTCGATCAGTTTATGCAAGAACTCTCTACCTGATTTTTCCTCTAGTTCCACTGGAAAGCGAACATTCACGCTGGTAAAACTGGCACAATGATTGGCCATTTGTCACCAAAACAATGCTCTGATCATGATTGATCTGTCACCCCTCGGTTTGTTCGCCGCCTAGAACCAATCAATCCAACCTCGAAGCCTCTTAGTTAGCCATGGGCCCCAGGCGAACGATAAACATCTTCTTCTTAGGCGCCATTGTTGTGCAATCGGCAACATGCATCACTCCCACCTCCTGAACAGCATGCCTCTTGCAAGGGACTAGCAGACGGACGTTTGCGCACGACTGGCAACCTTTGTAAGCAGCATGATCAACCAACATTTGCATGTACGATCAAATCGGTAGCTCTCTGCCAAAGCTAATCATGATAAATGAGCCTCTGTTACGAATTTGATCCCCTCAAAGAACGACCGCGATAATATATAGGCTCTAGGAGTGGGCTGGCGTTCAAGTAAACATGTTGGACGCCAATTGATCGATGACTGAAGGCCGACAGAAGCTTCGCGCCGATCCTGGCTACAGCAGCTGATTGTCCACGTTAAGTCTTGCGAATCTATCAGTGTTGCAGATATGCAATGATTTGTACTGCCAATGATTTGTACAGTGAATAGGACTCAACCGCCAGTTGTTCAGAGCTCGACGCGACTCGGGCTACGATGCTCATTATAACCTGTAATCGTTATCTGCGTAGACTGAAACAAGTTGCTCGCCATTTTACAATTACAAATCTATCGCTTTCTGTATCCTTTCGAGCATTAAGCTGCTTTCTATCCTGGCAAATCGATAGGTACAATCAATGCACCTCCAATATCTAGCATGAATTGGAACACACCCTGACAATCGACAATTTAAAAGCCCAGCAGGTAAGTACGCAAATAAATCATAGTTCACCGCGCAAGTCCCTACAGTCTGGGATCGATTCCGACAGGAACGACCCGCAAACATGGTCCATAATTCAATTGAATGCCCTGCAAATGACAACAACAATGATAATCGTTAAATCCGCTTTATTTCCTCGTTCAGCTTTAAGCGCTCGCGCCCACCTATGCTCGTATGGAAGCCGACACTGAGAGTCAGCATCCTGCCGCTCCAACAGGTTAGATATCGTTTCAATTTATTGCTACCGCACTCGATCATGCTCTTTCAGGCTTTTTACACTTAAACTAAATCCTTGGTAGGATAAGGATTCTCTTTCGTGCGAAACATTTACATACAAACTCATGCGTTCTGCTCTGATCCTCTCAGGTGTCGCTAGCACATGTCGTCATTAATAATTCTTTTACACCTGCCCACCTCCCACCGGACCACTTGTAGCTCAAGATACTGGGCAAATTTAATCTCTCACGTTTTTTAAATGATAATAATAACAAATGACTCGCGAAAAATATTTACGTAATTCCCTTTGCACTCGCAAATCAGAGATCGCTTACATGCATTGAATCCAGATCACCAGAACCAAACTATGATCGTAACCTCAGCTCTTGAAACTTCTGCATAGAGAGAGAGCAAATTTGATGCTATCGGGAAATTCCGCTACCAGGTGAACTAGTAGCTGAGTCTGTTCGTTCACTCTAGGAATCAACATTTCAGGTCGTTTACCTGTTTGCAGAGCGTTTAGTTGGCTCTTTTGCCGGTTGTTGCATCAAAATCACTCTTACGTCAAGGTATTATTTACAGTAAATATTGACTTGTTTCCAGGGATCGAGATCTCGATATTTAAATATTTGTCTACCTCGGCTATTGCTGTCTCTCTAACAAAGAAATCTTTGGTAGTTCAGGAGGTCCCCGATTCCTCACTTCAGTTTCTCTAGTCGACCTAATGACATGTTTGCAACAAAGGCTAATTGCTAAGGCCGCGAACACCCACCACTCAGCTCTGGTGGTCTAGAGCTCTAGCAGGGGGCAACCGGGCGTGCAGACTAGGGTGCTAATTGTTGTTTGTCGCTTGGATTGACTTGAGGCCCTCAATTAGGGTTAGTAGCGTAGATTTGGCCAATTCACTTTACAGCACTGATACTCGTTGTATAAGTCAACCATACGAATGACAACTAACTTGCTCGTTTACACTCAGAGTCCAAGTTTTCGTTGAGTTCGCCATTAAGAAATTGCCAAACGAATCAGCTTAGCAGGGCAAAGTCATCGTTGTTTCCTCTCACTTCACCGGACAGATAGTCGACCTGTCATTTGGATGCCTCGGTGCAATGGATGTCAGTGTATATGTGTGATCTCATGCGGTGAACTGCCGTAATCTAAAACTGTAAGACAGTTGGCCAATCTCAAGTAAGTGTGAAGTTGAACGGACTGAAATATGCCCCCCGTGCCCAAAATTGGCCCGTCTACCCATGGACTGCGATGAAAAGGTGCGAGGAAATTCAACGCTCACTGGGTAGCCAACTTGTGTGAGGAATCTGAGCCTGACCTACTAGCTGTGTTGTTCTCATCCATATCATTCAAGTGTCATAGTTTGACTTTTTGTATAACTCCAACAAGTCCACTTGATGGATCCACACGCAATAGGAGTCTGCAAATGTTAACAGTTGGCCCCATTGTAAGGGTCAGCATCCAAAATGGCGGCTCTAGTGTGTTTACAGGCCATGCACAACGATATTCGAGCTGGAAATGGTAGTAGATGGGCCATTTTGTTGCAGAGTGTCATTCAGATCACCTGATTTTTGAGCCGAAATTTTAAATTAAAACGGCTCCTCAAAGTCTGGGTCTCCAGTTGGCGGTAGAGCGCTCGCTTTGCTGCATTTAAACTCTGCATGCGAGCACAGCTTGAATTAGTTAGAAATTGAATTTCGAAATATTATCTCGGACAAAGAGTCCCAATAATCAGGTGAGCTACCAGCCGGCGCGCGACCGATACCAGAAAAGTCGTGATCTATCATTCGCAGTTGCATAATAGAGCCTCAAACTGAATATATGGGCTTGCGTGGAGGGACGGTCGGTCTCTCTATAGAGTTTTGTCCAAAAGTGGGCGGCAGCCCAATTTCAGCCGCAGAAACAAAGTTGATTTGCCGCGTTGGTTTAGTTTTGCCAGCTTTGAATTTGATTAGTTCGCAAAAGCGCAGCCGCACACGGCACACAGCGAGTTGGGCGCTCTTTTCAAGTTGGCCTCCTCGTTCGCGGCTGCAACTTGTGCAACTTATCACTATCCCATGGGCTCAGCAGCTAACAAATGATCGAGTATGATTGGGACAAATGGAAAACAGAGACTACATGTGACAGTGTTGCCTCACACGGCCTCCAGTAACCATACAAGTGAGTCTATATTTGAACGGCGAGATAGGAAAACATTAGTCTAGATTATATGGTCAAAACGATGACATGTCACCCGCGAATCCCATGTCACGAGAGCGCGACCTCGACACATTTCACACACCCACGCACCATCGGGATCTAGCCCACTATGGTTGCAAATAGCTACGAACACGATTGACTGGCGCCTAATTGTTGTTCGCCGCTAAATTTTGATAAATTCTAGGCACCAAATTGCCCTCGATCCACTAGAATCAGCTCGCGGATGTTCGAACAAGCAGCTGAGGTGGCGACGACAATGACTCTCGTGAGGCCAAAGAGGGAGAGAGTGACGCTTTTTGGGGGAAACAAAGGACACGATTTGGGTAACATTTGTTATGCGGCCGCCGACGGTTTTACATCGTGCAAACAACAATTGACACTCGTCGCAAGCTCGACCGTCGCCGCTTGAACCATTTCAACTCGTTTAAGTGGCTCGTTTAATTTGCACTGCGGTGAAGCCAAACTGGCAGGATGTTGTTTTGCTCCAGTTCAATCACGAGCAGCATACACATTTTGACGTCCGTTTTTAAATCAGCGGCTCACTTTCTGGAATCTAGCGGCCGGCATGGAGAGGGCAAGCGGTTTTAGCGAAAGAGGCAGAGAGAGAGAGAGGGAGGACCGGCTCAAAGTTGGCACATCCAACAAAGTGCGCAAAGCGGATCGAGAGCGAAATTGAAACCAATAAATTGACACATACATCTAAATTCGCCCAAAAGGCTCCATTTGCGGCAAACGACAACTCGTGTCGCTTTGTACCGGCGCGACGGTATGGAAATGATGGAAATCGGAACAACACAAACACATAGCCTAGAGATGGTCAATCACGAGAGGCAGCCCATAAACCACAGGCCGCTTGTTGGCGGCCCTGTCGCCTTTGGTTGGTGCTGTTTTCTCTACTATCGCTCTCGGGTTAGCGGCCATTGTTCTCAGGCGGCTGGATGAGACAAAACATAAGCAGCCTCCAGCAAAGCAAACCGACGCCTCCCTGCCGCCAATGGGCTTCCCCTGTCGCCGTTGGGACCGACACTCTGCCGCCCCCTGAACGCTTCTATGCTGGCCAATCGCGGGCCATTTACAAATGAGCAATCATTAGTGCCAATTTGGGGCCCTTGTCGGCCCGCAGCAACCACAAACGGGCGACACTCGAGAGGGAGTCGGCTCAAGCCGGAGGAGGAAGCGGCAAAACCTGAGCAAGCGTCAACCAATAGACGCTTGCTCATACTCAAGGTGTGCGCTCCATTGACCAGAAACTCGGAACTCGCGCTCACCAACAGAGGGCCAACCTATTTCAGGCCGGACGTAGGCAAACTGAGAAGTGGAGGTGCCGAAGTTAGAACACAACAAGGAGGCTCTGAGACAGGAGCAGCGAAGCTCAAATCCGCAATCATGTTCCTTACTTGTCAACTTAACACTCGAGTAAGCTGAAGTGACTCGGAGAAGCCTGGCGTTTAATGATTACTTAACTAGTGTTTCTTGGCCCCCTCGCCGCGAGCCCATCTGGCTACGAGTGAACGCTACCTCCTCTCCTCCACCTTTGCTTGCTCGAATATGGAGCTTGTAATTTAGTTCAGCAGCTTGTCTATGGCAAACGAGAGGAGCTGTCCTGACGAGGAACCTGTTGGCCTTTTCGTGGCTAGAGTTTGGTCGGCGGCACTTGTTGAGCTCGTTAGAAGCCAATGCAACTCGTTTGCAGGCGCCGGAATTGGCGCTCTTTTTGATTGATCCAACCTAGCCGAGCTGCATGAAAGTTTGTCCCCCTCCTCCTCCTCCTCTGCAGAGTCGAGCGGCGAGTTCAGTCTTCCAACTTCAAGCTCACCGTCGGCTTCCTCATCTTCCTCTTCATCCTCCTCCTCCGCCTCTGCCTCCACCTCCTCTTCATCCTCCAGCTTCTTTGCTACAGGCGAACTCGGAATCACTCGCTCAAATCCCGAGTTTGAGCTCATATTTGCTGGGCTAAGCTGCGAAATCTTGGAGTGCGGCTGCTTCTCAACAAGATCCTGCTCGTCTCGGCGATCTCCGAACGCTTGAAGCCTAACCTGCTGCTCAAGCTGCTGCTGCTGGCTTTCGTGTTGTGATCGATGCCGCTGGTGTTGTTCTTGCTTTTGGCGTTGCAAATGCTGCTGGTATTGCTGTTGAAAGTGTTGAAGATGGAGTTGGAATTGTTGGCTGAATAAACTTGCATAGTGCTGTTGGATTGCAATCTGTTGCTGGACTTCTGGGCCAGCTGGCTGGTGGGCAAGCTGACGTTGTTGGTGTTGTTGAGCGGCTTGTATTGCTGTCTGGTGGGAGTGCTGAAATTGGTTACGGGCTGAAGCTGCCTGCTGTTGGGTTGCCGCTAGTTGAGCTAGCGGACCAAAGGAGGTTACAGCTCCTGTTGGCACTATCCTGAGCGGTTGCCCAAGTAGCGGATGGAAATCCGGTCGAGCTGAGACTTGAGCCAAGGCGTTTGCAAGATGGACCGGCCTCACCAGGACAGGGGAGTTAGTTTGGCTCGTTGGATTAGCTCGCAGGTTTGCCGGTTGGTTTGGCTGCTGATGAATGGCTCGCACTGTCATTAGAGGCATCTGCGCTGGGCCACCTTGTGACGGTACTCTTGCACCTGGTTGTTGGTGGTTTGAGGGAGCTGGATGCGCTTGAATTGGCAAAAGTTGGCCACTTAGGGGACCCAAGTGCTGATTGCCAACGTTGAGGCCAAGATTCATAAGGAGCGATCGCCTGTAGGCAGCAGCAAGTCGATTCCTCGAGGAGGAAGTGTTTTTGCGTCTTAGTTTACCTGTTGTGCCACCGATAAAAACTTCCTCGGAGGCGCAAGGATCCAGCATCCAATAGTTACCCTTTCCAGGGTCATCATAATGCCTAGCAACCTTAACAAAGCACTTATTTAGGCTGAGATTGTGCCTAATCGAATTTTGCCAGCCTTGCTTGTTGTCCCGATAGTAGGGATAGTTTTTCATTATATACTCATATATTCCATTCAAAGTTAACCGCTTGTTTGGTGCCGCCTTAATTGCCATCATAATCAGAGCGTTGTAACTAAACGATGGCTTCTCAAACTTCACCCGTTTTCTTCTGCTTCCGGTGGCTGGCTGGCTAAACGGGCCACTTGAAGGCTTGTCGACTACACGCTCCGACTCATCCTTAGAGGTAGCAACTGATGTACAACTTTGGGCTGAGCTAGTTTGTGCAAACCTCTTGCCAACCATCAGCTTGCCGCTATTTGATTCATCTACTTCACTACCGACTTGCTCTGAGGACATCCTGTCACAAAACTTGAAAACGCCCGATTGAATTGTCATTGGTTGCAAGCTTCAGACCAGAAGCTTGGTGGTGAGATCACTTCGAGAGTTGGAAGGTAAATGGTGCATTTGGAACTTGATTTTATTCGACTCCCGATTTGAGCCAACTTCCTCAGCCCCCACGCAAACCTCGTTTGAGTGCTGGATGTAAATGTTTTCATAATATTGTTTCCCCGTTTCCAAAATAAACTCGACAGCTGGTGCGAACCTATAGCGCACCGTTTGAAACTACGAACGATTGAGATTGCGCAGTAGGGTTCGAGGGTTGATTTTGCAGTAATTCAATTCAATGGAAGCCATGTTTCAAGTTTGGAACTACCATGATAAACTAGGGTCGTCATGCCACCTGGTGGTCAGTAACAGAAGATTGCTCTGAGCACCACAAGAGGGCCTTTGACTGTCAAAGTTTGACATTTGTTGCTCAAGGATCCAAGGAGGGTGGGTTCAACCCAAATCGTGTGTCGCCGACCGCCCGTTTTCGAAATGAGACATGAATCTCTGGAGGCTATCTAGTATGACGACGTGCGAGGGATCTCAGAAACTTTGATTTAACATGATTTTGAATTAAGCCTAATCGTCAAAACTGAGTCGGCGGGGGACACTCAATCGGTTGATTCTAAGTAGTCAAGTAGCATATTGGTCGATCTATAACATTATCAGATAAACTGGTGACCAGTTTATCTAACTTTAGGCTTTATTATGTCGGGTGTATAATTTGCCAAATTTTGCCATATATATCCTAACAAAATCTTCAACTTTTCGTTTGACTTGTTTATTGCATTCAAGCCGTTCGCAGCCCTTCCTGTTGAGTTCTTTTTCCAACACAGCAAGCGTCAATTTTCTGGCTAAAAAGACAAAGTCCTCTTTGCTGGTTATCCTCGCTACTTGAGAGTCAGGTTTGTAATATTCGCTCAGCGCATCTTTTATGAACTTACTCACTCCGTGTTCGAACATCTTCTTCTTGATTTTATCCGGCAATTTGTCGTTGGTATTGTTGGCATTGGGAGATTCTGTAATTGTGTCGGTAGAGAATGGGGCTTGGTTCGTGATTGCTGTTTGGGTTGTTATAGTGTTTATGGTAGTGGTATTTATGACTGGCTCCTCGTTACTAACGTGCAAGCCTTGAGTGATGGATGGTTGTTTATAGGGTGAAGTTATTTGCGACTGATCGGCCTCAGATCTAACTTGTAAATTAAGTATCACAGTGCGGGGTTGCTGAGTTTTTCTGTCAAGAGTGACTGTAGCAAACCATATTTCGCCACTCGGTGTCGTGTAGTAAGAGCCCGGATAAGGGTATGAATCGTCGATGACATCATCAACGCTCAAGGGCTTATCTCTAATTGTATAATACTCGTCGTAATCACATATACTGAATGCTAACTCGTCATCAATTGTGTGGGCTGGCTCGATGGAGTTGTTGGCCAGAACGATCAAGGTAGGCATGTTCGTTGGCTCAGGCTTCACAGTTTCAACCGTATCATCATAAAAAGCCGACATAGATGCAGCACATTCCTGTTCTACTTCTCTATGATACGCGTATGGATCATGGTAAGAGTCGTCACTGAATTCCCTTCCATTCATCTGATAGGCGATGTTTATATCCTGCTGACCGTTAATTTGTATGTGCGATGTCAGATGATAACTATTCACCGCAGGCGGGATAGTGGGTGGGACAACGATTGGAGGTGGATAACGATTCTCTGTTTCTAGGGGTACGCTGGGGTATAAAAAGTGGTGATTGGGGGTCTGATTTGAAACTGCGGCAACTGCTGCGGCTGGTGGGATAATAGACGACGGTTGTTGAGATTGGGCGACTAGTAGGGGGGTTGGAATAGGTGGTGTGATGCTGTTCGCCAGATATGCAAGATTCTGACCTGGAACCGGAGGGTAGGGTAACGGCAAGCTGTTGATAGAATTGTAAGCGCGCTGGCTAAGCTTGATCTGTTCAGCAGCCGCAGCACCATAATGCTTCTCTATTGTGTCATAGTAGTCTTTCAATCTAACATGCATCTCAAATTGCTGCCGATGCTCCTCTTTGCTTATTTTGGGGGCGGGTGTTAGGTCGATATTGTTGGTTGTTAGAGAGTCGAATTTTCTCTTAACTGGTAGTATGTTAGTCTTGAGGGTTGCGTTGCCGACTAAGCCGTTCAATGCGGTAGATTTAAAATAACTTCTAGCAAAAGGGTTCTTTTGTTCGAGAGCTAACTTATCAGCTTGATCGTCGCTAGTGACCTCTTCTTCCATCTTCTTCTCGATTTCGATACGCTGAAGTCGATTGAGTCTCGGAATTTTGAAGCCTGGACTTAATGCCTGAAACTTTTTCAATAATTTGTTAGCGAGAGCTTTGATATTTGGAGAGGTATGAGTCTGAACTGGCAGTAGAGTATTCATTGATTGCGCACTTTTAGTAGGAGTGCTAGGGTGCGTTTGTCGGCCGTTGAAGTTCTCATCTGCCTCATCTGACCCCAGAGCTTCTTGAGGGTTCCTGTCATCATCGTCCTCACCGTCATCCCTATTTCGTTGATTGGTTGCATTTTGAACAGAATTAGAGATACCGGTCACTTGTACCTGTTGTTGTTGGGCTACTGGTTGAGACTTAGGTTCTTCAGTTGCCCATCTCTCAATCATTCGGTAGACGTTGCTTTCTAACACTTTGGTCTTGTTGGGGATAGGTAATCGTTCCAGTATATCTATTATGGTGGCTTTAAAATCACAGTCAGCTTGAGGGTCGCGCATCCACACACAAAGTATCTCAAGACCGTGATAGTCAACAAAGAGTCTGAGTGAAATTTCAGATTTTGTTGATCTGATAATATCCAAGAGCTTTCTTCTATCACTAACTTCTTCGGCTTTGATGGATAGACTCGCTAAAGCTATAACCTGATCCTTAGTCTTTAAGCCTTGTGCGGCATCCTCTGCTAGAGTGTTGATCTTGTCCTCGAGGTTGAGGTCAAGAAGAACGTGCTTGTGAGATTTCTTGTGTGCCTTGTTCTCGTTGAGCTGCGGTGAAGAGTTACCATTGAGTGAGAAAGTTTGCTCATTACCTCCGATATACCCTCGACATGATGGGGCTTCGCAATAACACTTTTGTGCCTTTCTACCGTATCTCTGGAACTGGTAGTCGAAGGTTATCTCATCGCCAGGTTGTAAATTTTTGATTGTAAAGAAACCTATTCTCAAGTCACCATTAACAGTCCACTTTTGCGTCTCACAATTTGGCTCGCAACTGTGATTGATAAAACGTGTTAGATTGCCTTTGACAGTTGCATCGATAATTTCATCACTCCTAAGAGCCATAAAGTAGTGATGCTTTATCTTCTGCTTGGTGTACTTTTTCACTCGGCTCCTAAATTCTTTTGATCGAACCACTTCACCTACATATTCCATGATGAAAGAGTTGATTGGCAATTCGGTCGTTGTTCTCAAGCCCCAACCCTTTTTTCGAGTTTTGAATACCTCAACCTTGGCCGATTGCAACTTTTGGAACCTCTTATTAAGACAGTGATCGCCTAGCGTGCATTTAGAGCCACATTCAATCATAAGCATTCGATTTAAGCAATCATCAAGACAGCCCATAACTCCTCGCGCTCTCTCCTCCTTTGTAAGGATACAATCGCACACCATTGAGCGAGCATCCTTTCTACTCCTGCTATGTTCATTTCTTCTTTTATCTAAATACAAATTTTCTAATAAGGGCTCGTAAGTAGGTGGCACTGAATGTTTGTGATGATGCCTATGGTGGTGGTTGTTGCTGTTATTGTTGTTGCTGTTACTGTTGATATTATTGTGATGATGATTATGTTCTAAGCCATGGTTGATATTGTTATGATTGCTGTTATAATTTATATTATTAGACTTTGAACTACTATATCCACCTGCATCGCTGTTATCATCTTTGGCGTCGCTATTGATAATATCGCCTTCTAAATAGTTTTTCCTCCATCTAGATTTGATTTTCTCCATCGTTTCAGATGCCTATCAATATAAGGTAGCTGGTAACAAAATTGGCGTTCGAATTGAACATTTAGGATTCAACATTTACACGGACAAGGGAGGGGAGAGATTGCGAGCAGTTTGATAAGTGGGCTGAAAATATGGGTATGATGTTGGTGAGCACTGGTGATGTGTATGTATATTTATATAAATGAGACAGATTTGGATGATGTTGGCGAAACATGCGAAAACGGATAGTAGATAGTTATATGTATAAATGTTGGTAGTTATATGTCGATGTGATCGTGGTGAAGTAGAAGTAAATGAAGGCGAGCAAGCGAGTGTGCAAGTGAGCAGGGATCGAGCGAGAGAAAGAAGAGTGCCAGAGTGAACAAGCAAGCGGGCGCACAGAAATATAGTTGGAGCGAGTGAGAGATGGAGATACGACGAAGACGAATACGAAAAACAACAATATGATGGGGAGAATCAGAGACAGAGCGCACAATCGTACAATCTCAGAGTTTATTTTGTCGCCCTTCTGCCGCTGAGTCGTCGCCAGCTTTTACCTCAGGCTCGCTCGATTCGCGCCGCCTTTAAATTTTAACCACAAAATCAGCGCTCGTACACTTGCACTGGCTTGCAAGCGCTGCGTACTGTGCAATTGGCTACCACAAAACCCGACCTGCTCGCCTGGCCAATCTGTGCGAATCGCACACACTTCGTTCCATCGTGCATAGAAAAAGTTCACGATGGGTTCCCACCAATTTGGGCGAGCAGTGAAACTCGCTTGCACGCTCACATAAAATGTCTGGATTCTCTGGGAGCGATGAGAGCGCGAGAGAGCGGCGGCTGCGGGCGGGCGTCACGCCCAGCTGCTCGACCACCACCCGGCCGCCCGTCCCGAAAATTCACTCTCGACTGTTCAAGTTTGGTTTTGGCGCCCCGGAAGAGATAAAGGTCTAGCGGCGCAGGCGCAGCGCGCGCCTCCTTGGTGCGCCAACCCGGGCAAAGAAGGGGGCGAAATTTTCCCTTTCTTCACTGCAGTAAAGAGGAGATTTTGGTCCTGCTTGGAACCCTGGTTAGTCCGCCGCTCCATTCCCAATGACCAAACCGAATGCGAGCCAGGCAGAGCGAAAGCCATGGGGCTTGCAACCAGCGCTATCAAGTTGGGTTATCCTCTCCTACCCCTCTGTTGGCGTGCCAGTAATCGGCCGGTTTGCGCAGTTCCCCACTTCGCGAGCACCAGTCCCGCCGAGTCTGACGCTTGTTGAGAGATTGTGCAAGCCAGCGTGCGGTCGCACCAACGGTGGCGAACGAGCCCATTGCGCCAGCCTGGCCCAGCAACCGCACAGGCCGCTCCTTGGTTATACCCTCTTCCCTCCGGCGCTCATGCCGCTCGAACACATGCATTTCCCATTGGACGCACGCTGCCGCCGCTGTCTGGGCCGGCTATGCAGTGTCGAGTACTGGCTACAGCGGTATCCTCTCGTAGGCGCTGATGCCGCCGCCGCAGCTCCTGCCGCTTCTAACCTCACAACTCAGGCACCATATCTCTAATTCTGACAAACGAGCCTTTTATTTTCCTCCCTTGTGGAAGACGACGTACGACAAAGATCAATAAGCTTAGCGTTACACGGTAAATTATTATTATCTATCGCTCTCAACCCTTAAAATCAATCGATTTATACTATTGTATACACTTAGAGTCACTCCTTAGAGAACTCTGGATACAACAAAACCCTCATTCATTACACAAAACTCCAGCTATACATTGGGCACCTATTGAACACCTACAACAACATGGCTTACAACAATTCCGATGGAGGAGCCAATCAACCGAACGCTGCCGAAGAATCGCGAAACAAAGAGATGGACCCAGATGGCGTTATAGTATCAACTTGGGACGAAGTTGTTAATAGCTTTGAAGATATGAATCTAAACAACGACTTGCTTCGTGGTGTCTTTGCATACGGTTTTGAGAGACCATCGGCCATTCAGCAGCGTGCTATCGCGCCCTGCATTCAAGGACATGATGTCATTGCGCAGGCTCAATCTGGTACAGGTAAGACGGCCACCTTCTCGATAGCTGTATTACAAAATATCGATACGACTATTCCAGAGTGTCAGGCTCTCATATTGGCGCCTACACGCGAATTAGCGCAACAGATCCAAAAGGTTGTCATCGCACTGGGTGACCATCTCAAAGTCAAGTGTCATGCTTGTGTTGGTGGTACAAATGTCGGAACTGATCTGAGCAAACTGGAAGAGGGAGTTCAGGTCATTGTCGGAACGCCCGGTCGTGTTTACGATATGATTCAGCGTCAAGCCCTGAGGCCAGACAAAATCAAAATGTTTGTTCTGGACGAGGCTGATGAAATGTTGTCAAGAGGTTTCAAGGACCAAATCTATGATGTTTTCAAGATGCTTCCTAATGACATGCAGGTCATCTTGCTTTCCGCTACTATGCCAGTTGAAGTGCTCGAAGTCACAACACGATTTATGAGAAACCCAATCAACATTTTGGTCAGGAAAGAGGAGCTCACCTTAGAGGGTATCAAGCAGTTTTATATCTCTATCCAGAAAGAAGAGTGGAAATTTGATACACTCTGCGATCTTTATGAGACGTTGACGATTACACAAGCAGTCATTTTCTGTAATACTAGGAGAAAAGTCGACTGGTTGGCAAGACAAATGAGCCTCAGAGACTTCACAGTATCCTCAATGGTAAGTGACCAAATCAGTATACTTAGATTCGAAATACCAGTCTCCACAAAAGCGCTCGCATCAGTCCTTTCAACCTGATGATGTGGGGTCGTCGCAGTTGGAGTAAAGC
>Ga0268249_1000530_pt1 | contig 16246 bp, 8 predicted proteins | sample AgamicAtPe_FD_200257 | JGI IMG/M metagenome (GOLD analysis project Ga0268249, IMG submission 200257) | Agave microbial communities from Guanajuato, Mexico - At.P.e (v2) (version 3) | ecosystem: Host-associated > Plants > Phyllosphere > Phylloplane/Leaf | place: Guanajuato, Mexico | collected... | reverse complement strand
AATAGAGAATAATTGAGCTCTAGGGCAAATAATTTAGAGGAGAGAAATAATTTTAAAGAAAGAATAAACTTGAAAGGGAGATACATAAATGATAGAGGTTACAATTGAACATGGAAATTTGGTTGATATCACAATTGGGTTTGACGAATTTCTTGGAAGGCTTAAGTGCGTAGTTTTACTACGCCATTTCTCTCCACAGGCCTTCATACGGTAACCTGGGCACAGCCACACCGTAGGGCGGGAGTAGTATTCAGCCCCCTCTCCTGCTTCCCCTTCCGTGCCACTTTCGCGCTGCGAGCAGCGCCATTCTTGTGCAGCGGCAAAACACACAAACTGGAAAGGCTAGATTTGTATGTAGCTCGAGTTACAGGTGAGGGTGTTGAATTGATACACTTCCTCTTCAATCAAAAGACATCAATCCTGCCGCATATCGCTTGCAAAACTGTACGTTCTATGTCGGTAATATCCGCACTTGGTTTCCCCTCTGATTTTGGTGGATTTCCTGCTTACGAAATTTTTTGTGACTTGCAGGTGGCCCTGATCAGTGTCAGCTCCCATGGAGTTTTGTTTCCGCTTTCTTTCTGCGACTCAAATTTGAAAATGGTCTCCCATCACACGCTTGGTGAGATAACTCTTATTATCTGACCGACTGTGACGTTTGAAACTTGCGAGGCCATCTGCAATCCCTCGTCTGCCTCGAGGTCTAGTTTACGGGGACTAGATCAAAGGGAATGAATTCTAAGATTACACCGATAGATCATGACATCTTCGACCGATTGGTCCGTGTTCGATCAATTCTAGGCGGGCTCGCGATGTTATCCCGAAGTCAAATGCACACGATCTCCCACTTGTCCGGCCGAGACATTTCTTGGTGCCGATCCATGCGGGTTTTCAGTGCGAAATTTGCGCGGCATTGCACTCGCTCGCCTTCAGACCAATGAGTCATGACTGTTCAACCTGGCGACAAAGCGACCAAACGTAACAGGTTGCACCAACCCGCCCACCAACCACCACCACCACCGCCAACAAACAAGGCCCAGCAGTCCATCTCCAAGCACCGGCTAGCTCGTGTCGCTGTCCACCCAAAGTCGACCCCCTACTTACCTCAACTCGTAGTCGGTGCGCGAACCGGCCGCGTCCAGCCGACCAACATGCATCTGACAACTCCTCACCCAACTTGGAACGTCGACTTTGTGCAACGACAATACCACCAACCAAACTGACCACAATTGGCCGCGGCACTAGCAAGTGAGATGCCTCTTGATCATGGTTGCCGGTTTGTTTGCGCTTGTTGCCGTGTGTCTTGTTGTTATTGTTGGTGTTGTTGTTGGACGATCTGCCGCCGCAACGGTAACGCTTTCGGTCGGCGCCTCACTCTCACTTGTTTCTAATTGTTGGTTCTCAGGTCAACCCAGTTGGTAGCGCTGATACGATCAATCTGATTGCATCTCTCCACCTCCAACAAAGTCGGGCTCCTCCTCCTCCTCTGAAGTCTCCATGTATCTTGCCCCAATAAGCTTGGGTGATTGAGTATCTGTAGAGCACAGTCTGCGCTGAGCCTCCGATAGTTGATTCGAACTTGCTACCGAGCTCACTTGAGACATATCTATCGTATAAACGAATAATCTCATCCCATATCTGGGTCTCTCCTGCAGAGCACCACACGGAGGAGCCTTTAGGCCAGGCGAGCTTATTAAACTGCGATCATCTCTTTCTATCCATCATGTTCACCTATCATCAAACGTTTTTCTAATAGGTCGGACTTGCTCAAGTTTTGTCGAGTGCGCCAGAGAGACGCACGAGCTCTCTCATTCGGCTGGAATATTGACCTAGGCAGAAGCTAAGCAGTGGGATTCAAGCTGAAAAATGGTGGTTGGATGACAGATGAAGCAAGAGGTGCATTTCGACTTTGAGTCCTAGAATCGGCTCTCAAAATATGGTCCATCTGCGCATTTCCTGAGTAGAATGTAAGATTACAACTCCATTTCGTATCCTCTAGTTTTGTATCCAATTCTAGGTTCCTGTACAGTTTAGCTCGAGTGACCTAACATTCATCATAAAAGTCCTTGCTTCGCTTCAAATTTAGAGTCTGTCTCTGCTTCTTTTCATAGAGTTCGCGAGACTTGTAGTAGGATACAGTTGCGCAGCTAAGTATGAACACACTGCCAGCTATAGTGAAGAATCCTAGCGCGATCGAGAGTGGGCCTTTGGAGTTTCTTGAGATTAGTGGCTGAGAGCAAATCTGAAATAGCCTCGTATTTGCCACCAGCGGAACTGAACTTACCTAGAATATGAGCTAAACTTGATCCAGCATAGCGCTCGTACTGGCTATCGAAGTGAGGTGGTCCCATCTCAACATGATCAAGTAGCATTATAACACCACCAAATACAACCATGAGCATTCCAACTGCAACCATAGACATCGAGCAGAATATTAGAGGCTTGTGGTTGGCTGGATGCTTGACGGCACCGAGCAAGGAGCCATCGACCATCCTCGGCATCTCGCGGCACCTCTGGTCGTGTGCTGGGTTCGAGTTTAGATTCACGTACAGAGGCCGCTGTGAATCGATTGTGTACTGTTTCAGGTGCCAACGCGAACCAGCATTCTGGAATTCACATGCAGATCCGTCGGGCACCTGAGACTGGCAAAGTATACACAAAGGAGCGAACGGCTGCCTGTGGATCTAGAGCGAGAGCCATCTTTCACTGAGCTCGGATCTAACCCCATCAGGATGGCTCAAGTATTGTATTACTCCAGCCTTGATGAAGGATTCATGGTTGTTGTTTGCAATTGCGCCACTTCGTCTGACTCCAAGACGAAGTGAATGGAAGGGTCGCCCAGGATCTAATCTCATAGGCTGATTGCTCAGCCCCGATTATTCAGGAGCTTTCGAGGTTTGATTCTCACGAAATATTGGTCATGCCTCTTGATGGGCAGAGTTTTATCAGATGGGACCAAGAATGAGCCACTAGGTTGCAACTAGTTCTGCGATTTCGAGCATTAGATGTGACGGCACAGCTTTGCATCTGCTCCTATCGCCACAGTTTGGATTATCCAACTCAAACCAGATTGGATGAACTACGCGGACACAAGCCAGGAAAGGGAGCTAAAGTGGGAGACTCGAAACAAAGGTTTTATGTTACCGTAACTAAATGATGGGGCCAACTAGTTGGACTGAGAGGGCCGCATTGTTTGTTTATTATAAGCTATTAGTGGCGAGCTCAAATCTCAACGTCCTGCCGGCAGCCGATGTGGCTCTTGGGCCCAAACTTGGCCGGCGTAAAAGCCGACAAGCTGGCCTCCTCAACTACCAAGTTTGTCTTGCTTATTGCGGCTCCAGTCTCAGTGGTTGAGGAGGAGTTCGAGGAGCTGCAACTGGAGTCAATGGAGACACTGAGAGCCTCATAGGATGGATCGGAGGAAATTGTTTGCTGCTCTCGGCTAAAGTAGGCGCCCAGTGCGAGTTCCCTCAGTTGGTGCTCGACGAGAGAGGGCGACTCATGGAGGAGGGGGCGCAATTTAGTCTGTTCATCTCTCGGGCAAATTCCAGCACTGAGCAACCTGTGCAAGTGGCCTGTCTGCTCCACTTGTCCCCGGTTTTGGTGCTCCTTTCCCGGTTGCAATCTGAAGGCCTGAGACTCATCGTGTTTGAGTTGCTGCTGTTGCCGCTGGAATTGGTTGCGATTGTTCAACTTGATGTTCGACTCCAGAGCCAGCGATGACAGATGCTCGAGTATGGAGGAGTGCGATTTGCAGTCCTCGTCGTCGTCGTCAGCGTTGAGCTTTGGTGGAGAGTCGATGTCCTGGTTATTGTTTCCATCAATCGCATTGCTAGCTTCCATTGCAGCTAAACGACAACCATCGGCGACAGCTTTTCCAGCGGCCGCGTATTGGCTTACGGGCGCCGACTCCAATCCAACGCCCGCCTCCTCCTCCTCCAAGGCCTCTCCCGTTCGCGCAACTCTTTGCCGACTGACACTGTCTGGAACCTGTTTGCTCGGCGGCGGCGGCGAAGCCTTGCGCTTGCCGGCCAATGTCATGGGGCCAATGATGCTACTTAGCTGGCTTAGGAACTCTTCTAGTTTCAATTGTTTTGGCGGCTCCGCGATGATGGAGCTGGAATCACTGACATTATCCGTCTCGCAATCAGCGCTGAGCCCCCTCCTCTCGCGCTCCAGTTTGCGCTCACCTGAGACGAGAGCATGGAGATGATGGGCCGCCTCCCCGTCCACTTGCCTCCTCTCGAGCGCCAAATTTGGTTCGCAATCAATGGGTATGACGCACGAGGATTCGCATTGACTCGTCGAAGCCATTCTAGTCAGGGAGGAAACTCTCGACGCTCGGCCGAGACTTGTGGCCTTGCTGCTCGTTGCGGACGGCAATCGCGTGGGCGAAACACTTAGCCCAAGTTCAGGGCGCTCGAAGGCCGCTCCCGTCTGGCCGAGCCGCGACAACTGTCGACCACTCGGCTGCTTAGAAATCCCTCTGAGCTCAACGTCTCGTCCGCGCTGTTTTGATCTTAGCGGGCAATTTGCATTCGAGCCGCTGCTGCCGTTGGCGGGCGATTGAACTTGGAGGGGCTTGTTGCTGGTGAGGGGCGAGGAGTAGGAGGAGGAGGCGGAAGCGGAGGAGGAGGAGCGGCGGCTGTTCAAGTTTGCGCTAGTTGCCGAGTCCGAATCGGTGAGGTTTGTTTGCGACGACAGGTTATTGTTCTCTGTGCGCCCGTACCTCAGCTTGCTGCCCCTCGCCGAGCCCACTTGGCCGCGGCCCTGGCTTCCGCTCGAGGTTGACATCGAGCTGCTCTCAGCGCCGCAGTCCCAACACTGCCGACTGTCCCGCTCGATGCGGCCTCCACCAGGCAGCTGGCCGAGGTTTCGCCGCTCATGTCTTGCAAGCGCCAAGCTGACGTCCATGGAACCCTTCCTGCCTCTGGCGCCGCCTCCTCGGCCGCTGCCACCGCCGCAACAGCCTCCAGTCGAGCCAAATTGGCCCTGTCGCTTCAGCGAGTGTTGGCCTCCCATCTGTTGCCTGAACGGGCTCTCCGGAGTTTGTGTCGCGGCCGCCGAAATGTTGCTCTTTATGCTGACGTTTGACGACACTAAATGGCTCCTGAGGTGACGCTTGCGGCGTTTCAGTCTGAGCGCTGAGGCTCGTTGAATCGAGCGAGCAAATTGGAGCAGAAGCAGGTTTTCCTCCATCAGGATCCTCTCCAATTCGAGCAGATCTCCGCCCGCCAAGTGGAGCTCCTCTTGGTCCTCGCTTGAATCTCCCTCCTCCTCCTCCTCCTGCTCGCCGCTCCTATCGATCGACTTGGGACACAAAGAAAGCTTATGGACGTGAACAATGACGAGCGTTCTGAGCAAGGCCGAGCTCAACTGTTTGTACAGAATCCATTCAGCTTCCATGAGCTTCCTCTCTGAGGCAACCTGGTGATGCTTTTCTTCAACAAAGTCAACGTCAATCTCCTCGCTGTGCGCAAAACTTGCGCCCGCCTGCAGGCACTCAAGCTGACACTTGCGCCTCTTCAGATGGGCAAGAGCTTGGCCGCTGAATATGGACTCGAGGATTTGAAACAGCTCGAGGAAGTTTGGATCAAAGTTGATCAAGCACATTCGGTTGCTGAAGGTGGCGCCGTTGATTTTCTGTTTCAATTTCATGCAAACCATCAACAGTTTGCTCCTCCCATTTGCGCGCCCATCGAAAGTGTCCATCTCGGCCACTCTATCCATCATTCCGTCCAAGGCGGCAAGCGCGAGCTCCAGGCTAACGCAATCGACTGCCTTCAAGGAGTTTGGGTCGCCCGAATGTTTGTTTGGGGCGAGCAAATCGACAATCTCGAGCGAGTTTGCGAGTTGCGTGGGCGCCGGCTGAGCTGGTTGACCGGCGCTGAGCATGAGCGAGCCGCTCAACTCGATCGAATGGTTCACCTGGGAACTCGGCGAGTCGCTCTGTTTTTCTGCAGGCAAGATTTGGATCTCCTTCGAGGCTTCGAGATTTGCTCGCTCAGTTGCGGCCCCGAGCGCGGTTTTAGAGTTGAGGAGCGCAAAGGAGCTGGCGAGGGTCCGTCCAATGAGCTTGCGCAAGCAACGGAACTCGTCGCCACCCGCAACCTCTGACCTCAAACTCGCCCCTCCAAACTCCCCCGCCCGACCCTCAGCGCGGCCCGCCAAGCAACAGGCGGCGCCGCTCGCGCACCCTGGTTCAAGCCGCCGCTTGCCGGCAGTGAGGAGGCAAACATCGCTCGAGTCTGAGACGAACGATTCAACCAGCTCGTCGACGCTCCTGTCGAGCTCGACGAACTGGCCCCCCAGCCCGCAAGCAGGCGGCCGGCCGGCTCGCCCAAGCTCGGCCGCCAAACACAAACAGTCGGCCGCCTCTCGCTCCTCAACAATCAGGTCAAACTTGAACTCAATCACCTGTTCGCGCCCGTCGCCCCTCTGCTTGGTTGCCCTCTGAGAGCTCTCGCCTTGATTTGCCCCTTCAGCTGGCCGCAAGTTTAACTTGCGCTCATAATTCATCCGCCCAAATTGATACTCAACTCCTCGCGCCGCCTCCACTTGCTCGCCCGCAGAGCGCCGCTGGCCCGCCGCTTGGCCGTCTCTCCTCCTGAAGGCAAGCAGCTTCTTGGCGCCCAAACGATCTGTGCAACTAGATTGCTCCTGTCTCAACCTCCTCGCCGGCTCACAATTACTCATCTTATCCTTGTGGGTGGTTTCATTTGTCTTGAACTCTTTACTCTTCCTCCTCTTCGTCTCCTGGCTGCGCTTGTTTTGCTTGCTCGGCCGCTGGTGTTGATGCTGGTGTTGGTGTTGGTGTTGGTGCACGACTGCAGCCAGCAGCACCTCGCCGCTCGCCGCTGGCTTGGAAGCTGGGCCCGCGAGCCCAAAGTGGCGCATGCTTCTCGCGGCGAGCGCCTTATGGACACTCGGAGGGCTCTCAACTCTCAACTCTCAACTCTCGGCTCTCGGCGCCAGAGGGCCAAGTGCTCGCTGCCAACAACCGAGGGGGCCGCCGAAAGGCAAAGGGCACTCATAAAAGTGGCCGCCGCCACCCTCCGACTAAACTTGATACCTCCGCTCGCACAATGGAGCCTCGAGCTTGCTGGCCGAGCTCGCAACTCGTCCGGCCGCGAACAGCAACAACAACCTGTTGATGCGACTGCCCTAATCTGCGCAAATGGCCGCCGCCGCCGCCGCCGCCGCAAAGCTCCACCCGGCCGCCGCTGGCGCTCGAGCGGCTCAATGGACGCGTTCAGCAAACGAGAGGCTGCTCAATCCGCCAAGTCCAGCTCCTCGAACCTGCGAGCAACGTTTATTGCGCTTTGAGTGGCCACCAACTCCGCTTGCCCTCGACTGGTTGCGCTCGCCTTCGTGGGCGCGCCCGCATCAGCAGCAGGCGAGCTCGGCAGCCAGCGGCCGGCTCCAGTTTCACTCTCCCGTCGCCCTCAACTCCAACTTCCTGGCTCCAGTGCGCCGCTCGCAGCCGCCGGCCGGCCTGGCCGATTGTCTCGCGCGCCTCCAAAGCCGAGAGCCCCGAGCGCAAGCCCGGCCCTCAACTCGAACTCGAACTCAAACTAGAACTCGACTCCGAGGCCAGGCGGCACAATCTGGGCCCGAGGAGGCTGACCTGCCAATCAGATTACTTAGAGCCTACCTGTCGGCGCTGAGCTCTAATTGAGCTGTGAGTGTTTGAATTAGCTGGCACGAACTTCAATCAATTAGCTTGCCAAACTTGCGAGCATATTGGCCGGCTAGCTTGCCGCTATTGTCGCTCGCTGCTCGGCCGCCTTGGCCTGGCTCGTCCAACCTCATTCGCTTGCTCACTCCTCCTCCTGGCAAAGCTCTCCGCTCTCAAACTCTGATCGCAGTTTGCGCGGCCACAAAAATCAATACCAAAACTCTCCTGTTGCTCGCCGCTCGCCGCTCGCCGCTCGTGCATTCGAGTCTCGAGTTTAGGCGCCCAACTCTGCTCAGCTCTCCCTCTCTGCTCGCTGCTTGTTCTGGCCGGAATAAAACTGGAGAGGTTTGAATGGGGGTGAGGGGAGAGTCTTGTTAGGCTGGTTGTAGTTTTGGTTTTAATACGCTGAGCGCGATGTCGTTCGTGGCGCTCCAATCTCGGCCGGCCCATTCGAGCAGAGCGAAACGAGCGCAGGGGGCAGCCAAGCAAGCGGCTGGCACGAACGAGCATCCTGTTTCCTATTGGCCATTTGCGCGCTCGCTCGCTGGAATAGCTCGGCAAAGGAGTTTCATTTGCTCACAAACTCAGAGCGCACGTAGCCCAGTGAGCGCTGCAACTTTCTTCCCGCCCCAAAAACATGTCCATCCGCTGCAACGCAAGCCCAAATTGGAGGGCCATCAATCGGCCAGCATCGAGTTGGAAGGAGATTTCCATAAACGAGCATAAAACACGAGCTGGCCAAGTTTTGCGCAGACCACGACAGGAGGCTGGTGCTGGTGCCTATGAATTTGCCATTGCCTCTGCCAGCCGGCTACGCTTTTGATTAAATCAAAGGCGGAGAGCCGAGCAGCCGGCCAGTCGTTACATCTCAATCTCAATTTCAATCTCATCCCAAACCTCAACCTCAATCTCAGCCTCGGCCAGCTCCAATCCGATTCGGCCCGATCACGGGCCAAGCCGGCGAGGGGCGTCCGCGGGCGGCGCCTCGCTCGACACTGGCGCCCCCACTCCAAGCTCCAGGCTCCTACTCACCTAGCTCTTGATTGGCCGCCAAGAGGGGGCCGCCTCAGCTTCACTTGTCTTCCTCCTCCTCAGTTGAGTCTTCGGCGCTCGAATTTGCATTTGCATTTTATGAGTTTTCTTGGCGCCGAAGTTGATTCAATTTTCATATCATGCCTCCGAGCGCTTGCGCTCCACTGCAGCACGCAACGAATGCGCTCCACTGGAAGCGCAACGTCTTGTCGGCCGACTGGCCGCCCCTTCTGCTCTGCGCCCGGAAGAGATGCGCTCGCTGGCGGCGAGCTGGCCGAGTGCGCAAACTCGCCCGCCGCCGCAAACACCTCCAGCCCAGTTGACTCGTCCGCCGCCCACCGCCGATTCAAGTGTCGCCGCCGCCGCCGCCGCCATCGATCAGGCGGGCGCAATTTCGGCGCGAGCCAGAGCGGAAGTGCGCATTCCCCTCCCCTCCCCTCCCCCCCCCCCGCTCGGTGGCCGGCCACAAATGTCCGTCTTGCCGGACTCTTGGCGGAGGGAGGGGGCGCCAGCTTCGCCTGACTCTCGTAATCAAATTATCCAACCATCTTGGGCCCCTCTCAAGCCGTCGCCACCACTGGCGCCGCCTCTCAAACTCGAGCGCCAAGTTTGTGTAATGAATCCGTCAGTTTGCGTCCGGCTCGATTTGGTTGGAGGGCGCCGAGTTTGCGCCAGAGTCAACCCTTGGAAGCTCAAAAATGGCCCACTCTCAATGGATGAATGATGGCCGCTTTTGCGGGCGCCTCCAATCAGCGCTAATGCACCAGGAGCTCAGCCGAGGGGGGGGGAGAGGCAACCCTTGGTTTTGGCTCTTCTCTTGCGCTCGCTCTCTGTGGCCAAGTTGGCCCCCCGAAGTCACAACAATCGCTGCCCAACCGAGCGGACAGGAAAACAACAAACTCGCGCGCCATTCATTGGCTCTCGCATGTTGCGCGCAAGGCCAAACTTGGGGCGCACTCGGCCCCAAGTGGAAGAGTCAGAGTTGAGCTGCACACTGTTGGCTTGCACTTTTGGGCGCTCCGGCCGCGCGGCCCCCATTGTGGCAACCAGTCGACAGCTGATTTTGATCCACTGTCGCCCCATCCATTATCCCCACTCGTCATGGCCTCAAGTCTCGGCCGGCCGGCCAGCCAGCCAGCCAGCGGGAACCACTTAATTGCGCGCGGCCGCCGCCAGCCGGAAGCGCGACCCTGCACGCCGCCCGGCCGGCGCGCTTCCGGCCGCCGACCGGAAACACGTGCTCCATGGTTGTCGAGGAGCAAGGCGCGCAAGTTGGCGACAGCGGCGGCCGGGCAAACTGGCCGGCTGATTAATGGCCGCGCCGGGCTCCTTTGCATTCAGCTCGCGGCGTCGAGCTTGGCGCCATCTTGGCTCCGGTTGCGCTAATGAGCGGATTCAATTAACGCTCGGCCAAGCTGAGCAGAGAGAGAGCCGACTGCTCGACTTCGAGCAGTTGGCGGCCATATTTGCAACAGCAGACGCGCAAAACGGAAACTCAAAACTCCGCCCAATTGGACTGGCGAGCTCGAGAGGCTGAGAGGAGCTCTCGGTTGAGTTATAAGTAGCGGACACGCGAATGTTGCGCAAATTGAGCAGCCAGAGGAGTCGCCATAGTTGGTGCTCCAGATTTCGAAGCGGCCTCTCCTCTGCTCGAGCATCAGCGCGCAACGAGAGCGCCAATCAGCATTCGAGCAAACGCGAACGCTCATTCCAGTTTGCGAACGCTGCCAATTGGTGGACCCGCAAACGTGCTTCCAAATGGAACGAGACGTTGGCCAGGTGAGGCCGGCTTCCGTTTCTTGCGGCTATTTGCAGAGTTGTCGTCGCGCGCCGGTCACGTTCGGCCAAGTCCAGCAAACGCAACTCGCTTGCCAAGATTAATTGAATCCGCGCCTGTCGTCTCGGTTTGCTCGCTCCATGGGCGTGGCTTGCGGCGCTTCCATGGAGCCTCATTGGGGGGCGCGACGCAGGTTTTACTCGAGCAAGTTGGCGCAAGGAGCCGGCCGGCAAGTCGGCTCATTGGCCGCGCTTGAACTCAGGGCGAGCGGAGGAGGCGAAGCTTTTGGACGGAGCGCAAGATAAGATCTCCCTTGTATCACCTGTCTCGCCTTCGCCGGGTCAGATCAAGATTTTGCCCTCCGAGGAGGAGGCGAGCGTTTGCCTGCTTAATCAGCGGGCTGCTTATCGCGGGCCAGTCGGCGCGTGTTTGCGCTCGCTTGCTCGCACTGCCGCCGGCCAGACTGGTGCCAAAGCTCACGGGGCCCAAACTCCTCTCCTTGTTGTAAAATATTATTGGATTTGCGGGCGGCCTGAGTTTGCGTTTTAGGCTGAAAGTTGGCCAGGTAGCGCTGATTGCTCGCGGCTCCTCTCGCCCATCCAATCAGCTTTGGGTTCCCCCCCCCCGCCCCTCACCTCCGGAGCCAATTTGATTCGGCTCTCGCGGGCGTCGTATTTGGTTCAATGGGATCGAGCGCCGAGTGCAGCCTGATTGAGCGGCCGCCAAGAGGCCAGCGGCTTTCGCTTGCTAATCTTTCGCCATCTCGCAACTTGGCCAAGGCGCAACATTAGCATTAGCGTTGGCATTAGCAGGCCGAGCGCGAGCCAACAATACGTAAGCCCGGCGCGCGCGCTCGCCCAAATCCAGGAGCCCTCTCGGCGAGCCGCCCAACTTGCGCGGCCCCCTAGGAGAGGTGAGCCGCGTTTGATGTGTGCAGATTTCGAAAGCTCGATCCGGCGACTGTTTGCTCGCGCGGCTCCAAGCTCCACTTTGCGGGCTCGCCCATATCTTGGCCAGCTAAGCTCGTTGCAGCTCGAGCTGTCTGCACAGAATCATTAGGGCTCGGGGGGTGTTTGGATTAGATTTGGCGGTTTGGAGGCGGCCCAAATTGACACTTGCGCCGCCCTCCTTGGATTAACGTGGACGCAAGCAGCTGGTGGAACTCTTTTGGGCTACTGCCGCCGCCGCCGCCGCCAGTGGAGGAGCAACAACGTGCGAGCGGGGGCGCCTTTCCTTTCCTTTCCGACTCGCTCGTTTGCGGCCACGGACACGCTTGCTAGTAGGGCGCAAAACTTGGAGGGAATCCGTGGATCAACTCTTGTGTGAGTTTGAAACTGGGTCCAGCGGAGGAGAGGAGTCCAAATTGGGCCATAGTTTATGAGCGCAATGAAAAGCTAAAGGTCCATCCAAAATTTGGTCCAGCATCAGAGCGTTCGAGTTGGCTTCCGCTGCGTCTGGCCAACGCGCATCAGATCCGATCTGATCTAGCCTGATCAATGGCCGCATTCATCTGAATCATTGGGGCCCATTTATTATCCAATGGATTTTCTTTTTATCGATTCCAATTGAATTGCCTGGAATGGCCGCTTGAGTTTGGCGGGGGGGGGGCAGCTGGATGTTGTTTCACGACAAAGAGGGAGCCAAACTAGGAGGGAGCGAGACAGTTTTGCTGGGAGCCAGTTTTGATTGGCGTGTTGGGCTGGGCGCCGGTTGAAGCGGCCGACGGGGGCGGCGGCGGGCGATAAAAATGTCGCCGCCAAAACAAATCTCCCCCTGTCATTGGCCATCTTGACGCTCTTATCTGATTGTCGGCTTCACTCTGATGACGAGCAAACCAAGCGGCGGCGACGGCGGCCAACTCCTGCCAGGTGACCAGGCCGCGCTCGTCTCAAGTTTCCCGGCTGCCAACTTCCGCTCGCTAAGGCCTTGCCGAGGGCAATTAGTCTAATGAATTGCGCTAAGGCCAATGGAGGGTGCAAGTTTGCCGGACGCCTGCCGGCCATCTAGCGAGCCAACGCAAGCACAAACACAATGAGCCGCCGGCCAAGCCCAAAGGCACCTACACGGCCTCTGGCTTCTCCAATCAGCCTGCAATCGCTGGTGGCCAGCAAGCCGCCCAATCGAGCCGCTTGGCGTGCCCTCACCACGAGCTGCGCGAATGGTAAACCAATTCCAGTTGCACGTTCCATTTGGCGGACAGTTTGCAAATGCTAGCAGCGCCGATGCAGCCATAGGGCCTCGGATGGTGACAGCTCAGCACAAAGCCATAATCATTATCTTTATGACTTCTCTCTTTGCCGTCGCAGAGGAGACTTGCAGAGGCTAACCGTGCAAAGCGGAACTCCGCCGAGCAGGCTGCCCATCCCCTCCACTTCGTCCTTCCGTCCTCTGGGCTGCCGCTGCTCCGCCCAACCGCCAGCCCGCCCGCCCGCTCGCTTGCCCGCATTACAGAGCCGTTAAACACAAAAGGGTTCAGCCGGTGGTCGGTTGTACACAAATTGGATAGCGGACAGCTGACAACCATCGGACAGCGCATTGGTGGCTGGAACTGGACTTGGCCGGGTTTTGTTGCAGCTGTGGCGCCCGAGTGAGACAAACTGGAACGAGAGACCCTCTACTGCACTCCTCCTCCAGGTGAACTCGCATGCTCGCTCTCTTTCTCCTGTCTCAATTAAGTGTTACTTTTATTTAAAGCTTCAAACTCGACCGCCGCGCTGATAGCGGCGGCCGGAGGATAAACAAACCAGACTCCAGTCTCTGCAAACCAACTCGAGCCAAAAGTGGGCACCTGGAGGAGTATATAGATGCTCGAACGCAATTAAGATTAAAATTGCACCCTGACTAATGGCGAGCCGGCCAAAGGAGCTGGCCAGCGCCACCACTTGGCCAGACGTCTCGAGAGTTCGCTCTAGTTGGCTTCAATTGTTCGCGAGTTGTCATTTAGTTTCAGCATTGGAAAGGGCCGGCCTAAACTTTCTAAAGCTCGGCCAAGCCGGCTTTTGTTTAATAATGAAATTATACACTCTCGCAGGCCGATGCATTTCAGCAGCTGGCCAAATGCTGCTGGAACGCCAAACAAGAGTTGGAGAGAAGGAGAGAGAGATGGGATGCGTTTCAAGCCAGCTCTCATACAATGGCAAAAGCGAGTTATGGACTCCCAAGTTAGTGTGTTTTAAAATCCTCTCGAACTACTAGCTGGCCGCCTCGCTTTGAAGCTGGCGCCCGATGAATAGCGAGATGCAATCGTGACCAGACGCTCGCCTGACCATCCATTTCAGTCCACTCACTTGCAGCCACTCTCACTCTACCTAGCAGCCAATTGGACGTTCGTGATTCAGCTGCCACTAATCGAATCCCCCAACCGTTGAATCGGACAACAACACTAGCAACATGCAAACAAGCTCTCAGCAGTGGAGATAAAATCATTGTTACCCAGAGTGCTGCCTTTCAACTAGCACTTGACAACCCAAGTGGCCGCAGCTCGCCTCCAATGGAATCTGACAATTTCCCACCATCATCACCAACGGATCATCTCGAGCGCGTACAACTTTAGCCTGAGGTGGCAAAGCACAACAAACTGGCAACACCAACTTCCGTTTCGGATGCTCATATTTCAACGGCTACTTTAGCCTATTGTTTATTTCCTGTGTCATCTTGTGGTCAGCTTGCCAAGGCAGTGCAAAATTTTTCCTGCACCCAACTCGTCCCACTAACCATCTGTCCGCCGGCAAACACTTGAGTCGTGCGAGAAAGTGTCGGTGTTTACAAGATAGGAGCTGGCGAGTGCTGGAGGAGACAGGTTGGCCAAAGATCAGTGACGGCCGCAGATTAGAGAACAATGGACTCTACTTCCTGGGATCCGACACAAGTGACCAACAGTTTTAGTTACATAACCATCCACTACCAAACCACTCCTTGCCGAGATGCCGATAGATTTATATTGAAATGGCTTTCTATTCAAATAGCTCGCGAGCTATTCTAGCCCATCTAGTAGCATCAAACCAAGTGCAAATTTGCATCACCTCCGTCAAAAGCTGGTGGCGCCATCTGAATTTGGCCAAGATTGCATTCCTCGTGATAATTTGCTTAACTCTTCCTACGAGATTTGAGCCTATCCTAAATATTGCTGATGACAAGCGAAACCGACGTATCATGATACAATGTAGGCTCGAGATCCCAACCAACATTAACACTTATCGCGTCCAAAATTGTGAAGAGCTGTTCTAGTATTCGATGGTAGTCAGGTGTGAAAGTAGGTTGCTTTGAGCCACTACATATCAGATTGATGTTTACGGTATAAGTTTGTTCTTTTCGATAGATGGCAACACGGACGATCGATATCAGAGTCATGGACTTGAATCTTAGCTCTCTTTGCACGATACAAATCTCCCTACCAAAGCTCAGTGAATGAGATACAACCTAGGTTATATCTGCTCTTGGCTTCTCAGAACGAGCTAGCGAGAGAGTCATGGTATTGTGTATCCGAAGACCTCTCGCCCATTCGAGAGTAGATGACTCAGTGTTACGAGGATGCTTATTGTTGAAGTCACCCAGGGTGGGCTTATCATCGATCCCGCGTTACACCAGTGATCGAATTCACAAAAACAGTAGGTGACATTTTCGTAGTCGTTTCTGAACATTAGTTAAACGGGTGATGTAATTTTATCAGTCAAATTTTCTAGGAAAAATCAGATACTAGTGGATGACGACTTACCTCTTCAAGTCTAGTTGGTAAATGCTATTGAATACATAATTGCCAATCTTAGGATTTGGGGCAGATGAGCGGCAGCCTTCATACTTGTCACCTGGTACGTCTGTTCGAACGGCCATCAAGTTAGATAAACAATCCCTCGTAATCATGACCTCACCTAGTTTTATTCGGATGAGAGATTAGCGAGTGGCTTTTAATTTGTTGGATATAGTCAGTGGATTTGAGACTAACTTTGTTTCTGCTCGATGATCTTGACACACTTGTCATCGTCTCTAGGACATGTTACACTCTTGTGTACTAACCAACTAACTCCGTTCTCGGAGCAACCAGGTTGGTTGCTAATGCATGAGTAGCACCAAATTGAGCCGTTAACTAAGTACGATTTGTTGTCACAAGGGTCGTCAGTCAGATGAAGAGAAACTATGCTGAGGCTTGTGCATTCGAGTTAGTAACCTACCTGTTGTTGGTAGTAGGAACGCTGCAATTGAGATTAAACCGATTATGTGGTAACGAATTTTGGTAAGCATTTCATATCCTACAGGACGACCGCGTGATTCTAAACGTATTCTAGCCCTGCTATTAGGGGCGTCAAAAGTTAAATATTTGATTGTTCATCTAAAATGAACTGTAAAATGTATCCTTGTGGACTGGTGACCAAAAAGTCAGTATACTCTTACGTAAAACTGGGCGTGGATCGCGCGTTCTACCGCGACTCGCTGTACAGGGTCATGCAAAAAACTTAAACCTGGCAGATTAAAAGTTCGGCCTTCCCTAGGTGAGGGGCCTCCCGTAGTATTTGTTCTTGACTTCTCTGGCTGGATTCAGAAGATCTTCTCGGATCTCGAGATGTCTGTCAATTTGAATCATGGAGGCATCCTTACGAAGAGCCCTCTCCCTGGAGAAACGATCTCCAAGAGGATGCCCAGTCAACCATTGTGTTTGTTCTAGCCGCCCAAGGACCGACTTCTCTAGTCGGTTATACCTCCGGCTGGAGAAGTTGCATGCGGTTGCTACTTCTCTAGTCGAGACGAGAATAGTTAGGCGAGTC
>Ga0268249_1000522_pt1 | contig 16699 bp, 5 predicted proteins | sample AgamicAtPe_FD_200257 | JGI IMG/M metagenome (GOLD analysis project Ga0268249, IMG submission 200257) | Agave microbial communities from Guanajuato, Mexico - At.P.e (v2) (version 3) | ecosystem: Host-associated > Plants > Phyllosphere > Phylloplane/Leaf | place: Guanajuato, Mexico | collected... | reverse complement strand
TTGGTTGGTTTGGTTTGGTTTGGTTTGGTTTGGTTTGGTTTTTGGGCGCTTGTTTAGGGGCTCTGTGGCCCCAAGCGGCGCGCGGATGAACCGGCGCTGCCGCCTTCACCGGTCGAGTGCCAGCGGCCGACTAAAGCGGCACATGGTGCTCTTGTGACGACCCTCTGCTGCGAGGTGGCCGCCAACTCCTCTGCATTTGGCGCTTCTTCTGTGTTGCCTTGCACAGTGTTGAGTGCTAGGCTGAAGTGCGCAAGTGCGTGCGCTTGCGCGCACACACTCAATCTCACTTGCAGACAGTTGCACTCACACGATGCTCTGGCTTACATGCGTTCGTTGAATTTGATCATTTGGTTGGCTATCTCCAGCCTGGTGGTTGAGTTGGTTGCTTATGTTGGGTTGGTTTAGTTCGGTTCGTTTGGTGAGTTGTGTGAGTGTTTTGTGAGTATCTGCTCTTGCTAGAAGGTCTGCATAATGTTACGCTTGTGTAATCATGTGGTTAAGATGCATGCAATGTATCGTTGAATGTATGAGATTGTATTTATGTGGTCAATTTGATTGCTTGCGTCGGGCTCGTGAATGTTGATTGGGGGTGGTGAGCGTTCAGTTTAGATTGTTCAGTTGGTTGGTTTGTTGAGTGTGTTTAGTTGGTTTGGTTTGGTTTGGTTTGGTTGGTTAATCTGGTGTCTCTTGTTAGGTTCGTTAGTTTCGAATGTTAAGGAGAGAGGAGCTGAAAGAGTCAGTTGTCATAGCGATAAAAATTGAGATAGCGCTGATTAAAGGAGGCTGCGGAAAACTGTCTTGGTTTGGTCAATGTCTGTTTATTTAGCTCTGCTGAGATCTGTTACAATTGAGATAAGTTGTCTAAGTTGGTTGAGTTGGTTGGTTTGGTTTGGTTGGTTTGAGGTTATATTTTGGAATCTTGGGCAGTGATAGAGCCTGTGCAGTGTTGTGTGGCCGTAATTGTTGTTGGCGCAATCGTGGGAGTTGCAACCGTGTGGCATCTCACCTGGTTCTAAATGGCCATGTGTCAATGTCGAGTTTGGGTTTATTGTAGAGTCGTGCTGAGAAACGTTGATGCAGTTGTTATCATACGTGAGTATTAATCCTGTTAAAGCAATGGCACTTGCAGGGTTTATCGAGCTTGGTGATATCTTTGTCCAGGTGCCAATGTTTGGGCCTATAGCGCGTGTGATGGTTGTGTGCATTGAGTTGAGTTCTGTGTGTTTGTTGTGGCGGTTGAGTTTGTTGTGCTGGTTGCGTTGGTTTAAGTCTGCCAGATAAGGTTGGATTAGATTGTGATGCGTTGTGTTATAATTGCTGTCTGTGGTGATATAGTGAATGAGTTCATGAAGGATTGTAAGCTCCCGCTTGTCAATCAGGTATATAATCCAACCTTGTTCCATTAGCAGTGTTCGTAACTTTACGATCCTCCAGTCGTGATTTGCATGGTTGCACAGTGCTTGTATTAGTGAGTTTGATTGGTTCAGTATAAGCTTGCGGTTGGTTATGTTGTCTTTGTTGGCCAAGTAGTAGAGCGCTGCCATCGAATTGAAGTATGCTATCGGATAGCCCGAGTGTGTAACAGAGATGGATTGTAATATTGAGTCTGCTAGTATTTCAAAGCTGTAAGTTGCTTTGTTGCTTTCAATTAGAGTCCAGGCTGGCCCAATGAGTCTACCAGATCTACCCTTGAGTTGAAGTGTGAAGTCTTGTTGTTGTGTATTCAATTCAACCCAGTCTAATCTACCTATTAGGTGTGGCGGATAAGCATAGCGTGGTTGAGCTGAATTGGGTGTGATTCTGTCAATTGTTTGGGGTGTTGGTTGAGTTGGTTGGTTGTGTTTCGTTTGTTTCATTTGTTTCATCAGGGCTGTGTGGCTAGAGGAGTGCTCGGTTGTTATCCTATCCAATATTAATTGTTCCACCTGCGCTTTAGTTGAGCATGAATTGGTTAACAGGTTGGACAACTTCTCTGAGGTATTGCTGGCCCAGCCAAAGATCGTGCGAATCGAATTGGTGATCTGTTTGTCGCACCATTTGCATGAAGCTGGATCAATCGCCAGCACAGGGTAGTTGTTATCAATAAGTATGCTCTTGATCAGGCTGCCAATAAGTGCGTTCCACTCTTGTGATTTGTTGGTTACGTTTAGTTTGTTGATGTTGTAGAGAGTTAGTGTGTTTAGTTTGATTGTTTCGTTGAATTTGTTGTCTGTTCTATCAAGTTTTAAGTGGTTGTTAATTGGTACCCCTAGTATGCTCATGGTTGTGGCCTCTTTAATTGGTTCGCCGCTGATTAAATACTTATGTTGGCCGGCTTCTTTCTTGCCATCAAACAAAACCATAGTGGTACATTTCTCTGGTCTAATTCTTAATTTCATATTTGCTAGGGTTTGTATAAGTTTGTTAAGGCGTTCCTGTAGGAGAGCTTTGTGCTTGCCATTAAAGATTAGAAGTAGATCGTCAGCATACATAAGGATCTCAAATGTTCCAGGCAAACGTAGCTGATCGTCAATGTTGCAGATCATGAGGTTCCAGAGTGTTGGACCGAGGCTTGAGCCTTGAGGCACTCCTGAACAAATTTGTCTGGGTTTTGAAATTGAGTTGTTGAACTTAATGCGTATTTGCCGGTCTAAAATGAAGTTCGCTAACCAAAAGCGTATAGGATCAGGGTCCAATGATGACAGAAGTTTGTTTACTAGAATGTCGTGATCCACGAGGTCAAAGGCGCTATCAATGTCCAGACCAATGAGAGTAGTGCTAGATTCACTCTTGCTTCTCGTATTGATTGCTTGTTTTCTGTGGGCCAGGATTAGTTCAATCATCTTTGCCACTAGGTCATGTCTGCCTCGTAATGCTGTAAAGCCATATTGGTTGGCACCCAAAAATCTCCTTTCCTGCAGCGCGCTCTCTAATCTGTGCAGCGCAATTCTTTCTAAAAGTGCCGCTAGTGGGCTCGAGACGTGTACAATTCTGAATTGGCCAGCGCTCTTCTTGGGTATAATTGTACCTTGCGTGAACTTGCACTTGTATGGGACCTTGTTGATGTGAAATGACATGGCGCAAATGGTATAGTAGAAAAGTGGTATGAATCTGAACGCTGCAGCAAAGATGCTCAGTTTGATGCCTTCTGGGCTTGTGTATCGCTTGTTTCTGATCTCTTTCATGGCTGCATCGACCTCTTTGTGAAAGATATCGTTGGGTTCATTGAATTGTGAATCATGTCTGATTGCGTTAATCATAGTTCGTTGTTTGAACGGGAACTTTAAGTCAGCTAGGGTCTCAATGGGAGGTAATTGAGTTGGGTTTGTTGTATTGGTTGCGTTTGTTGTGTCTGTTTGGATGGTTGATTTGGTTGTGTTTATTATTTGCCATAATTGTGCGCTCGTTAATTCGGATGTTGTTGGCCTGTTTGAATTGTTATTGTTTTGGTTTACGATATTCCAGTGTGGGTAGCCTATAGCTGATGTTGTTGATTGCGAGTTGTGCGAAGAGGATGCTGGCTGGTTGTCAAAGAATTGTCGTATGCTTTGGTTGTTAGTACTCGTAATGCGCTTGATCTGGTCCAGTCGTGTTTGCAGTAGCAGCTTTGCTTTCAGCTTTGAAATTCTTCTCAGCAATTTGACCCTTGATTTGTGTAAGGCTTGAATTGCGGTTGTATTACGTGCCTTTGATCGCTTAATCTTGGTTTGATGGGCAGCCTTTTGGGTTGACCTGATGGCTCTGGCTAGTTTGTTTTGTTTGTTAATCGTATCCAGACTGTGCTGCGCTATCGTCTTACGTCGAGTCGTTCTGATGCTGTGTTGGATGTAGATCAGACACTTGTAGAGTGATTGTGCTAGGTGATTCATTTTGTCCTCGATTTGTGTTGAATTCAACGAGGTCCAGTTAAACAGGTGACGGTTGGATGTTAATCTTATCTCTGTAAAGTATGAGTCTCGAATCTTTCTAATTGGGTAGCTGTATGTAATGTTGATTGGTTGAGTTTGTTGGTTTAGGCGAGTTTGTTTAGTTAATATGATTATTTGGTGTCCTTTAGCTCGGTTGTTGTGTATGTTGTTGTGGCTATTGGTAGGATTTGTCAGTTTGGGGCGCCATAGCGAGAAGCAATCGAATTGTCTAGATATTTTATTGCCCAAAAATGCCAGGTCAACGTAGGAGCCTTTTGCTATGTCATCTGAAGCGTTCCGTTGTTGCTGGTAGTCGATATACGTTGGACCTAGTTCAGGCCTGTTTATGCATTGCAGTTTCATCAAGGATGTTGCCCTTAGAAGTTGTTTGCCTCGATTGATTTTAAGTTGAGTGTAGTGTGAGCTGCCTGATTGATTATAGTGCGTTTGTTGCTCAGTGACTAGCGGTTCCCACTCGGGAGCTGAGGCATTAAAATCGCCCATTAGTACAACTCTAGAGTGTCCGTGTCGTTGAACAATACGTTTTATGATGTCTAAAATGGTTGTAAGTTGCGCAAATGAGGCTCTTGGTTTTATGTAAGTGGAAATTAGTACAAGTTTTAAGCCGTTAAAGGTGATGATTGCTGCAGTTATGGCCCGATTGTTCGTGTCTAAAATCGTGTGTCTGGATATATTGGTGTCTGCTATAATGATCGCGGTTTCAATCTGCGTTTGAGTTTGAGTGTCGTGGTGAGTTTGTTGGTTGAGCTCATGGTTGGTTAATATTGAGTAACCTGTTGGCAGCGATGTGTTTAAGAATTTCGTTGTCATGTCTTGGACAAGAGCAGCAACGGGCTTAAGCTCGGCAATGGCCCTCTTTAGTTGGTTAAATTTGGATTCTCTTCTATCGACGTTAGCTGATAGTATGCTGGCCGTTGATGTAACGTTATCTTGTAGAGCCATGTTAGCAAAGCTGCTGTTTATTGGTTCAGTGGATGCTTCAATGTCTGAAACGAAAATAGAGATGTGTTTACGCTTGGGGCGCTGAACTTCAATTGAGTCTAGTTTCCACCCAGCATTGGGCTTTAGTTCTCCGATTCGGCTTTCGCGCATGAGCAATCTTTTGCTCTTGCCCGGTTGAAGCTTATTCCGCGGATAGTTAGTTAGAGATGAAAAGTTGGAAGAGAAAAGAGAGGAGAATTTGACTCGGACACATCATTTTAGGTTTTAACTCGAGGCTGTTTAACCCCCTATTTATTTATACTTTTAATGCCTCCTCCAACTCAGGGATGTTTTTAAGGAGCGCTCTCACTCTCCTTGGGTTTGTCTTTTTCATTTCCCTTACGTATTCAAACAGTTTAAGCTTTTCCTCTTTGATTGCCTCGTATTTCTCGTGAGTTTCCCAATCATATCCAAGCCACTTGACTTTGAACATCATTGTTTCTTTGGCCCTCTTTTTATGATCGAGGATTTTCTCGACCCGTTTTCGGTTGCTTGTACCCTCGAGTTCTATCTCCTGCTCCTCAAAGTTTGTTTCTTCAGGCTCGGATCTGCCTGGTGTAGCAGGTGGAGATGTTGACTCCAATATCTCTCTCATGTAGTCCATGACTTGGCTCATTTTGAGATTGAGTTGGTTAATTTGGATTTGTATGACAGGCTAGATAGGCTGAGTGAGTTCAGTTAGTTGAGCTTGTATGTTAAGTTCGGTAGGCTGAGCGAGCTCGATCAGTTGAGTTTGTATGTTGAGTTTGGTGGGTTGAACTGATAGGTCAAGTTTAGCCAGTTGAGCTTGCACGTTGAGTTCGTTGTGTTTAGCTGACAAGTCAAGTCCGACCGGTTGAGTTTGTACGTTGGGTTCGGTAGGATGGGCTGGTTGGTTGAGTTTGATGAGTTTGTCGAGTTGGTTAGGTTGGTTTTGCTCTGAGTGGTTGAGTGGGTGGAGTGGGTTGGATTTGATCTGTACGGGCGAGGCAGGGAGGATGAAGCGATAATTAAGGCGTTTTACAAGGAGACAAAGAGAGGACACAATTCGTTTTTAAGTTTTAACCCGAGGCCTTTTGGTGACACCCCCTATTTATTTATATTTTAAGCGCCTCCTCGAGCTCAGGTAAGTTTTTGAGCAAGGCAGCTACACGTCTAGGATTGTTGGCTTTGATCCTTTTCACGTATTCGTGAAGTTTTGGCATCTCGTGTTTGATTGCCTCAAATTCCTCGTGGGTTGTTAGGTCCAAGTTGGCCCACTTGATCTTAAACACCATTCCTTTCTTTGGCCGCTTTTGGTGGTCTAGCACTTGGTCCAGGACCCAGCCACTTGGAACGCGCTGCTTCGATGCGTTCTCTTGGTGGCTTTGAGTTGGCTTTGGAGCCGATTGCGCTGATTGCTCTGGCTCAGGTTCCCGTGATGGAGACCTTGGAATCCTTTGGGCCGCTGTTGGTGGCGGAGTTAGGCTTTGTAGCCACTTGAGCTCCTCATATTCCGTTCTAGGTGGCGTGGGAAGCCTGCACAGCTCTTTAAGGGCGTTCTCACTTAGTATGCTGGTTGTGTCCGATTCTTGATCAGAATCCGAATCAGATTCGATTTCAATCGGTGCCTTGTCTGCTGCTTGAGCCTCCTCAGTCGGTGGTGAAGACGTGATTGCTATCTCGAGAGCTGGAGTTTCATTACCGCTATCGGTTGAGGAACCAGTTAAGCTGCCTTTTGCTGCTCGAGTTCTTATTGGTAGCGATTGCTGCTGAGAGCTTCGTCTTGCTCCTTGGAGCTTTTCGATCAGTAGCTGGGCTAGCTCGCAGTCGTGAGTTGCCTCGGGCAGATTGTCAGTGCCAGTTCTCGAGTAGGCTAGCTCAAGTCGAGTATCAGATAGAACCTCCGAGCAAGTGACCAGTAGCTGGCATAGCTTGTCTTCAAGTTCCTGTTCAAGTTTGAGCTCTTTCAAGCTCTTAAAGGCGCGTCTCCATTTGGCGTTCACTGTTGTCTTTGAGATGGTGAACTCACTATCTTCATTTGTAATGCCAAGAATGGTGTAGAGGCAAGTGTCTCGTTGTACTTCTTCGTTCGACATGGTTAGTGTTGAGATCGTGAGTTTTGAGGGCGGATAGAGTTGAGATGTTGTTCCGTTGGCCGCGTTTGCTCGAATGGTTTGGATTGAGCGAGCGCGCTCGCTTATATACTCGCTGATGTGCGCTGTCGCTCGTTGAGCCCCTTTGCTGTGTTGTGCGCACTTTTTCCCCCAATCGGGCGAGTTTGTTGGATTGGTCCGCTTTGTCGGTCCTGTTCGTTTGGTCTGTTATGGCTGGTTTGTCGGTTTTGTGTGGCAGGTTCGTTTCGTTTGTCTGTTACGGCTTGTATGCTGCGTTAGGCCGTTATGGTTTGTTCGTTTCGTTAGGCTTGTTGGCCTTGATTGCTTTGTTCGGTTGGATGGTTTTTAGGATTCGAGAGCAACAGATTATGATGCAACAAGAGAAATAATCCAGGTGAGAGGCAAGAGAGTTTAGTGGATTGATGTATGCCGAGGGGCGTTTATTGATATGTTGTAGATCACACTAGTTGTAGGGTTATCACTTGAGTAAAAGGGCTTTGATTAGCACCAATCGACGCTCCTGAGTTTCGTAATACTCCAGTGGGATGTCACATTTGCGTATCTCCTTGATGAGTTCTCTTACGTAAGTTGGGCATTCTATGTCCCTGGCCCTGTGGCCGTGTTTCTTACAATTGGAGCAGTTGCGTGTGTTTGATTTGCAGTCCCTGGTTATGTGGTCCTTGGACCCACATTGGGCGCATAGTTTGCCATCACATTGATGCTTGCCAATCCTAAAGCACTCCTTGCACAGCCAGGGCCTGCAGTTTATGCGGATTGCAAGTCTGGCTTTGGTGCCATTGCTTAGATTAACGTATGGGATCGCTCCCTCAAGGTTCTCAAAGATTCTTCGAAAGCCATTTGAGTTGGTGGTGAGCATCAGGCTTCTAGCTTTAGTGGCAGCATGTGGCTTGCCCTCTCTGAGCTCTGAGATGTCGCCCTCGGTTAAGGCCAGGCTTTGTAGTGACTCGCTCAATTGTTTAGCGTCAATGGACGCTCGTACGTTTGTGATTTCGAGCTTGACAGGCTTCCTCTGATAGTGGGTGCCGTCCCTATTTGGGCGAAGTAGCAGCTCGTTGATCAGGTAGCGTGGATCGTTTGCGCTGAACTTAAGGAAAGCCTCCTTGGCTTCAATGGTTGCAAATTGACAGAAAGTCTGTTTTGCATCTTGCCAGTATGTGGCCGGTAGCTGTTTCGTATCGCGAGTCCATCGCTCTTCTATGGCCTTGACAATGGCGTCATGGTCTATCGTTTCAGTCATCAGAATGGTGATGGTTGAGTGGCGGAGGGTTCGCTCCTTGCTGGCGCTAGCCTCGATTGCCTCGGACAGGGTTACGTGGATGTCTCTGTTGACGATTGAGCGGTCGATGTTGACTATGCGTTCCATCATTGCGTCTAGCACGCTACCTGAGCCACTTGTGCTGTTGTTGCGCTGGTTGTGTGACGCCATAAGTTGGTTTGCCATGGTTGGTGGTCAGGTAGCGAGCTATTGCTAGTAAGCGAGTCGTTGATGGTGTTGTTTAATCGTAGAAGCAAGTGCTTGTGTTGGACTTGTGCGATTTAGATTCGGCTTAGTGTTAACTCTACTAAGGTCAATTTGAAGTGTGAGCGACAAATTGGGCGAGGTTTCTTTATATACATGTGAGCGATTCCGTCTTGATTCCCTCGTGCGGGTACTTTGAGTTGACAACTGTTGGCGCCTCGTTGTGAGTTGACCGCGCGCGCTCCGCTCTGTAAGAACGAGGGTTCGTTAGCCACAGTGAACGTGCCGCCCTGTCGCGGTTGTGTAGCGTCGTTGGTGCTTGGTTTGTGCAATAGAAGCTTGCGGTGGGGAGAACGCTGGCGCCAGTAGCTGCTAGCTTGAAGAAGCAAAGTGGAAGGCATCTGGTTGGGTGCTCAGTAAGCGTTGATTGGCGCCACTGTTGTTTACGCGTCTTGGTCAAATGCACGCCCAAGGCCAGAAAGAGTGAGCCCGTCGCGACAGTTGTTGGCGTCTTTGAGGTCGTTGACTCAGGTTGGTTAATCTATCACAACGGTTTCTAGGTCCACGCGCTTTGGCGCGTTTATTGGATGAGCAGATTCGCCTCTGTTATCGGTATATCGTTCATACCCTGTTGGCGGCAAGCAGGCATTCTGTACGACCCTATGAGCTGAGATGGTTTCGTTGGTTGGGTTTGTTGGGTTCGTGCTGTTGGTTGTGTTGGGTTTGGCTGCTTTGGCCGTGGTGTCCAGTTTATCGAGCATGCTCGGGCATGTTATTATGACGGAATATTTACGAACGTTACACCTATTAGCGTGCATAACATGAAGGTTTAAGTTGATATTGATGATTCGATCAGTGTAAAGTTGTTGTTATAGGTTGTGTGTGATTTGTATTTTGATAAGTAAATGTTAGTTTGGTTGTTGTTAGCAACTGTGAGACCTTGTGAGGTCTCAAGTTGCTGGTTGATGTAAAATTGAGAGTCCTGCGACTCTCTAAGAAGGTAGTTGAGAGTCTTACGGCTCTCGTTGATGTAGGTTGAGGGCCTTACGACCCTCAATTATGGTAGGTGAGAGCTTCATCCTAGAATGAAGCCCTCGTGGATGTTTGTTGGGAACGCGTAAGCGATCCCGTTGATGATTGCTTGGAAGCTTGAAGCTTCCGCGACTCTCGAAGCCGAGGTCTTTCGACCTGATGGTGGTGTGATGAACTTGAGTTCCGAAGTAATGTTTGGTGAGCTTTGTGGGCTCACAAGTGCCATTGCCTCACCTGATGGTGATAGCGAAGATAATTTCGAGCGAGTCGCATCGAGTGGCTAGATGTAGACAATTGGCTGGCAATTGTTTCGAATTAGTTGGTGATTGCTAACTCAAAGAGTTTTGTTGGTGGTCGCTTCGCTTCAAGGCGAAAATAATGCTTGTTGCTGTCATGACCAATTGACATGGTGTTGCTCAACCGCTTGTCTACATTTGCCTAGCACACTCACGAGCCGGCACTGGGATTCAACTTGAGATTTGATGGTTGATGATGATATATTTGTATCTTTCTGAAGGTAGAAAGGACTTGGTTTTTGGGCGCTTGTTTAGGGGCTCTGTGGCCCCAAGCGGCGCGCGGATGAACCGGCGCTGCCGCCTTCACCGGTCGAGTGCCAGCGGCCGACTAAAGCGGCACATGGTGCTCTTGTGACGACCCTCTGCTGCGAGGTGGCCGCCAACTCCTCTGCATTTGGCGCTTCTTCTGTGTTGCCTTGCACAGTGTTGAGTGCTAGGCTGAAGTGCGCAAGTGCGTGCGCTTGCGCGCACACACTCAATCTCACTTGCAGACAGTTGCACTCACACGATGCTCTGGCTTACATGCGTTCGTTGAATTTGATCATTTGGTTGGCTATCTCCAGCCTGGTGGTTGAGTTGGTTGCTTATGTTGGGTTGGTTTAGTTCGGTTCGTTTGGTGAGTTGTGTGAGTGTTTTGTGAGTATCTGCTCTTGCTAGAAGGTCTGCATAATGTTACGCTTGTGTAATCATGTGGTTAAGATGCATGCAATGTATCGTTGAATGTATGAGATTGTATTTATGTGGTCAATTTGATTGCTTGCGTCGGGCTCGTGAATGTTGATTGGGGGTGGTGAGCGTTCAGTTTAGATTGTTCAGTTGGTTGGTTTGTTGAGTGTGTTTAGTTGGTTTGGTTTGGTTTGGTTTGGTTGGTTAATCTGGTGTCTCTTGTTAGGTTCGTTAGTTTCGAATGTTAAGGAGAGAGGAGCTGAAAGAGTCAGTTGTCATAGCGATAAAAATTGAGATAGCGCTGATTAAAGGAGGCTGCGGAAAACTGTCTTGGTTTGGTCAATGTCTGTTTATTTAGCTCTGCTGAGATCTGTTACAATTGAGATAAGTTGTCTAAGTTGGTTGAGTTGGTTGGTTTGGTTTGGTTGGTTTGAGGTTATATTTTGGAATCTTGGGCAGTGATAGAGCCTGTGCAGTGTTGTGTGGCCGTAATTGTTGTTGGCGCAATCGTGGGAGTTGCAACCGTGTGGCATCTCACCTGGTTCTAAATGGCCATGTGTCAATGTCGAGTTTGGGTTTATTGTAGAGTCGTGCTGAGAAACGTTGATGCAGTTGTTATCATACGTGAGTATTAATCCTGTTAAAGCAATGGCACTTGCAGGGTTTATCGAGCTTGGTGATATCTTTGTCCAGGTGCCAATGTTTGGGCCTATAGCGCGTGTGATGGTTGTGTGCATTGAGTTGAGTTCTGTGTGTTTGTTGTGGCGGTTGAGTTTGTTGTGCTGGTTGCGTTGGTTTAAGTCTGCCAGATAAGGTTGGATTAGATTGTGATGCGTTGTGTTATAATTGCTGTCTGTGGTGATATAGTGAATGAGTTCATGAAGGATTGTAAGCTCCCGCTTGTCAATCAGGTATATAATCCAACCTTGTTCCATTAGCAGTGTTCGTAACTTTACGATCCTCCAGTCGTGATTTGCATGGTTGCACAGTGCTTGTATTAGTGAGTTTGATTGGTTCAGTATAAGCTTGCGGTTGGTTATGTTGTCTTTGTTGGCCAAGTAGTAGAGCGCTGCCATCGAATTGAAGTATGCTATCGGATAGCCCGAGTGTGTAACAGAGATGGATTGTAATATTGAGTCTGCTAGTATTTCAAAGCTGTAAGTTGCTTTGTTGCTTTCAATTAGAGTCCAGGCTGGCCCAATGAGTCTACCAGATCTACCCTTGAGTTGAAGTGTGAAGTCTTGTTGTTGTGTATTCAATTCAACCCAGTCTAATCTACCTATTAGGTGTGGCGGATAAGCATAGCGTGGTTGAGCTGAATTGGGTGTGATTCTGTCAATTGTTTGGGGTGTTGGTTGAGTTGGTTGGTTGTGTTTCGTTTGTTTCATTTGTTTCATCAGGGCTGTGTGGCTAGAGGAGTGCTCGGTTGTTATCCTATCCAATATTAATTGTTCCACCTGCGCTTTAGTTGAGCATGAATTGGTTAACAGGTTGGACAACTTCTCTGAGGTATTGCTGGCCCAGCCAAAGATCGTGCGAATCGAATTGGTGATCTGTTTGTCGCACCATTTGCATGAAGCTGGATCAATCGCCAGCACAGGGTAGTTGTTATCAATAAGTATGCTCTTGATCAGGCTGCCAATAAGTGCGTTCCACTCTTGTGATTTGTTGGTTACGTTTAGTTTGTTGATGTTGTAGAGAGTTAGTGTGTTTAGTTTGATTGTTTCGTTGAATTTGTTGTCTGTTCTATCAAGTTTTAAGTGGTTGTTAATTGGTACCCCTAGTATGCTCATGGTTGTGGCCTCTTTAATTGGTTCGCCGCTGATTAAATACTTATGTTGGCCGGCTTCTTTCTTGCCATCAAACAAAACCATAGTGGTACATTTCTCTGGTCTAATTCTTAATTTCATATTTGCTAGGGTTTGTATAAGTTTGTTAAGGCGTTCCTGTAGGAGAGCTTTGTGCTTGCCATTAAAGATTAGAAGTAGATCGTCAGCATACATAAGGATCTCAAATGTTCCAGGCAAACGTAGCTGATCGTCAATGTTGCAGATCATGAGGTTCCAGAGTGTTGGACCGAGGCTTGAGCCTTGAGGCACTCCTGAACAAATTTGTCTGGGTTTTGAAATTGAGTTGTTGAACTTAATGCGTATTTGCCGGTCTAAAATGAAGTTCGCTAACCAAAAGCGTATAGGATCAGGGTCCAATGATGACAGAAGTTTGTTTACTAGAATGTCGTGATCCACGAGGTCAAAGGCGCTATCAATGTCCAGACCAATGAGAGTAGTGCTAGATTCACTCTTGCTTCTCGTATTGATTGCTTGTTTTCTGTGGGCCAGGATTAGTTCAATCATCTTTGCCACTAGGTCATGTCTGCCTCGTAATGCTGTAAAGCCATATTGGTTGGCACCCAAAAATCTCCTTTCCTGCAGCGCGCTCTCTAATCTGTGCAGCGCAATTCTTTCTAAAAGTGCCGCTAGTGGGCTCGAGACGTGTACAATTCTGAATTGGCCAGCGCTCTTCTTGGGTATAATTGTACCTTGCGTGAACTTGCACTTGTATGGGACCTTGTTGATGTGAAATGACATGGCGCAAATGGTATAGTAGAAAAGTGGTATGAATCTGAACGCTGCAGCAAAGATGCTCAGTTTGATGCCTTCTGGGCTTGTGTATCGCTTGTTTCTGATCTCTTTCATGGCTGCATCGACCTCTTTGTGAAAGATATCGTTGGGTTCATTGAATTGTGAATCATGTCTGATTGCGTTAATCATAGTTCGTTGTTTGAACGGGAACTTTAAGTCAGCTAGGGTCTCAATGGGAGGTAATTGAGTTGGGTTTGTTGTATTGGTTGCGTTTGTTGTGTCTGTTTGGATGGTTGATTTGGTTGTGTTTATTATTTGCCATAATTGTGCGCTCGTTAATTCGGATGTTGTTGGCCTGTTTGAATTGTTATTGTTTTGGTTTACGATATTCCAGTGTGGGTAGCCTATAGCTGATGTTGTTGATTGCGAGTTGTGCGAAGAGGATGCTGGCTGGTTGTCAAAGAATTGTCGTATGCTTTGGTTGTTAGTACTCGTAATGCGCTTGATCTGGTCCAGTCGTGTTTGCAGTAGCAGCTTTGCTTTCAGCTTTGAAATTCTTCTCAGCAATTTGACCCTTGATTTGTGTAAGGCTTGAATTGCGGTTGTATTACGTGCCTTTGATCGCTTAATCTTGGTTTGATGGGCAGCCTTTTGGGTTGACCTGATGGCTCTGGCTAGTTTGTTTTGTTTGTTAATCGTATCCAGACTGTGCTGCGCTATCGTCTTACGTCGAGTCGTTCTGATGCTGTGTTGGATGTAGATCAGACACTTGTAGAGTGATTGTGCTAGGTGATTCATTTTGTCCTCGATTTGTGTTGAATTCAACGAGGTCCAGTTAAACAGGTGACGGTTGGATGTTAATCTTATCTCTGTAAAGTATGAGTCTCGAATCTTTCTAATTGGGTAGCTGTATGTAATGTTGATTGGTTGAGTTTGTTGGTTTAGGCGAGTTTGTTTAGTTAATATGATTATTTGGTGTCCTTTAGCTCGGTTGTTGTGTATGTTGTTGTGGCTATTGGTAGGATTTGTCAGTTTGGGGCGCCATAGCGAGAAGCAATCGAATTGTCTAGATATTTTATTGCCCAAAAATGCCAGGTCAACGTAGGAGCCTTTTGCTATGTCATCTGAAGCGTTCCGTTGTTGCTGGTAGTCGATATACGTTGGACCTAGTTCAGGCCTGTTTATGCATTGCAGTTTCATCAAGGATGTTGCCCTTAGAAGTTGTTTGCCTCGATTGATTTTAAGTTGAGTGTAGTGTGAGCTGCCTGATTGATTATAGTGCGTTTGTTGCTCAGTGACTAGCGGTTCCCACTCGGGAGCTGAGGCATTAAAATCGCCCATTAGTACAACTCTAGAGTGTCCGTGTCGTTGAACAATACGTTTTATGATGTCTAAAATGGTTGTAAGTTGCGCAAATGAGGCTCTTGGTTTTATGTAAGTGGAAATTAGTACAAGTTTTAAGCCGTTAAAGGTGATGATTGCTGCAGTTATGGCCCGATTGTTCGTGTCTAAAATCGTGTGTCTGGATATATTGGTGTCTGCTATAATGATCGCGGTTTCAATCTGCGTTTGAGTTTGAGTGTCGTGGTGAGTTTGTTGGTTGAGCTCATGGTTGGTTAATATTGAGTAACCTGTTGGCAGCGATGTGTTTAAGAATTTCGTTGTCATGTCTTGGACAAGAGCAGCAACGGGCTTAAGCTCGGCAATGGCCCTCTTTAGTTGGTTAAATTTGGATTCTCTTCTATCGACGTTAGCTGATAGTATGCTGGCCGTTGATGTAACGTTATCTTGTAGAGCCATGTTAGCAAAGCTGCTGTTTATTGGTTCAGTGGATGCTTCAATGTCTGAAACGAAAATAGAGATGTGTTTACGCTTGGGGCGCTGAACTTCAATTGAGTCTAGTTTCCACCCAGCATTGGGCTTTAGTTCTCCGATTCGGCTTTCGCGCATGAGCAATCTTTTGCTCTTGCCCGGTTGAAGCTTATTCCGCGGATAGTTAGTTAGAGATGAAAAGTTGGAAGAGAAAAGAGAGGAGAATTTGACTCGGACACATCATTTTAGGTTTTAACTCGAGGCTGTTTAACCCCCTATTTATTTATACTTTTAATGCCTCCTCCAACTCAGGGATGTTTTTAAGGAGCGCTCTCACTCTCCTTGGGTTTGTCTTTTTCATTTCCCTTACGTATTCAAACAGTTTAAGCTTTTCCTCTTTGATTGCCTCGTATTTCTCGTGAGTTTCCCAATCATATCCAAGCCACTTGACTTTGAACATCATTGTTTCTTTGGCCCTCTTTTTATGATCGAGGATTTTCTCGACCCGTTTTCGGTTGCTTGTACCCTCGAGTTCTATCTCCTGCTCCTCAAAGTTTGTTTCTTCAGGCTCGGATCTGCCTGGTGTAGCAGGTGGAGATGTTGACTCCAATATCTCTCTCATGTAGTCCATGACTTGGCTCATTTTGAGATTGAGTTGGTTAATTTGGATTTGTATGACAGGCTAGATAGGCTGAGTGAGTTCAGTTAGTTGAGCTTGTATGTTAAGTTCGGTAGGCTGAGCGAGCTCGATCAGTTGAGTTTGTATGTTGAGTTTGGTGGGTTGAACTGATAGGTCAAGTTTAGCCAGTTGAGCTTGCACGTTGAGTTCGTTGTGTTTAGCTGACAAGTCAAGTCCGACCGGTTGAGTTTGTACGTTGGGTTCGGTAGGATGGGCTGGTTGGTTGAGTTTGATGAGTTTGTCGAGTTGGTTAGGTTGGTTTTGCTCTGAGTGGTTGAGTGGGTGGAGTGGGTTGGATTTGATCTGTACGGGCGAGGCAGGGAGGATGAAGCGATAATTAAGGCGTTTTACAAGGAGACAAAGAGAGGACACAATTCGTTTTTAAGTTTTAACCCGAGGCCTTTTGGTGACACCCCCTATTTATTTATATTTTAAGCGCCTCCTCGAGCTCAGGTAAGTTTTTGAGCAAGGCAGCTACACGTCTAGGATTGTTGGCTTTGATCCTTTTCACGTATTCGTGAAGTTTTGGCATCTCGTGTTTGATTGCCTCAAATTCCTCGTGGGTTGTTAGGTCCAAGTTGGCCCACTTGATCTTAAACACCATTCCTTTCTTTGGCCGCTTTTGGTGGTCTAGCACTTGGTCCAGGACCCAGCCACTTGGAACGCGCTGCTTCGATGCGTTCTCTTGGTGGCTTTGAGTTGGCTTTGGAGCCGATTGCGCTGATTGCTCTGGCTCAGGTTCCCGTGATGGAGACCTTGGAATCCTTTGGGCCGCTGTTGGTGGCGGAGTTAGGCTTTGTAGCCACTTGAGCTCCTCATATTCCGTTCTAGGTGGCGTGGGAAGCCTGCACAGCTCTTTAAGGGCGTTCTCACTTAGTATGCTGGTTGTGTCCGATTCTTGATCAGAATCCGAATCAGATTCGATTTCAATCGGTGCCTTGTCTGCTGCTTGAGCCTCCTCAGTCGGTGGTGAAGACGTGATTGCTATCTCGAGAGCTGGAGTTTCATTACCGCTATCGGTTGAGGAACCAGTTAAGCTGCCTTTTGCTGCTCGAGTTCTTATTGGTAGCGATTGCTGCTGAGAGCTTCGTCTTGCTCCTTGGAGCTTTTCGATCAGTAGCTGGGCTAGCTCGCAGTCGTGAGTTGCCTCGGGCAGATTGTCAGTGCCAGTTCTCGAGTAGGCTAGCT
>Ga0268249_1000521_pt1 | contig 16725 bp, 11 predicted proteins | sample AgamicAtPe_FD_200257 | JGI IMG/M metagenome (GOLD analysis project Ga0268249, IMG submission 200257) | Agave microbial communities from Guanajuato, Mexico - At.P.e (v2) (version 3) | ecosystem: Host-associated > Plants > Phyllosphere > Phylloplane/Leaf | place: Guanajuato, Mexico | collected... | reverse complement strand
CTCTCTGAGAGAGTCTCAGTTTACTTTGCTGCCATGATCGCTGTTGTGGGAACCATTTTGGCCATAATAGTGTCAAAGATGCGCAAGAGTTACGAGAAAAATTTAAAATTGCTTCAAAGATCCAAGTACCAATACATGAGCCAATATGCAACTCTACCACCGGGCGTGCAGGCGCGCCCAAGCCACCACATGAGCTTAGGTAATCTCCAGGGAGCTAACTTCATAGCGCCTCCATACGGCTCTCAGCTCGAATTTGATGGGCAAGGCTATGATACCTGGCAGTTGTAAATTCAGAGGCCGGATGTAATGTTTGCCGATACTGTGAAATCTTTTGAATCTCCTCAACTCTTAATCAAATGTAAATAGCACTTGCAACTGTTACGAAGAAATCCATGCATCAACTGTTCCTAAGAAGCCTGATTAAGTACAAAATATTAGTTTAGATTAAGACTCTGCATAGACTTGATGTTACTAAAGTGCCATTTTGAGTCCCTGAACTTCTAGCGCTCTCATAAGAGTTGTAAGTGGGAAAGATTCGTCCGACTTTGCGTCAACGAAATGGATTATTGAGGTTCAGCAAGACTGAATCTCGACTCATTTCTCTTTGACCTTACTCGTTTCAAGCCGCTAACTTTCAGACGCCCTCCCCTTATATTCTGGTTGTAACCCTTATCCGGTCGATCAGTTTCAATACTGATCGATCCCTTAGATTGTGGACAGAGATCGTGGGTCTTAATTAATTTGGAGTGTCAATGTATGGGATTGGTTGCCTATACGCTGGCGGGTGCGCAAACGCTCTCTAAGTTGGGTCACAGTTTACATTGAGAAAATCTTATCCGAGCTCAAATCTTCTTGTATCACTCAATTCTAATGGCGTAAATTTTGGAAATTATGATCATTGTCGGAGTTGGCTCATGAGCCTTGGATAAGTTGGGGTGATTAGTGTTGTTAATGAGTAACCTGGTTTTGTTGTTGTTGTTGTTGTTGTTCGCTTGTTGAAGGGGAACAGGCTTTGTTTTGGGCTCTACGAGAAGTTGGAAGGTTACCTGTGGGCTGGCGGCACCCGGCTCGCCTACGACCAGGACAACGAACCATCCTCATCGATGATGATCTTTAGATAGATCTGCTCCCCTATTGACCAAATCCATCCAATCCAGCCCTCCCATGACTGGAATCCACCCGCTCTCCCCTTTTCTTTCCAACTTTCGCCTCCAACCTTGAGCCGCATTGGCTTGCGAGCGTTCTGATTGTTAAACTTGAGCCTGATCGGCCAGCGGCTTCTGGAAACGCGAGGGGAATAGATGGAAGTCCATTAAGCAAGCAAACAGGTAGCGCCAACACGGCGGCTCCACTGTCGGCCACAACCATGGCCAATCCAACCAGAGTTCGTTCCAATCATAGTGCAGTATTTGGTTCCCACTCGAGTGTATCCCTTAGCTTTTTAAACCAACTTCAACCATTGCGATCATAAGGCACCTGTACGATTTTAGCCTGGAAGATTTATCGCCCGACAGAAATGGAGACATTGGGCCGTACAGGTGAGAGACAAGGGAAGAAGTAGGTGGAAGAGGAGGAGGAGAAACAACGATTCTAGGGCTCATTGTAGCTCTTGGACGCATTTGCGGGCAGTCACCTACTTGCAAGCACGCTGTGCTAGATAACTAGTCAAGTGGATGATAAATACGGTTCACTTGAGGTAGTTTGGCTTTGCTTGAGAAAAGAGCGTTCCTCAGAGTCGGCCAGTCAAATTGGAGGAGGGAGAAGTTGAAAAGATTTTAGTTTACCTGTTGGACAGGCGCGCAGAAGTTTGGCTGGCCCAATGCGATATTGGGCGACGCCGATTGTTGGCTGGTTTCGGTTGCCCAATACAATTTTGCGCGCGCTCGCCCACTTGGCCTCTCGGTTGCCATTTCTCTCGCCAACCTGCGAGTCCTCGCGCGATCCGATTGCTCGGGCCTTCGCTCGGTTGATTGAAGGGCCGCGCGCGAACTGGCCACTAGCTAGCTGAAGGGATAATGAGCAAAGCTGGGAGCGCTAAAGGAAAAAGGAGCCGGCCTATTCTGGGCGATAGGCCGGGCGGCTCTCAACTCTTGAGTTTTGTTGGAAGGGCGCGGCGAGGGAGCGAGCAAGTGCGCTGGTCTTGGGTTAGCTCGAACAAACTGGATGGTTGCCGATGAAAACTGGCCATCGGCTTAGCTTTAGCTAGCGGAGGCGCTCAGCTTTTGAGCCTATTCTTGTAGGCAAAGTTGGCGAAAAACAACAATGTATTCTGTGTACTTTTCCTCCACGATTTTTGCCACCCAGCCCAGTTGCGTGGCCTCGCCAGCTGAAAGCTGCCGCGAAAATCCGACTAGCGGCGAGCCTCAAATGGGATTGCAGACAAACTGTTGATGATTGGGGACAGTGGGCCAGTGGAACCACTTGCAAGGGCGAGAGGGTTCATTCTAGACGCTCGAGGGGAGCGCAAAGATCAATTGTGTCCCTGATAAAACAACTCGCACTTGCTTCCAAGCAACAAGTCGGCCAACTATCGGCTTTTTCGAGACAAGCTCACAAAGGACAGATCTTGAGTTTGGATGAATGAAATTTGTTCTTGGTAGCTCAATTTAGGCTGCTCATTTTGGTTGCCTAGTTTGCGTTGTTTCAGCATGAAACTTTGGCCGTCTAAGTGGAACTAGGCAGCCAGCAAACAAGCCGCAACAATGGATGTCAGAGCCTAAATTTGTTGGGCTAAAAAGGGTCTGGTCTTGTCTGGAGTGCGTTGAGAGGGGGAGCCAATTTAGCTCGTGCAAGGTGGCCATTTGAAGCTAGCTAGCTCGCTTTGGCTGCAGCGCGTTCACGTCAACATTCTGTCGTCCACATCTACAAGAATCGTTTAAAATTTATCCCTTACCTGATCCGGCGAGAGCTAACTCGCTTGCTGGCTGTTAAAAGGTTAGCTCCTTTGCATACGCACGCTGGCGCCACTTGAGCCGGCTACCCTCAATCTCTCGCGCAGCTTCCAAGCAGCCCGCCAGAGTGCTAACGCGTACGATGGACTGCAGTGGGTTGCTCGCGCACTCGGTTGGCTCTGCTCCTGCGCCCAGAAGGAGCCGGCCTAGAGCGCGCAGGCCGAGTGATTTGGAGCCAGCCGGGCACCGTTGGCTGGGTTGCAGCTCGGCAGAGAGCGAGCGGGAGAGAGGGCCAAATTGAAGGTAAGCCGAGCGGGGCGCGAGCAAGCGAGCCGAGTGAGCGTCAGCAGGAGCCAGGCCGGCTTGCAGCCCCCGCCCGTCGAGCTACAGTGAGGAGGGGAGGGCGCACGTATTGGACGGGCCGAGCGCTCAGTTGGACGATGGGCGCGCTAACAGGCGCCTTGCGGGCCGAAGCCAAGGAACGGCTGCCAAATGGGCAGGTTGGCCTGGAGGCGGGAGCGAGCCGCTAGTCGTCCGCTCGCGGCGAGTATATAAGGGAATTGCCGCCAGTTCGCCTGGTCCATTGGAGGTTCGTTCAAGAGCTCAAAGGATTGGAGGTAAAAAGACACTCTGATTTCAGTGCTTCAAAGCAAACAGGTTGCAAGTGAAAGTGGAAGAGATTGTTTTGAATTTAGAATAGAGAGTTCAAATTGAGGAAGGAAAAATGTACAAGCTTCTTGTAAGTGTCAAGGATGGAGCAGTTTGTAAAGAGAAGCAGGCAAGCAAATCTAACCATCTCGAGTCCCCTTTGCCAGATCTTCTCAGCTTTAATCGCCCTCTCTGCGGCCGCTCCACGCGCAAAGCGCAGCGCAGTACGTAAGTGACCTGCCCAACATAAGGCTCAGGCCCCAGCTGGCCAGCGACAAAAGCCACGGCCGCTAACCCATGGCTCGCCCCTCAGTTGCCGCGCCCGCAGTGGCTGCAGTTCCCGCGGTGGCCGCAGTGCCAACACTAACCGCAGTCCACAGCCAGAGACTCATCCCTCAGGCGCCAGGAGTGCATACAGTTGCGCGCCCAACCACCGTCTTGCAGACAGTGCAAACAGGAAACGCTGTCGTCGGCCACAGTCATGTTGGTGACCAGGTTGTTGGAAAGACGGCCGACGTCAACGGTTACGCGTTCAAGTCCGAAGTGAGACACGACGCGCCAGTTGCGCTGGCAGCGCCAGCTCCAGTCGCAGTGGCAGCCCCAGCGCCAGTGCTCGCAGCCCCGGCGCCGGTTGCAGTGGCCGCGCCCGCTCCAGTTCCGGTTGCCGCCGCCCCAGGTAAGCTGCCCGCTCCAGAGCGACAACCTTAGATCGTTTAAGTGGGCAAATGAAAGCTCAAACACTAACCAACCCATAACCAACAAACTGAGCAGCCCTGCCAATCGTGTCGGCAGTGCCGCCGCCAGCGCCCGTCCAAACCATCCACCCGGCGCCGCCCGCCCAGGTGAAGAGCTACACAGTTGAAACCGGACACCAGATTGCCCACGACCACGTGGTCACCTCGCCGGTCATTCGCTCGACAGTGCACTCGCCAGTGATCGGCCATCAGCCAATCATTGGCCAGGTTCCAGTCGCTGCGCCACTGCCGCTTGCAGCGCCAGCACCACTGCCAGCGCCAGCACCAGCACCAGCGCCAGCGCCAGCGCCCGCCTACTAGGCGACCTCGGAATTGAAAGCTGTGGTTTTCGGACGAGATAGAGAGCGAGCTTGTTGGCTTTGGCTCGAAGGAGTTGGGTTTGGAGGAGAGGAGGCAAAGTCGCTCGTCTGATATTCTAAGTTTGTGTTGGCCGCTAGTCTCGCACTTCCCCCATCAGCCCAACGGAAACGAGAGCCAGTGGAGAGGAGAGCCGGAGAAGCGTCCAACCCTCGAGAGCTACTAAGAGCAGCCAGTTGTTTGCTCCCTCGCCAACCAACTTCCGTTTGCCGCCAAGCCAAACAAAAGCCTCCGATCAAACCGAGCGCCACAGACGAGCTAGGCGCACACAAATCTCAACCTGCCCGACACTGACCACCTCCTGGAGCAACCAAGACAACCTTAACTTGGTCTCCAAGTGAATGCCACATTTATTCCATAAGAAGAGACTTTCATCGGACGTGAAAGAAGAGTAGAGGAGAACAGAACAGAACTCATGATAGGAGAAGAATGTATGTTTTACCCGAGATTAGAGCAAAACTTGATTCAACATCAAACAGCCGCCACAATCAGAGAGTAATAAAACTTTGTCTCTAATTTTAAGATATTTTAGCCACACAGTATTGTTCACTGCTCATTTGGCTGGTTCAATTCTCAAGTGTTCAATGGCTTCTTTCTAGAACAGTCGACCGAGCCAAAGGCTCACAACAAAGAGCCTCTCTCTCTTCCTCCCCCTCTCTCTCTCCGAGTGCTCTCGCCATCATTCGTTTGCCTCGTTCGTCATAGTCAACCGCTTCAGAGGTTCGACTCGACCCCAGAAACAGGGCCGGCACCTGTGGCTTCCAAGGAGGTTTGATCATTCAACGACCCGATGAGCGTATGCGTACAAATGTGTTTGCCTAGCGACGCTGGCCGGCCTCCGACCTCATCCATCCGCAACTCGAGCCTCCCTCTTCCCCCCTTTATGACGCCCGCTTGTTTGCTCACCTGGCCGCTTGGCTGGCAATCTGACTGCCAGTCAAACAACCTCCACCAGCGGATGTCTGGGGCCTCGAACTGTGCGACCTCGTCTGCAATCGCGAACCTTCGCTGTGTTGACTCTAGCTAACTATTTAAGGCTTGGATTTTGTGACATTTGGAGCAGATTCAAATCCAGTTGGAAGAGGCAACAGGAGAGTGAAGTTGAAACGCAGAGCATACTCGACGCGCATTGAAACACAATCCAACACTGAGCCGCAAATAGGAGAGAAACAAGCGAGAAAGAGACACTCGAAATGGCCCAACAAATGAACACGAAACAACAGGCCGCCTCAATCCTACTTCTGGTTACACTCCTCATAACTCTGCTCGCATGCAACCCAAAGGTAGCCGACGCCCAGTTGGAGCCGCTGGTGGACACCGGAGTTAGCGCGCTCTCGCCAGAGGGCAGACACGTCGCCGTAAACGTGCCTGGTTTCTTCCATCTCAACATGGACACGCGAGGACCCTCAAACGGGGTCCGCTTGACCCAGAGTGTCATGTCCGGCCTGGTCAAGGTTAATCTGGACAGAGAGAAGGGGCCGGACGGAAAGATGCGAGGGCCCATAAGGGTGAGCGTCGGCGGAATGACTGTGTACGACAACAAGGAGTCTCCGCTAGACGGTTAGGTGCCAAAGCTCACCGGGAAATTGCAACCAAGTATCTAAAGTCTTGTGCGAACCTAAACATCTGAATAAACTGACAGACTAACAGCTTTAGCCCTCTCGTCAATCAGTCTCTACGGAAGAGTTCAACTTTTCTCGGGTGAGTGCAGCCGACTGACTCCAGGTTTTTGGTTCGCTCTCCGTATCGGGCAGCTCGACTCGCCACAGGTTGATTTCGTACTAGAATCAAGCGAATGTGCCCAATTCAATCGATCCGGAACAAAATTGCAGTAGATTGCAAAACTCTAGCGCGAGAGTGCTTTGTTTTGATAGTAACAGAGTTCAAACACAGACAAGCAATGATTACTGTGGCCAACCCTCTGAAATCGACGCGACATGTCCAACGAGAGCATTCTCTGAAGTTGAAGTCATGCTTATCGCTCGCCACTTGCGGATGTATCATGAATCCAATTCTCGATTGAACGATACCAGAATAGAGCATGAACTGTTCGCCGCTCCCTCGCTCGCGATGAACTCTAACGCGAAATCTATGCAAACTCGAATTTGCAACCAAAATCCATTGCTATCTCTCACCTGCTTGCGCTCAAACACTGATACTCCAGCTCGATGATCAAGATGTCGATTGGCGGCGAAAATTGTTGGACGCGAAGCAGAAAACAACATTGCAGGAGGACATAATTCGAGCTCAATATCCGCTATCAGATTTTTGTCTTGTTAGAGTGGAAACATGACATGATTGATCAACTCCAACCGACAAACAACCGTCGACGCGTGAGGCTCAGATGGATAGAGTCTCACTCAGGATTGCTCAGACAATTTCAACACAGGTTCATCTGAATGGACACGACCCAGCGATAGGTTAAATTTTCACGCAGAGACGTGGTAGATATCCAGGAGAGACATTGGATGGAAGTCGTGCGAGTGAATGCTCATAGAGCTTTGATATGCTTCGAGGAGAATTTCTGGCACTTGAATCACCAAACTCGAGTCCCACCCGATTTCTGTCCATGCAAATCCATGCCCACTGAACATCGTCACAGTATTGCAAGAACAGTTTAAATCATGAGTTCTGAGAGGAGAGTTAAATTGGCATTATTGTTCCTGATCATTGGCCTCCTATCTCAGGACATAGTTGTAGCGCCAAACCCAGTCTCTACCGACACAGTGCTCTTGGTGGAGGAGGATGCACAAAAGGAAAACTTGGTGAAAAGGAACGACTCTCGCAATAACATATGTGGAAATCGAGGCAGGTTTTGCGAGATCATTTGTAAGAGCAATCCCTCCGAGGGGGGCAAGATGTGCAAGTAAGTAGTCGAGAGTGCGCTTACAATTGTAATTGTGATGGTCAGGAGACTCTAACCGTCTACTATTTGCCAAACCAAATAAGTTGTGACGCGTATGCACTGAGAGATGGCTCGATGGATCACACAAACTGCAGAGTGATTTGATGTCCAGAGGAGAGGAGATGTGGGTGCGCACCTAGGTGCACCTCCCGAGATTGAGAGAGATGCGCCATCAACGCGGCAGACCGATTATTCAATTTGCTCAAATGTAACTGATCACTCTCGTGGGTGATGCTAATTAAAGTGATTAGTCCATTTTAAGACTGAACAACCTATTTGGGGCCAGGTTCATGCTATCCGGACTTGATGCGTCCACCTGAGCTGGGCGAGCGGGTAGAATTGCCAGGATCTCGGGTGAACTCGATTCCAGAATAGTCGCCTCAAACAATTGAGACAGCTCGCAGCAGTTTCAATGTTTTGACGGCTAAAAAACCGCTCAAACCTGATGCCAGCGCAGCGATTCTTATCCCACTTTCATTAGCATTTTTGAAGCATCTCTAACTTTGTCTAGCATCAGATTCAACTGAACGAGTGCAAGTTTTGAAACGCTCTCGACAATGCAAGCGACCCAAACATCGTCGAAATGACAAGATGGTCTCGATGCAGACATAAGTTGTAATCGTTCCTTTCAGGATTATTTGGAATCCGAGCAAAGCAGAGCTGTTGAGAAAACTTTGCTCAACAAAAATCAGAGAGACCCATTTAATTCCATCCAAGAGTTAGTTTGGCCGATTTAAATGGGTGTCGTTTATATTCTGTCCTATTGATTCCAACAAGTCGCCGCCAGCAACTAATTGAGGGCGATAAATAGTGACTCGGTAATAAATACATTCGATCCGCTTAGTATACAGAAGATAGCTCTCTGGGTTGCCAGCATCTACGAGCCATAATGGCGCTTCCCGTTGTTGTAAGCCTTTTGCGATTTGTGACTGTACACCTTGAATCCGAGTTTCGGGTGAGCCTCGTAGTGGACGATCTGGTGTTTGCCTGTTGCATCAACAAACGAGTACCAGCCCTTCACGTGTCCATGGCCGTCTGAGACTTCGTGTCGCTCTTGCGGATTTTTGTGGTCGCCCGAAGTGTAACCGAACTTGTAGCTCTTTGGCCCATGCACGCCCTGGGAGTTGAGGAGTTTCATGAAGGTTAAAACTTGCGGCCTCTCGCGGCCTCCTCCCCAACTAATTGGGCCTACTTACCTGCTCGTGGTATTGGGTTCTCTTGAAGTGGCACTCGACTGCTGTGATGGCGGCGAGCAAGGCTAAAAGCGCCAGGACCGCAACCAGGGCGCTCGTGCCCATTGAGTATCTGATCATTTTGGATGGGCTTCTCTGGTTTCGCTCAATCCGCGCAGCTCGAACTCGCTCGCCCAAATGACCACTCGGATTTGCTCGCTCTGCTCTAGGTTGGCCCCCAATGGTGGCGCAGTTTGTCGCGAATCTCGGCTGCTTGCTCATTCTCGGCCAAGTTGCACTTGCCTCTCGCTCTGCCAATCACTATGAAGCCACAGCCAACTCTCTCTTGCAAACTCAAATTCCAAATTGACTTAATAAACTCTCTTGGCTCAATTTGGCCCTTGCATTTTGCAAACTGCAAGAACTTTCTAGCTGATGAAGTGAAATCGACCCGCTTTCATGCAAAATCAACTCGTCCACTTTTCCCTCTTCTAAGAGCAGTAGTTTGCTGCTGCTGCTGCTCGCTTGCTTGCTTCTCGCTTGTGATCAGTCTCCATTGTAAACTGGCTAGATGGAAATGGATTACAAATAAAGGGAGCGATTGTGATGGTGTGAATTGACTGACTGGGCGGCAGGTGTGCGTCTGTGTGGTTCCAATTTGGGACTATCGTTTGAGTTTTGTTGGCAGGCAGTCCGCTGCCTGAGGTGGAAAGCCGGCAGCCCTTGCGCGCCAAACGGAGGCGCTTGCTCTTAGCTGGAGGCTCTAGGATTTACTGGCCGCTCTGCCTCCTTATTCAATGTCTAGGCTAAGCAAATTTTCTGCCCACTTTTGCGCAACCTGAACTGGTTTCTGGCAAGCGAGCAAGCTTGCAGCTGGCCGGTGACTTGGAGGGAGGACGAGGAGGGCTGGCGGCGACAAATGGGTGTACAGTTGTCACTGTTCGAAGCACAACTGGCTGAGCGCTCGCAAAGCCACGAGAGCGGAGCCCAAACCTTTCGCTTGTCACCGATTTGTCCCTAGCAGCTTGACATTTGGAAGCCAGTTGGTTTGAAGCCCGTTGGCTCCGCCCATCAGGTTGCGAGCAGCAAATCGGCGACGGCGCCAGCAATCGTGAATGCGTGTGATCGCGGCCGGAACACAATTGCAGTGAGCGTTGCTCTCTAACGTGACTCCAATAGCCAACCGCTCGGCAAAAGGGCGAGGCTTACTAGTTCTGGTTTACAAGCCCCATTGCAACCGGTGCAAAGTTTGCCAGCCCCTCTATTGACATAAATCATCGTAGATTGCCTCTTTGTTAGCGGCCATTGAACGGGAGATGCGAGCGCGACAGGCAGATGTATCGGCAGACGTGAACACCGTTGGCCCCACTGGCCAACTGTGTTTATCCGCTCGCAGTTTGGCAAGAAAAGGATGGGCCGAATGCTGGATCACAAACAATCTCGTTTGCCAGCTTCGTGATGAGTTAGCAAGGCTAATTCAAACAGCTCATGGAGAAGGGAGCAAATTTTGGTTCATCTCTTGAGCTGAAGGTTTCGCCTCCAACTGAATCCTTTTCAAGTACGAGAAACTCAGCGCAAAGCAAAGTCGCTCAACCTCTGAGCGAGTTAGTTTATTCAGAGGGAAAAAAGTTGTCTCATATTGTTGCGCGAAGAGGTGGCTTTCTTTAGGAGGCGACCAAAACTGGAGAAGAGAGTGGCACTTTCAATAGACCACCGGCCTTGTTTGTTTTGCTTAGCGACTCAATCGAATAGGATCACGATTTCGACTTTGGAGGCTGCACTTTTGAGGCCATTGATTGTTGTGAGGAGGCTGATTCAATTGGCCAACCCTCATTCACAGAGGCCTTGCTATCCAGTCGCACTTGCCAGAGCCCCGCTTGGCCTTAGTGTCAACCGGGCGCCTGATGCTGGCATCCTCTTGGTCCGATTCAAATGGCAAACAGCAAACGTGCAGCTCACAGGATAGACGTGGAGCTGAATGAATGAAAGAAATGGTCTACGTTGGACGAGATCAATTGCTCAGCTCGAGGATAAACATGACTCCTGGGGTCGGGGGTTCGACTTTGTGCCTCTGCATCCAGTGCAATCGGACAATTGGCCACTCTTGACGGCGCCGTTTGTTTTGCCCCTGACTCCGCTGCTCTTCCTGTTTCACTCGATTGTAGACCCGAGTGACAGGTGAGCATGGCTTGATGGTTGGAGTAAAATTTCACTATTGCCGCAGGAGTCCTAACTCTCTGCTCACTCTGTGTTCGTCCAGATGCGGACAAACTCGGCACACATCGATTCGAGGGGGCAATTTTTGTCGTCGGCGCCAGGCCAAATTTGACGGCTGCAAGATCAACCCTCGCTAACTAAAAGCTAAAGGCTTAAACGCAAACAGCCCATTGCTTGGCAGCGTCGCGCTTTCGCGGCCAGATAGTCGGATCAATTTGCATGAAGCTGCTCACTGCATTGCTGGCCCACAGAACAATCATCTACCCGAGGGCCGCCTGTTGAGGAAAGCTTCTTGTCACTGACATGACCAATAGCTCGGGACCAAACAGGCGGAAGGGCGAGCTGGTTTGGTCGGCAGCTGTACGGAAGCCTGAAATTGGGCGAGCAAGATATGCCACTGGTTGTGCACCTCGTACAACCTTATTCCAGCGAGCGGGGCTACCTATAGTCATGTCCAGGGGCAATTTCCAAGCGGATGATGATTGACAACTCGAGTGGCCGTTCATCATGCGGCTGAATCGGTGGCCAGGTGAATATTCGGCCAAATTTGGAGCGCTAACAAGCCTGCGACAGGAGTTAAATGGTCCGAGCAAAATATGAGAATGGACAGTCTCTCAACAGAACATGGTCGCTGAGTTGATCTCAATCGACAAAGCTCGGGCAACGACCAAGGCCTTGCTAGTTTGCAAGTGGCGTGAAAAGCTCACCCCCATACGCTGATTTTCAAATGAACCAAATAGGACGAGCTCGATAACCAGTGTGCTGGATTAGATCCAACAACCAGCGCTGATACGTGAAAATGAGAGTTTATTTTGAACACAATCGTTTCTAAGGTAGAATCGATTTAAGTAGGAGAATTTCGCCTGCCAACAGGCCAATGGGTTTCTTCACAATCTATTGTTGTATAATGTGTCGCGATCTTGAACTCTAGCCGACAAAGCGAGCTAGATTCTACGCGACTTGAACGTAAATTTTCCAATTCCAAGGACCACATTTTGGTCGCCACTCTCTTTTAAAACGAGTTTGATCTGGAGGGAGCTGGTTGAAATCTCATGCAAAGTTGGCATTGGTATTTGTGTACAGACAACTGTGCCGCCCGGCAAACTAGGTGGACACTTTGATCTTGCAGAATACGTGAGATCTTAAACTCAGCAAAGGGAGTCTAAAAATTAGAAAATAAATAAACGTTCTGATCAGGTAATCTCTATGTATCTGTCCTTAGCCTCTCGGGCTAATTAGATTCTCCTCATATAAATCACATTTCCTCGTACTCCCATTTATGGCCACAACTCTTGCACTCTTTCCTGTACAGGTCCTTGTCTTCATCTATACAAACTGGCTCGCCATATTCGTGCTCATGACCGGCTAAATTGCGCTTATATAAGCTCGATCGAACTTGCATTGACAAAGATTTCATCTTCTTGTCATACACCTTCTGTTTTTTGGTTGCTCTTCGCTCCTCGCGACGCTCAAGCTCCTCTTCAAGTTGCTCCTCGGAGCCATGAACTAACAACGCACGTTCTTCTATTTGAAATTTCAGGTAGAGTCGCATATCACCTCTGCTTTGGTACGGATTCTTCTTGAGGATATATCGAAGCGTTGGTTTCCTCATGTCAAGGTCGCAATCCTTGAGTAGATACTTGGTTTTAGAGTCTGTTCTCGTAATGAGCTCATGGGCGCCTTTCGGATCGCGACAGTCGTCGCAGATGTAGACACCAAAGTTGCGATAAAGGTAGGAGCGCAAAAATTCCATATGACACTCCTCACACTCCTTCATTGTAGTCTCATCGATGATTGGCAATTTGTCATCATGTAGACGAAGGCTCGTGTTGCTTATCGTGGCGGGTTTGCTCGTGTTTCCACGCGGCTCAATATCTGGGGGTCGCGGCTCAAGCTGCTCATCTTGTTCCGAGCTCTCCTGAAGAGATGTGGTCTGTGATGATGATCCAGCCTCTGTGTCCGTCATTGTGATATTGTGAGATATAAATATTATCTTGGCCGGGGAAAGTTTGGCTTAGATTGTTTAGGTTGCATTCAAGCTCTCGGATCAGCTGTTATCAAGATTTGGCACCCATGTGCTGCAGTGTCCGCGCACCATGAGCGATGCTGCGCAGCTTGCGGAGCACCTGGGCGAGGGTAGAGCAAATTGTGGTCCCATCTACTCAGATCGATGGGACTCAAAACGGAACAGAGGATTTAGATTACGGGATCACCGCTGCCATCCGAGCCATCTTTAGCTTGGCGCGGCCAATGCAACAGCAGCGTCTTGCTGGCAAGAAAGGCTCGAGAGTAAGCGCGCAAACGGGGCCTCAATTCGGCAAGTAAAACTTCAATCTTTAATCATCAAACCACAACACACCCAAATCTTGGAGGGCTTGCCAATGGGCGAATAAAGTAACTGAAGCCAATGAGGGTTCTCACTTGCAAGGCTCGGCCTCTGTGCTGAATGTTTGCTTCTTGATCTTTTCGGGGTCGCCGTTGATCTCGAACTCAATGCTGCTGACAACAAGATGAGCAACAGTCTTGGTCTTCTCCACTCCCTTGTCGTCCTTATACTGAGCAACACAATCGTAGCTCACCTCCTTCTTGCACGAGTAGTGCTTTCCCGCCGAAATAACGATCCCTGGCGAAACGCGGCAAACCTTCTCGTTTCGGCTCGGCTGACCTGTCAGGTCAACTTGAATATCGGCCAAATTCACCTTACCGTCGCCCGACTTCTTGAGCGAAAGCGACAATTTTGCGCAGTCCTCTGTCAGAGTGAGGACACTTCCAGAATCCTCGGCCTCAAGATTCACAGATTGTAGGCTGAGCGGCATGTAGACCCTCTTCGCTTCGTCGCCCTTGACATCGGGCCCGAGCTCGTACTTCAGGTAACCGGCAAAGTTGGCCAACGCAAAGTTGTCTTGGGAGGAGATATTGTGTAGCTTAGTTGCGTCAAGCGCTGGCAAGCTGTCGACCAGCTCGCAGCTTGGCGAGCTCTTCTTGACCACTATCAGGGCCACGACCCCGATGACAACAATTGCAATCACAACGCCCACTATAATCTTGTTCCGTCTGTCGTCCATTGCTCTTAACTTGTTTGAGCCGGCTGCTTGAGGAGGATGAGGGAAGTTGGAGGGTAGAGTGGACTTGGCCGAGTTTGGCTGAGCTGGTCGGCTTGGGGTTTGAGTGGAGAGTGTTGTTGGCAGGTGAATGTTCTAGTTGCGAGCTGGCGAAGAGCTTGGATGCAAATAGCAAAGTGAGCAGCTAGAAAACAATACTCGGCTTTGTTTCCTGGAAAAAGAACGCTTGCCAGGTTTGGCCAACTCACGGATGGAATGGGCGACTAGGGAGGTTGTGCCGCGGCCGGCGCGTTGGGGGCAGAAGCGGCTGCTGCTGCTGCTGCTAGCGCTCGGATTTGCGCCGGGAGGGCCGCAGATAAGGAATCTAAAGAGATCACCATGGACACACGCCAACGGCGGCCTAACCTTTCTCCTCCTCCTCCTCTTGCTCCTCCCGTTTCGTGTTTGGTTAGCCGGGATTCAGATTACTCAACCGCGTGCAACATGTGACGATGGGCTGACTCTGCAGCCAGGCGACAGATTGATTCTTATCGCGCGCGCTCGCTCGCTCTATGGCCTAGCTCGCTGCGGCCGTTTGGCGCAACTCATGCGAGCGCGTTTGGTGGTTTCATGGGGCTCAGTTTGAGCGGGGAGCTGAGCAGAAATTTGAAGCAAAGTTTCCGCCTCCCAAGCGAGCAGAGCGAGAGCGGCAGAGAGGCGCACGCTAGATGGACCGGCGCGGCTAGGAGCGCCGAAGGCCGCCGGCCGCCCCTAGCGAGCTGGCGTCATAGCATCAGCGCGCTCAGCTGAGAGACTGCCGCCCTCTCCTCGCCCATTGTTGGCGGCCGCAACTCGGCGCCACATGTAGAGCGCCCGAGTTGGCGCCAGGTGCTCTCAAACTGGAGCAGACACTCGTCTTTGCTCTCTCACTTCCTCAAGACGGAAGCAGTTGGCGTTGTTTACTCGCGCGATCACGCTCAAGGCGGCGGCGGCGGCCTTCAGACAGACGCAGGCTTAGCCTTGGCGCTAGGCTGTGGCGCGGATCGCGGCCACATCCTTAGGCTGAGCTCGCAGCCAGCCAATGCCGGCTGATCGGCCAGCAAACTCGCTCTCCATCTCTCTTGTCGGCGCGGGACCGCAGCTCGCGGTTTGCCGCAACTCGCCCATTCGCACACTCTGGCTACCGAAACCGACCTTCGGCCTGGCAAGCGCGCCAAAGGTGAGGGGCGGGCAAGCGGGAAGGCAGCGACTCTAGCTTGGCGAGCCACTTCGCCCAGCCAAACTCGCCTGGCCACCGCTAGGCGGCGCCGCCGGCCAACTTGTTCAGCCAACGACGTTTCCATTCGTCATCATCATCTCCGCTGGCGCCGTTCGCATTGGGGTCTTTGTAACGAAAGAGTTCTGAGCCAGAGAAAGAGAGAGAGAGAGAGCTGGAGTTGCAGGCTTCAATGGGCCAGAGGCAGCCAGAGCGAGCGGGCGGCCGGCCGAGTTCAACAAACTCGCCACCCTCGACGTCTCTAAACGTGACTAATGCTTGAGATTGCGCCTGCGGTCGCGCCTCCAATGCGAAGGCCAGCAAAACAAGCGCGCAGATGAGCCGCTTAGATGCGGCCTGCAACAAGCCGGTCCAAGTTGCAGGGGCAATAAACTGCAAGTTGAGGTGGGCGCCCGCGGCCAGTGTTGTTGTTGTTGTTTTTGCCGCGACATTTGTGGCGCAACAAACATACGACATGTCCAAATGGGGCGCCCTCCACTCGTTGGCATTCGTCGCGGTCAAAGCAGCTCGGTTTTGCGCCTTTGAGCTGTGCGATCACGAGGCTGCACCGCCAAGCAAGACGGGGGCAAATCCAGCACAAGACGCGAGCATCAACCGCTCGCTGCCTGCTCTCCAATGCCCGTCACCGGCTTCCTCATGTTGCCGGCCCCTCGAGTTTGGGGTAAAAATAACAATAAGGGTTGGCCATTATGTGGCAACAAGTGGCCCCCAAAGCGGGAGCTCTTTCGTTTGCGTTACTCTGGCTGGATTTGCTATATGTTTGTGCGATTGCCACGCGTGGGCCATTCAGAGCCACTCAGTGTCCTCAAGCTGCGCGGTCGAGTTTTGCCTCCAGGCGCCAAGCTAGTTTCCGTTAGCTTGCCAGCGCGCACAGACGCTCGCTGGCGCACAGATCGCGCGCGTCCCATAAGTCGGGGTCCGTTCGCGCGCACTCACAAGCGCCAAAACGGGCGACACAAGCGGAGTCTCGAGGTGGCATTTTGAATTTTGCGCCCAAGTGCGCAGAGACCAATGTGGCCAGCTCAAAGCGACCACAGAGGCTGAACGGGCGCGCTGCCGCGCTGTTCCAAGCTGCGCCCATCCGAAGTGGCTTGCCTAGCGACCGCGGCTCGAAGGCGGCGGTTTAAGTTGCAAAACACTGCAGTTTGTGCGATCCGCGTTAGCTTGGCCAAGTTTAGCTTTTGGAGGCAGAGTGAAGGGGGGAAGGAAGGCTGCTGGCCTGCCAATCTGTGGTTTGCCGGACAGATTGCGCTCTTGGCTCGGAAAGTGAAATAATAGCAGGAGACTTCGAAAGGACAGCCTGGTGGAATTTGGCAGGAGTCACTGGAAGGAGTTTAGAAAGGTCTGCTTGAAGGAGGAGGCGGCGGCAGGAGCTTAGAAGCAGGGGCGACACTTGCACGGTGGAGAGAGCTCAAACGTTTTGGCCGGCGCCAGACTCGCTCGAGGGTTTGGGTGCGAGTTGG
>Ga0268249_1000519_pt1 | contig 16760 bp, 10 predicted proteins | sample AgamicAtPe_FD_200257 | JGI IMG/M metagenome (GOLD analysis project Ga0268249, IMG submission 200257) | Agave microbial communities from Guanajuato, Mexico - At.P.e (v2) (version 3) | ecosystem: Host-associated > Plants > Phyllosphere > Phylloplane/Leaf | place: Guanajuato, Mexico | collected... | reverse complement strand
CGGCGGCGACCCAAGTGGGCGCCCACTCTGCCAAACTCCGCTCTCGCTGCCTCGCGCGCGCCCAGCTCAGGCGAGGGGAGCGCAGCAGAGCAGAGGCAGTGCCAACTGCGGCCCTTTAAGTAAATTGACTTCAACTTCACTTGTTATGAGTGGAGGCGGCGGCGGCGGCGGCCATTTCGGATCCCCTGGCCTCGAGTCTGCAGCCTCCTCGGAGCGGCCGAGGCCGCCGTCGCAACTTGGCCGCCGCTCGCGCTGCAATTGGCGGGCCCAGTGTGATGCTGCCGCCGCTGCGCCTGCCTCTCTCTCTCTCTGCGCGCTCGAACCCAACCGGCGGGCTCGGGCGCGCTGAATCATGGGCCGCTCGTGCGGCCGCCCGCCTGAGCCACTCCACTGACAGCCACTCGCGGCTATCTATTCACAATCTGGCCCGATCATTGAGTCTGGAGCGGCGCGCCGACTGAACTGAACCTGACTGGACTGGACTCGACTTGGCTGGACTCGACTCGGCTGGACTGCGGCGAGCCGAGCCGAGCTGGCCGGCCGAGGGGCCCGCGCGCGCGTCCCCCGCCGCCCGCCAGTCCACTTGTTGGCGCCCGCCGCCCGTTTGGGCCCAGATTTGGCCGGCCAGCCAGCCAACGGAGGAGGAGGGGAGCCAATTCGGGTTCGGGCATTCCGGCGGCCGGCTCGCTTGTTTGCCCTCAGCCAATATTATCTCGCCCATTATCGCTCGGCCCCTTCGATTCATTTGGAGTGTTTTATTTCAATGGCATTCCTGTTTGTCTCGCCTGCCGGCCGGCTGCTGCTGCTGCGGCGGCGGCGGCGGCCAGCAGCGAGCAGCGAGCAGCCTCCTCTCGGGCGGCCAGAGACAGAAACAAACACCCGCGAGCTGCGCGCACTGGCCGCGGCGGAGAGGAGGGGCGAGCAAGTGCGCCAGTTAGCTTGCCTTTTGCTTGCTCTCGGATTTGCTCGGCGGTGTTGTTATTTTGCCAGTGCTGGCCCATCTCGTTCTCGTGGGCCGAGTTGGCGCCGAAGGGAGAGAGAAAGAGAGGATTTGGTTTGTTGCTTTAGCGGGGGCAGCGGCCGCTCTGGCCGTCCGCGCTGCTGTCCGGGCCGAGCGGCGAGCAGCGAGCGGCCGGCGGCTCCTCTGGGCGCCGCGCGCTCGGCCGCCACTGCGCCTGCTCGCCCGCTCGCACCAGGCCGCCGCCGCCGCCGCTTCCAGTGACTCAGGCCGGCCGGCCGAGCAACCAGACCAGCACCAGCTGGTTCGCCCGATTCACCTCCTCCTCGGCCGAAGCTACTCGCGCGATTGACCGATTTTGTGCGCCAGTTGAACGGCGGCGCCGACTGGGGGAGCCAGTGCAGCGGCGCCACGGCCGCCGCACACTTGTAGCGCGCATTCGCGCACACAGGCGCACTGGCAGCGCAGGCGGCCAAGCTGAGCGCCACTCAGCCAACCAAACTTCCATCCCCACCCAAAACCAGAACCACGACCGCAACCAGAAACCAGCGACAGCCGGGCCGGCAGACCAGCGAGCGAGCTCGCAAGCGAAACAACGCCAACAAGCAACCGGTGCACCTGTTTAGGGGGTGGGAGAAGTGAGGCAGACTAAAGCGCGCGCGCGGCAACCAGAACGCGCGCACTCCACACGAGCAACCCAAAAGCCGGGAAGCAAACAAGCAACTAGATTAGCAAACCAAACCTCAAGCGCAAATACAATCAAAGAAATGCAATACCCGCAAATACAATTCTACAGGGGCAGCCTAGTCAGGTTGGCCTCGGGCAAACTGAAGCAGGTCGAGGATTTGAGTAGCGACGATTTCCTTGAGAGCGCGCGACTCATCAGGCAGTCTTGCGCCGACCATCTGCAACCTGCCTTTGCCCACAGCAATAGGGCCCAACAGGCGCAAGCAAATGGAAGCAGACAAACGAATAGCCGAAACCAGCTCGACGAAAACAACAACAGCAACTCGGTGTTCAACTCGCCCGAGCCAACGCCAAGCTTCGACTCGCCAACCATGGAGCTGATGGACATGGAGGACGAGGAGGACGAGGACGAGGAGTTGGATGTTGTTTCGGGCGGCGATCACGAGCCGCCGATGAGCTTCAACTGTCTTGCTTCGTCACAAACAAAGACCACCAGTAATGCAAACCAGTTCACTCAGAGCCAAATTGGTGCCCAACTCGAGTCCCAAGACGATCTCTATATCGACTCAAGCGTAGTGAAGGATTTCCTCGAAGTCGGGCCACCCTGTTCCTTCTCGCCCATCTCCTCCAGCAGCTCGGCCTCGAGCTTGCCCTCCACCTCAACCTCAACCACAACCTCAGCCTCATCTCGTTCCTCCTCCTCGCCAAACTCGCCACTTGTTAATCCAACAGTTCTAATCAAATTCTTCCTAGAATCCAGCCGAAGCGTTGTGTTCATTGAAGTGCCCATCGAGCATCCCTTTTTCGTCTTCCATCGAGGTTGGTCCTCGTGGAATCCGCAGAGAACCTACGACAAATTTGGCCTCAAATGCCGAAAACTCAAAATCGGCGACACCTGTATATCTTTGATCAGACGACAGCGAAAGCAAGACCAACAACAACGAGAAAGTGATCAATGTAACATTTTGTTCTCATCAATTAAAATTCACGAATAGCACATCCTCAACAACTGACTGAACCAATTTAATCGAAGTCTTTGCCTTGAGTTTATCATTAGTCCAGCAACTTAATGTTCAACTCGCGCCTCAGCTCATCTATATCTTGCTCGAATCTATCCTCGAAATAGACGTTCATGAGAAAGTTTGCCTCTCGAGCGCATCGCAGAGCCCAAGGCAAGTCTCGCATCAAATACTGCAATTTCTCTTCGCGGTTCAACCTCAACGGACCCATTATGCCCCCCAAGATGCACAAAGGTAAACGAGTTTGGACTCCTTCGAATGCCTTCACAATGACTTCGCCCTTGATCGTTGTAGGTTGCCTGAGAATGGTGTGAACAATATCATGCAACTCGCGATATCTCTGCATTACGTAAGCCAAATCCGCGTCGTCTACAAACTGGACCTCTTTCCTTGTGTCAGGCGAAACACCATTATCGGAGTAGAAACGCGAATAGTGATAACCGAAAGTATTTTCGGGCATTGTTTTGAGTCGTTCGTAATCCAGATGATCGCTCCTCAATCTAGGTCGCTCGGATAGAACTCGTCTACCCTCTTCATCGTCAGTCATTTTCGAGTACATCCATTTGAGCGCTTGATGTCCAGTGGTTTCGCCAAAATCCGCTACCATATCATGTCTATAGGGATCGACTATAGCTGTCAAGCTTGACCCAACGGCGAGTAAAACCCTCTGAAGGTTGCTGAGGGGAATGTGACTATCGTACAACTTTTGGTTGGCTGATTCAGTAGCCAAGCCACGGACGAATATCCTTGAGGCAAAATTCATAATGCTGTCTTATGTTTTCAATAGAATCCTATTCAACAACCAGAAAGGGTGTAATGCACTTAAATGACTTTTATCGAGCACGCTTTGTTTTCTTTTGCTGCGCGAAAATGGTGATTTTTTTGCTCATCACCTACCCTGTTCAGATGGACCACTGAATACCATGAGTATAATAACTGCAGGTACAATGTATACCCAATATTTGGCGAAAAAGGATCGGTTGTCCTCTTTGCCCTCTCTTAATTTGCTTTGTCTCTCCTCCTCTAGCCTCTTGATGTATGTTGCTGTGTCTGGTGCGGGCCCGATCGCGCCCGAGTCGACAAGTATTGTGGTGTTGAATTCGCTAGATAGTTGGTTCGGTGGCGAGCCAGCGCACTCTGGATCATTTGCAGCCAGATTTACGTTTACAAACTCGTTTGTGGGGCTCAGATTGATTGTTATTGAGTCAATGAGGTTTGATACAAATAGAGAGCAAGCTTTGACTAGAGTCTGGGTTACCTTCACCGGTGGCTCTGAAGGTCCAGCTCCCTTTTTGCGCAGGGATGCCTGCAAGTAATAGATATCGCCAGCTTCGCTAGCCTTTCTCAATATTTCTAGCTCTGGGTTGGTCAATTTTGCCGCTTGTTCAACAAAAGTCGCCTGAGCAACTCGATACTCAGACTTAGGTTTAACCAAGATGGATCCTCTGCGAGTGAAAGGTTGACCTGAGCCCAGTTTGTGGTGGAGATCTATGACGAAAGCCTCTGCCTTCAGAGGTAAAAGGTCTTCTTGGTAGCTGTAAGAGACTTGAAATAGCAGTAGCACCAATGTAGAGTAAAATGTGTATGAGGACAATTTCGATTCTTGGCCGATAAACAATCGGTTGTCAATCGACATTGTTATGTCAGTTGGAAGTAGGAGATGTATATTACCGATTTGTTCCAAGTCTGTTGCAAATTTATCGCATGAGGTACAAAAAGTTGTCGTTGGATCCAATAGATGAGCTGAGAGTTGCCGACTGTAAAATCATGTGGATACCGTTTTGGTTCAGAGCGGTTTTTCCGTGTTGCGGTGCAGCGGCTGCTCATAAGCTGCAACTTGCAACTTGCACCGACCTGCTGCGTTCTGTTGGTGTGGCTTCACACGTTCGAGCCTCAGAGTTAAACTCATGCACCTAGCACCCAAGATCGGGCGACCGAAAGGCAGGGTTCATATGGGGCCGTGGTTCATGAAATTTGGCACCATGCACTGTGTCTGTAGCTAAGCAGCATGCCCGGCTTAACTGCGTTAGGCTAGTCCAGTTTGGTTTGTCTGGGACAACTGTGCCTGATACGACGCACGACTTGATCACCTGATGAAAGCTGGACTTCAAGGTGAGCAAAATCAGTTCGACTCTTCTACGCTCGTATCGAGTGACTCGAACAGAAACCTACTTGCTTGAGGCACATATGTCCGTGCCGAAGTCCAATGGAGTAAGACGACACCTGGACGCTTTATCGTTCCTGTGACTAATTTTTCGAAATTTCCCCTTTCACGCTCGAGCAAACTATCAAACCAAATCAAGAATTAACGACAAGTCTGCAACACTTGATCCAGGACCATCTAATGTCTACGGTAGCAATTGCATGAACGCTCACAGCCCAGTTCGGATCAGAACTCCATTATCAGCGATATCAGAGATCAAGCGCAAACTACGATGGTGTTTTTCAAGATGGTGGTTCAATTAATCAGATATTTGTCGCGTATGCATCGATTCAGCTGTTTGAGAAGCATAGACACGGCAAATTGGGCTTAGAGCGGTTGATTTCAGAGCAAGTTGGCTGATTTTTCTCTCCACCAAACCGACAGCGAGTAGATCGAGCATCTGTAATGGGCCAAATGAGGTTGATCAACTCAGTAGCGAGGCAAGGGTAATACATCGAAAGCATTATGGTAATTTATTTTACATTTGCCTTCACACAAGCTCAATCATTGAAGTGTCGATAGGCCGTTCATGAAGCCGAAAACTAGTGATAGGTTGCGCTGGCCAACATTTGTTGCTGGTGTTGATGGTTTTGGCGAGAGTTTTGGTGGAGATGCTGGTGTTCAGCGTTAGTTTGAAGCGATACTGCCTGCTGATGATGCTTGAGCTGGTGGTGGTGATGATGGTAAGATTGTTGCTGCTGGTGTTGCTGGTTGACGAGGAGCATTTGCCTCGAGGAGTCGGTTGCCTCCAGAGCGTTTTGCAACTGTCGCCCATGAGCATCCTGGAGTCGTTCTGATGGCTCATCTGTGACGCTAGCGCCAATTGCATAGTCTTTGGCGCTGAGCGCGTAATTTGTGACATGACTATAGGGATGGCATGAGTTTGCATGTTGCTGGATGAGACTTTGCTGTCCAGTTGCATGATTATTATGACGATGCTGCGCTTGCTGCGATTGAAGCCCATGCTGGCCATGATTGGCCACGGCTGCCACTGCCGCTGCCTGCTGTATCATTGAGCTGCCATAACCACCGAGCGAACCGTAGGAGTTCATCTGGTCGCCGATTGAGGCAAAATTGGAGCTTGAATGATGCGTTGCGACTGCTGCCGCCGCAAGATGGTGTTGCGCTTGATGGCTTTGGTGATGCTGATGATAGAACGTCGATGCATTAAAGGTGGATCTGGCTGCAAGTGCAGCTAGCGAGTTGTTTAGATGGTCCGTGGCCGAATCGTGCAAAGGGCTTACGGTTGTCGCCGCCGAGCTCATATCGGCAGCACCATAGGCTGTCAGGCGACTAGCGGGCCGCTCACCGCAAGCCTGCATCTCTGTAGAGTAACGATCCGCCAAGGGTTGCTGATAGTGCGCTGCCGAGTTGTAATGTTGCTCGCTCGCCCCATTTTCCTGGCTCCTCCCATAGCTCACCTGGCCAGATGCTCCACCGAAGGGTGCGCCAAAGGGAACCTTGCCGTTGGCACTGGCCGCTTTCCCATCAAGATTTTGGGCAACATAGGTGTCACCGCTGGTGCTTCCGCGTGAATTTGAGTCGCAGCTACTGAGCAAGGAGGTGGCTTGGGTCTGGGGAGATCGTTTTGATTGGACGCCACCAGATGGAGGCGAGTTGACGGCAAGCGTGCGCTTGGTGGTGATGGTGTCTCCACTGGAGGCCAACTGCGAGCCCGCCACTTGTCGGCCCCCCAATCCTCTAAGCTTATCCTCGCGTCTAAACTTGGCTCGCCTATTTGAGAACCAAACCTGAATCCTTGCTTCAGGTAGCGATATTCGCTGGGCAAGCTTCTCGCGCGCGCAACCATCCGGATAATGTGTCTGCTCGAATTCCCTCTCCAGGGCCTCAATTTGGGCGGGACTGAATGAGGTTCGATTGCGTTGGAGTTTCTTCTTTTTAGAGCTAACTGATTGCTTCGAATGTTCGTGGCCCAATTTAACCCTCTTACTCGAGTGTCGCTGTTCACCTGTTGTGAGCAACAATTTCCGTCTCTTGAGTCCAGATTCTTGAGATGAACAATCGCTCGCTTGGCCTCCACCAAACTCTTCATCTTCCTCGCTCTCATCCTCCTCCTCTTCCTCCTCCTCCTCCTCGTCTTCTTCATCCTCGTCTTCATCCTCGCTCGCATCATCGTCGTCGTCGTCATCATCATCATCTCCCTCCTCCATGTTGGCCTCGTTATCGGCATCATCCCCTAGAGGTCGCTCGCCTCTTGACCGCCGCCTTTTATCACAGTTGCTCGCCTCCGTCTCGTCCAGCTTAGGCCCAGAAGGCTGGCTCGAATCTTTGATCTCCTCGAGCTCCGTCTGGTTGCGAGCGGGCAACCTTCTATTGTTGCACTTAAGCTGCTGCTGCTCGGCCGCCATCAGGTTGGCCTCCTCGTTTGTTTTGCGACCCCGCTTCTTGGGCAGAACGGCCGCCGGATCCTTGGCCAAACTCTTGGATTTAGCTGATGGGATTAAGACAAGTGCGTTAGTTGATATGAAGCCGTCTCATTGGCCAGCTTGTTGTTCCAATTCATCTGATTGAGCGTGATGAGAGGAGGAGGAGGCGGCGGCGGCGCTGCAGCCGACACTGGCGCTGGCACCTGAGCAGATAAGAGGCCGCTAACAAGTGGGCATTGTTGGCGGCGAGGTCGGCGCATTCCCAAGTGGCCGGCAGCCAGCCACCAGGCAGGTAGGTGGTTCATTTGGTCGGCTGAAAGCAGGGTTAGCGCGCGCGCTCCTAGTGCCGCCGCTTTGCGTGCGCCCGATGGGAGGGAATTCGGCCGACAGCGTATAGGCTTCCCCACTAGCTGGCCGGCTGTCTGCCAATGGATTGGTCTGGCAGGGCGGCGAGCAGGTGAGCTCGGGCTGAACTTCTCGGTGGCGAGCGGAGAGGGAAAGGTGGAAGGTAGAAGAGGCATGGACACGGAGAGAGAGAGAGATTGAGTGCTAGCAACAAACGACGAGAGAGGTACACTCAGTCAGTGGCCGTGTGTCTGCGTTCAATCTTGATGACAAATTTGCAAAAGTTTATTTATCAATAACCAATTATCAACAGCTATCAGCGGCTACCATCTGATCTATCTCTCCCGCTCGTCCTCCTCCAAGTGCGCCGCCGCCGCCGCCGCCGTAGCCCCCGCAAATGTGGTCTTGGTCGCCGCTGCCGTCGCCGCTACCAGCTGCCTACAAGCGACTGCTTGCAGCCGACTACCAGCTACGAGCTAACAGCCACCAGCTACAAGCGGCCGCCACTACCGCCGGCCCCTCCGCCTACCTGGCCACGCTAGCCAGCTAGACTTAAAAGCCCAAGTGCTGAATAAGGCTGACCGGGTGATTGGAGCTCAGGTAGAAGTGTCGATAATAATTACCTTTATCGTCATTCATCGCGGTCATCGTGGTTGAGTTTGTCATCGAGTCCGCTGAACTGGCATTAGACTGGTGATGCTCGTTAGTTTGGACCTGATTGGAGGCTAGCAACTGGAGTTGCTGTTGCTGCGAAAACTGATGCTGCTGGCTCGTATTGTTGCTTGCCTGTTGGTGGAGCTGTTGATGTTGTTGTTGTTGTTGCTGCTGCTGCTGGTGATGGTGCTGGTGATGGAGCTGCTGCTGCTGTTGCTGGCTGTACTGGCTCGCTTGCTGTTGGCCTGCAGAGTTGAGCGCGCCGGCCACGCTGGTCGCCGGATAGGAGGGCTGGCCAGTGTAGGCCGACCGCTTAATTGAGTAGTATGCGTTCGAGGCGGTTGCGTCTCTATCTGGCGACAGGTAATCGGCGCCCTCCTTGGCCTGCGAGCCCGGCGTGCCGCCCTGGCTTCCAGCGCCGTAGTGACTCTGCTCGGCCGCAAGCTGCTTTTCGTTTGCCGCAGAAACCTGTTGCTGCTGGCCGCCCGCGGGACTTGTGGCGCTAGACGAGGAGGAGGACACCTGTCTGATTGGTTGCGCCGACTGATAGGCGGCCGACCGCTGATAAGAGTTTGTGGCGCCCATCGATTCAATGCTGTCGCCCTTGCCAATTGACGCCGCAGAGGGATCGGTGGCGCCGGCGCCGTTTGCTGCAGCAGCGCCGCCACTAGCGCCGCTCTGGGCCGCTTGCGGCGAGCTGCCGGCCGCCTGATTGGACTGCTGATAGACTTGGTGCTGGTGCGAGGGTGCATGCAGTTGCTGCTGCTGCTGCTGCTGCTGATGGTGGTGGTGGAGGTTTTGGTGATGGTGGTGCAGGCCGCTGGCCTCTTGGGCAGCCTGAGTGGCCTGATAATCTGCCTGCTGCTGCTGCTGGTCGACGGGCGAACCGCTTGCGATCGATGGCAGCCCTGTCAGGTCTGAGCCCGCGACTGCTGCGTACATCGAGTGGTGGTGCTGGTGGAGGCTTTGCGCGTGGTGGTGGCCGAACATGGAGCTGGCGGTCGCGTGGTGAGACTGGTGATGGTGGTGGTGGTGGGCGGCGCTTGCGACGGCCGCCTGGTGGTGGTGGTGGTGCTGGTGTTGGTGGTGCTGTTGCTGGTGGTGGGCGGCAACGGTGGAGCTGGCCGCCATTGAAGCGGCCGCGGCCGCGTGGTGATGGGCGGCAGCCACCGCGGCCGCCTGGTAGTGGTGGGCGGCCACTGCAGCGCTTGCAGTGGCGGCCTGGTGCGCGTACCAGGGTTTGTGCTGCCAGGCCGACTGGTGGTGGCCGTTTAGGATCCTGAGGGTGTCGTAAACACTGTTATGCTCGGTGGCCGCTGCCGCAGCTAGCGAGGCCGCCCCACTCGCGGCAACAACCGCTGCCGCCGACGACGACACAACCGGCCCGCCATGGGCCCCACCTGCAGCGCCCACGCACTGGCCAACTGAGCCCATGGAGGCCACTGCCGAGCTTAAAACTGACGGAGTTGCCACTGAGCTTGGCACTTGTGTTTGACCTCCAACTTGTTGGCCCGAGGAGCCGGACGAGGGCGATGAATCTTTCTGGGCGGCCAAGTGTCTGAGCACCCGATTTATAGAGGAGACCTGCGTTTGTCGGTGTTGGGTGACGAGTTTGAGCCTTGGTTAGTCCCTCTCGCTCTTTGCCGCTTGTTCGACCACAAATCGTTCGTACGATAAACTCGAATTGGTTTGTTCAAACTCAGAGCCGAAAAACTATACTTCCGATGATGTGCTCGTGCAAGTCAATGATTGATTGTGTTTAGCAGCTGAAAGCAACAGCAGCGCCCAAACGGGCAAAACTTTGGGCGCACGGCTAGCCAGTGAAGTCCGGCGGCCAGACTCAGTGGAGCCATTGTGAGCGCCATTGAGGCTCGGCTATCATTTACAGCCACCAGTGAGCAAAAGTCGCGTTTTGTCCTCGTTTGATGAAGCTAAAAATGTCTCAATTGGAGCAAACGCAAACCCCATGTTAGGTGTCAACAGAAACACGAATCCTCCTCTTTCTTTGGATGGAGGAATCTCCACTCTCGAGCGCCAATTTCTCATTGGGCGCTCGAGTCAAGCGGCCGGCGCACAATTTAGAGCCAGACTGGCCGCTTACAAATGGGGCCCAATGATCTGATTGTTGCCGGCCAGAAAGGAAGTCCAGAGAGGAGCAGCAACAAGACTGGCGGCGTTAATTTATGACTTCTCCATGTAAGTCAAGGCAGTTTGGCTCCCATTGTAGTTGTTCTCGCGCTCGTGGGCCTCTGTTGCAGCGCCAGCAACAGTCGGCCGCGTTAACAATGAGGAGCAAATTTGTGGCCGAGGCCAGGTTGTCATTGTTGTTGTTGTTGTTGTTGTTGTTGTTGCCGCTGACCACGAGCGAGCTCAGGTTCGAGTCTGGCCGGCGAGTGGAGGCGAGAAAATGATTATATTAGCGCTGATTGAGTTGTCGACAAGATCTGGCTATGGATGGCAGCGATGAGAGTTCTGGTTTTCGGGCGCCACTCTCGCAAACGCTAACTGGCGCGTGATATACCGAAACAAACAAGCGCCGCCGATAAACTACATTAGCGGGTAGCGCTTTTTGTTGTTGAATTTATGCGAGGCCAAACAATGGTGGACGGTGCCAAGTTGACGGGACTAGCGCGGCCAAACTGGTTGAGATTGAGGGTTGCGAATTGGGAATTGAGACCAACAACTGGAAACGCGCGTCAAGGATGCCCAAGCAACAAAGGGGCCACCTTATCTCTTTGGCCGGCTAGCTTGTGCGTGGCGAATCTTGTTTATATACAACAAAATTAGCTTCTGCGCCGCCTAGAATGGGCTGGCCAGTGACAGGCGCAAATAACTCGCGTTGGGCGCCCGAGTTTCAGTTTTATGCATGTCCAGCCGAATGGTCGCGGCCGCCAGATAGTTATCTGCTCGTTGTCTTTGCGCCCAAATCTGCGACTCTTGGTGCGTCTGCGGGCCGCCGCCGCCGCCGCCGACAATGGTCAGCAGGAAGCGGAAAAAGTGCGTTTGCCTGCGATGCAATTGAAAATTCAAATGAACTAAAAATCCATTCATGCGCGAGGGGCGCAAAACGAGAAACTGACTGGCCTTCTCGAGATAAGCGGCCGCGAGCGGGTCACTGCAGTGGCCGCTTGTAGCGAGCAGCTTGCAGCTATAGAGGGGCAGCGCTGGTTGGTTTGAAAAATGATGCAAAAGTTTCAAAAAAGTGTCACAAAATTTATGTAAAACTTGCGCCAGCGCAACCGTTTTGCTGAGCGCGAAGGCCCAGCGCAGTGGCCGCTGTTGCCGTCGCTGCCGCCGCTGCAAGGCGGCAATCTGCACGCACACTTATAGGCGGGCAAGCGCAAACTTGCGCCCTGTGCGCTGCAGTGTTTGGATAAGCGCCCAGCGCGCGCCTATAAGTGCGGCGCGCAAAACGTGGCCTCGAATGAGCAGAAACAAAGTGGGCGGCCGGGAGAGTGCTTGCACTGGTGCTCGCACTTGTGCTTGCAATTGCAACTGCAACTGCTAGTGTAGCAATCTGGGGCTAGAAACTTGGAACACTTACGCTTGGAACTCCCTCGCTATCACAGACTTGTTCGGCCATCAAGCGTTCGCGTATCTCCCAAGCAAAAATTGAGGGACACTCGCGCTTAAACATGGCTATTTTTCTCACAACTTCGGGCGTGGCGACGCGCGGTTTGCTTCCGCCAATAGCGCGCGGCTTCACTGTTCCTGTCTCGAAGTAACGGCCCAAGATTTTGCTTACGCATCCGTTTGAAACTTGAAGTATGCGCGAGATGTCGCAAGGCCTGGCGCCGCTGTTTGAGAGCTCAACAATCTTGAGCCTAATGTTGTCCGGCAGCGGCCGCCCATTGACGTAGGTGCCGCCCAGTTGGTTGATGCCCGAGTGGCCTTTTGAGTTGTGCAACGAGTTACAGAGTGAGAGGATTGAATCTGGTTAGCGCCTCGAGTCCGGGTGGCTCGCGAGCTTGGCGAGAGGGGCCTCAGGGGGAGGCTAGCGGGCGAGGGGGACAATAGAGGGGGCGGACTATTTACCAGAGAGGGAGTGATGTGTTGAGTGTTCGCCAAACGCGTCGGCATAATGCTCACCTTTATGCGGCATCACCGGATAAGGGTCGTAGTAGGCGTGTCGGTCAATTTTGGCTGCTTCTCTCTTTGGGCCGCTCGCTTTGAGCTCGAAAAAGTGTCTTCCTCTCTTCTTGCTCGCCTCTTCTTCGCTTGCAACTTCAGCTCAGAGCTCGCTCAATCAATTTGCCTGTCTCTCTATAGGGCTGTCCATCTGTTTGGTTAGCTTGTTTTGGGCAGATCTTCGCACAACGAGCTGCCCGCTTGCTTTAACTCAATTGGTAGGACAAGAAAGGGAGGCAAGTTTATGCCAAATCGTTCTCTCTACCTGTTCCTCTACCTGATGGATGTGCTTCCCATTGGAGCAACGGATAAAATGAACTCAAGCGAATCGAATCGGATCGCAATGAGAAAACAAACCGTCTAACACTAAGTAAAACTAACTGACGAGCAAAAGCGCGGCCCAAAAAGCGAAACGATCGCGCATATAAAGGCGCGCGCAAACAGTTCTCGCATTGAGTGCGCAGACTTGGCCAGTCTGTGGCCTTGTTGGCGCGCATGCGCGCCGCTTAACACTGCATGCGCAGTAGACGAATGTGCCTATTTGGACAAATGTCGCCCAGGTAAGGAGAGTCGGCTATTAGTAGAGTAGCCAACTCTTGATAAACCGGACAGAAACGAACTCCCTGCCGCTTAGCCTCTGCGGCCAACTTCGCCCGGCAAGAGCGGCGGCCAGCTTGAGGCTAGTAGCACCTGGTCAACTGGGCGCAAATTGGCGCGGCAATTTGCTCTTGCCCATAGATCGATAACCTTAGAATGGAGCCGTCAAATTAGCTCCTTCAAAACTTTAAAGGCTGACACGCCAACAAAAGAGCTCGGAGTTTGCAAAACGGAAGCGTTGAAATGCAAATTGCAACGCCATTGGTGACACTAGTGAGCGAAAGAATTGGTTCATATCCTGCCAGCAGGTAGGCAGAAAGAAGTCAGTCAGTTTGATCTCTCCTCTCTCGAGAGCGTTGTCAACCATTTGACTCGCAAGGACTCTTCCCACATCTCCTACCAAACTGAGTGTCCATTTTCCTCTCAAGTTAAGTGGCATGAGGATGAAATGATTGACAGGAGGAGGATGATTGACGTACGAGGATGAGCGAGCACGCGCGCGTACAAATACGAATTCTAGCCAATGGAACACAAATGGGTGCTCAAGATTTTTAACCTGAAAATCTCCCCATTCCAACAGCACATGTATATATCATATCATATCGTATCATTTCGTACCAGTAAGGAGAGCGCGTCAAAGCTACTGATTGAGGTTGGCCAAGGAAATTAGTCGCCTGGTTGGCGCGCAAGGCAAACGGTTTCACTGAGCAGCGCCGCTTGCCGGTTCAATTTGAAAGTCATGAGAGCGTTCATCTAGAACGGAAATTGTATTTGAATTCACTGGGCTGAACTGGTCTGAGAAAAGGCCGACAAAGTCAGCTAGGCAAAGCGAGCAAGTTACATAAGCAGGGGCCCCAGCCGGAAGGCGGCCCACCAACCAAAAGATCAGTTGATCCTGGAGATAGGCGGCAGGTTTTGCGTTTCAATCGGCGCTAGATTGATTCGTCAGAATTGGGCAAATTTTGCACGATAGAAGTGAAGTGAAGTGGCTCCGTTCTGCTTGTCAGTGGTCGATTGAGCCTCTTGAATGGGCTGCCAGCCTGGCTTCAAGGTTGGCCAACCAACCGTCCTAGCTCAACCATCCCACTGGATTATGGGCCATACGGTTGCTCTACCTGAGCGAGCGGAGTAGTGGAGATTAGTGTCAACTCAGCGAGCCACAGAAACACACAAGGCGATACTTCTCGGCCAAACTAGGCCTCGCCTTAGTGTTCGCTTCTCGAGCACTGAGATTAATGGCGGACAAAAGTTGTCGCTCCCTCTTATTCTACTATTCTATCAACACTGGGCCAAACATTGGACAGCCGGCGGCTTCTTGTGTTTCACAATATTGAAATAATGAATAATATGCTTTTAAGTAGCCGCCGTTGCCGCCAAATGGTAAAGGATTTCAAGGAGAAGTAGGTTCACGTGTTGATTTTGGGCCCCTGACTGTGGCTTGTTTTTTGAATTTTGCCGCCTCATGAGCGAGCGCTTAAATGCGCCCACTCTTCTCCTATGTCTTCGACCAAGCGGGCGCGCCCCCTTTGAGATGTCCCGAGTTGACCCAACTCTAGGGCTCCCGAACACGACAACCAGTTGATCCTCAAAATCATCGTTCGCCTCTAAATATTGTGTTTATCTATTGTTTGTTAGATGAGTTTATTAGACCATGAGATTGGCTAGAATTAAAAGGCGTATGATTTTTCAATCAGTGATTTCGGCCTCAAACTCCCTCTCGCTCTCTCCCTCTAATATATCTTGGGCTGCGCTTATTATGCTTACAACATATAGAACAGATGCGAACGAATTAAGCTGCAGATTCGGTGTAGATTTACTCGAGCAGAGCAAAAGTGTAAGATTCAAAACTTTGCATAGGCCGGCGAGGGCTTGAAACTGCCAAGGTCGTGGCGCCAGCCGGATTATCAGTCGACAAATCCGCCAGCATCCATCCTCAATGAACTATGGTTATCCTGCAAGCAACCTTATTGGTGCGAAAAACTAGAGGCGTCACCTCCATTGAGTATCCGGATTTGCTCGCCCTCGAGCGAAACATCTCAATTAGCCTCCTCCATGAGTTTAGCCCTACGGCGTTCCTCCTTTGAAGTTATCAAAATGTCCCAGGTAGCGAGTTAATTAAACTTGTCTCTCAATGGCTAGCTGAGCACATATTGTTGTTTCCCTCAGCAATTTGTATTGTAACAAGCATATCAATTTGATCAAATCTCGAAATTTGTCCCCTGAAACTTACCTGTGCCTGCGCTACAGTTGCTCAGTGTGCCTGTGTGTAAGCGGGCGCATAGTTGTCCGGCCATGGATGGGGAGCTAAAAGTGGGGATAGATCCTGGGGAAAGAGAAGACCGACGAGCGCAAAGGTTGCCGAAATGAATGGCCAATAGAAACCAAATTTAATTGACAATAAATCACCGCCTTTTTGTAGCGGCGGCAAAATGAATCAAAGCTGCCCCAATACAATTGTATTCCGTCCTGACATACAGGCATGAATACAAAATGTAGCCGGCCTGCCCACCAGAAACATGGAAACGAATTTGCTGAGGGCTCACCTCAGTGGCGGCGGCCCACAAACATGCACATGACAACATTGCAAACGAAGCTGTCAATGACCGTTTCGACCACTAGCGCGAAAACTCTGACACCATTTGCGCAACTCCAATCGGGCAGACTTGTGCCCTTTTGTCACCAATCAATCTTGTCAGTGGCCAAAATCGTCAGCCGTCTCCCATGAGGCTTGGAAGGAACAGTTTTACATGTATGACCATCGCTGAAAGGAATATGTTTAATTGATCACACTGTGGCCGAACATGAAGCAACGTATTCTTGCTCCCTCTTGATCGATGAGTTTTGTCGGCCAAAGTTTGCTTGATCGAAGCCGCTAGATCGGACTGAAGCTCTTGGAAGATGGGAGAACTGAGATGTTAATGCATCATCATCGGGTTTGCCAGCTCCAGTATGGTCAGCTAGTGAACAAAAATTTGGTAAAATAATTGATCATCGTTGTGACCATGTCAGCCAAGCTGGGTGCTGACGAGTAAGAAACTGCAGACAACTGTTCAATTGGATCATCAATTACATCGGCAAAAATAACAACAACCACACTGCTAGCCACCACAATGGTGACAAACGGCGATAAAGTTTGATAATCAAATTAGAACGAGCGAGAGAGCCGATAAGGGAGGGAGCATGTTGGTCGTGGGTTGGGAGGTAGCGACAATACCTTTCGGCGCGCCCGGTATCATTGTGCTTGTGCTCAATCGCCATGGAGCACATAACGATTTGGAACGACGAAACTCAAATGCTTTGCCGAGGGCGAACGATTTTGTTGAAAAAGAAGTTGATGGCTAAATTTGCGGCTTTTCTTCCTCTCTTCTTTTGCTGCTCTGGCTTCCATTACAGGCGAAACCGGCTTCTGTTTGGTTCTGAGACAGTTGTGTGTGTGTTTGTTTGTACCTTACACATTAGATTGTGCAAATTCAATTGTGCACTTTCAACAAACCGCCGCAATAACCAGTGAGCCAACTGGGATCCCAGCGGCAGCACAATATCTCACCGCGGCAAATTTCAATTGGGCCTTTTTGACTCCAGGAGTGAGATGGAGGCCGGGTTTGGGTGGAGTAGGGAGCCGATAAGTGCAATTGATCAATCTTGGTTGCCCAACCGCATTGTGTTTTGATCGCCATCGCTGCCGCTTGCCGCTAAAGTTGTATCTCTATTGTGCCGTCTACTTTGGCCCATCCCAACTAACTAACCAACCGACCGATCAAGTCCAAGTCCAAGTCCAAGTC
>Ga0268249_1000514_pt1 | contig 16925 bp, 12 predicted proteins | sample AgamicAtPe_FD_200257 | JGI IMG/M metagenome (GOLD analysis project Ga0268249, IMG submission 200257) | Agave microbial communities from Guanajuato, Mexico - At.P.e (v2) (version 3) | ecosystem: Host-associated > Plants > Phyllosphere > Phylloplane/Leaf | place: Guanajuato, Mexico | collected... | reverse complement strand
GGGCGCTCAGCTCGCTCGCTCAGGCGACCGCTTCCTTGGCTGCAGACTCGAAGTGCGAGCCCAACTTAGAGGGGACAACCGAGGCGAAGGGATCAGAAGTCCTTTAGTCTAAAACTCTCGGCTTCATTTACAATCTCTCGCTTGTGCAGCCACAAGTCTGGTAAAATATTCTAGTTTTGAAGAGCACCATCTCGCTCGAAGCAGAAGCTACGCAAAAGTTAAACTAAAAGCGGCAAGAACAATGTCGACAGCAACCGGAGGAGCTCACGTTGGTATCAACGGATTTGGGCGCATTGGTAGGCTTGTGCTGCGCCAATGTATCGCCAAGGGCCTCCAAGTGAACGCCATCAACGACCCATTCATTGACCTAGACTACATGGTCTACATGGTCAAGTACGACTCAACGCACGGCAAGTTCAAGGGCGAAGTTAGCACCAAGAACGGAATGCTCGTGGTGAACGGAAAGGAGATTCACGTTTTCCAAGAGCGCGATCCAACCGCAATTCCGTGGGCCAAGTCAGGCGCTGAGTACGTTGTTGAATCGACTGGCGTTTTTACGACCACCGAGAAAGCTAGCGCCCACTTGAACGGCGGCGCCAAGAAGGTGGTCATATCGGCGCCCTCGGCCGACGCGCCCATGTACGTGATGGGCGTCAATCATGAATCATACAATCCAAGCGTAAACGTTGTCTCAAACGCCTCCTGCACAACCAACTGCTTGGCCCCGCTGGCAAAGGTTATAAACGACACATTTGGCATTGAGCAGGGCTTGATGACCACTGTCCACGCTGTCACCGCCACCCAAAAGACGGTCGACGGTCCAAGCGGCAAGTTGTGGCGAGATGGTCGTGGCGCAGCTCAAAACATTATCCCGGCTTCAACGGGCGCTGCAAAGGCTGTTGGAAAGGTTATACCCGAGTTGAACGGCAAGCTAACTGGTATGGCATTCCGAGTTCCAGTGCCTGATGTTTCTGTAGTTGATCTTACGTGCACCCTAAAGAACGATGCCACCTATGATCAGATCAAGGAGGCAGTCAAGAAAGCGAGCGAAAGTGCCCAGTACAAGGGCATACTTGGCTACACCGACGAGGAGGTCGTCTCGAGTGATTTTATCGGCGACACTCATAGCTCCATCTTCGATGCTAAGGCTGGCATTCAACTCAGCAAGCGATTTGTTAAGCTTGTCTCCTGGTATGATAACGAATACGGCTACAGCGCCAGGGTGGCTGATCTAATCACCTACATGCACTCGCGCGATCAGTCCAGCTAGAATCTTATATTTGTTTGTGGGGTGACCCATGGGGTGCCAATGCGGTAACATGTTGGCGGCTTTATAATATTTGTAGATGTTTGGTTTAAATAAAAACTTGAGCAATACCTAATTCGTGGCCGACATCATCACTCCTGAGACGCGATTGGTTGTGCTCGCTTTCGCCACATTCCACCATGCGCGAGTGTCAGCTGTTTCACCTACGAATTCGCTACAACTTGGGATGCAAATTGCATCTAGCAGTCTTGCTAGTCGTCCTATCTCCTCCTGAATCGTCGCTGGCAAGCTGAGCATGTCATTAAGGTATTTTTCATCATATGTTATTTGGACAATCAATTCAGATGGATCGGACGGCAGAATTCGAGGCTCTGACTGCCACTCGGGGAAGTCCGAGACCTAAACAGTTCACACCTTTGGACGATACCACTAGTCTCGTGACGAAAATCAATAAAATGAAGTCTCATATAAGCAAATATGGGCACGACTATCTTGATACGTATGGCTGCTTACCTGGTGCATCCATCATGACCGAGGAAAGGCGCAACAAATTGGATCAAGATGTCGATGAGTTCATTGAGATTTGCAATGAGAAAATACAAATCCTTAGGTCCGAAATAAGGTTAGGCACAAAATCTAATCAAGTTATCGAATGCAGGGAGGAGGTTATAAAGATAGTTCAGCGAATATTGAATGATTTCTTTAGCCATTATAATCAACTTCGTATGACCAAGATAAAGAGGGATTTTGAAAAAGGAATGTTTGATAGGATTGAAAGCGCAACAGGAAATTTGGACCTTAAAAAGGATCATGAGTCTCTTAGTAGTGATATAAACTTAGAGTCAATTAGGGATATCTCCTCTGAGGTAACGAAGAAGGAAAACTCAATAGCTACCCAAGTTTCAAACTCATCCTTCAGTTTTGACGAATGTCAACACCAATCCATGATTGCAGCTGAGCACAATACCTCGATAAGCCCCGATGAAATACAGATGCTTGCATTGGAAAACTCCCAGATACATGACGAGCTGATGACATTCAACGACGAGGTTAAGTTGATAGGAAAGAAGATTGTGCAAATTTCGAAGCTTCAGGAATTATTTACGGAAAAGGTTATGGAGCAGGAGGTGGAGTTAAACAATCTTCACGAGACCGCAATACGATCAAGTGAGAACGTCCGTGAGGGCAATGACTTAATTCGTGATGCAATGATGAAAAACGCCAGTACCCGAGTTTTCATCTTGTTTTACATTATAACACTAGGTTTCACTATTCTCTTCCTCGACTGGTATAATCCATGAGTTTGTTCTACTCCTAATGATAGAGTTGAACTCCTGTTTTCGGCTTCAATATCAATATTCTCACCCCCTATTCCAATCGCATTAAGTGAATAAAACTCGTTCAGCCCACTAATTGATTGATACTCATAGCAGAACATTCAACGAGAATGTACGGTATGCATTTATTGGCCGCCTGGGACAGGCCTACTGTTCATCACATCCATCACTGAGGCCCTGAAACACAATCTCGCGCGATCACGCAGCGAAGAGCTCGTGCACGATCTCCCTCGTAAACTGACCTCATAAGCCTTCCGGGTACGGATACGAGATGCATATCGGCGGAACTATCTTTGCACACAGTTTATTGTGTTTTGGTGCAGTTGAAGAGATCCCATCCTTCATACAACTATGGGAACCCTTTGATTCCAAACATTATGTTGCTCGAGTATAAACCCTTTCACCATCATTTCTCATCTAGGCCATCCGACCAAACCGTAAATCAATTTATCAAGAAGCTGGAATCTCGACTAGAATTGGGCACATCCACATATTTACACTTGTTCGAAATCGAACAATCGAGACAAATCTAAAGTGATGTTCACCTCGAGAATATAATGGAAAATTTGTTAAATTGTTTACATGATACGTTCAAATTGAATCTTATTTACACATTGATTATATTAACCGCTGCCGACAGTTTAAACTTGAATGATCCTAGAGAAATCATTATTCGTCTTCTATTCAATCGTAACTTATCCTCAATGGACTCAATGTCGCCGGATACAGCTGTGAGTTACGCTCTAACGGAAGGCTCCAAGCCGAGTCTCCTGATTAGGATGGCCAAAAGGCTGGCACTATATTCCGATAGCTTTATTGTATATATACAAAGTCAATTCTACGAGCACACCGCCACCTCGATTGCGTCTTTTAGCGTCTTGATAATAGTAGTATCGATAATCTGCTGCTTCATAATTAGCTTAATGCGCGAAGAGGAACGCAAGATTAAAGAGCAATACAAGAAGTTGAACACAGGTAGCTCGCAAAGCTTCATAGTGGCTGACGGGCATACAAAAACAAGAGACAGCAATATATCAAGACTTCTAATTCCAGGAAGTCGCAACATGAATGAAAATACCACTCAAGCAGTTATTCGTTCCGACTCGCATAAGTTACACGTGATTGAGCTCAGAAGAGAGACTTATTTCGGTTTGGTTCGCTTGCTGAAACCTGGATGCCGAACCATCGTTTTATTATGCGACACCCAATCTAGGCTAAAATTACTGACCAAGTTCTACCAATGCATCTATCCGTACAGAAAAAACAAGACATTGCAATTCGCCTTCCTGCTGATTGAGAAAAACATCGGCTGGTACAGAGACCTTCTAAAGTTAGCCCTGAATGAAAAACGTGATCTGAATATAAACCCGATCAACTGCATTGGAACTGTTTTGGTGTTGAACGGTTTCAAGAAATACTTCTCCGTCTATCATGCAAGCGATTCCAGATGTGATCCAGACGAACCGTACATCTTGCTTGAAGAGTCCCTGTTAGATAACTTAGCGGAATGGCTCGAGCGACTTTTTGGAGGTAAGGCAAGTCGGTATTACGTAAAGTATTGGCCTGATCAGATGAGATAACGATATTAATATGGAGCAAAGACAAGTAAGCCAGGGTCATGTGGATAGAGGAAAGAACTGTATTGGTACTGTCATACTTTTCACGGCTTTTCCATTTCGATACAGTCTTAAACATCGCATCCTCGTACGGGATGAGACAAGGGTTTGATCGATCGCTTGTGCACATCTCTGGATAGAGCTTTCCGCATGTCGAATGCATCTTCATCTGGATCACCAGAATAATAATCTAACACTCGCCTATACACACTATAGCCAAGCCGTTCATACATGGTCATTGCGACGTGATTGGATTGACGCACGAATAAATCAACGAAATAAGCTTGTTTCCTCTCAGATACGTTCTCAAGTTCTGTCATTAATTTATCGGCTAAATTTGTTCTTCTATAGATGCTTGCAACCGTTAGAGAAGTCACATGTCCGTGCCAATTTTCACCATCGCCCTCTACCTTGCCCATGATATAGCCCATCATATCTCCATTGGGATGCTCACCAACGATGAAATAGTCGGGCCATCTGACCAGGTAATGTAAATAGAATGTCAATCCATAGGTTTCAGTCAGAGGGTCGAGATTACTGTATTGTGGTAGAGAAACATGTTAGAGAAACTAAACCGACAAGCTAACGATAAATGTGATCCTACAAATTCACTTACACTTCGTTGAGCCCGAACAAGTCGTCACAACTAAATGGCCTCAAATTGGTCATATTTAAATATTACACCTTAAAGGCAGTCCTCAGTGAGAGTACTTCCTCTTTTGTTAACGGTTTTAGGTGGAATCCAGTCAATTCAGGTTTTCCCTCCAATTCACGTAGACTGTCCACCTTTTCCTTAAGTTCGTCACGTAACTTCTCAATTCCTTTATCTATATGATATTGATCCTCGACGATTAAATTCCTAGTTTCGTTGTTGTTCAACCTTATAAACATATCACCAACACAGACCCAGTGTTTTCTTGTTGGGTTTGCGTTATTACGCTGCTGCTCCCTGAGACAGTTCAAGGCTTCCCTAGTTTTGTGTCGCTTGGCATCTAAGTTGACTATTTGCTGCTTCGTATCAATAACCTCATCTGCTTTCAGTTCTATTTTAGTCAGCAGTTTGGTCAACTCATCCATAGTATTGAATAATGATCATTTTGATTGCTGATCGTGATTGAATTGATTTTAATTTAGTAGTCTGAATGAAGTTATCATGTGTTGCGAAGCTTGTCAACAGAGAGGAGCTGGTTCTTCTTTCGTTTATCTGACTGATAGTTATTCCAGGCTAAGTCAGGGGCAAGACACCTTGACTTAGATGTGGATGAAGTCAAGTCGCCACGATTTTGGGCCAAAATTTTTGGCGATGCGATCAGTCGATTTTTGGTCAGCTGCACATCGGCATGGCCATCGCTCGCAGCGCACATCAAACCCTATCGCCAGGCTCGCCATAGGTGCGTTTGCAGTTGCAATTGCTTGGCAAGCGGTAATCGCGCAAGCATCGAATCTTTCAACACGTGCGTTTCGCCCAGCAAATTCTGCCTCCAAATTCTCCACTCCGCCCCAAAAGTGCCTCACCACTCTTGAGCTCCCGAGTGATTCAAACCCTCCCATAATAGCCACCTCCGAATGAGCTCCATACACAATTAGAACCAGAACTGTTCAGTCTAGACCATGTCTACTCCCCCAGGCACAGAGGATGCCGTGGCTGCTGCAAGACGCAAACACATTTTTACCAAGTTCGCCCAACTCAATGTCCGGGATCGCCAACGCCGCCTGCTCCCCTTAGAGGAGAACAGCAGCGAGACAGGCACACACCAATGGTTGACAGGCAGTCAGAAATCAAAGTATGACCAGGATGAGATGGCATACACTATCCCTTACAAAGCCGAGTACCAGCTGAACGCGCCAACAAGCAATGCAAACATTCTGACAAATGTCATAGTAGATGAGCCGCAGCCGGGCACCTCTGGAGCTCAGTCTGTGGAGGAGGATGCAACGAGCGTTACTAGCCGCACAACAGAGGCTGATACAGTCTCCAGTCTACCCACAATAAGGGGAAGGCTGAGTGGTCGAAGAGGTAGAGGTCCCCTCTCTTCTAAAAGCTCCGTGATAGACTTTGAACGGACTAGTACTGTCCAACCGCCTTCAGAGATCTCACCAGATGACTATACATCCAACATAAGCATCGAAGAGTTACGAAAAGATTACTTTTCAGGCTACAAAACAAACACTGAACTGCCCATTTACAGTCAGCGAGCGTATCTCATCAACTCCATTAACTCTTATGGTATTGTAATCATCGAAGGGGCAACAGGTTGCGGTAAGACAACACAAATTCCAGCCTACATCTTGGAGGATGCCATCTTAGAGAGAAAGAGTGGACATGCACCAGTCATATACGTTACGCAACCGCGTCGAATTGCAGCCAGAAGTATTGCCCATAGAGTTTGTAGCGAACATGGGTGGTCTGTCGGTTCGATCGTAGGCTTCCAGGTTGGTCTCGAGAAGCGGGTTGGGCCCCAAACAGTGCTAGTCTTTTGCACAGCTGGCGTTCTACTCCAGAAACTCATTCAAGAGAAATCTCTCAAGAGTTTCACCCACATTATTATTGATGAGGCTCACGAGAGAGATGCTGATACCGACCTCTTGATGATGATGATTCGAACCCTAATGCGAAACGAAATGTCGTTCTTCCATCTCATCATTATGTCAGCCACGATGGATGTGTCTAAGCTCAAGGCGTATTTTACTTTCAAGACGAGTTATGGTCATAGGCCTGTTCGAACTCCCTCTATTTGTAAAGTTGGACAGGAGAAGCGGCCCACGAATATTCAGATCATCTACTTTGATAAACTTCGAACAACCTTCCAAGTAGACGAACCGATGCCCACGTTTGATTTGGAATCACCCGATCTCCATGAAGAATGTGTCAATGCTGCAGTCAAGATCATCATCGATGTTATTCCCCACCTCGATACCTTTAGCGAGGCAACAAAGTCTACACTTGTCTTTTTACCCGGTTTGGCAGAAATTAGCAAAATGGATCGTCATTTGAAGGCTGCGCGTGCAAATCTAGAAATAATACCACTGCATTCCTGTATCTCGGTTATTGAGCAACATAGAGTGTTTGAGCCAGGTGCACCAGGCACAAGGAAGGTGATTTTAGCTACCAATATCGCTGAAAGTTCGATTACCGTGCCGGATGTTGGTTTTATAATTGATTTCTGCCTGACAAAATCTCTAAGGAAAGATGAAGTCACCCGTTTCCCTACACTCAAACTCTGCTGGTCAACTGCAGACAAGTGCACCCAGAGAGCTGGTCGAACTGGTCGTTGTTGTCCTGGCAAGGTGTTCAGGATGGTATCAAACATTTTCTTCCAAGAATTCAGTGAGTATGCGGAACCAGAACTTTTAACGGCACCACTGGAGTTATCTGTTCTCAGAGTCAAGAACTTCCAGATGGGTGAGGTGAAAGCCTTGATGGCTGTTGTGCCAGATCCTCCCCCATTCAATGAAATAAGAACCGCAATACTCGAGTTGAAACAGATCGGCGCTCTTTCGTCAACCTATGAAGGGAAACTCAGCGATATAGATGGTGATCTAACTGAGCTGGGTAAAATCATTTCCTTCTTGCCGATAGATGTTCATTTGAGTAAACTGATTGTGGTGGCATCGCTGTTGGATGTACTTGAAGATGCGATCATTGTCGCAGGTTGCCTTTCAACAAATAGAACTGTAGTCAAGCATCTTTATGGAAATTTGCTTGAAAGTTACGATAACAAACTCAACTGGTCTCATGGATCCTACAGCGATTTGATCGTCAGTCTTGATGTTTACAAGGAATACATACACCAAAAAGAGGATCTTAATAAAACTCAAGTTTACCTCGAAAAATTCTGCCATCAAAGGAAGCTGGATGAGAAAAAACTTCATGAGGTCTCATCGCTAGTTGAGGAGATCAAAAACAGACTCCTTAGTGTCAACATACGAGTCTACGATCAACCTAACAGAGTTCGTGACTGCCACGAAGATGAACTAATGTTGAAAATTGCATTCTGCGCCTCGTTTTACCCAAATTACTTTCTGACGCAGCAACTAGATGCTCAAGAAATCAAGAAAGAATTGTGTGGCTTAGACCCAACCAAAACTGTCATTGTTCATAGCATTCCAATCAACCAAGTGCCCCTATATCGAACCCAGATCGTCGACCAGCTGAAGGAAAAAGTGTGTGCTGGTATAGATTTTATCGCCGATTGCTCAAGAGCTTTGTTAGTTCTAAACGACAACAACAAATTGCAGAGAGACGAAGGTCTAATGAGTACCTTGGGTGGTGATGGCGTGATACTACGTACTCAGGAGATTGAGCGGTCCGTTTACATGGCTCTGAAATTGGGTGAGTGTGAGAAATTATGTATCAGGGAGTTCAAAGAAGAGATTGCTCGAGATAGGATGCAATATTACAAAGATGAGAGGGCCAAGATTGAGTCCAACCATACAGGCAGACTCTTACCTGCTTTAACCAAAATAGTCAAGGGTCGAGATGCAGACAACACTAGATTGACTGAAGCAACAAACGAAGAGTATGCTGAGATCTCGGCGCACACCTACTATTTGGAAGTCGCACTTAACGAAAGACAAGACCGACGCGACCTCTCAGAACTCTGGACTCTGGAGGAGAGGGAGGAGGAGAGGTTAAGGTCTATACGCAAATCTAATGGAAAGAACGATCTCGAAGATGAGCCTGAGCACCCAATCTACAAGAGAGAGTATAAGTATCTTGGTGGACCATCGAGTCCCATTCGAATGACCTTCCGGTCTGTTTTAGAGAAATCCAAGGGTTTTGCTGTGGATCTAGACTCCCTCTCAGTCAATTCAATCCTTTTGGATCCTGACTACGAAAAGGATAGGCGACAAATGCTAGTGGCCGCATCGGTATGCCAAACAAGACGTAGCAAAATAATGGCTCGCGACACCACTCTAATGCCAAACATCCGAGGACTGCCCACCCTGATGGCCTTGATGTTCGCACAGTATTACAGGCTTGTATACAATGAGCAGACAAAGTGTATTGCTGGGGCCATCTTTGGCTTGGGCTGGGATGAGGAAGATAAGCCTATCAATAAGCAGTATGAGGTCGAGTTGAGCTTCGATATTCATATAAACAAGGACGATATTGATCTGATTAACAAAGCTCGCCGCAATATATCGGAACTGTTGAGAGGTTTAGAAATATACAACCCTGGCTCACCAAGGGCTCTTTTACAGGAACAACTTAGACAGATCATCCTGACCTTGATCCGAAAACGCCGTTACGGGTTACCGGAAATATCCATCTCAAACGTCAATTGGCAGAATCCTGGCCCAGAATTTGTGAGAGATAAACACAATGTCCCGAAAGAGCAAGTCGAGAAGCTCGAGGAGGGAAGAACTCGTGCATTTTTACCAATCATGGAGGTTACGAGGAGTTACTCTGAACTTGATCTCTTCCTGGCCATACGGAAAAATTTGGATCAACTGGGCAGTATCGCTGCTTGCGAAGAGAGGCCCCCGATAGGTGGAATCAGATGTTTGTTGTGTGGAAGTGGCGGCGGAAGTTTTCTATTCATGCACAACCAGATTGTGAATCATCTCAGTCACGACTCTCACCTCGAAAAGTTACAAGAGTTTGAGATTTTCGAGGAGCGCGCAAGCAGGGGCGCCAGGTAGAGATGTTGAACTGGACGTTGCCGCAATGCTTTCGGACAATTATAAAAACAATTCATCATCAACAATTGTCAACACGCTCAAGAGAGCTGCCAATAAACTGACGAGCCAGCACAACTGGCGAAATTTAATCGATCGTTGTATATTGGGTTTGTGAGGCTTCAGATGAACAATCTGAGCACCACAATAACTAGCTTTGGTATCCTATGGAAGATTCAACAAAATGTCTTGTTCCTGTTTACGTAGACATCATTAGATGGTTTCACCATTTACAGTTAGAAAGGGGAAGAAATATACTGGGAGCACTATTTCAGACGGATGCTGATGCCTCTTAGGCAACTGTTTCCACTATTCTATCATGTACAAGTAGTGACTTCAATCTGGAACCGTTGCTGACCCCAATAGAGTTCAAGTTGAAAAAGGAAAATAAGAAAAAGGTTGAAAGGAGGAAAACCATTTCTAACTGTTGTGGGGAAGTTGTTTCTATCTCCATGTTGCCGCCACCGCCATCGCCGGAGCCAAAGCTGTTGCTGATGATGATCGAGAAGCTTCTCATTCCTTTCGACCAATTTCACAGCAATTGCGCTGTTATATAGTCTGAGCTCAAGGTTATAATAACGGATGGATCGGATTGAAGCGTAGTTGAGCTAGACTTGAGTGGACTGCAGTGAACTGGAGTGGAGTGAGGGAGAGAATAGGAACAAGTTCAGCCAGTCAGGAACTGTCGGAGGCTTGTGGCGGCTAACGGTCGAGTTTACAGCCTTCCTCTTCCTGGAGCTTGTCTGGGCGGCGTTGATATTGTGGTGGTTGTTGTTGCTGCTGCCGCCGCCGCTACTTCTTTGTGGGTCGTTAGTTTGCAGGCTCGAGATTATACAAAAAGAAAAGGAGTTAGATTAGGTCGGAGGGAAAAGCAGCCATCGAAAGAATGGGCAGTCCTCTCGGAGCGCTCGACAGGTAGAGGCTGGCGGTGTGTCGTGGCGGGAGAAGCCTCGCGAGCTCTGGCCATGGCCAGGGCAGCGGTCGATCGGAGTGGCCGGCCGTCCAGTGTGCGTATGTGGATTTGTGCGCTTGTCAAGCTAGCTGGAGAGTTGGCGTTTGGAAGTGGACGAACAACCTCCAGCTAGGAGGCTTGTTCAGTTTTTAGCTCGCAGACTAGACTGATGGGCAGCTGCAAAGCGGCGCCACCGCACTCGGCCGCTGAAGTGGCCGAACTTGAACCTTGCAACAGTTAGATGACCGGCGCCAGGTATGCGTGTGCCCGATGCTGGCACATAACCGGAACACAGGCGGCCTTCGCAAGCTGGGCAAATAAGGAAGAGTTCAGATGGTTCGAGTGACGGCTTTAGCGGCGGAGCTTCAAACCGAAACACTGCTAACGGGATGCAGTGCAGGCGGGCCAAATTTGGCTGCAACATTCAAGGTTAGAGGAAGCAAAAGGAAAGAAACCGAATGAACTGAAATTGGAGCAATGAAACGTATACACACTCACACAAATGCACGCAGCCGCAACAATGCTCGAGCTCTGGCTCTGGAGAGAAGCTTCTCCAATGGTTGCGCAGGGGGAGGGCGGCCGCCACGTTTAGAGCGGCGGGCTTGCAAACTGTTCCATCGAACCCAATAGTTCACTGAGAGCCGGCGGTTACGCAAGCGGCCCGCCGCCAAGGGCCAGGTAAGCGGCGATCGATTTCGATAGGAGTCGGCGGCCATGAGCGGAGAGAAACGAAACCGACTCGCGGGCAAGACGACGAGGGCTGCGACGGTGGACGGAATGGGGAGAGGTTTTGTGCGCGCTGCACCCAGGCTAGCGGCAAAATTTTCTCACACACCCGCTCTGCCTGGCTTACCTGGTTAACCTGAAGCGAGGTTAGGAGGGTTGAGCTCAAGTGGTGCAACAGGAGGGGCCGGCAGAGTTGAACTGGCTGGCGGGCAAACGCGGCGCGCAATCACACATGTCGCGCAAAACGAGCGCCCATCCTGCACAGTTAACCAGGCCGCTGCTCTTCTTGCGCAACCAGCGCGAGGAGTTTGCGCGCATCGGCGCCGCTCGGCCAAGGGCGGAGGCAGCAGAGGCAGCAGCGGCAGCCCTTCGCCGGCTAACCGTTAGGTTTTAAACTGAAAATTGCGTCACAGGAGCGACGCCAGGCTGGACGTCGCGCGCGCTACTCGCCTCCTCTCACAGGACCAACTTCCGTGTGGGGTTCTCACGCTTTTGCGCCGGCCCCAAAGGCTGGCCCAGGCGCCGCCGCCAGCAGCAGACGCTAACCCAAACGCGTTGCCAACCCGCAACAACTCTTCCGGGAGCCAAAGGGTCCTCGCGAGCGGCAGTTGGGGGGTTCTATGGGTTTGGGCCGATTGTTGGCTGCGAGGGGCGAAATTGGGCGCCCGCGGAGAGGCCGCCCAGCCGGAAGCTGGCCGGCTCGAGCGCCTGGATTTGCCATCTGGTGGCTGGCCGATGCTAATTTGTTGCGAGCGGCGCCAACAAAGCAAATCGTAGGCGTCAATTACTCTCGGCGGAAGCGGCGGCGGCGGCGGCGGCAGTGGCGGTGCGGCCGCCAACGGTAGCCGGCGAGCGGCGGGCGCCGCAGTGGCCCAGCAAGCGCGTTCAGTGACATTTAATCAGCTAACTGGGCGCGCTCGCTCCTGCCAGGTGAGCTGCCTCTGCGTGCTGAGTCCAATATTTCAATGGGCCATTGTGTTGGCCAGCGAGCGGCCACCGATGGCCGGCAATTTGCACGCGCGGCCATTGAATCCATTCTAGCTGTCAAAATATGGACCAGAATATGATACGACCGATGAGTTTGCGCCTGGAAGCTGCTTTGGCCGCTCAGTTTGCGAGAAAGTGAGCGAGCGGATAAACTGGAGCACGATGCAAAGTCAAGCGGGCATTGTCGCCGCCGCCGCCGCCGCTGCTGCTGCGCCCCCGCCGCCAGCCGACGCGTCCCTTTTACGAGCGTCACGAAGCGGAGCCGTTTGTCTGCCCAGCGGACGCTCAGCTGGCCAGCCGGCCGGCCGGTCGGCTTAATTGGCGCCCGCTCAGCTGGCCCGAGTGGACAGGTGAGGAGAGGAGCTCTCGCTCCTCAGCGCCCGCTAACGAGCTGGGTTTGGCCAACGGGCCGAGCGGACAAACCTCGAATGGAGAGTTCAATTAGCCGGCTGGGGGAGGAGCGAGTTCCTTTTTTGCTTCCTCGGTTGCTCCGGTTTTGGTTCGAAAAGGGAGCAGATAGGCAGATAGGGCTTAATTGCAAGCGACGGGCTGGTCCACGCGCGACAACTCGCCCTGGCGGCTCCATTAATCATTGGAGGCTTGGCCCCAGCGCCTGCACAGGGCACATAATTGGCCGCTCCACTCGGGCCGCCGGCAATCGAAAGTTGCGGCCGCAAGCGCAGGTAAGCTGGCCGGCCTCCTGGCTTTGGGTTTTTGGCGCAGTGAGCGCTACTTGTCGCAGACTGCAGCGCCGCCGCTTTGCGCTCGTCCGCGCGGCCAGGATAATTCAATAATAAAATTTAATGAACCATGCAAATGATTAGCTGGTTGCTGAGGCTGGAAGCTCAGAGGAGGGGACAGAGAGAGCCACTTCCGCGTGGGCGGACCCAACTTCGGCCGGAAGGGGCGGCCCAGGTAAGCTCGCCGGCTTTGGGTTGGCCGCCGGGTTGGCGCCAATCCTAATGCCGCGAGTTCGACAACCCGGCGCCGCTTGGTTTGTTCAGTCCACTCATTAGAGGCGAGCCGCTCCAGGAGGAGGCAGATGTGGCGCCGCGGCCGGTTTGCGCGCCGCTAGTATCGCATTTCGGCCGCTGCATCAATTTGTTTTGCGATTATTGCTAGTTGGCCAAGCCAGGCCAGCCGGGCTAACGGGCCAGTTGGCCCCCTCGGCCCGCCAGCGAGAGTGCGAGCGGGCCAACTGGCGTGATATACTTGCGTACAGCGCCGCGCCACTCTGACGGGCGGCATAAATCATCAACTCTTTGAGCGGCGGGCGGGCCAACTGGCTGGCTGTTGTCGTGCAAAGCGGATCTCCAGCGGGATTATTGTATTGTCACCTTGGATGGGCCAAGGTGAGCGCGGCGCTGCGGCTGCGCGCGCGCACAAGCGTGGGAGGCGGCGAGAGTGGCGGGCCAGCCGGTGGGACTGCGCTCGCTGCCTAGGAGCAGAGGCGGCGGCGGCGGCGGCGCCGTCGCTGGCGCCCAGAAGAATGGAGCGGCGAGAGTGTTGCTTCTCGCGCGAGTTCAACGCCTCCAATTTCCTGCCGCCGCAGCCGCCTGATGTGGGGCAAAACAGGAAATGAGATAGCAGATAATCGCAATTGTTCTAATCCATTTAATTCATTCAGATCGAACGCGGCCGAGTGCGTTTCCGGCCGCCCGCTTGCTGGCCGCCTGGCTGGCTGCTGCTCGTCGCGGCCGCCAAGCAAACATCTGGGGCCCAAAAGTCGCTCGTCTTTGTTCCCCGCCTCAGGTGACTCCTCGGGCGCGCGAAATGAGGAATCACTTCCTGCGCGCCAAGGGGCGAGCAAGGCGCCGGGCGCGGCGAGAGTGTCGTGTCCGGCGCTCGAGTGGCGGCCAGGTTAAGTTGACACGAACATTTGCTCGGCCGCCAATCAATGGCCGATTGATCATCGTCGGGCGTTGCTGTCGGCGGCGAGAGCGCCGCTCAGCTGGCCACTGGCTGGCTGGCTGGCTGAGTTTTGCAATCCGTTTTGCAAACGCAGCTGCCGGCGCCAAGGGCCCACAAGCGGGCCGACTTGGCGCAGGCAGCAAGCGCCAACCTTTGCGCAGTGTCAACAAGCGGCCCAGTGGGAAGTGGCGCCGCCGGTTTGGGCCGCACGTACAGGCGGCAGCTCGGCTTGCCCTGTTGCTCTCGCCGGCATCAGTTTGCGCGCGGTGCAAAAGCTCCTATGGGCAATCCAGCGTCAGTGGAAGCGGCAGAGGCGGCGGCGGCAGCGCGGCCGCCGCCAGCGCAAACGCCAACGCTGAGCCACTATCTCGGCGCTCGGCCGGCTAGCTCGTCGGATGTGCGCTCGCTGTTGGCGCCTGCACGCACGAGGCGGCCGGAATGAAGCTGAAATGGAATCACGTAAACGTTTCATTGTTGGTTGGCCAAGTTCCACTTGTTGATCGGGCGCCTTGTTTACAGTGCGAGCGCCCGAATGCGACTGCGCGCGGCCCGCTGGTGGCGAAACTGGCTCGCGGGCGGGCCGAGCAGCGCTGGCTGGCTGGCTGGCTCGCTTGCTAGCTTGCTGGCTGGCTGGCTTGTAGGCGGCCAGCCCGCCCGCCCGTGAGCAGCCGATCGCTATCGCTTAGTCTCTCCAATCAGACTCATCCGGGCGCTGCGGTGTCATAGTGGCATAGTGTCATTGTGGTGTCATATGATGATGGACGATATTAACACTTTCGATTTCGGCGCCACCAAGCCGGTTGGCTGGTTTGCTCGATGGGCGCTTATCGCACATCTCGCGAGTGGCTGCTGGCGCTAGTGAAAGTATGCGGAGAGCATGCGCGCGCCAGTCTAGCGGCTTGCGCGCAGGTGGCGCGCAGCTCGCGCGTTCGAAGCGCCTCGCGGGCTCGCAAGTGCTGCCGCTCCCCTCCTCTGGCTTGCTCGTGGCCAATTGGAGCAGCGGGAGCCTCTGCGCGCCGCCCACCAATGGCTGGCCGGCCAATGGAGCCGCGCGTTCATGGCCCCTCGCCCGTCCCGTGCAGTCTGAGGGCGAGCCTCGGGAGCTGCCGGCCAGCTACTGGGGCGAGCCGGGCCGAGCGGAGTTCAGTAAACTCGGCTCCAAGCTGATAGTCTGGAGGAGCTGGGCGCGACGACAATTGAGGCTGGCGCACGCAACAGCGAGTTCAAGTTCACTGGCGCCGATTCTCCAATCGCAAGTCCACTTGGCCAGACCGGCGAGCGGCCAGGTGAACCCGTGACGCAAGTTTTGCTGGCGGCGGCATCCTTTCGCCACAAGGCTGGCGAGTTCACTCTGGCCAGACAAGTGGCTTCGCGCTCCGTGTGAGCGGCCGAGCTGGCCGCCGCTGGTTGGTTCCGCGACTGCGGGTCGGCAGGCAGGCGGGCGGGCGGGCAAATGTGCGAGCGCCCGTTCGGGAGTGGCCGCAGTGGCAGCACTGCGCAGCAGTCCCGCCGCTGGTGCCGCCCCCCACTCCAGGCGCCGCCGCCAGACCGCGCCCGCGCTCCTGCGCATCGAAGGCAGCCGAGTTCAATGTCAATGAACTCGCCGGCGTCTCGAACTCGCGAGCGCGTTTGAAAGTTTCTTAGCCCAAGGAGGCGGAGGAAAAAAGTGCAAAAGTATTGTGCGCTGAGGGCGCCCAACTGCAAGTTTCGCCGCCGCCGCCGCTCGAACCATCCAACTTCACTGGCTTCCAGGTTAACGAACCTGCGCGCGCGAGTACTGATGCGGACGCGGTTGCTCCCCTCGGGCCAACCAACCGGCCGCCCGTTCAATGGGAGCCGGCGGCCTCCATGGGGGCGAGTTGGCGGCGCCTGGTTTGCGCGCGGCAACCGGCGGTGTGGCCCCGATGAAACAGCGTGTGAATTACCGTTCCTCCATCCTGTCATTGGCCGGGTGCTCGCGTTGCGCGCGCGTTCCCTCCGCCGCCAATGCCAATACCAATGCCGATGCTGCTGCCGCTGCGGCCCATCGGCGCCACTGGAACGCGTGGTGACGCGCTATCGCAGGTAGAATCTTCGCTGTGTGGGAATGCGCGTAGGAGGTCAGGCTGGTCGCCCCCGCGCACAACCGGCCGCCATGTTGCCGCGGCCTCTTTGCGCCGCTCGCCGCCGGCCAATCTGTCGCGCGAGCTGCCGCCGGCGCCGCCCGCTCTCGTTGCATGCGGCTCCCTCGTTGCCGCCCTGCTTGCGGCCCGGCCAGCGGCAACAGGCAACGAGCGCCCGCGAGTGGGAGTCGCTCTTCCGGCGCGGTGCTCTACTGGCCAGCCGGCCTGTTGAGTAAGCTCGCGGGCAAAGTTGCGCCCACGAGCGCATATGCAACAGCCGAGCCTGGATCCCGTTGCAAGAGTCGCCTTCCGGTTGAGCCGGCGAGCGGAAGCGGCGGCGGCGGC